>Ga0179593_1739986_pt1 | contig 20304 bp, 21 predicted proteins | sample CZODoug2_1_08_16_FD_185931 | JGI IMG/M metagenome (GOLD analysis project Ga0179593, IMG submission 185931) | Vadose zone soil fungal communities from Angelo Coast Range Reserve, California, USA - CZODoug2_1_08_16fungal (PacBio error correction) | ecosystem: Environmental > Terrestrial > Soil >...
AATGACAATCTAAATAATGCCGGGGAGGGATACGGACGAACGCTCGCACTGCGCTGCGGAGCAGAAACCGAGAGCGCTTCCACTAGCGCTGTTTCATCCGTCGAGCCAAAAGATAAGAGCACAGGGGGGAATGCGACCCACATTCCTCCCCACGATCGTGATGAAGGAGAGGTCTCCCTGGCCTGCGTCGCTATCACCATCTGATTCTCCGAGCAGAAATCAGAAAAAAGGAAAAAACCGCGCCAGGCCTGCTTCGAAGATCAGGGACAGGGGAGAAGGGGAGCAGCCGCCCTCGAGTGCAAGTCGACAATAAGAGGAGGAAGAAAAGAATATGAGGCGATAAGCGACAGCCGTCGTCTGGAACGCCGGAAGGGAAAAGAAGAGGCGGGAAAAGAAAAGAGTGAATGTCCATCGTGATGGGGCCGAAGGGGGAACAGCCCCAGGGGGGGAACCGCGTCCAGAAAAAAGGGCTTGTGGGGGGGGGGCGGGATCGTGCCAAAAGAAGGCGAGCGCTGTCGGGGAAGCCGTCCAATCGGGCATATTCAGCTGCTCCAAAGGATGGGGGGGAGAGACGGAAATTGGACATCTTACATATTGACGTCTCAGCGTACCGGTTGTCCCTGGTGGGTGATCACCAGCGCTGCAAGCCCGCGAAGGAAAGTTAAAGGCGGAGAGCGGCAACCTTGTGGGAACCTCTTACTTCATGCGGGCTGACTCGCGAGGGAAAAGGAGGGGGGATATGAGAATGACTCGTTTATTGATTGCGCTGGGTAAAGGGAGAGGGGGGGCCCCGACGGCGGTCGTTGAGGAGGGGGGGAGAGAGATGGAGGCTCACGGAAAAGTGCGTTCGATCTATGAAAAAAAAAAGAGGAGGGAAAGGTGCACACATCATGGGCACATTTTTTCTGTGAGGGGATAAACGGAAGGGGGGGGGGAAAAGAGCAAGTTCTTTTGAGGCTTGGTCGAGAACGAGCGGCGGCCGTGGAATCACAGGGAAAGGAATTCCCAGAGCGCATCCTTCCTAGATATGTAGGAGGAAGAACGCACGCACTGCGCACTTCCTTCATTTCAGACCTGATACGCGACAAGCAACAGGAAGGGGGGAAAAAGACCAGTTGAATCGACGCATCCATCCTCTACTGATGAAGAGAGGGAAGAAATCTGATGAACCAAACAGAGCCTCTGTGAAAAGAAGGGACAATGAGTGAAGGAGGAGGGAGTATCCTACTCCTAGCAAAGAGGTCTGGGATGCACGATGGGGTCGGGGTATCGCTTCTCTGGCATGGTATAAAACGACGGGGAGAATGCGGGGCAAGGAAAGAATCAAAACATCCCGTTTATCGTCGCGCGGGGAAATAGCAAGGATAGAAGAAGATCGATTGAATGAAGAGGAATAGGCGTCACATGAACATATGATCATCAGGGAAAAAAAAAGAGATGGATTACTTACTCGCATTCTGAGGAAAGAAGCAGCTGACAAGGACCACATCTCCAGATCACTCGGTCTAACAGGTCGAGTCAGGGATAGGGGGGGAGGAAAAACAATGAGAGGCAAAGCTCATCTTCTTTTTAACCGAAATGATGACGAAAATCTCGAAAGCGAGGGGAAAAAAGAAAAAAGAGGAAAACCCACATACCTCCCCATGAACAGGAAAGGAAGATAGGAGCTGCACCAGCGAGGTATGTCTGGATGGATACTACCGTGGAGCCCAGAATGGAAGGGGGAAGCAAACAGAGGCGAAACAAGGAGCCTAGTCTCAAATAATTGCGAAGCCAGGGGCGAAAGAAAGGGCGCTCGAACAGCCACGAAATAATCCTCCCGATCCACAAGAGCCAAGGGAGGGGGAGAAAAAGACAGGGCGCGCGATCGAGCGTAGAAAAAGGTCTACCTCTCAAGTGACAGGGAGAGAAGAGGGTCGAAGGTGGGCGACGTCCACAAAAATCAACGCTATTGTCGCCAGGAAGAAGGGCACCACCATCAATTACCAGATGAAGGGGGGAAGAAATGGCGGGGGAAAAAAGAAGAACGCAAAAAATGCGTTGGATTCTTGGGTCTCGGAATCCAGGGGGGGGAAAAGGAAAATACCGGAAGGAGTTGTTCCGAAATGAAAAGGAAGGGAGTGTGACTACATGCTTAACTTAATTTCTGCAAGGGGGAGAGAAAAGAAATCTAGGCACGTGGGGGGGAGGACCAGTCTGGAGTGGGATATAAGTCCTTGGTGATAAAAAAAACAGACAGTTGATCACAGACGGACCCGAGGCCTACCATTTTTGTTGAGGGGGAAAGGAAAGCAATGTGGGTAACGGGGCAACACAAAAGCGCAGAGAGGCGACATGATATCGCACACCGAGCGAAGGGGAAGGGAGAAACCCTATCTTCGGAAAAAACGCGTAAGAACCTTATCATCATTAACAAAAACGATCGCCGAGATGTCTCTTTGCAGGAGGGAAGACAAAAAAAGTCCGGCCGCGTGAAGGGGTAATCAATTGTTGCAAGGCGGGAGGAATAAGTGGGGAAGTCCTATAGCCGAGGCCCTTCGGTATGGCAGAGAAAAAGAGGTGACACTCAGCACCCAGCAAAATTCCACAATACGGCTGCTCGTCGCCCGGGAGAGTACGGGAGACCTCCTTTGACACTGGGAGGAAAAAAGAAGAAGTGCCGCGTCTCCGTGCGTCAAATGTTGCTGCTCTAATATTGCGAAAAACCCAGGAGCCCGAGGAAAAAATCAATGAACGCGCAGGTATCGTCTTCCGGGTTAGAAGAAATAAAGGGGCGGAGACGGAGGGGGAATAATGTATGACTGCCATGGTAGAAAGCTCGCACCCGACGAGAATTCTATCGCCGCAGGAAGGCCCTGGAGGCGAGGGAAGAAAACAGAAACCTTCTATTTGGTTCGGGGGGAGAAAGAGAGAGGGATCCGTGGGGTCACGACCGGAGCGAGAATTCTGCGGGGAAATGAGGGAACAGAGATACGGGCGGGCTCGTACTTATCTTCGCCGAAAAGGGAAGAAGGAGGAATAAAATGGTGTGGGGGATGAAAAAGGAGGACTTAAACGTAACCCGGACGGAGGGGGGATCCAGCAAACGACAAAACAGTCATTCCATTGTGGGAAAAAAGAAAAAAAAGTCTGGACGAACCGTAGAACCTGATACGGAGGGGAGGAAGAAAAAAAGTAACCAGCGCCTACCGGCGAGTAAAGTCAATTTGTGGAAATTCCGATCGGAGGGAACACACTGTCACCCGTCCTGGAAGGGGCTTCACAGGAGAGAATTTACCAAAAAAATAGGTCGGAGAAGAAGGAAAAAGGAAGAAGGAGTGAAAGTCGGGGGTGAAGCGTCAATGCGGTTAGGGGGAAAGGAGTAGCTTGGTCCGCGGAGGCACCGGGGTGCCTCTTATCCGCGAGCGCAAAAACATCCAGGGTGCTGGACGAGGGAACAACACATGACCGCTGTCGATTGTTAGAGCAGGAAAGGAAAACCCTACACCGATGGTGCTTTCAGGAGGAGGAAAGGAAGGAGGATCTATCGGGTGCCGGTGCCAAAGAAAGGTCGAGGGGGCTGTGGCGCTGTCAGTAGTCTCCATCTTAATCATCCCCCGAAAAAAAAGGGGGAGAAGCGATCATGCTCTGTAAACAGAAAAGCACTAAAACGAATCGTCACTGACAAAAAACCAGTGGGTCTTTCAAATCATAAAGGGGGACAACCAGCAAGGAAGGCGTAAGCTCAAAAAAAGATGCAAGCCCCAACAAACGGAGGGGAGAGGAGGACGGGTAATCCAGATGGAAAGAGCTCACACCCGAGCGGCGAGAGGAAGGGGGAGATGGAAGAGAGGGAAGTTTCGCTCGAGACGCAAACTCCCGAGAAGGGAAACCAGGATTTCTTGTCCAATAAGGTGGGGACTTGCGCTCCGCTGGAGGGGAAGAAGGAAAAAAGGCCTCAAGATCTTCGCAATCCGAGAGAAGAAAAAAAAAAAAAGGGCAGAGTTCTTACACGTCTTCTTACGCTCATACAAGAGAGGCGACGTCACGATTGTTCCAAAACAAGTGTTATCTCCTGCCGAGCAAAAAAAAACGCGTGGGACAGCGGGGGACGCTTGCCGAAGACATCTGAACCCTAGGAGGATGGAGGGGTTCCGATCACCCCCTACCTTCCCACCGGGCACATTCAAAAACTGCCCTTCATAACAGAAGGACAAAACCGTTCTCTCGTTCGGTTGTTAAGAAGGGATCAGTGTCTTCCGTCGCACAAGAGGGAGCCCAACCATCAGCGGGATCGCGAACCTGCCGGGACGCCCAGGGGAAAGGGGGCTTGAGAATAGGGACAATTCAACCGGCGTCACCGATATTACGTCCCCCGCCAGCGGAAGAAAAATCTACTAGGGGTCCGAACCCGCAACATCTGACCGTGCCGGGAAAACCCCCCCACAATAAATGTGTCGATCGACGAGGGAAGAAAAAAAGGAATCCACCCCTTCATGAAAAACAGGCCGCGATCCCGAATAATAAGGAGAAAAGAGAGAATGTTCACGAGCGCCATAGAGGAAGAAATACGGAAGAAGTCTCTCCCACAGAGTCACAACCGAAAGCTGTCGTGCCGAGGTCATCTCCAACGGCAAAAAAAGGCCGATCCTAGGAAGTGTCGCGTAATCAAGAAGGTGGCGAACGAAGGCATGGGTTGTGCGCGGAGTCTTCATGTCAGTGTACGTGCGGAGGAAAAAGGGAAACCAAAGTCAGGCTAGCGCGGCCGCGGGACGTGCGGACGACTCTGGAACGGCGTCTTCGAAGGCAAAAGGAGAGGGGAAGAGGACAGAATAGGGCAACCGGCCTTAAAACTGAGGGTGGGATCGGGTGAGTGGCTCACCCGGGAGGGGGGGGGGAAAGGGGAGAGAAAAGAGCAGGTCGACCGCGCTCTTGGTTCGCCAAAAAAGGTAGGGCTCATCAGGTACGCGACACGTGCAGGCCTCCGGAGGGGAAACGTCCGCGGGAGATCTAGAAGGGAAAGAGGGGAGGGGGGACGACAACACCCAATAAATTCTTCCGGCAAGGAAAAAAGGTCCTCCCCTCCGTGAAAATGGGGGGGAAAGGAAATAAAAAAGACAGGACCACAAAGTACATGAAGGAAGGCTAAACCTGCAGCTCAGCGAAATTTATCGAAGAAAAAGGAAGCAGTGGCGGGAGCTTCGGATTAGCGGGAGTAAGAAAGGGGGAAAACACAAGACTGGGAGGCAAAAAAGAGAGGAGGACCAAACGGAGACAGCTACATCAAGGAGGGGGGGGGGAAAGACAGGGAGGGGAGGGCAGTGGGAGCCGCTTTCTGTCCCTTCTGGAGGGGGGGAGAGTGCACACGTAAAGGGGCGGGTCACGAGAAGACTATCAAGCGAAGGGAGAGAGGGAGAATAGAAATGGCCTCTCAAGCTCAGGCGGGTCATCCTGGTCATATAATTTGCGTGGTCATGGTAAGAAGGAGGTGTGCGCGGAAACAAGGGGGAGGGGGAGGGAGAACCTCAATCGCAACGGAACGCATAACCTCACCAGACCTCCTAAGACAAAAGATCCGCCGGCTGTTCTCCCCTATAAGCCGAGGGGGGAACCGTCAGCTTGACGCTATGTGGATGCCGTCGTCTTCTCGATCGACAAGGAAAGAGAGGAGAAGGTCGGCGAAGCAATGGTGGACGCGTTTTCGGTAAAAACGGTCTGCTTCCAGTGGTAGTGATGATCGAAAACTGCTTTCGCAATCTCTCGTAGAAAGGGCACTGTAGGAGAAGGGGAAGGGGGGGCAGGAGGGAAGTTTAACACAACAAGGCAAAAGAGGAGAGGACATCAGCAGATCGCTGTGGTAGTCCAAAAACGCGGGCCACGGCCCATCAAAACTTTTTTCATAAAAGAAAAAGTCGGACGCCCGTGTTGTTTCGAGTAATTTTCCGTGCCGAGCGGGCCAGCGAGCAGGCAGGGAGCCACCCCCATAACGCTGTCGGGAAAAAAAAGACATCCAACCGGGTAGGACTCGCCTCCTCCGAACGGGGCACTATACTCTACCCTGTTTTCGAACCGAGAGAGGGGCACCTGTCAGGTCAGAGACAGTAGAAGTCCCGGTACCTCCGCCTCCGGCGAAGAGAGAAGCATAGCATGGCAACCCCCTTGGACTAAAAAAAAGATACACACACAACCTAATTTGCTATATTCCGCGCGAACAGAAAGAAAAAGAGGAGAGGGGAGGGGAATCTAGATCTTACCAGGCGAATTTATACCCTTCAATCACTAATTCCCGCCGACATCCGGTGAAGAGGGGGAAAGGAAGAGGAAGTGCCGCTGTTCTACATAGGGGCGTCGGATCCGAAAGAAGAAGGGGGAGCTGCTGAAAATTCGCTCGTTAAACCGCGATGCTCGTTGTGTCCCCATCAGAGAGGAAGCGACAACGCAGGGGGAATCATCTCTTATGCGGCATCAAGAGGGGTGGAAAAAAAAGGAAAAGGCAGGCAGGCATAGAGTAGGGCTCTGAGGCTTAATTGCAATATTTCGCCATGCCAGGACGTTGAAAAAAAAGGACTGGCGACAGGGGTAGGGAATTCGTGCACCATATCATTATACAACTCTCTGGGGAATGAGGGGGAAGAGGGAAGAGGCGGCGTTCAGAAACACGGGATCAAAGAAAAACCAAGAAAAAAAAGAAAGATTAGAAGACCGGCGACTGGTCATGAACGGTCAAACAGAAATACCGAGAAAAAGTTCGGTGGCACACTCAAAATCACCGAAGGGACGAGAGAAACTCTGTCCATATCCTGCAAGCCGATGGTGGGTAAAAGAGAAGGGGAGGGCCAAAGACAGCCCCGCAGGCGTTGGACAAGTAGGGGGGAGGGGATCGCTCCAGGAAGAGAAAAAAAAGACATAAGGAAAGAGTCTCCGTCAATCGCTCAAGGGACCCTCACTCTTCCACGACCCAGAGAAAGAAAAGAAAAAGGGGAAGAAACACAGAAAAAGGGGGCGGAAAAAAAAGAGAAGGAAAAAGAATCAAAGAGAACCTATCGATTTCCTCCCTGACTCTACGTCGCAGGAGAAGGGGGGGGGAGGGAAAAAGCTCCTAAATTTCCCATGGCGCGGGCTGGCAGCCAGGAGCGTAGCGTGATCACACCAGGGACATTTCCCGCGGTAAAAGGAGAGGAAAAAAAACAAGGGAGCGTGTATAAGCTATGGCGGCAGCAGTGAAGGGGAAAAAAAAAAAGAGGCGGCGCGCGCGGATTCCCACGGTGCATCGACTAAGCACTATCGGCTCGGCCCACACACTTGCCTGATCGCGCACGGCGAGGGGGGGGGGGGGGGGAGGGGGGTGTCAGGGTGGGAGGGGATAGACAAGTCTCTCCCATACTCTTACCATCATCAAAAAGAAGGAGAAGAGAGGGGGGGAGTATTGGGGCCCTCAGGCGTTTCCAGACCAGTATCTTTCCGATCGCCTCAGCGGAGAGGATAGGAGGGGGATAGTAGCTGGCGCGCTAAACAAAATAGGAAAGAGACGACAAATCGGAAATTTCGACCTTTGGGACAAGAGAAGGGGAGGGGTGAGGAGGGATAGGGAGCCCGAAGGGCGAGTCGACTCCCTGAAGCATAGCAACTAGTTGCGCTTTTCTTCGGCAGAAGGGCGAATGGGTGAGTCACGAGTGAAGACCCAGCTCGCTCCTTGCAACGCTGTTTTATCGCGAAAAAGGGGGGGGGAAAATAGGATGAAAGGCGCTAGGGCATCACGATCGTGAATCTGCCTGTTGGTGTCGAAAAAAGGGGGGACACGGGAATCTTCTACACAAAAAACAGTTGAGAAACCGGCCGTCCCGGCAGGACGTCACGATTGGGGAGAGGGAAAAAATCACGGACTAGGGAGATCTTTCATCTTATCCGCACGAAAGAGAGAGAAAGTGAGTAGGGGGAGAGAGGGGGTGCTGATCGGCAAACGGCAACACCCGTCATTAACATTATCTACTTGTCCTTAATCTAGAGCTCCGAAGGGAAGTTTGAGAACAGAAGAGAAATTACCCTATAACATAATATACTCCTAAACTCTCGCAGGGAGCCTCGTAAGTGCTTGCCGACTCTCTAGGAGGGGAGAAAAAAATTAGGTAGGGGGGGCACGAACCCGGCTAGGCGCTGGTGCAAAAAAAAAAGAGAAAACACCATGGTAATGTTTTTTTAGAGGGGAAGCTCCAGCGGGGCGAGCTCAGTGCCTGCGGACACAAAAAGAGGGGAGTCCTCCCACTGAGATTCGTGGGGGGAAGGGGGAGAAACCAAGATGCTTAAATAAGTATCCCTAAAATGCGCTGTCGAGAGAAAAAGGATGACAAAGGAAGGAGGCGTCCCATTCCATACAATTAAAATCGGGAGAAAAAGAGAAAAAGGCGGGAGCTTGGGGGTTCGGGAGCGGTGCAGAGCCACAAGGACGGGTCCTCGCTCAGCACATGAAAAAGAACTGGTCGTTCACGCGGTACCAACAGGAAGGATCACATTATTATCCCTATTAATGCGATAAGAGGAACGCTGCATGTCCCAATGACGGGAAAGAGGGGAAGGAAGGGGGAGATTATTTTCAGTCTGATGGGAGAAAGGAGAGAAGCAACGGCCAGCGATAATAGGCGTGAGAACGGACAAAAGGGGGGAACGACGCAGGTAGGTGATATAGCGAGAATAACCTCTTGGCTGATTATCGTGCTAAGAAATAAAGAGGGGGGAAAGCGGGGGGAAAGGCCTGACCAAAATAGTCTGCAGGGAAGAGACACAGGGGGGCCTAGTGCAGTTCATTTCAGCCTGCGCCAGAAGGGCGAGCTGAACACCGAGGGGGTGGATCATTCTTTCTCGGAGAGGGGAGAGTGGATCTCAGCGTACACCGCAGCGCGTGAACAATGTTTCCTGTGTTTGTTTGATCAAACAACGGCGAAGGGACGAGGGGGGGGAAAGGGGAGGTGAGGCACGTTGCACATTAAATTCTTCCCCGACGGGAGAAGAAGGTCTCGGATCTTGTCGAAGAAGGAAAGGGGGAACTTACTAGGTGGGCCGAGAAATAATAAGCCGGGGGGGGGGGAAAGGGGTTAAGAGCGTTGAGATTTGCCGCGAGGGAGGCGGGCTTTTCTGAAACAGGGGATACGATCAAAAACGCAACCTTGATTCGCACAGAAAAAGGGGGAGGGGAAGAGAGGAAGCGCCAACATCGGCTTGCAGCCTTCCGGTTGGAGGGGGGAGAGGGGCGGGGGGGGAATCTTATTCATTGGCCGTCACGGCTTGGAAGGAGAGCGGGGATTAAAAGGTGTGCGGTCACTAAAATCTGGAAGGCGTAGTCAACACCTCCCAGGCGTATAAAGGAGAGGGAGCGACGGCTTCGGTTCGCGAACGACGAATTCCCTGCATGGCGACAATGAATACGACGCATCGGGGGGAGGGGGGGAAGTGCAACCTGCTTTAGGACCAGGCAGGGAAAACAAAAAGAAGAGAGGGGGCGCGTCCGAAATCGGCTTCAAGGAAGCGGCTAAATACTCGGCGACTGATCCACCCCGATTACCTTAAAGCCCGAGCTGAAAGATCAAAAACGCAAGCACAAACCAGCGGATCGGACTGCACGATTTCGGCGGACTTCTGATGGGAAAACAGAAAGAAATCAAGAAGAGGCCTTCGTTCCTTAACGATCAGGCCCGTATTCGGAGAAGGGAAAGAGGAAGAATAGAGTGCTGAGAAATGATCCCGTCCAGGGGCGGACAGTGAAGGTAAAGGGGGGGAGGGGAACAGACTGATTCTGCCAAGTCATGCCGCATGACGCTGGAGGAACCGAAGTCAGAGCACAGCTTCTAATTTGACCATGAGGGAAAAGACCTGACAGGACCAAGAGGGGCAGGACAGGGGAAGGCAAACCGTCACCTCCATACCAAAGCATCAAAACTAGCGATAAAAGAAAACCACCGCGGGGGACGGCTCTGTCGCGGGGCGGATCTTGGTCAAAGTAATACTTCGCGCGAAAGGAACCTGCCGAAAACGAAGAAGCATAATCGGCGTTAAAAGAAAAGAAGGAACCACTGAAATCAGAACAGTAGGAGCAGACGAAGGGCCAGCGGGTGGGGCACGGGTTGGGCAAACATCTTCACGAGCGATCTCTACAAAATCGGATGGTCAAAGGGAAAAAAAGGAAAAAACCGCAGCGCACATACCCAAAAACCCGGACCTGAAACCTGCACAATAAGACATGATCGGTGAAGTAGAGAAGAAAAGGGGAGGGATGGAAGGGAGACTACCTTGAATCCTATCTTACTGGCCCCCGCGGACAAGCACTTCTCGAGATTGAGAAAGCATGGAGGTAAGAAAAAAAGGGAGAGACAGGCGGCGGGGCTGCAGAAGCTTCAACAGGTCCGGGTAAAAAGTACCATAAAACGGCAAAAAAACCAGCAAACGGGCACGAGGGGCTCTCAAATCAGCGTGACCGATTAAGGAAAAGGAGGAGGAAAGGGTCATCGTCGGGGGGAAGAAAAAAAAATCAGCCGCTAAGTTAGGTCGACGCTGCCAGCGGCACTGTTACTCCCGCCGGGGAGGAAGAAAATTCGGAAAAAGAAAGACCGGGGGGAAAAGAAACGAAAAGGAAACCGAAAGGCTGGTGAAGCAAATCCGAGTAGGGACACCAATATGAAAGGAGGAACAGAAGCATTGAGCATGCTTCGTATCCATGGAATTCGAAATTTCATCTTATCGTGGCGGTGCGAATAGGGTTCCAAACGGAAAAGTTAGGCGGTCAGCGCGTACCGCCTGGAGGCGGAACAGCGAAAGGTCGCAAGGGCTCTGGGTGAGTCAGTAGAAGATCAGCTAAATGTCAAGGAGAGGGAGAAAACGCGACCAGCCGCCCTCCACAGAGGGGACACTGCCAAAACCGCAGGTCGGGAACTACTAACGGTCCCGGGGAACGGCCCGCCCCGAGACTGAACGGTCTGCTCAGCGGTAAAGATTAACAAATCAGAGGAAAAAAGTCATTGCTGCCCGTCCCCTGTGAAACGAACGGGGGGGGAAAAATCCGGCAGACAGGGGGTGGGGATACCGAGCCTAAGGAAGCCTAGAGCGACTCCCCTTACTTATAGAACGAAAGAACCAGGTCTTCCTTTTGCGGGGTGGACCACTACGGGTTCGTATTCCGGAGAGCGGGGGGGGGGAAGGGAAAACCTATCTTTGTGGACGGCCCTTCCGAGGGTCCTGCCCGAGGGGGGGCCGCGGTCCATGCCATCCACGGGGGGGTGGATCCTATTGCCCAAGAAAAGGATCAACAATACCACCACGGAGTTGAGGAAGACCCCAAAGCTCCGTACAAGGATTCACAATACAGCGCACTTTGAGACGCTAGAAAGGGAAAAAGAAGAAGAGTGTACCCGGGGAGAAGACTGCTTTTGCCCCAAAGGAAAAAGCTATCATAGATGGCGCTCGTTGCGACATTCTCGGGTGATCGCCAGAGACACTCCCCCCAGGTGACTGAAGGAACGGGTGGTGAAGAGAAAAAAAAGCGGCGTTGGAATTACTGGGTGGCACTGCATTTCGTCCGTTGCGGGGGAGAGAAAAAAAAGATGGAGTTTCGGTCTCTCTGTCGAAGTAAAACAAGCCGTCGATGTTTGCTTTTTTTATCGAACTGGACCGAAGTGCAAAAAGAGAGAGCGGCTTTACTTCCATACGAGGGGGGAAATGAAAGTCCGGGGCATCGGAAGGGAAATTCGACAAACTCCACCGGGGGTGGGGAAAGGGGGAAAATTTTCTCCCTTTTGGTGCGCCCGGGAAAGGGAGACATGATTGTGGGAAAATAACCGTCGGCATGCTGTCTACCTAATCCACTGATACGCCCACCTCCGAAGGTGAAAAAAAAAAAAAAAGGCGGATAGGGAGGGACAGCGGGGGAGTCATGGAAGGGTGTGATGACTGGTAGTAAAACTTTAAACAAATTTTCTGCCTACAAAGACACGGGCGTCGGACTGTGCGGAGAAGCATCCGGCCTCAGTTATAGGCTTCAATGCGAGTTCTGGCCGCCAGAACAAGGGAGAAGGCGCACCGAAAAGCGCTGCCGCTCGAATGCGCATAGGAAAGATTAACGCAGCTCCATCGGAGGGCAGGTAATAGATTTACCATTACATTCGTGTAGGAGGAAGAAAAAAGGGGACGCCGACAGCCAGCTAGAATGGTGTGATAGAGGACAACAAGCAGCGGAATAAAAATGGAGGCCGTGTCGGAAGCAAGGAGTCGGTAAAAAGATTCTCCATCTGAAGCTCAAACGAAAAGGAAGGAAAAAAAAGGTGAGATCAGGACGGGATGGGGTAGAGGCGAGTTGGAAACGCAGTCAACTAATCTTCATGATGGAAGCCGCCGAAAAGGTGCACCTGCCGGTCAACAACAACGAAAACGGAGGAGGCGCGCGAGCGGAAAGTAGGGGAATCCATCACAATGTCAAGGCTTTCGTTGCTGCGTTTCAAACAGGAGGGACGGGGGGGCGCATGCGCGACAGATCAAGCGCGTAGGTTGGGTTGCGGGTACTCTTCCGCGGACGCAGTCCTGGGAGAGACTCTCATGGCAGACAATCCGCTAGGTGTCATCACCATCGTGGGTGGCCTGTTTGCGAGAAAGAAGCAAGCCGGGGGGGGACAGGAAAGAAAGAGACGACTCTTTACATCTAGTCGGGTAAGAGAGGGGGAAGGGAGAAACAAGCTGCAACGCTGTTCATCAGCAGCCAGTGCGACCTGCCGATAAGTTGCTTATGCCCGACTCAGGGAAGAGAGAAATATCAAAAAAATATGACGGACCCAAAACAGAGACGTCGTGTACTGTCTTCCTAACCCAGAAAGTAGAGAGAGAGGGACCACCGCAAGATCAGGGCAGTCAGCTCTTTATAGCGCGGTGACTTGTCTGTTTCCTGGGTGGCCGAGGAGAAGGCGAAGACGCGTCCACCGATACCGTGGATGCGGGCGGGGGAACAGGGGGTTTTCCCACCATCATCTTGACGAGGGAAACCGGGGAAAGGAGGACAAAACGTCCAGAAAGCACGCCGAGGGGTGAGGGGAACAGGCGCCTGTACGTCGATCGGCCGGCTCGGGGAGAAGAAAGGGAGTGTCGGCACGGGGGCGGCCACCTGGACACACCTCTCTCTGGTCGACCACGGAAAAGAGAAGGCGGAAGAAATGGGGCTATCCCCACAGACACCGTCACGAGTCGAGCCAGAAATAAATCCCACGCGACTCCAGAGGGGGGGGGAAGGAAGGGAAAAAGAAAGGCGACCTGATTCCCACCCGTCTTTCCGAAAAGAAAAGATCCACAAAGAAATTTCGAACCCCCCTCATTCTGGCGCTCCACCTCGAGAGGGGGCAGGAGGGGGGAAAAAAGGGGAAAAAAGATGAGGGAAAAGACGGCCGACACGGTTGTTTATCCCAGCGTCTCTCCAAGGAAAAGGAAAAAGGCCAAATAAACGATCGCAAGGGAAAGACAGCCTCGGGGTCCGCGTGCGCGTAAAAGAGGCGCAAGGCGATATCTGCGAGCGAGGCGTCAAACGTCATGTGAGACGGGAAGGACAAGAAGGCGACAACGCAGGCCAACGGGACATGTGCGGCGGGGTAGCAAGGCATACATCGGCGTCTCGAAGAAGAAAAGAAAAAAAAAAAAAACAGAACGAGAAAAACGATCGGGAGAAAAGACAACCACTGAATACGGGAACCCGATCGTTTTTCCACCCGCAAACCGGCGAAAAGAAAAGAGCGAGACAGGGGAGGACGATCTAAGCCGGGCACGGACAGGGCAGACCGGCCCCACAACCTGATCGGCAACGACGCCATGGTACCAGACGGGCAGCCCATCGCAGGAAGGGGCGAAAAAAAAGGAAAAAAAGGGGCGTGATAGCCTTCTATCTGGTACAGAAAAGAGGGGGCCCTTAGGCGATCCCGGCCGGTCTCCACATTTCGTCCTGTCGGAGAACGCACCGCCACACCGGGGAGGGGGCCAAGACGGTCAATCCGCGAACGAAAAAAAAAAAATGGGGCAGCTCACGCTCAAAGAAAACACCGTCATCCGTGGTACTGAGGGGAACTTACAGGCGGAAAGAATAGAACGAAACGGTACAACACAATCGCGCGGGAGAAAAGGAAAGAAATCGGCTGGGCCCACGCTGTCGCTGAAAGAAGGGGAGACCAGGGGGTGAAACTTCCGAAGTAGATGGGCCGTGACGATATACGACAATCTGTCGCTGATAACCAAGACAAAAATGGGCAAGCGAGCGGGGGGAATCTTTCGGAGTCAGACGGGTCGATTGAGTCGTACCCTAACGGGCCATCTTGATGATCGAAAACTGCTGTGGAAAAGGCAACACGCGACCTCAAACGGTGTGCTTTAAAACGGTCACCGTACGAGGGAGGGCCCGTCAGGGAAGATACAACACCCTCCATGGAAAGGCATGTTCTCTGTATAAGGGAAAGCCTCAGGTAGACCGCTCCTGTGGAGAAGACCGAGGAGAAGGGGGCTGGTACACTGGGTATTATTCTCCACGTGAAACGAGGAGTTCGCAGAAGAGGGGATTCCCGTGCTAGTATCCTGTCGGTAACGCCGAGATCTGAGAAGGGGAGGAAAAAAAGAAGAGCCCGGGTACTCTACAACTGGATAGAAGGAAGGAGGGAAGATGTCGAGAACAATGGTTCAAAATGCTACCGGACCTGAGAACAGGGGGCTGCGATAAGCAAATCATGCCGGCCGGAAAGGAGAAGGGAAGAGGGGAGGAGGAAAAAATAAACGGGGATCCCAACAAAGCTGAGACATCACCGCCTATCTGGATACCACACGAAGGAGAAGAAGGGGCTGATACTGTATGTGCCGGCACGACGCAGGCATCGATCTGATTCTCGGACCAGGCGATGGAAGAGCGAAGAAGAAGAAAGGCCGTACATACTATGCAGAGGGAAGAGGGGGTTGCCGTGGCTTCCGTAGGATAATCCATCGGCAGCAAAGATCGTTGCTTTAATCCTCGGAAAAAAAAAGTCAAAAGGTACGCAGCTAAGAGGAGAACAGCATTTAAGGCCGCTTTCGGAGAGGGAAAAGCGAACTCGCGGATGAGGGAGGGTGGGTCATACAATCTGTTTGCGGTCCCCAGTGGAAAGGAGAGAGACCACGAGAAATGAGCAGTGCGAGTTGAACCAAAAAAAGGACTTGATCTCACTGTTTCGCTCCAGGCTGAAAGAAAGGGAGTAGGGTATACTCATCCTGGGATTCATGACTACCAGGCACTTATCCACTGGGCGCCGATCGTTCTCGAAAAAAAAGAAAAAAAAAGGAGGGGAAGCACACGACCGACAACCTGCCGGAAGGTCGGGAGGCACCGCAGCCGCCCGTTTGGCGTGAGCTCCAAGGGGGGAAGAAGGGGAAACGCCTTCGGTCATCGTCAATCTCAAACCGATCACGGCAAAAAAAAAGACGCGGGGGGGTCGTATCAATGTCACATACATGAGACTCATGTCAGCGACACAATAGTCACCGCGACCCTAGCGATGTCATCCGCACTACGCAAGAGTGTCGAGTGAGAGAGCCTCCTTGACCCATATTCAGCGAGGAAGGGGGGGGAGATGTGAAGGGAAAGATCTGACACAAGAACCAGGGTGTGGGAACAGGATTTTCCCAGAGGGTCGGTAACACATCGTCATCTGTCCTAGGTCAATACTCAGACCGAGAAAGAAAAGAGCCAGGAGTGCGAGCACAATCGGGCACTAAAAGGAACGAGATACGCTGCAATGTGTCGGATTTTGCCGGCGAAGAAACAGAGAGGAAAAACACCAAGAAAAAGCAGGACGTAGGATTCTATGAAATCGTGCGCGGCGCGGGGGGGAAAGAAAAACAGTGTGGCTCAAGATCTCCGTTCGTAACTTGCTATGGAAAAAGACAAGTCGGGGGAAAGCATCTCACCTGTCCGTCGTCGGGCTGGGGAAAGGCTGCAAGGGGTTGCTTTCCAGACAGGGAGAGACGTGCAGCACCACGGAAAGAACTGTACATCACATAACCTGTTGATCTGCAGAGGGAAAAAGAAGAAAAAAAGGAAGTTTTACTACTAGGTAGGGTCCATGGCGAGTAAGCGAGCGCGTGACGCGTGGCTCGTCCGGAGAAAACAGCCTCCAGTGGCACGTAACGCAAATGCACTAATCCTTTCTCGGTTTTCGAAAGGGGGGGACGAACCGAAGAGGCCTCTGCTCTGCCCTTGCCAAAAGAGGAGGGGGGACGCGGTCTACACGAGAGGTCGACAGAAAAAGGAGAACCTTGGTGTCACTCGGAAGGACTGGGAGCTTACTGCCGTCCCTCGGCAGAAACAAGACGGACGCAACTGTTGGGTGCTGGGGGGTGGTGTCTCCAATAAAAGGTTCTATGACACGCAGAAGAAAAACCCAGCACAAAAACCAAGGGGGGTGAAGATACTAAATCGATTGTTTCGTCGACCGGCTGCACCAGCACAAGAAAGAGGATAACCAGATGTCGAAGGGGGGGAGGGGGTCGCGGTCATCTGATCCGCACGGCAGGGGGGGGGGCCAGCTCAAGGTAAAAGGAGTAGTGCACATACCGGGGGGGGGGGGGGGTCAGAAAAGCGGCAAACCACCGGGGGGAAAAGGAAGAAAAAAAAAAAAAGAAAAAGGGTGAAAATATATATATAATAATGAAGAGAAGGAGTGGAGCTAGTCCGAAGTCCTAACCTCTCCCTGCGCTGCGGATCAAGGGGGAGAGACCTCTCTTTCCCCTAGGCTGCGGGTGGAAGAAATATAGGAACTTTGTGGTGTGGGAGTCACGCCTGCGACACCAACATGCCGCCCGATCGTAAGGAGGGAAGACCTATCCCTTCCCTGTCTACGTAACAAGAGGGAAAAGCGCGTCGGTACGGCATCATGTATCTGCTACAACCGCGCCAGGCATGAGGGGGGGAGAACCCGCCCTTCCGCGCTCGCCCTCGGCAGTTGCAAGTCGACCAGCATGAGGAAGCGTCCTGCCCCACACATAAGGACCGTGATAAAACACAACCTTCTGATCCCTATGAAGGCGATAAGAGAAAAGATAGGGAAAAAGGGCGACGAGGGAAATTTGGGGGACACAGCTTGGCTCAAATTACGCCAAAGCGCCAGCCCCTCCTGACGGCAAGGTGGGGAGAAGAAAAAGGGACGAACCTCAATCTAGTGACGGGGCGAGTTCTCTCATTACATCCGCCAAGGACGAGAAGAGTACAGAAATATCATCAAGAGTGCGGTGCGGGAACAGAAGAAGGATCGAATTGCTACGATAAGCGAGAGAGAGGGAATGGGGGGGGGTAAAAAAAAGAGGAGCTAAGAAACAAGTTGAAAGATGAGAAATATCATGGTCATAGTTCAGCTGAGAAAAAAGGACTGGGAGATAGAAAGAAGCCGGTGAACGAGTCTCTAGAAGGTGGAAAAAAACATCCGGGACACAAAAGGGGAGTTAGAGAAAATCTCATCGTACCAAAAAAAAATAGCCGGGGGGTATAGAGAACCGGGATCAAAGCCCTCTCAATTACATTTTAAAACACGTCGAGAGCGGCAAAATGGGGAAAGACGGGCGGAAAAGTAGCATGGACGCTGGACATCAAGCTACTGTGTCGGAACATTTGAGATAAAGAAGGGGAGGGGAAGGTCGGCGGCGTGCCAGGAAGGGGAGTTCGCTGTGTGAAGATTTCGTTGAGATGTTGGAAAAAGGAGCAGTCGCTGGTGTGGGGAGGCGCTGTCGAGTCAATCATATGGACTCGCCGCCCAATCTGGCGGCGGCGAAAACGGCGAGGGCGAAATGTGACTACGGCGACCTTAAAATTTTCGGTCGGGGCATCACAAAACAGCAGAGGCCGCGACATCTTGGAGTTACTCTGGGGGTGAAATAGAAAGGGCGCGAACGATCGGCTCCAGTTTAATCAGTTCCTGTAGGTCAAAGGGTAACAAGAAAGGGGAGCGCCACACCCAGTGACCAAAGCATGGCGAAAAATGAACTACGCTCAAAGCCCGTAATATTGTCCACCTGGGGACGCAACAGGCAAGAAGCCTAGGGACCCGAGAGGCGATCCGCCACGGACGCAAGAGTCCCCAAGCAACAAATGCGGTAATAACAAAGCTGAAAGGAGAAGGGGACGAAAGAGGACGGAAGGGCGACACAAGGGAATGAATTCCCTCTATCCTTAAAAGCATCTTCGCCCCGATGTAGGGTGACACCGAAGCCGAGCACACTGTGCCGTAACATCGGACTGCACGAATGTCGGCGGGACAAGGAGGAAAAAAAAAGCGCCTTTTACTAGATTATCCGAGAGGAAAGGAGACAGGGGGTATCGGATCGCGGCTTGAAATATCCCTTCGCGTGTGGTTATACAGAAAAAAAAGAGGGAGGAAAATGGGGGCAAAAGGGGCGGAATGGCAGCAGAAGATGATCATCTTCCGCGGCGCTGGATGACGAATCATTAGATTAATGGACACCATACCAGGGACAGGAACCCGCTCGATCACAGGAAGGAAAAAAGAGAAATAAGAGGGGCTGTCGCGCGTACTAATTGCGCGTCAGAATAACTAGAGGGATAAAGGGAGACGCAGTGGAAATGCGATCGCGAAAGGAGGGTAATAGGGGGAAAAAAAAGAAAAAACATGACCGAGTAGCGTTTATTACAAAGGCGGCCACCAGCGAATATGATGATGAGGGACGGAAAGAATAGGCTGGACGGGGAAAAACCTCTAAAAAGAGAGGGGAGAAGTCCCTTCTCTATATTGCGAAGAGCAGGGGGCAACAGATTTTCTTTCGGGGGAAAGCCGCAGCCATAAATCCGACCAAGAAGGAAGACAAAAGTCGGGGGGATCCGATAACACGCTGCATATTTTCGATCTGAAAAGATGAAAGGGGTTAAAGGGGAAAATCAAGAGACGGTCACTCTCAATTCCTGCCGAGGAAAAACGGTGGAGCCCGCCCGCTATTGTCGAAAAGGGAGTAAAAAAAAAATGAAAAGACCATCATTCCAGTATTACTTGGAAGCCGGAAAAGGTAAGGGGGGGCTGGAGAGACGAAATAGTCGTTTCTGTGCTATAAGAAATGGGTCGGATAGGGCGCCCTGCCGGGATGTATAACTCTTTAACTTCGGGCAGGGGGGGAAGGAAAGAGCCGATCAACGGCAAGTATCTATCACGTTGGCGTTGGAAGAAGGGGGGTGATGTGAATTCCCGGTGGGAAAAGACGGCCGACAAAAATGTAGTTATATGGTACGCCGAAAGGCGAAGAAACCAAAAAAGACGAACGTTGTCGGTGCGCACCCCGATCTTGTCTGATTCAAGGAAGCAAAAGCGCTACAAGGGGGGACAACGATCTTGGCATCACAGCGCGATTCGGTTGCCAGGAAAAAAAAACAAGGAAGAGGTCCTGCCGCGTTGGCAAAGGGAAGAAGACACTCCTCCATGGCCGTCGGGCCCATCATAATGCAAGCGCCAACCGATTGACGTCAGGCAAAAACGGGAAGAAAGGGCCGGTTTCCGCTGACCCATCGCGACTCCTTTGACCTGGGAGAGACGAGGGGGAAAACAAAAACGATGGCAAGGCAAACAAGTCGGTGCTACATTCTTCGAGTTGAGAGCAGAAAGGAGGAACCGGTTTTACAGATACAATGTTGGAGGGGGACAGGACGTGGTGTGACCTTCATGTCGAAAGGGAGGAAAGGCAAGGGGGGGAGCCCTTTACTTCCGCGTGCAGGCCAAAAGAGGGGAATGGATCGAACTGGGAAAGAGTGGCCTTTCGACACAGAGAAAGGAAAGGGAGAAATCATACTGTGACGCGGGGGGAATTTCCAAGACCCGGCGCTCGAGCGGCGGAAAAAAAACCGTTGCCGCCATGGTCCGGAACACACCGGCCAGGTTCGCCGTCAAGGGGGGGGGGGGGAAATCCACCTTCGTCATGCTGGCGAACCGGACCAAAGCACCCACCAGACAGCCCGACCAGGGAGGGGGTGGGGTGCCTATCTTCCGGTCTGATGAAGGGGGAGGGAGTCCTACTAAAGAGGAACCCGCTTTACGGCTCGTGGGGGGGGGAGTTTCCCGGCTAGGCACACTTCCGTCGGCACGCCCGCTGAGAAAAAGAGGGAAAAGAATGCATATATATACTGCGGCGTCCAGGGAGAGGAGCTGAGCATCAACAGCCAACAGAATGGTGAAGGCCGGTATCGGATTGCGCAGAAGAGACTTTCATAGCGCCAGCGGAGCGCCAACAGAAAAACAAACTAGTCATCATGCAATCTGGGGGAGAAAGAAGGGGAATAGAAGCCTGCATGATTTAATC
>Ga0179593_1410431_pt1 | contig 20303 bp, 39 predicted proteins | sample CZODoug2_1_08_16_FD_185931 | JGI IMG/M metagenome (GOLD analysis project Ga0179593, IMG submission 185931) | Vadose zone soil fungal communities from Angelo Coast Range Reserve, California, USA - CZODoug2_1_08_16fungal (PacBio error correction) | ecosystem: Environmental > Terrestrial > Soil >...
AGAAATAAGGAAAAAAAAGACGCGGCAGCAGGTAATCAGGTCAGGGGGGGCCGTAGAGGAGAATAAGAAACTTGTGGCTGCACAAGAGAAGGCCAAAAAAGAGAAAGTGGGGAAGCAGAGGGTATAAAAAAAACTGGTGGCCATGGGGTTCCTGGGGTTGAAGGACGTGGGGGCTTTTCCAGAAAGGAGCTCCACGGAGGATGCCCCCGCACGAAAAGAGGGGGGGAGAAACGGAAAGTTGGACTGTGGGTCTTAGAAGTGGAACCGAAAAGTGTCCGAAGGGGAATGTACTGGGAAGTTTATCAAACTCCAGGAGGAGAAAGGGAGAAAGGGGGGAGGAAAAGGTAAGTCGAGGGAGTTGGTATAAGGGGGACCGGGGCCAAAAATGAGGCGACACCCCCAAGAAAACGAAAGCCATGAAGGACAAACATCTTGGAAGAAAAAAAGGAAAAAAGATGATGTAACTTTTTGTCTGTGATTTTCGACAGAGGAATGGGGGGGGGAAAAAAAAGACACTGGCGTTTTGCCACGACGGGTTGAAACAAAAGCGAGGGGGTGGGGCAGAGTCGTAAGTACACCGGGGGGAGACCTGTGTGCAGGCTTTGAACGGAAAGGGGGGGGGGCACCAACAAAAAAAAAGAACGTGATTTTTGGTCAAGATCACGGAAAAAGGGGGACGGAAAAGGGGTGCCGTGGCAAAAAAGTTCTGCAAACAAGGGAAAAAAAAATCCCTAGAAGGTCTGGCGACAGTGACCGTGAGGGGGGGGGGGAATCAGTAACCTAACCTTTGTGGAAAGAGCGAAAAAGTATTATACTGGGAGAAGCATTCCAATGCTTGGGCATCATGTAAAACATTGGGGTCAAAAAGGGGGCATAAAGGGGAAAAAAGGTGACTCGAAAACAGATGGGCCAAGTCCTAAAGCCGAGTACTCGGGAGTAAGAGAGTATCAATGACTGCCTTCCCCCGGTCCAAGACACAGAAAAAGGGGAAGACTGGAGAATGGGTCATGGGGTTTGGGGAATACGAACAGGCACAAATGCGATCGAGTACGTTTGTGTAAGGGGGGCCGAGAGGGGGGGGGAAACCATCAACAAGGGGGAAAAAAAAAACCATCAGGGAAGAAGTAAGAGGGGGGGTAGGACAAAAGGAGGGAATCCCGGGGGGGGGGGGACTGGCGAAACTGGGTGATCTCGGTTTTGGTTGAGCGTTCCGGAAAAAAAGGGGCCCTGGCCGAGGGAAGCACAAAATAAAACCTTCACGACGTGCTCCTGGTGCAAAAACCAAAAAAAAAAGAGCGCACCACAAAAGGGCTGAAGAGAGAAGAAGAAAAAAACACGAGGGGGGGGGGAGACTGAGACGGCTACAAAAATTCAAAACCTGAGGGGTCTTTGGGTACACGGATCGAACAAAAAATATATGGAGGCCATCGCAATTGGGGGGGGGATGGTGGTAATGGCTGCGTCAAGACACGAGGGGAAGGTGGGTGCTATGGGGAAGGGGGGGAAAAGCTTCATTTTCCGAACCACACAGAATAGTGAAACACCCAAAATTAAATTAAAAGCAGGAAAATTTCATTCCTTACCCTGTGGGAGGGGAAGGACCGCGAAAAAAAATATGGGGGAGGGGAGGATCAGCGGAGATAAGACAACGATTTGGTGGCGGGCACCTTGTTTCAGTATGGAAAAAAACTGAGGTAAGAAAAGGACACAGCGTGGGGGAAAGGGGGAAAGGGGTAAAGTGCCATAAAGTATCCGCGACGCAGAGGGAAAGAGGTTCCAAAAAAAACTTTTTTGACCACAAGGGCAAAAACAAGACGCAAGGAAAATATGAACTTGGGCAAAAGACGCAATGGCTACAGAAGGGAGTTTGTGGTAAAAGGGGGGGGGGGAGCGGAGAGGGGTTTTCTCAAAACGCCGGGATCTGGGGAAGCAAGAGCTCATGGGGGTAAGGAGACTCTCTTTAAGTAGGAATTGGGTAAAAGGGACAGCAGGACTCAAAACGGGACGGGAAAAGAAGAACTGTAGGGCGGCAATCGATTTTGTGCAACGGTCCGGAGTCAGCCTACCAGAGGAAAAAAGAAAGGGGGGTTGCCAGGGGATTGTCATGGGGACAAGGGAGGGAGAAAAGGGGGGAGGTGTGGTAGGTTCTTTGAAGGTTCAAGGCACCGAAGGAGGGAAAAGGGGGGAAGAAGCAAAACCACATTTTGGTGGGGAAGGAGGGGGAAGGGGTAGGCAAAAACTAAAGGACCGGAAGGTCCTCGGTGAAAAAGGGAGGAGCAATCAAAAGAGGGGCAAGAAATCCAGGTAAAAAGGTAATCTTAAGCAAGAAACTGCCTGAAAGGGGGGAAAAAAGAAAAGAGGAAAAAACCTTTAAGGGTCCCCGGAGAGGAAGGGAGTTCAATTTCAAAAGAAAGCGAAGATGGCCGATGTCTTCACAAAAGAGGGGGGGTGAATGGTAGAATCCGTGACGGGGGGAAAAAAGGGGACGTGCACCCAACATCTCAGGAAGAGAGGGGAAATAAAGGTTATCCACGGTTCGATGAGAATTGTCGTGCGGGAAGTGTCGGGGAAAAAGGAGTAAAAGAGGGGGAGAAAACGGAAAAGGCGGATTTGCCGTCATCTGTCAACTGAACCACCAGGGGAAAGGCTTGTGTGGGGGGTCGGGGGGACCAGTCCGGGCGGATGGGGGAATTTCCTCGAGGGCAACACCAACAAACACGGCAAAGGAGGTCGAGAATCCTAAAAGGTGAGGAAACAAGAGACCAAAAGGACGGGGAGAAAAGGAAACGGGGACTTCGACGGCCGAGAAGGGGGAAAAACGTAGGCGCGACCTGGCATCTGGGGGCGGGGGGGTCCAGGAAAACGGGCCAATACCAGAAGAAATTGGGGGGGCATTAAACCGAAGCGAAAAGTTGGGGGAACTATAAAACCCGGGGGGGGGGGGGGCACTACTTGGGGGGGGATGGAAGATTCCGAAAGGGGGGGGAGGGTTTTTCAGGGTCAGTCGGTTGGAATTGAGCGCCATCGGGGCGCATCAGGTCATACAGGTTTCGGAACGGGAAAAAGAGAAAAAGAAGGGGGGGGGGGCGAGAAAAGAAAAAAATAAGGTTAAGGAGTCGGAAGAAAGTTCGAAAGAGAGAGGAGAAAGCCAACATCCTTGGGATGAAGAGAGAGAATGCCGAACCGTCTCATCATGAAGAATAAGAAAAAATCAAAAAGGGAAGTACTCTAGTGAAGAACGAGATGCCGGGGAGCAAAAAAAGGGTGAAGGCTAACGACAAACTCTAAATAATACGAAACACGAAAAAAAAGTTAAAAAGAAAAAAAACAGAAAAAGGGGAAAGAGGCTACTAAATACCGTCGTGCCACATATCATAAGGAGGGAGAACTTCAAATCGAAACAACTTACAATTCCAGGTGGGGGACGGAAAAACCCCAATAGGGGCCGAGTAGGGGCGCTGCCAAACAGTAGGGGGTCGTACGAAAGTCCCCTGAATAAGCGTCTGGAAAAAGAAAAAGAAAGGGAAAAAGTTAAACCCAGGCCCCGAAGAGGAGAAGAAGACCTAAAAGAAAATCTCAAGATAAAAAAAACAGGCGAGCAGGATGAATGGTTGACGAAAAACCCGAACACCACGGAAAGTCGGGGTCAAGAAAAAAGCCTGGGGGAATCACTCCCGACGTCGCGAAAAAGCAACCCGTTACATTGGGGCAGGCGACGTACGACCCGTTAAAAAGAACGTCAACGGGATGGGCCCCGACTCGAAGGAAAGGAAAAAGGGAAACCTTCAGGAGGGCACGAAATTCCCACGCCGCCACACGAAGAAAGGGCGTAAACGTATCAAAACGGAACAAAAAAAAAAACCACAGGGAAGAAAAAAAGGAAGGTGCCTTTTTGCAACAGACATGAAGGGAAGGACTCTCTTACATTCAAAAAATAAAAGCTGCGCGCCCCTCTATTGTCTTGGGGAAAAAGAGGGGGTGGGGAACGCGAAAATCCGAATACTAAAGGGAAAGGAGTCAAAGATTACGCAGGCAGGAAAAAAAAGGGGACAAAAGCCTCCAGCGAGAAAAAAAGCACGCACTGAAACAAGTACACCATCTGCAACAATCACGAAAAAAGGAGGGGAAGTTTTGACTCAAGGAAAAAAAAAAAAAAAACGAGCCCCTCTACTGCCCGCGGAAGGTGGTTGGTCAGGGGGGGGGAAAGGGAAATCAGCCTTGTACGCGCGATCAGGAAAGAGGGAGGGGGGGGGTACGCCGCTCCGGTGTGGAAAAAAAAAAAAAAGAACAAACTTCACAAAATGGAAAAAAAAAATCGTTTGGAACAAAAGAACATAGTGAGAAATCCGTGAACTCCTCCGCCAGGAGGAGAGGGAGTTATGCGCCTCAAAGACAAAAAAGAAAGAAAGCATAAGAGCGCGAATAAGAGGAAAAAGGGGAAGGACACATCAAGGCAAGGAAAGCCTGAGGAAAAAAAAAGCAAGAGGAGTCTTGAAGGAAAAATGTTTAACCGGGAAAAAATTGCCGGGCGTTCAGGTTCGAACTGCGTGAAACGTAAGAAAAACTCGGCCAAAAACCCGCAGATGGGGGGGAAAGGAAGACTCATCGTCCAAGCCCATGAGGGGGGGGAAGGAAAACAGGGCCCGATAGATCCCACAAAATGAAGGAATCCAAGTCAGTCCCGTAGCGTGATTCTCTATGGCTTGGGGGGGGTGGGGAGGAAGAGACCACAGAACGGGCGCGGCGAAAGAAGAAGGAATGTGGGCGCAAATAAACGCGCGGAGTCGAAAAAAAAAAAAGAAAAAAAAACAAAAAGACCAGAACAACGCCGTCACAACTATCAGGGAAGGAGAATGGGGGAAAAACCCTCCCTGCCATCTCACCCAGGAGGGGAGAGAAAGGTTAGGCAAGGGGCCCCAAGATCTTCAACACTCCGGTAGCGACGCTTGTTTCAACCTTTGGAAGGGCAGGGAAACACATATGACAAAGAGTACTAAAATAGGACGGAAAAAGTGAAGGGAAGAGATACACCTGTCACTCCTCGTTGAGGGAAGGGAAGTCTTGCAAAGCTATTCAGGATTAAAAACATTCTACGTCGAACGGGGGAAAAGATAGTGAAAAATGAAAAGAAATGCGCAAACAGGCCAATCGCTCCTGCTCTCGGAAAGAGAAGGGGGGGAAGGGGGGACTTCACCGGCAGGAGAGAAGAGCCGGAAGGGGGGGAGAAGGGAGGGGACAAATAAACTCATACGCCCTTGGTACCCCTTGAAAATCCTTCGAGGGAAGGGATCTAAAACAAAATAAAAAGGGGAGGGCCAAAAGGGGGGGGGGTCAAGAAAAAAAAAAGACCCCCCACAGCCGCAAAGAAACAAAAAACCCTCGGCCAAGTCAGCCCGCGAAACGGGGGTGGTGGGGGGCGCACTTAGGTCAACACGAAAGAAAAAAATCACTTTTTCAACAAAAGGGCACGGCGTAAACAAAAAAGGTTGAAGGGAAACGTGGCTCGGGCGACGGAGGCCGCAGCAGCGGAGGGCAAGGAAAAAGAAAAAAGACTCGAATCTCAGGAAAAGGGGAGGGAATAACTCTGCGTACCTCCCTCGACGAATTGGTGGAACGCTGAAAGAACGTCCTCTCGGAGGGGTAAAGGCCGAACCAAAAGAGAAAATGTGAGAAAAAAGGGAAAAAGAGGATCACCTACCCGACAACGAAAAGGGGAAAAAAAGGTGAGAATTCACGCTCCACTCGCCCCGGGGGAACTCGGAGGGGAAAAAAAAAAAAACCACAATGGTTAACTTATCAAAACGCGGTGCAAACTCCCGCCCATAGAGAAAAAAAGGGGAGAGCCTCTATCTCTCTCAAAAAAAAAAAAAAAAAGGGGAAGGGAGGGGCAAATAGCTAGAGAATGCACATAAGAGCCAATGACCGGAAGTGGTTCGACAGGGGTAAAAAAGTCCCGACCGTAGAATCACATGGAGGGGGGGAGGCCAGACTACAGAACGGGAGGGAAGGGGAAAAGATGGGGGTCAATTTAACTCACGGGGGTGGTACACAAAAATAGGTCCTTGGGTAAAAAAAAAATGTGGATTGCATAGAACATCGGGACCATGGGACGGCCGTTGAAAAGAAAAAAGGGGGGAAAACGGTCTTACTTCCTATAGGCAGGTGGGAAGCCAATTCGGGAGTAAAAGGTAGAAAACGCAAAGCTTTGGCTGAGAAAAAAAAGGGGCGATTCGCTCGTAATAGGGGGGGGAAGGAGTCCACGAAGCGTTCCAACATCAGAAAACCTGAGCAGTTCCTGAAAGTCCTTAACTAAGAAAAAAAGAGGGGGGGAGGGGCTTGATGTTCGAAAAAGAGAAATGTCCACAACTGTGAAGGGGGGGAACGTTTGGGTTTTTCCCCCGACTTGAAAAAAAAAGGGACGGGTGGTGGAGGAAGGGGGAAGACCACCGGAGTTGCCGGGGGGGAGGGGAAAAAAGGAGTTTGCGCCCCATACTCCTGTCAAAAGTGAATTGAGTCAAGAGAAAGGGAATGTTCATAAGCTCCGGTGAAAAAAAAAAAAGAAAAAAAGAACACACTGCCAGCATCGGTAAGGGGGGGAGAAAGATCTCAACTCAAGTGAAAAGCCTTCGCTCCAAGTCAGGGGAGAGCTCGGGGGGGTCTGGGGGCAGAAAAGGAGCGCCTTTCCATTAAGGGATAGGGGGGGAAAAGTTTCGTTCAGAAACCCGTAAGGGGGGGAAAAGAGGGGGAAAGGTCCTCGTTGGGGAGGATCAAGGTCAGCGGGGAAAAAAAGTCCTGAGACGGGACGAGAGACGACGAACTGGCCGTCCTCACAGGGAAAATAAAGAATGTGTGAACCACATTTATGATGTCAGGGGGGGAAGAGCAATCACAAGCGTCTCTAAAAAAAAAAAATTTAGGGGGTCACAAGAGGGCAAAGGGAAGGAAACCACAAAGGGGGACGATGCAGAGCAAGGGTGGGTTTTTACAATTAAGAAAGAAAGGAGAAGTGAACAAAGGCACGGGGAAGAGAGGGGGGGGGGGGTGGGAGCTGTTTCCGTCTAAGGCGTTGTCCGCAAAAAAGTAACAGAAAAAATCAGGACCGCAAAAAACCAAAACGCGATGCGAAAAAAAAAGGGGAACCCCCGTTCAGGGGTATAAACGCCGCCGGCTCCGGATCCTTAAAGGGGGTCTGTGGTAAACGAAAAGAGGGGAAGGTTCTTTCAATAAGGAAGGGATTTTTGTGGAGAGCGCATGGGGGGGGAAAAAAACGCTCTGGTCATGCCAGTCCGGCAAGAAAAGTGACCAAAAACCGCAAAAAGGGGTCGGAAAAAAACTGAAATGACCGGGGAAGGGGAAAGTCAACCACTTCCGGAAAAGGGGTGGTGATGGGAGCGCTTCCGACTGCGGTGAATCACGTCAGGAAGGGGTGGGGGGAGTGCACCCACCTTTCAGTTTGGGTAGGGGAAAGGAGGGGGGAGAAGACACTCGCTTTGGTGATGTTGAGTGGGAGGAAATAAATATCATCCAAATTTAAAAAAAAAGGATGGAGGTCTTATGCAAGAAGAAAAGAGGTAAGAAACGCTGCTCGGGCGTTGCTAATGGGCGCAAAAATAACTAAGACGGGGGGAAAGAAATTGGGGGTACCGGAGGCGGGGAAAAGAATCAACAAAGAGGGAAGGTTCTTACAACTCGCGGTGGGGAGGAAAGTTGAGGGGGGAAAACTTTCGCGTCCCACTGGCGTCAGTTGGAAAACTCTGGTCAAACCATTCGCTACAAAAGGGAAAGAGGGGGCAAAGTCGATTTGAGTAAGGGAATCCGAGTCCCGACAACAATGCAATGCGGGGAGGAAAATGGGCCGGAGGGGGAAGGATGGTTGGTGGGATGACCGAAAAGGGAAAAGCCTTAAATGCGGTCTGTGAGGAGGAAACGGGAATGATTTTGCCTCTGGACCTTGTCCCTTCAATTCAGGATGGTTGAAGGAAAGCAAAAAAAATCGGAGGCAAGAAAGGCCCTTGGAAGAGGGGGTACGCCTTCCCAACGGGGGAAGGGGGAAGTCCCTAACCTGAAATTTATTCCAAAAAAAAAGGCGATCGGGGAGGGGGGAAAAAAACGTTGTGATGAAAAAGCAAAACGAAAGATTCGCAGGGTGGGGGGAGCGGGGCAGCAGGAAGGAGTGGAAATGGGGGTCAAGTTCCACCCCACACACGAAAAAAAAATAGGTAGAGCGAAACTCACACCCGGTGCAAAAAAATGGCCTTGCAAAGGGAAAGAATGGGTCAAACGATCCGCCGGAGGGGTCGGTGGGGGGGGGGGGGGGAAACAACCACCCACCCCCCCGTATTTGGGTGACGGGGAGTGGGGGGAAAAAAGGTAAGACAGCTTGTTTGGCTACTAAGCGCTGGGGCGCTGACAAAAAAAATCCGCGAAAAAAGAAAAATGGTTGTGGTGGAAGGCCACATGGGGAGAGGGAGGTTGTTCCACATCCGCGAGTCCGGAGGACAGATCGTGTCTGAAAGGGAAGAAAAGTGTGGGGGAGGCGCAGGAAGAAAAGAGGGGGAGACTCCAGGGAGAAAAAATTGGAAAGAAAGTAAGCGCATAAATGCTTGCTCGGGGGTTGGCCAAAGGGGGGTGAAAGTCCCCCAAAAGGAAGGTTGTTTTCCTAGGGGGGGGAAGAGGGGGTGACGTCATTGGGCAAGAAAGGGGGGCAAAGTACTTATCACAATGAACTTGCAGGGAAAAGAGGGGGGGGGGACTTCAAAAACGGGGGAAGGGAGCAGAAAAAGAGCAAATTTTTGGTCGCAGCAGGCTCGTTTCTTACAAAGGGAAAAAAGAGGGGGAAAATTGAATCTGGCGTAGAAATGCTGCCGAGTGTTCAAAAGGAAGAAGGAAGGAAAAAACAACAAAAAGAAGGGGAAGGGGGGAGGAAGGCTCCTCGGGATGAAAAACGAATCCTCATGCAAAAAACTCCGAAAGAAAACCAAGGTCTCTTTCCGGAAAGAAAAGGGGGAAAATTAGGGGACCGAGAGACAAAGAGAAAAAAGGAATAAAAAAAAAAGCTTTCCGGCGGAGCCAAGGGAGAAAAGACCAACCAAAAAAAACCCAAGGATAAGTCAAAACGGAGAGAAGAGACGACACATTCCAATTAACGGGGGGGGGGGGGGGGGACACGGAAAAGAACGGGCCTCCATGAAAATGGAAAAACTCAAAAGTGAGAGGGGGGAAAAGACGAATCTCGGAACAACGGAAACCCGCTGTGAAATCAAAAAACGAAGGGGGGAAAAAAGTCCCCGCTCCGGGACACCGAGAGGGGAAGCGAGAAAAGTCAAACAGCAGGGTAAAAAAAAAGATTGGGAGGAAAAGAAAGTCTAAAAAACCAGCGATTGCGGGAACGAAAGCTGCTACGAAAAAGTAACAAATTGCATTATCGAAAAAGAACCAGGAGAGGGAAACGCAAATTGGCCGCGAAAGAACAGGGGGGAAGGGGAACTAGTAAAAAAGGTCAAAAAAAGCCTGCAAAACCCGCACCCAGAGGGAAGATGGTCAGCTATCACAGAACCCCCAGACCGAGAAGGAAAAAGAAAGGGGGGTCGCCTGGTTTAAACAACATCATTATAACAACCTACAAAAAGGCAGAGGGGAACCCCTGAAGAGGTCAAAAAGGGCTCGTATTAACCGGAATCAAAAAAAAACACAAGGAACCTGAAAATCATTACAAACGGAGAAAAAAAAAACCAGAAAGGCGAAGTCCTAAAACCTCACGGCACTCCCCAAAACCCGACAGGAAAGGCCAATACCTCGAAAAAACAGGAAGCAAAAGATGGGACGGACAAACGAGCAGGAATAGGGCAAAAAGGAGATTCCCTCCCATAAGGTGGTACTAATGTGGGGGGAAAAAATACGCCAAGTTTCCAAAATTCAGCAGAGAAAGTACACCTCTGGGTAGAAGGAAGGTGTTAGCCAAAAAGCCTCCATCTCACACCCCACAGGTTAAGGAGGGGGGGGAATTAGAACACGGCAAACCTAGGAGCGGGGAAGAAGACGCGTGGTGGAAAAAAAAAAAAGGAAAAAAAGAAGGATCGCTTTATGGATATATTCACGCCCGAAAAGGAAGAAAAGGTTCAAGGAGGTCAACGATAAAGAAGCGACACACTGAGGAAAAGGGGGAATAAAAAGCCACTCCTCTATCATGTGGGGGGGGAAAGACAACCGCGTTAAGGGAGTCAAGAAAAAAAAACCAAAAGGGGGCCAGTGGGGAAGTGCAAAAAAAAGACTGGTAAAACATTCAAAGTTTTTTTTTCGAACAGGCAGGGAACGGAAGAGTTGGACAAGGCCAAAACAAAGGGAGCGTCCAGAAGAGAAAAAAAGAAAGTCCTAGTTTAGACCACAAACGGCCGCCCTGAAAGGTCCCCACAAGACAAGGAAAGTTAAAAGAGACAAGAAGCAAGGGGTGATTCTTAAATAAAGGGTGGGGGAGCCATGCGCCGCATCGGGCCAAACGGAAGAAAAAGAGCGGGAGAAGTTGGCGGAAAACACCAAAATCCACGGAAAAACCACGCAAAAAGAAAAAAAAAAACAATAGAACTACAAGGAGCCATTTACACTATCATGGAGGGGGAGAGGAAAAAAAACGATGACATAATCCGAAACCTAGGGGCGCAGAAATGGAGGGCCAAAAAGTCAAAAAACAAGAAGCGGGGGGCCTTTCGCGAGGACCAAAAGGAGGGAAGACAAAGGTGGAACTGATATTTAGCGAGCAGGAAACGAAGTAGAGCCTCAAGAACAAGAATAAGCCGCGATGTGGAACTGGACGACGGATTGCAAAGAGTCAACAGTTCAAACGAAAGGAAGGAAAAAAGGACCAATCAAGAGGGGGAAAAGGGGGGAAGAATGACTCTTCATAATGAAAGGGCTTCCACCGGGACCGGAAAGGCGAAGGAAACTCAACGATGCTGCCGAAAACGCAAAAGGAAGCCATACAAAAAAAAAGAAAAAAAAAAATGAAGCCATCGAGTGAATCGAAAAGACAGGGGAGGGGGGGGCCAACTAATGTGGTCATGTCAATCCCCGAACTCAAGTTGGACGACTCCTCAAGAAACCAGCGCCCGAAAAGGAAAGGAAAATTTAAAAGAGGGACAGGGGGGAAGCGCGTTCAAATGACAAAGGGAGGACAAGAAAGTTTTAGCGGACTTTTCAATCTTTGCAGCGGTCAGCGGCAACCTCGGGTGCCTTCAAGAAGAACGGGGCAAAAGGAAGCTCAAGAAAAGGAAGGACCAAGTAAAAAGAAAGGCAGGGCAGGTCAACCTCACCTTCAAGGAAAAAGCGACAAACCTAAACGAGAAAGGGGTATCGAAATAAGAAACGCAGTAAAAACTCTATGGATGGGGAAAAAAAAGGTCCATACCAGAAAAAAGGAAAAAGAAGGTCAACAACAGGCTATTCACAACTTCCGAAGTCAAAACTTATTATGGCTAACTATTGAGACCACAGACATGATTCATCAAAAGACGAGACATCGGTAAAGAAAAAAAAAAAGAGCGTAGTCCCTGCAGTGATACCAGGGAGAAAAACAAAACAAAAAACGGGATTGAGAATAATGGCACATGGCATCCTGAAAAAAGGGGGGAGGAAGTGGTTCTCGCCATAAAAGAATAAAGGGATGTGGAGGGCAAAAATCTAGATAACTAACGTGGAGTCACTTTATATTTTGGGTGGACAAATGGGGAAAGGTGGGTCTGGGGAGCAAAAATCTAAGGGGGGAGGGTTCCAGCCTAAAGGGCGGACGCGTTTGGAAGAAAGAGGTGGGAAGACGGTCGTCGCGAGGGAGAAGGGAAAGAACTTGTGGGAAGAAAATGGCAGGGGAACTACTGAAAAAAAGAGCCGAAAGAGGGAAAGGGAGAGTGGAGGAACCGTTGGTCAAAATACGCGGGGAGGACGGGAAAAAAACGGAAGACGACAAGGCTACCCAAAACGAAGCAAAGTCCTGCAATTTGAAAAAAAGACAGGAGAAAAAGGGAAAGTGGGGGCTGGTTAAGTGAGTTCATACTCAAGGAAAACAAGGGGGGTCCGGAAGGAATCCTAAAAGGGGGGGAACTGTTGCGGCCGGAGGGGGCAACCTGGTGTGTATTTGGTGCGAATTGAAAGGGGAAAAAAGGGGGGTGAGACATTTTGGGGAAGGTATCATAGGACAACGAAAAGGGGGGAGAAAAAGGGTCTCACATGGGTCGGCGTTACTGAAGAAACGAAGAAGAACTCAGTGTCCGGAAGCATGCGCGTTAAGCAAGTCCGAGACGGCCAAGGATAAACGCAATGGGGCACCGGGAAAAACAAAAAAGGTCAAGGGAAGGACTCAGGTTTCCATTTTGTCAGGGAAAAACCGAAAAGGGAAATCTAATAAAAAACCTTGGGACCGCAAAAAGTCTCATTGGTAATCGGAAAAGGGCTCGAAGGGCTTAGGGAAAATCGACACTACAATAATGGAATACTTGAATGGAAAGAAGGACAGTTGGGCCCGAGAAGCAAAAGAGTAAAAGAAACGTTTGATAGGGGGGGGGAACAAAGAATGGGGCGCAACAAAAAGGAGGCAAAAGAAGGGTGGAAAAGGTCATCTTTTTGCAAGGTGTCTGCAATCCATTGATATTGGGAAAGGGGGGGAGGAAAAAAAAAAGCCGGGTTTTGAAAAATTGGGGTGGAAAAAGTGGTGTGAAGGGAGGGAAAAAGGGCTTGAAAAAAAATCACCAGGAGAGCCTCGCTTCCTACCGGCAGGAAAGGAAAATTCGGTCAGTGAGAAAGAAAGGGATAAAGAGAAAATCAGATCCGCGGCGATAAGGCAGAAAAAAGAACATGGCATCCTTAGGTAATGTGGGACGCCGAGGGGGGGGAGGGGGGAAGGGGGAGGTTGCTCAAACATCAAGGAATTGGATTTGGGTGGGAAAAGAGGCGCTCAAACTGAGGGGAGTTGTGGGGGCGATTCCTGGAAAGATCGAGGGGGTTACCAAAAACAACCCGAGGAAAACAAAGGGGAAGGAAAAGAAGGGGAAGTCAACTTTTCTTTTCACGGAAAGGGGGGATGGTAAAGGACGGAAGACCCTTTGCGATCATCAACACCAATACGATGGGAGGCAGAAAAGGGGGTCTGCCACCGTCCAGTAGAAATTGACGGGTGACCTGAACTATCAGGAAAAAAAAAAAAGGGGATGGGGGGTGCGGCATGGAAAATAAGAAACGCCAGGAATCCGGAGCAAAAGTGAATGGGGGGTCTTCACCAACCGACGCGAGAAACCCAAAAGCCTCAAAAACGGCAAAGCGGTGGGGGAAATAAACTTAAACGACGTTCACAGGTTATCGTGAATGAGGGGGGGACTAAAAAGAAGGGCAAAGAAAAAAAAGAGGATGCTTGGCGCCGCCGAAGAAAAGGGGTTCAGATTTCCCTCGAAAGGGGAGGTCGGACAAAAAGGGAGGGCTTTGAATGGTTGCGTCCGGGGAATAAATAAAAACCAGGGCCTCCCGTTTTGCGTGGGGGGGGAAAGTCCCGTTCCGGTCAGGTGGTGGAAGGGGGGGGGGGGGAGGTGTTTGCGGGAATTGTCCACCAAGGCCGAGGAAGGGAGGGGAGGGTCCTTTCACAAGCAAAAGGACGTAATAGCTGGGGGGGGGGGGCTGGGCCAGCGGGAACAGGTAGTGGAGGGGGGCAAAGGAGGATGAGACATGGTTTGAATGGGATCAATAGGAGTGGGCGCGAGAACCCTTAAGAAGGAATCTCGCTTGACAAAGGGACAATGAGGTGAAAGCCGTACCCTGAAGGGGGAAGGGGAGATGGGTGAGTTAGTTGCTGTTGATCTAAGAAAAGGGACAGAGGTTTGGAAGCGGGGAAGCAGGCCCCCAAGGGGGTCCAATTGGGGAAAAAAAGAAACGGGGGGGGTGTCGGCGGGCCAACCAAACATGGCGATCGTGTCTTGAACTTTGTTGATCGGAAACACGGCGCGTGAGAGCGTAGAGGAGGGGTGGGAGCGAGCTTGTTGGAGGAGAGAAGAGATGGTCGCTCGGCATCCACGAAGACGGAGGGGGTGGGGTCGCCCTTTCTGCTCATGGTCGATGTGAACGGGGGAAAGTTGAACTCAACGGGGGAACGGGCCTGACTTCAGGGGGGGGAAGGAAGAGATACGGTTTGGGTGAATTTTTACATCAGGAGGGCACAGGAAGGGGATCCGTTCTGGACCGGCGTTGAAAAAAAAGGTGCCTCAGGGAGAATTACGGGCCGGGTTCCGGGGCAAGGTTGAAGAGGCAAAAACAACCAAAAAGTATGAATTGTGCGAGCGAAAGAAGGGTAAAGACAGGGGGGGACTGTGCAAGAAAAAGGACCTTTTCGGGCCGGGGAAAAATGGAAACAGAGTCCTGTAAAGGGGGGGGGACGGGGGGATCATTAAAAAGAGGGAGCGAAGAAAACAAAATTGTGGACGAACTCCAAGAAAAGATCGTTCTTCAACGTAAATATAAGCCTGGGGAAACAAGAAGTCGGGTCGGGGAATGCTTCGTCAGTTTCGCAAGAAGAGAAGAAAACAAAAAAAACACAGGGGAGAGAGGGAGAAAAAACTCATCAGTCAAGAAAAAAAAGAAGAAAAACCTCGCAACGCTGATCTTTCAAAAGGGGAGAACACGAAGAGTGACGACGCAAACGTTGCTGCAGGGAAAAAACCAGAAAAAAGAAGGGAAGAAACCCTTCCCGGTGGGAACAAAAAAGACGGGAAGACACCGTCTGAAAAGATCAGTCAACTCGCTCCAAAGGAAAGACACCCAAAACAGGGAGGAGGGTGTTGGGTTTGTTGCTCTGGACAACCAAGTAGGCAGACATAAGGGAGGAGGGGAAAACCCATAAAATGCTCCCAAAAGAGGGGACCGCGGCTTTCCCAAGTCTAGCCGGAGACATCACGATTATCCAGAAGGGACCGACAACAGATCTGGCAACAAACGCCTTCAAACCCCCAATCAGGGGGGGGGGGGGGGGGGGCCGATGAGGGAACCGAAAAGGGGGGGAAAACTTGGGATTCTAAAAAAAGACCAAACCTTAGTAACTAACAGCGTGAGAACTGTAAAAGAAAGGAAAACATCACCCAACATATCTGCACTAATCCGATCAAAAGGAGTATAAAAAGACCCGCGTGGAACGAACCTCTCCAACTAGTAATGAAAAAGGACACACATCACCAGTCCCAGAAACCCCACCGGAGGCCCATCTCTGCGCACAAAAGGAAAGAGAACGGAAAGAACCAAATCCCTCCGCGATTCAAGGGACCAACTGTACGAAAAAAAAGATGCAGGAAGCGATTAGAAGGAAGGGAGCACACGAGAAAGCTGTTCCCATAGACCGGGGAGTGGGGGCGATCCTAAGCATGACAAACACCCCAGAGCAAAATCATTCGCACCTCTTAAATACCACAAATATCTGAAAAAATCCGCACGACCGACTAAAACCCTCCACAGAAAGAAGAAAAGAACATGACCATCACCCCGTAATCCCGGGGGGGGTCAAAAAGCACGATGCCGAACTCAAAAGAAGAAAGAGGGACCATCACTTCCCAATTTGTCGAGAAATAAACGCCCGACCATCGCGGAGAAGACGACTTGGTATCTAACGGATGTGGTGACAAAAAACGCTCCCAACCATCACCAAACTGAAAAGCTTCAATCAAACGCACAAGAAAAGAAAAAGAAAAAAGGGGGTTGGAGAGAGAGTATGGTTGGAAAAAAAAGAAAGCCAAAAACGTACTCGTGTACGGAATATGGGGACGCGCGACTCCAAAACAAGCAGGATCACAAGCAAGCCGAGCTCGAAATAAAGTAAAACTTAGGTGAAAAAAAAAAAAAAGCAACGCACAGCGAGCGGGTCGCACAAAAGAAGATGGGCCGCCTGTCTTCAGCAAAACTGGAAAAATAAGTGGACAAAGGTCCAGCAAAGCAGGTCATGAACGGGTTATAAAAGATAAAAAGGGAATGAAGCATGCAGGACTCGCCAACCATCCAGCCGCACAGTTGGGGAAAAAAGAAGAGAGACAAAATCAGACGCAGGGAAAGGAAAAAAGGAGGGGGCTCTCGTAGTACGAACCACGCACTGAGGCCGAGCCTTCATGAGGAACAAGAGAGGGAAATGCCGAAAGGCAGTTTTTTCGTCATTAGAGAAAAAGAGGGGAAGCCAAATCTACGAGGCACAGAGTTGGAGAAAAAGCCAAAAGAAAAACAGAAAAAGGAACACCAACGCGGAAAAAAAAAACCCTCCGCTCAACCAGGAAAACCCAGTACACGACGGGAAGGGGCAGCCTGGGGCAACGCCCGAGAAAAAAAGGGGGGTGAAAAAAAAAAGCCTTGCTGCTCACCAAACGTCAACCTTCCTAACAAGGGGTGAAGCCAAAGGGAAGGGCCTGGTTCCGCGAGGAAAAGCGAAACCCAATGTGGCATCAATGAAAAAAAGGGGAAGGAGAGCCGGCCCTAAAAGCCGCTCTGAAGGGAAAAGGAGTCAAAAGGAATCAGTCATGCAATGAAAAGCAAAGCGTTCTATAAACCCAATGGAGACGAGAACGAAATGGAAAATATCAGTAAGGGCAAGCAGATACCAGCAAACCATCAAAAAAAACGATAGTCAAAAAAGGAGGACTTGCTCACCCCCAATGAGCGAAGGGAGAGAAACAGCGAAAGAAATCCCAAAAAACGCCGACGCCAACAAACTAATCAAGGCAGGGTGATGCGACCAAGGGGACGGTACTATGGCCACAATTCATCAAACGAAAAGGACACAAAGAAAACAGGTGACGTTACGCCCAAGCGAAAAAGCGGAACAAGCGGGGAAACAACCGCAGGACCGGGTGATCAAAAAAAAAGTTGGAGGAAAAAATGTCACAGACAAGAGCCAGGTGCTTCGTCAAGACGTTGAAACCTGGGAAGTGGGGGAGAGGTCGCCCGCACAAGGAGATTCGGCCTGTGCACAAAAAAAATAAACTGGTCGGGGGGCGCGATTGCCCTGGGACAGGAAGAACGCACGGGCAGGCGTCAAACCCCGTCAGTCGATTTTCACACGCCCTTGATAGACGAAAGGACAAAAACCTCAAGGCAAAAAGGAAAAGAAATGCGTGGAAAGTCCCCAAACGATGAATCACTAAAAGGGAAAAAGAACAGGGCCCAAAAAAATCGATATCAGAAACCACAAAAATATGGACGGGCAGAGATTTGCATCACAGGTACGTCGAAAGGGAAAGGAGGGGAACACGCCAAAAACCAAGAGAAACCATGGTTGGAACTCCTCGTCGTAAAAGAGAAGAAAAAAAAGAAACGGAGGAAAAGAGATAGAGGGGGGACTAGAAAAAAAAAACATGGATAACGTGAAGGAGTGAAGACGGATGGCCCGGAGAGGATAGGAAGGAAACCTGGTGGTGGCAATAAGAAGCAGAACTCTTTTGGGGGCGTTAGCGGTTGGTGGGAACGCACTTGTGTAAACAAAGGGAAAAAAGGTTGAAGTGTAGAACTGATCTAGGGGGAAGGGGGGGGGGGGGGGGACTGGGGGAAAGCATCTCGGGGAAGGGGAGGCGTGGGGGGGTAAAAATATTTTTACCTTTGGTACGGTGACTAGATAAAGGGGTGTCCTCCCAAACGTACTGAAAGACTCCGAGGGGCCTTCACTACGCCCCCGGGCAAGTCATAAAATAAGCGTAAAACAAAAGATCGTGACTGCCCAACAGTGAGGGGGAGGGAAAAGACTATCCCAGGAAAAAAACACACAAAAACATTTCCACAACAAGTCTTGAGCCGAAAATCCTCAAGAAAACTTATGGGGGGAATTGTTTAGGATTTCGAAACGCTGGAAAAGGGTAACCAAAAAGGGTACAGGCTTGCAAGAACTTGTGTCGAGAGGGAAAAAAGCTGTTGTTGAACGGGGGGCGGTGAGTCAACCGTTTCGGGACTGTGGGGATGATGTTAACAACAAAGGAGTTGGGCCCCAACCCACCCAAAAAAAAAAACCGCTTTCAAACCTGGGAAAGGTGGGGGGAAGATAAAATTGACGTACGTGTTCATGGCGTAAAAAAAATGGAGGCAAGAATGACGCACATCAAAGTCATGGAAGAATTCGGGAGCAAAAGTAAGACTGGGAGATCGAAAATAAGTATTTCCCCTGGGCGACAGATCGTAAAGTTGACATTCGGTTCTCATGGGTAGAAGGGCTGGAAGGATACAACAGGAAAGAAAAGTGGGGACTTCTAATCAAAATCCCTCTTGGCCAAACCACAGTAAACAGGACGACGAAAAAAGGTAAGTAAGACTCAGATCGAGATCGACACAACCCTGAGGAAGGGGGACCGAGAACCTAAGTTTTGCACGACTTGAATGAAAGGGGGAAGGGTGGGGGGAAAAAAATCAAAGCCGAAAGGCCCAAAGCTCTCAAAAAACGTGTAGGCCAGTTTAAGAAGAGATGTACGCAAATATGCTGCGCCTCAGGGGGGGGGGAAAAATGTTCATAGGGTTTGCAAGGCTGATGCCAGCTAGTGCTTTCAATCTGGTACCAGGGGGTGGTGTCAGCGGTGGGAAAAAGGCGCCCGGCTTTTTGGTGAGGTTTACGCAAAGTAACCGTCTGAAAGATGGGCGCCCGGATTATCGATGGGACAACAAAACAAAGCCCGGTGCATAAAAAATCATACAAAAAAAGGCAGGCCGGAAGACCACCTTTCACCGGAATCATGGGCAGAAAGGAAAAAGCAAACAGGCAAAAACAGAAAGGGAAAATGTCATACAACCATTGGGTGTGTGTAGGAGGGGACGGGGGAAAAGCTCTTCTTTTTGTGTTTTAAGGCATCTTGGGAAAAGGGAAACCGCCTAGCGAACCCGGTTTAATTTAAACCGGAGGGGGAATGGGGAAAGTGAACGGAAATTCTGTGAAAGCCAGGGCGTTTTTGAATGTCGAGGAAACCGGGTCTGAAAAACAATGCAGTTCGCAAGTTCAACGTATTGGAAAAGAAAAAAAAAAGGAACCATTGGGTCAAAAGGGTCGTATGCGGCATAGAATAGAAAGAAGGAAGAAAAATAAGGAAGGTGCAAAAAGACACACAAAAACGAACGCAGAAAGGGGGGGAACACGCGGGATCTGCGTGCTAAACGATGGTACACAAAGGGTGATCTTGATGCGTGCTGAAAACAGAGGGGGAAAAAGTCGAAAGGCGGCAATTAGGGGGAGGCAAAAAAAGGGAGGGCGGCGTTTGAATGCGAATTTCCCCTCTCCCAAATACTTCCCGCCAGGTAGGTAAACCGTGCATTCAGAAGTCCAGGTTTGCTTCAAACGGAAGTCGCGACACCAGAACACGGATGCAAGTGGCAGGAAAAAAGGGGGGGACATTCCCCTGCAAGGAGGGGGGGGTGGGGGGGGGGATGTGTGAGTGGTGCGTGAAAAAATTTCCCGGAAAATGCGGGGAAAAACTTTCGAGCCGGGTAATGAAAAAATTGTTGGGACAGAGGGGGAAGGGGGTTAAGTTTTCGGATCGCGGGGGAAATGCGAGAAACCAATCGGGAGGGGAGAAACGGGTAGCAAAATATCTGAAGCGAGGAGAGGGAATGAATTGTTGACATGCAACAACACCGAATGAAAAAGTGCAAGAGCGGGGAAGGGGAAGGGTTCCCGTTGATACGCAACTATTGCCCGGGAGGGTGAGCAGGGGGTAAAAAACCCCGTAGATGACCAATTCACGTAGGAGAAAGTCCGCAGCAGACCGGAGGGAGAAGGGGATCGACGTGAACCGATAATGTCAAGAATCGTATTGGAAGGGAAAAGGGGAATGGAGCCACTTGGGGTCGAAAAAGACTGGGGGGGGAGATGAGAATATCGGCCGTGTTGTTTTGTGGCTAAGAAAAAAAAAGAAAAAAAGCCACGATTTGTCCCAAACAGCGGGGCTCCGAAAAGAGAAGGAAAAGGGGATGGTCCGGGGGATGGGAACTACCGCAGATGAAACCTGTCCCAGGTAAAGAAAAAGAGGGTGGAAAACAAGGGGAAGGAGGACAAGAATTGGCGGAAAGAGGAGGGGGGGGCGGACAAAAAAAGTCAAGAAAAAAATTCAAATTTTGGGGGTCGCTAAAAGTGCTCGGGGGGACTAAAAGAGGGGGGAAAAAAGAAGGTGGTCAAGAACGTGAGAAAGGGGAAGCAACGGGGAAATAAGTTTGTCGGTCTCGTGTGGAGGAGGAAGACAGAAAGGGGGGCTGCTCCATGAGGGAAGGTGAAAAACGGAAGACAAAAGGTGAAACTCTTAAGTCAACGGGAAGGTCCAGGAACGCAACGTCGC
>Ga0179593_1619850_pt1 | contig 20301 bp, 20 predicted proteins | sample CZODoug2_1_08_16_FD_185931 | JGI IMG/M metagenome (GOLD analysis project Ga0179593, IMG submission 185931) | Vadose zone soil fungal communities from Angelo Coast Range Reserve, California, USA - CZODoug2_1_08_16fungal (PacBio error correction) | ecosystem: Environmental > Terrestrial > Soil >...
AAGAGATGCAACAAACGCCGGCCCGAGTGGTTTGTCAAATTTTCAGAATGCAATCCCAGTGAAGGGCTTGGGAATAGTGATCAAAAAGCTGGGGGACAGCCCATAGGAGCTCCCATGGATCTAAGAAAGACGAAAAGGTAGGGGAAAACTAAGGTTTGACATATAAAACAACGTGAGGACCGCTGTTCGGACAGCAAAAGGTTTAAGACGGTGTAGAATAAAGACGGGCAACCAATGTCTAGAATGTCCGGCGCCAGTGCTCTAAACCACAAGGGTCACTTCGGGCCAGACAGGGTGATACCCTGATACGCTGCAGAAAGGACACAGACTAACGAGGAAGTGAAAGGAGGACTAGGTCGGCAACTAAAATGACAGCGGAAAAACCTCGAGAAGATGAATTGACATGAATCGAATCTGAGGATCATTCGTGGACACCGCCTCACTACATAGTGGGTACAGATAGGAACATTGCAGCAATATAAACGTCCATAAAGAAAGGGTTAATCACACGGTCCGGTAGCAATCCATCCGAATGCCCGTGCGGGGTTATGTCTAGGGATTTTTAAGATGAACAATGGCCATCTACCGAAAACGGGGCACGAAACGAGGGTATGGGGAGGGCGATCTTCGGATTCATGATTGGACGTGAAGACAGACGGTGTCTCTAAACAAGGAGTGATGGCGTGGGCGCTCTGTGGTTGAGAAAATATGAACCGATAAATACAGCGCGGGCTCCAGAGGAGGGAACGCACGGGGTTCGCCCGATGGGGCACACTAAGCTGTTTTGGTTGACAGACGTCCAATGTAGAACCAGGGTAATAAAGTCGAGGCGAAAGTTGCGAGCAGCACAAAGAACCACACCGAGATCTGCAAAATCCGGCTGAAAATCTCAAGCGAAGAAGGGGCGTTGGGCGCAATCGGGAATGTACGAGCGGGAACCTGGGAAGGAGCCAAACGGAACACGTAATCTGATAATCTCGAAAGGTAAATTAGGGAAGCGTTCTATGGGGCTACAATCGCTGGTGAAAAAGAACATTCACTGGAGTCCGCTCGGCAAGCGCTGGGGGGAGAAACTGTGGGCTCCACCACCGAACTAGCAATAAGGAATTTTGAAATGTGAAGGCCGAGAAACGCCCATTGTCCCAGCTTGCACAAGGCGGTCAAACAAAGCCACAACAAACACCGGGGGGGCGCGGAAAAAAAGTGTATATAGGATGAACATACTTCAGAGTGGCGGAACAGAGGGGGTGGGAAGACGCGGGGGTCGGTTTCGTGCCCACCCACGTTCGTCGGGTGTGGTCAACGTGACCTGGCAGGTAGAAAAAATGGGGTTTAACAGCCAATTGCAGCCCCCAGCAGTTCCTCAAACGACACGGTGATGGGGCCACGGGAATCCTAGAAGCAAGTAGGTGTCTTTAAAAGACAGTCAGAGTGTACGCCGGAGGACGCCTCACTCGATTCTAGGCATTTCAACGTACGACGGTGGTTTGGGAGCAGGGTGAGCTGGGGAAGGGCCGGAAAGCGGATATCGAGAAGTGGCGGTGAAAGTACAATCATAATGATCCCTTCAATGATAGTGTGCCGAGGGAGGGGATTGGACCCAAAGAGATGCCAGCTTAGTCCCCGGCGTGAAGAGGGGGAGGAGTGCGTCCAATGAGCCCGTCGGGTGCTCACGAGTGGGTGTCCCTGACCTGCAACAGCGGTGACGCGGAAAAAACCGCGAAAGGGATGATCGGGTCACGTTCATAGACACCGTAGCGCCTTGCTTAGGTTGTCCGTGCGGGGCGGTTATGTGGTCTGACGGTTGTCTTGACTCATGGGGTACGGCAGGGGAAAACCTGTAGCTACTGGTGACCGGCCCGTATCGAGGAAATGAAGCGGGGAGAAGGGCGCAGAAGGGACCGAGTATCAAGCTCGCAATAGCATACAACTGGAGTAGTCGAAGAAGAAAGAATGTGGTCAATCTCTTGCCACACGGGTTGTTAGGCTCATGGAACTCGATTAGCGCTGAAAAGCTACCAGTGGGGTCGAAACATCGGTATACCAGACCGACCAAAAGAGGAGAGCGCGGAAATCATCTGGGTGCCGATACTGGGAGTGGAGGGATGCCAAGACAGGAGCAACAGGCTCTCCTCTAAACGCGAATAGGGGGACTACAGGCGGCGCTCGAAATACCCGATCCCCGCAGAGGTAGTTGGGTTGGCGATTGACTCTTCACTAAAACGACATTCAAGTGAACGAAAAAGACAAAAAAAGGGTGCAGAACGCAAGGAGGCCCTTGAAAATCCGGAAGTTATTAACCAACTGGGGATACAAAGCGGGATAATGGGACCCAGACGCACTGCCGTGTCAGGGATAATGACGTCGTAAAGTGTGAAATGCGTAGCACAAAGAGGTCACTGGGGCAGAAATTTGGGGGTTGCTGGAGATAATGGAGCTCAGTGACACATTCGGCAAAACGTATGTGTTGGGGGGGCGGGTCCACCCTCTCACGCGCCGAGAGGTGGAATCCAGGGAGGGCCATATGGTCAGCGATTCTGTGCGCCACGTATTTACGGTGTTGCTCGTCGTTTTGTGGGGGCAAAAAGAGGCCGTTGGATTGCAGAGAAGGGAAAAAGCCAGGGCCCTCTTGGGTCTGCTTGGCCATGCAGTCCGCAGGAAAGGGGGGGAGTTCGTCCAGTGGGTAGAGATCCAGAGCGCTCCAGGGAGCGGTGTTTAGAGCTCTTTCTCTGCAAGGGGCTGACCGTCATTGTTCTTGGAAAGAATCCAGGAGTGGGGTGGGGGGAAATGGGGGAAGAGAGGTGTGCTCTCAGGCTTACGTGTAAAATTTGTATAAGGAGAGCAATAAGAGCTCTTTACCCGCAAGGTGTGCGGTGATTTGAAATGGGGGATGGCAGCTGGGACGACAAAAAAGAAAATTAAAGAAAGAGGGGGTTGCGGTGATCCTTTCGCAGGTAAAAGAGGTCATAAAGGAGGCGAAGGTAAGTCATTCTTGTCTATTCTAACGGGAGGTCGTGCTATGAGCCCCACCCGGAAAGGGGAAGTAAATATCAGTAATTGGAGGGCCCTCGAACTTGATGTGGGCGCTGGGTGCGGTTCTGTTTTTCCAAGGAGAAAAGTTTACAGCTGGAGGGAAAAAACCCCAAAGAAAGGAGGATCAAAAGCAAAAAAAAAAACGTCGGAGTGGCGCCCCGCTTCAGCAAAGGGGTGATCAGTCTGGGGTTTTCGTTTGGGAAGGCCGGGACTGGTCCGCTGGTGTAAGGAAAAAAAACGGGTCCCTCACTCCCAAAAAAAGATAGGCCTCATAGGTGGGAAGTAAATCGAAGTTATTTCGTACCGCCGTAAACAGGGGTAACTTGTGACGCTGACCTCGGTTGGCCCACCGAGGGTAGAGCGCCCCTCCCGCGGGAAAATTATCGTATTAGGAAAGAGTGCGGTAACAGTAGCAATGGCGTTCATGTCGTACAAGGAGAAAGGACCATCTCCAAGAAAGCAGTTTTGTGTTTACGGTTAAATACACCGTTTTTGCTCGGATCAGAATCGACCCAAGGGTAAGCTCGGCTGTATTGTATACTCTTAGCGTCATCGAAGTCCCGGGGGGTCAAAGGGATATGATCAGGAGAAGATCCTCTTCGCGGGCGCCCCTGGTGACACCTGGAAAATGAGGTAAGTCAAAGGAATGAAGAACAACAAAAGGGGAAAGCGAGATCGGGTGACGCGTATTTGGGAGACTTTTGCCGCATCAGAGGGTTCCACAAGGGTGCAAAACTCTTCCTAGGAGGAACTGATGGACGAGGAGAATCGTAAAAGAAACGAGATGACAACAATCGTCCAAGTAATCAAGGAGAGGTCGTACGCAGGGGGGAGCGTGGCCGGATTCCAATCGCCAAAAGAAAAAAGAACAGTGGTGTCGTGAGGGAAGAAAAGAAGTGTCGCAGGACAGGGTAAAAAAATGTTGTCAACCGGAGACAGGGCTCAAGTCCTGTTTAGGGAAGAGGAATGGGAGGGGCAACCCGAAATCGTCAGGAAAAGAAAAAGTGAAGGCGTCAAAGCGCGCGCCGACCAAACAAGGAAATCGCAACGACTCTCAGCAAGGACCTGAAAAGGAAAAGTAAAAACAGAAAGGGGAGTGGGGCCTCATCGCCGGCAAACCCAAACACACCCGAGGAATCCAAAAGAAGACGGATACAGAAGATTACGAACAGAAAAGTTTTGAGCACCCAGAGAAAGAGATTCACTCACTGGGTTCTCGCGAAGCTTTAAGAAACCAAAGGACGGGGCCACCATCACGGAGGGAAGAATTCGGAATCCTCGCGGAAGGTATTGGCGCTTCAATCACGAAGAAGGATCCATCGACATCCACAAAGGGCAAACATAAGGACTTCGGCGAGAGGGTAGGGGATGAAGCTGAATTCATCACCCAATGAAAGTGAAGTTAGGGCTAGCCAGAAAGGATAAGGGAGGAATTAGGGAGAATTACCTAACAAGACTAACCACCAGCATGGTTTCGCCCTCTGGGGCTGGCATAACGGATACACCGCCGGAGATGCTAACCCATGGAAAGGGAAGTTTCAAAAGCAGGCCGGGGGGACACAACCAATGATACTGCAGTACAGCCAGGGGAGAAAACGGGGGAAATTCTAAAGGCGCGAGGAAGAACAAAGAAATTACCTAGGCGACCAGTGGCGAAGGAGAACATCAGCAACTATTTTAGAAGGAGACCACGAATTCAGTCAGGGTAAGGAAAAACCCAACAAGCCTAACTCTCAAGAAAACCTGAAATACATTCATTCAGCAACCTCCGGACACAACTCAGGGTCAAACCTAGGTGCAATCTCCGAACCCTAACAAGGGACAGGTTTTCCCTAAGCAAAGAAGAACGGCCCGTCTTAGATTGCGCGTGGATCCCCATGGAAGGAGAAGACTCCAGGGAGTCTTTGAATATCCAATAAAAAAATCAAAGTAGTCCATTTAACCAGAAGAAGCAAACAGAGCTTCTTGGGTCAAGAGGCGTTTGGCAAGGAGTTAGCGCATTCTCCTAAGGACCAAGGGGACTGGAGTTAGGGAGGACTCTTTTGAGCTGGCACCGAGACATACGGGAAGAGCATCAGGGAACTCGCTGTGGTGGACGGACCTAAAAAATCACACTAAAAACGCAAAAAACCGCTCTCATGTCGACTCCAGGCCGAGGCGGTCGCGCGAAGGGCCAAAAGACAAAAATACTGCCAGTAAAACGACGAAAGGCCGAGTAAGACCGCAGTGTGAAAGGAACACGGTTTCAATCTGGATGACGGAGAGGAAAAAATGGGCGCCAAAAACCAAGTAAAAGACAAAAAAGTAGGCTCGACGCTTCTCGGAAAAAAAACAGGTGTGAAAGTCCGGAATTAAGGGAGGGAATGAAGCTAAGGAATTCAGGGGGGAGGACGTGCTGCACCCACATTGATTGGACCCATCAAAAAAGACCTAACGGGGAAAAGAAAAAAGCGATTTCCCATCAATAAAAAAGAAAAACTTCAAAGAGGAATCGAATCTAACAAACAAGGAAGGGGAGGAAGATCTCAGGAACCTTCGGGGTGGGTGGCCAATTAGGGGGGGGAAACGAAGGGGAGGCCGCCCCTGTTTCGTGGCTGGGCAAGAGGTGGTTTCGAACCAGTGAAGAAAGGAAAGACGGGTCTCTGCATAGAAACTCTTCGTGCGGGTAGGAAAGAACGCGTAACTATGCGCTCCTTACGTGGGTTAAAGGACGGCCGCTGCCGTCATACCTGAAGAGGACAACACGTTGGCCATTCACACAAAGCGGAATGCGGCATTCCAGTGGAAGGCACTTGCAGGGCAGGAGGAATGCCATGTGAACCAACAAACGGCGGAGCATGACTGAAGGGAACGCCAAGATTGTTCGTCAAGCTAGGAATGATCCGGTCAAAAGTTACAGAGAGTACGCCCGAAAATTTTGAGAATTGTCTGGGTCGGATTTCAACACAAAATGCGTGGGCTCTGAACGCCTTCTGAAGCGAAGCGCTCAACCAAGTACGGGAGAAAAGTTGCTTTCACCGTGTTGACAATTCCCAGTATAAAAACCTTTCGACAAAACCCGCCGCATTGGGGACAGGAAGTCAACGAAGCGAGGGCTAGTATTCTGGCGTAACCTGGAGGTGACATGACCTCCGGAAAAAACTACCCAGGCATTTAAGTGTAGTCAAGGAGCCTACCAGAACACCTTCCCGCGCAAGCAAAAATTATGTGGAAGAGCACGCTTTGCGGGAATCGGGGGGGATTGGGAGAAAAAAGAGAACACATGGAAAAGAGATGGGGTGTAAGTCACGGAGTTGTTCTGGCAAAAAAACCTGTTCGCGGGGCCGTAGGAAAACGGTGGCTTTGTGGTGGGGCATGAACTGACCTTGAACTTTGATCTGCAACTTAAACACTCTGGAGGATTTGGTGAACTAGATTAAGGAGGAAAAAAATGTTCAAGGGAGGCAGAAAGCCACAAAAGGGTTAGATCTCCGCGCAAAATCAATAGCAGTGGTGCAAAAGCCCTGGGCTCGCGGCTAAAAGACCGGGGGGACGTGTTCCCAAAGCTAATGGGAAGAAAGTGGAAAGTTGACCTGCACTGGGGGGAAATCGCCGACGCGGCTTGTCGTGAGGGGGGGACGAATCTCCCCTAATCGGGTACACTGTAGTTAACGGTCCTGGCTTAACATCGGGAAGTTGGGGGCGAGCCCTGTAGCGAGGCATTAGAATGAAACCGCTAAACGAAGGAAAATCTTCAAGAGGCCTTGGCGTGATCAAATCAAGGGGGCCTACACCAGGATGAAGACGAGGCTATGTAGAAATCGTCTGAAGGATGAACGGGGAGGTTCTTGAGAGGACGCAGGAGAGCTTCATCCGGATGATCGGAGTGGATTCACCCAAATGGGCAGATGCTTGGTCTTGGGGGTGGCCTTTTTCCGAAAGGAAGAGGTCGACATTTTTGAGAGCCAAGAGCAAGGATGATTAAAACATGGGCGCCATTCTATTGGGGGAAAATAGAAGAAAGGAGGTTTGATCTCGGGGGTTGGGGGGGTTTTGGGGGGGAGGTGATACGAGGGTTGCTGCTGTTGCGCGGGGGAACGGGGTCCGCGCATCGGTTCCAGAAGATTGGAGAGAATCGTTTTGCGACCGATCGGGTGGTAAAAACGGAATCCTAAGGGGAACCGTCTGACATGCCATCAACGGGGGTGTGAGGGGGTCCGCTGCACCGTGTTTGGCGTTTTTGAGAACAAGGGGGAAAGGGTTATCATCCTACCCGCCCATGCGTTGAGTGACCAGGAGGGGGGGTATCAAGTCTCAACATCTCCTTTGCTAGGCAAGGAAAGTTACACATTGGTGCAATGCTACAATCAATGTGAACATCATAACGAAAAGGTCTCGGGGTTGTGCGGTATGGATCATCCTCAGTATCCCCTTTTGGCAGGGCTTCGTACAAACAAGAAAAAGAAGAGAAGGCGGAAGACTTATAACTTCTTTACCTTGCAGGCCCTTGGGTGGACGAATTTATGTGCTGAATCAAGGCTCCGAGTTTCAAGGAAAAGTTGTTTTAACACACCACCTATGCGTTCCACGTATGACGCAAAAAGGGTCTCTACAAAACAAACGGGGGCTAAAAAGAGATATGGCCCGGAGGTTGAAAAAACCCGACAGGCAGTCTGTTCAAAAAGGGCGATGACAAAGCGGAGACCGAGGGAGAACAAGACGAACAAAGCAGTATAATAGGGCAAAAGGATGTAAGGCCGACTCAGACAAGAATACTTCAGCCGAGAGAGATCATGGGTTTTAGGGAATAAGAAGAAAACAATGGAGATCCAGGCATGCTTCCCTAGACCACCCATGAGAAACATGTGGGGGAGGGGTTAATGGGGCTAAAAGTGAAAAAGACGTAAAAAATATACAAGAAGGGTGTTTCCCCCGATAGCCGTATCTCCTCAAGTCATGGTGGCGAGAACACGAAGGGGTCCAACCCTAATATGCGGCAAGCACGAAACGGTAAAGGAGTCGTAAGAGAAAGCGGGATCTCTCCTACAACCAGTTTTTCAAAAAAAATAATGCAGCAACCTATAGAAAACTTTACATGAGTAAGAAAAGCGACGAAAAGCAACCTGTGAAAAACCGGTAAACAACTGAGCAAAAAACCACGAGAAAGTCAGTCGGGCGCCAAATCGAAAGCCAGTGAAGCCTTAAAGCGATCGAGTTCAAGAAAAAGTTCCAATTGCCGAAAAAAAAAAACAAGAAGAAGCAAAATAACAGAAGTCGCATTGGGCAAACCAATAAAGGCGCCGTAGCGTCATAGGAATAACACCTTAAGGAGAACATAAAAAGGAAAGACTTAACTCGTCCCTGACCTATAATTGGTCGGTAAAAGATCTCACAGCAAAGCCCGAGGTTGGGAGAGTGCAAAACAACGAAAGTCTTTCACCGAAAGAGAATGACTACACTTAAACCAAAACCGGTTACCTGGAGGAGCGAAAACAAAACGCAAAGTACGCCGGAAAGTCTAAAGGAAAAAAACGTGGGGGGTGGTTGTTTGGGGTGGGGAAAATCGGGAGTCACAGGTTTTAGGCTCACGACAAGTTGCCAGCGCGCAGTCGAGCGACAGGGGTGGCGGTATTCAGAAAAAGCTCTTAGAGAGGGAGGAAATATAAAAAAAAGGAATGCTTCAGAGTGCAAAGGGGAATCGAACAACTCCTAAAGAAAGGTTCATCAGATGACCACGTGATTTTCAGCCCCAAACACAAAGAAGCCCCTATGAAAAGTCGAAAGGAACTTTTCAAGCAACTCGAGGAAAACCCCCCATTTTGCAGTCAAATGCAAATCCCAAAAAATCAAACAAGGGGCACTCCTAAAAATCAAAAAAATCCCAGGCAGGGAGCTGTGGGGATAGCCCCAGGTAGGGAAACCTCAAGCCCAATGCAGAGGAGTGATAAGGAGGCAGGGCACATGGGACAGTTACTCCAGATAGTCATATGGCTGGAATAGATTCAGATGCGGGTTTTCGACCGGAACGTCAGACCCCCAGCAAAAAGGGTGACAAGAACAAAGTGAAATGGGCGAGACTCGGTGTTAGCGCTGAGACCCGAGCGGTTAACCGTCAAGCGGCATCGCTGTGAGGGAAAAGAGCAAGGCGTAATACAAAGAAAAAAAATATCCAGGGGCTCCAGGGACACCCTCGAGGAGTGCTTACAAAACCCCCCAGAGGAGGCCCTGGACATTTCAGCCAGAAGGTACTCGCGGGGCGAGCACGACCAGGGAGTAGAAGAAGATGGAGTGAGAACGTGAATAAAAGAGCAATCTTCCCGTCACCATGGCTAAACGGTAGCCAAGCGAGAAGGGTCTCGGCTACAACTGTCATCGGGGGTGACCATGAGAAGTCCGCGCCGACGAGGGAGGGGAGGCTGTGGGATGACTTTTTCCACGCACTGAGTAAGAAGACGAACAGGGGGGGGAAAAGTCACACACAAAAGAAGCCGCGATTCAAAGAAAAGACCAGAAAAATCATGCGTTGAAGAAAATCATGTCTCACAAGAGGAAGAGATAGAGAGGCTATGAACTCACTATTTGTTTTGTGTGGGAATCGCAGGGGGCGGGCCGAAAACGTGTTTCCGTCAGTGGAAATAATTAAGAACGCAAGGTTGAGAGACAGTCATCAAATCCTGCAGAAAGCCAGTAACTAATGTCGATATCAAGGACTCTGGGACCTATTCCATTGCTCACCGAAGTGGGGGGGGGTTTGGCACGGGTGACGCGCTGCCGGAACCCTTCTATTTCAAAGGTTCCCATTATCAAGCCGAGAGGAGGGGGGGTCCAAGGGTTCCCGGACTTCCAGGAGAAAAGTGAGCTAATTTTTGTTCTGGGGAATGCAATGGGACTTCCGGTACAAAGCGTAAAAAAAAAGAGGGCAGAATGCCTGGAAAAAAGGATGAATCTTTGGTCACGGCTGGATCCCCGCTGCTTTTTGATCTGGGGTATGTTTGGCATCCCACGCTTGACCGAGGGATCGCTGAAGAGGTCTGCGGTCTCAGGAAAGGAAGGAGAGAAAAACCGAGCCCCTCAGACCGAGGTCAAGTCACCATGTGGTTTGGGCTTAGAAAATCACCCCCTTTACGGACAACCACTCACTGCATCGTTTGATTGAAGATGATGACCACTAATCTTTTTCTACAGAGGGGTCAGGCTATGTTCCTATGGTGCCCCGCAGAAAATAGAGAAAAAGCGGAAAAGAACTCAATTATTGGATGGAGGGTTATCCTGGGTCGCTACCGGCGAATGCTATCCCAAGGCCGTTCTAGTTCTTCTGAAACTTCTTGACGGGCTGAGGGATTGGTACGCTCTGAACACTTGGCTCAAAAAAAAAGGGTTTGTGCTGGAGAAGGGGTCTGGGAAAACGGAAAGGGGAAGCAGGATTCATAGGCTTGAGGTGTTTTTGGGTGGGGAAAAACAAGGAATGGAATTGCCTGGGGGTACAAAGAGGATCGACCTCTGAGATGGGGTTGTTTGGTCTTCTCGCAAGGAATCCTGGGGGCATGCGAAGCGGGAGGGATCTGACTAGGAAGGAAGGGAGCTGCTGATGAAAAACCAACCTGTTGAGACGCCGCGACCGCAGGACTGTTTCGGGAACGCATCAACAAAACGGGGGAAGTTATTTGCCTGCCAAGTTTGGCAAAGCGAAGGAGAAGCGGGGTATTTGTAAGGGCCGCCTCAGAGCATATATAGGTAAACCTAATGTGGGGTGTGTCCTTCAAGCGGGGGGGCCTGGAAGGGGAAAAGGTCGTCCTCGGCGATTGGGATCAAAAGAGAACAAAGAATCCAACGGCCTCGATTTGCGGTGTGACTGATCTTCACCAAAATGATTCTCATCCGAAAGGAGTCCCCAAGTCAGAGAGCCGAAGGAGAGACTGTTCTCTGACGCCACCCTACGAACGAAGGAACTGCAGAATAGTGAGGTTCACTAAAAGGGGAGGTAGGAGGTGTATGGTGGGTTGGCGTTTACGATAAAAACAGTCCTAAGACCAACCGAGAAAGGAGGATAGGCTTGGAGAAGTCTAAGTGTGGGCAGACAACACTAAAAATTGCCATAGTGTTGGGGGGGTTAGGGGGCCAGTCGCTGCTTTTTCGGAGGTGGGTCCCCGCAGCCTTTGGAACTCATTCCTAGAAGGTTGCCAGGAAGTGGTCGCGAGAATATAATCGGAGTCACGTGTGGAGTACCGGAAGGGAGGTTTTGGGGTGAACAAAAGCGTTGTGCGCCCCTACATGAGGGGGGCATACAAGGGGAAGGGGATCGGAGGGAACGAATTGTATCCCGCATGTTAAAGGGGAGTTGCGCTGCCGATTCACGCAGCCAAAAGATTAACATTTGGTGGGGGCGAGGGGAAGACCAACGCTAAACCCCGTGGGGTCCTAAAAAGATACCCGAGGCACAGAAGCAGGCTTGGAAGGTTTTATACGCGGACGTCCGGGAAGATAACAGGAAGCGGGGGCCGATTTCCCCGTATGGCAGGCGGAGGATCCTCGCTTCGGGGCGCGCAGTTTTGACAAACCCTTAGGGGGTCCTCGAGCCGGCCATAGAAAGAGAAAACACAAGGAGTGGAGGGAGAGAATCTTCCGGCCGGAAGGGGCCCCTTGGGGACCCCTGAAAGTTGGGAACAATAGGGAGCGGACGAACAGAGGCCGAGCTTCATCCCGCCTCATACTGCCACCAGAAAAACCGATGTCACGGCGTAATAAATACTTGACAGCCTGCCAAAAAGGGGGGCGATAGAGCAAGGGCACAACGTTTTACGTTATTAAAAAAAAAACACAACATGACCCCCGTGTTGGTGGTTAGTGAGGCAACTCAAGTGGCATCGCATGAACTTACAATCGCAAAGGCGCGTGGGAAAACGGATACCCTCCCGGGCCATCCAAAGCATGAAGGCAGTTAGTGTAGCTAGGTTGGTAAAAAAACCAACAAACTCGGTACTCTGAGAACACGTGGAAGGAGATTCGGGAAGAGGAGAGCCGTACCCAAATGAAGCCGCAAGATTATCGGTGAGGTGGAAGTCTCTAGGGGACTGAAACAAATCTAAAAAGGTGCCTCCGCTCCCAAACTGAGACCCCAACCAAACAGAGATCAGAAGAAAAGCGTGGAGACCAAAATAGATAAGATGGTGATGGTCCTTCTCGAGTGGCTATACCGAACTGTCGTGAGAGAGGGATCTGGATAAAAAGAAAAAAAGAAATCAAGCCCCACGAGGCACACTCCCCAAAGTAGCTAAAAAGCCCAAGGACGGGGGCTCACATCGCACAAGGATAACCTTTCTCAATAAAAAAAAGGACTAAAGGCTACACTCTTCAGAGTATTTACAAGTTTGAGGAAACATTAAGAAGTATGCAACCGGGGCCCAAGCATTTTGGGGTTATCAGCTGGACGCAGAGGGCCGAAGAAATTCGGATTAAGCAAAGTCCAAGCAAATATAACAAGGGGAACCCCAAGGCATTTCAGGATGAGCAACCGGGGTAAAAAAAAAAACATACGGCCTGATTAGCGAGGACAAAAAGGAGGTTAAATAACTTTCAGCCAAGGGGTGTGAGTCCTAAACACTAACAAAGGGCCTGCCGGCACAAAGAACATTTTCTGATGAAAGGAAAGGGATGCCCTCAGAGGACTGGAGAGAAAAGACAGACGGTAGAATGCGAGCTCAACCACTGGAACCATATTGTTGCAAGACAGGATCAAAACCAATGCTATTTGCTCAAAAAAAGCGCAAGCCCTTCACAAACCAAGGGAAGTAGTTGCCAAAAAGAACGGGGGGCTAACACCCCAGGTTTTTACAGTGTAATGACCATCCCGCGACCAGTGCAAACACAGGTTGTCAACGCCGACGCAAGCACGACACTAATCCTGCAGGTGTCGCCCGCCGAACCCGTGCTTACCGCGCTCACCGAAAAAAAAGTGACCGATTTGAGAGAGGATTGAAGTGGCTGCAGTACAGCCTCACCATGAACAAGTGAATCGCGAATGGTAGATCAGCTGGATGAATCAAAGATTAAAGTGGAAGAATTCGGGTTGAGGTGTTTCGCGGGGTTTAACGGTCAAAATCAATGAAGCAAGAACAACGGTCCGCCACGAACCTGGGGCGGGGTAAGATCGAGTGCGTCGAGCTCTGCCAGGCCCCGACAGGTTCAGCATCATTCGCAAGGTCGATACAGCTGATGCCTCGATCCAGTCGGTCTGACGGTGGCGAGGAGAACTTGCACGCTAAATTCAATCATAGGACCCCTAGCATCGCGCCTCCCGCTAGGGGAAACCTAAAGATCTCGCCGGAGGGTCTGAAAAGGGGAAAGGACCTTTCGGGGAAACAGGAAAAGAAAAAACAGAAGAATTTAGTCAAGAAACTACGAGGCAATCTCGGCTTTGCCGTGAGGGGAAAAACTGAGGGGCAATAGAATGATGAAACGGGAATCTTACACTTCACCATTCGCAACAACTTGAATCAAGACTGAAAAAGAAAAGTTCCTATCCACGGATAATAGGGCGGAAGGTCATGGGTTCCGGATATGCAGGAACACGGCTAAGTGCATGGTATTGTCCTGATCTGACCACCACTCTCGCCGGCAACAGCCATTTTAAAACAATACGGAAAAGGGGGGGCCCATCCACAGCATTACATTTCCAGCATTCAACTCCGGTGCGTGGAAGAGAATCTCAACCGGGAGAGATTAAATAGAGATTCGAATCAATTCGTTGGCAACACTGGATGGGGAATCGCATTGGGGGAGGGGTCCAGAAAAAAATCGGCCTTGTTCGAGGAAAAAGGAGTGACATGAACGAGAAAAAAACTACTGCAGAAAACGTGTATGCAACTCTAACAGGATGCCGGTAAGAAAAGAGAGACATGTCCTTCTATGTGTGTGTGTTCCATGGGCGAGGCCTTCTTCGAATGAAAAAAGGGGGTTGCCATTAGAAAAACCGCAAATCAAAGTATAGAGTGTCCTGGCGGGGACAGGCAAGAAAAATGCGCGAGTTATTTGGGCCGGTCTTTGCAATGGACGTCTACAGGTTCCGGGCTCTTTTAGGAAATCGCTAGGGGATGGTTTTACCTAGCTTGAAGGGGGAAATGGTGATATGTGGAATGCAAGTTCGACCAACCACCGGCTGCCCTATGATCGCTGTAAAGGTCCCCGCCTCAGCCTTTAGGATCCACCAAAGTGCGATCTCTCTCTCTGTTTCAGCCATGGGGGCGTAATTAGCGCCGGGCACCGACACACACGATACTTGTCATCCATTAGGACGATAAATAAAGAAGGAAATCTGAGTGATAGTCGGCGGGAGGGAAAACGAACGCGGGAGGGGCCGCACAGAGGAACCATGCATGGCTGGCGGTGGGGGAATTCCCAGGGGGGAGCAAGCGCCAAGGAGGCCCTCGAGGTGTCATGAGGTGCCGGCGGAAAACTGCTGGTTGAAGCGGGGTGGGGGGGAAATGTGTGGAAAAACTCATAAACGAGAGGGATGGGGACACAACCACTCGGGACCACAAAAGGTAAAAAAAAAAATGGGGGGGGGGAAACACAAAACCAGCCGTAGTGAAAACGGACGTGGCAGGGGCCTGTCAGTTGTTGGGCATGAAAGGGAAAAATAACGTGGGCTCTGCAGCTAGAACGATGGCTTGCTTATGCTGGACATGACTGGCGCAGGGCGACAAGGCATAAAAAAAATCAGTGCGGCGTCGTGCACTCAAAACTCGGGCGAAGGGCGGGAAAATAAAAAAACCCACTCGAACGGCAACAAGGGCGACAAAACAACTGCGGGGGAAATACACACGAAGGGGGTTACGGGGAACAACTAAAAAAATAAAAAAGGCTGAAGGAGTGGATGTGGCCTCCCTGGGTGCATAGGATGCAGCGTTGGGGATACGAGAAAAAGAAAAACATCGAGGGAACCAGCTGGGGGAGGGCACGTCATCTTTGCATGGAGGCGCCCGATCGAGCGCGGGCGCCAACACGCTCCCCATGGGAAGAGTTGGGGTGTCCAGCGAGCCTCCTCAACCAGGACCGGAAAAGCGGTTTCCTCAAGACGGATTCCGTGTCGCTTTGACGGACGTTTTTAGGGAAAAAGCACCTCTACATGCAAGAAAAGGGGGTTTTAGCTTGGGGGGCGATGCAGTCTTGGGGGTTTCTCAATGAGAGGGGCGACAGTCGGTATCTGAACACCGAGTCTCAAGGGGCGCAATGGAGTTCAGTCAGACTGGGCCCCTGCTGGGAAGCTTGGTATCCAACTGGTGTGCTGAGGGTCTACCAATTAAAGGGGCGCTGTACTTTACTAGCAGAAATGGCAAAAATCACACGAGATAATTCGGCACTCCCAGTGGGGGGACGCAGCGAGAGGGAAAGGAAAAGTCAAACAAAAATCATTGTAGGGTTGGGATGACCTGACACAGGTTTGTCGGGTTTGGGAACCCACGGTGGTAAGAAGCGGCCCATTCGGATTAGGTGAGGGGATTTAGGAAAACAGGCGCTTTAAGAGAGGGTGTACAGTGGGGGCCATTATGCGAACAATGCTGAAAAATGACCTGATAGGTCTTTTTTTGTAGAAAATGGAATAAACGCCCACGATATCCACCGTGTTTTGCAGAATAAAAAGAGGGAGGAAGTCCGAGGCATCTTATTATAGAGCGTGGAGGCAGCTCAAAGAGGGGGACGAGATTTCCACTCGGGAGTTTGAGACTTAGTCCCGCGAGTTTACAGAGGGAAAGCGGTGAAACACTGATTCGGTCGTGTCGAGCCGTTTCCAAAAAACAAAAAGAGGAAAGGAGATCGGAAGTCTCTCCTGGGAAAGTACCAAAGTCAGGGTGGGAAAACACGAGGGGGGCACAAAGAGTCCGGATATCCTCAGCCGAAATACGGATCTAAACGGGACCGATTCCTACCCTGCAAGTAGAACGACCAGCCGCGAGAGGGGGGTATGGCTCCAGCGCCAAAGGTTGGATAGATGGGGGCGACTGAAATTCGCCACCACGTAATAAGTGGGACATTTAGGTCAATGAATATCGCCATTAACAAATGGATGGAAAGGGGGGGTATCGCGGTAAAGAATTACCACCGGTCCGACTCAATCCCTGATGGTGCGGAAGAACAAAGAGTGGGACACCAGGAAGAGGAAAAAATCTGGACAAACAGAAACAGTGAAAAAGGCGGACTCCGACCCAGATTGGCCAATCGCAATTCCAAACTGAAGGGAAACAGGCTGCGATGAAACAGGAGCGAAAGTTGTGCCGAAGGTCCCAAGTCGGGATTAAAACACAAAACCTGAGTTAACCAAAAGGTCGGCCAGGGACGGACTCAAGGTAGAAAAACAATTATCGCTCGTAAATCCGGAAGGGGGGGATCCGCCTAATCTAAAGGAACACCCCAGCATCGCAAAAACCAAAAAAGAGAGGGGCAACTCCACATGAGAGAAAGGGCATTCCGTAGGGCTCATCAACGAAAAACCAATTTTCAAATCGAAATCCGAAGAATGAGACGCCTTCCTGCCTGGAGGAAGAAAGTGGATGGGGCTACAGGAGACAAGGCGATTGCAGTTGAAGGAAAAGTTGAGGTGGGCTCCCGCCTCGCGGGAAGGGACTTTGCATTCCCAAATCAAGACGAAAAGGATGCGACGAGCGTGTTACTGATCTCCGCATCCGCCAGCCGCCGGATAGGGCGATGCAAACCAACAGGGAACTAAAAATAAATGTGAGCGTAGGACTGAATGGCTAAACTCAGACATGCAGATGCAACGGTTTAGAGAAAGAGACAACCAACTCAGATAGATTGAAGAAAAGCGAAACAGAGTACGCATAGAAGTAAAAAAGAAAACAACACCCGACCAGAAGGGACATAGCTGGCAAAAACCGTCAGATGCATGGAATAAAACAAAGGGCCACTATCAAAGACCGCGAAGAATGTAAAAAGGGTGAACTGCAGGGGGCGGGAAAAAAAAAAAACTCATTTTGCAAGGAAGTGTAGAAAAGTCCGACACAGCAGTGGAAACATAGCAAAATCAACATAGGTTTCGAGGAAGAGTTTGAAAAGGAGATCCAACAAGTTAATGAAAACCGGAAGCCAGGGATGAGGGAAGGAGATAGACTCAATATGCGTTAAGACACGGTGGGCAGAATATTAAACAGAAAAAGAAAGAGTGGGAACTAGCTTAATTCGTGGTAGGGGTGTTGCGGCACCTGGAAGTCTAACAAATCAACCCATGTGGACCAGGTCCTTCTCACGGGTTGAAAGCGCTAGGCCTGCACAAGGTAACGTCTCAGTCTGTGGTGGAATAAGGGAAATCAGAAGCATATAAAGAAAAGAGCAGAAGGGGCTCACCGATTCATTTCGCGGGCGCCAAGGACAGATCTTCCCATTTCAACCCATAAAGAGAAGCTAGTGTGGCGAGCAGAGAATGAAATCTGCCGCGGCTTGTTGAGGGGACGGGTTTCTAAGGTAATGAAGAGAAAGGGGGACGACCATGTCGGAAACATAGGAGAAAAGCAAATTGATAATCTTTTGATCGATATCAATGTGGGAAAGGGGGGGTTAAAGCATCGGCGGCCGGGGTCAAAAAAAACAAAAAAAAAGAAGGAATGGGCCGGTTCTGCACAAAACTCGTCAAAGGTGCCCATAACACGGGGCCGCGGAATCCCATTGTTACTCCTTGAAAAAAAAGATAGAAAGTGAATTCAAATCACAGAAACAGGAAGAGTAAGAATAGGAAATTAACGGGTAGATGTTGATTTGTGAATTGTTAGGGGGGAAGCGGGCGTTTGGGAAGCGCCCGTGGGGGGGAGGGTCACGTGTCAAGCGGCTTGGGTTGCAAGAAAAGGTCCCAACATCAGACGCATATCGAATCCGGAAACTCCTTTTCAGGACAAAAAAGGGGATAAAGAGCTCTTCGCGCAAGAAAGGGCTTCCGTTTTTGGAGTGACGGCGGCTGCCGTCATGCAGTCGTATTGTGCAAGCTTGCACGGCAAGAAGAGGAGGCTATAAAGGGGGGAAAATGACTCGCCACTTGCGGCTGGATTTGGTCTCGGACGTAACAGCGTTTGAGAACCCTTGGCGCCCAGGCCGAAGAATGAATTAAGTTTTTCCCTCGAGGGGAAAGTAGAAAAGGGTGATGGTAAGGTTCGCGGAGTTTCCTCCCAACGCCTGACCGATGAACAAAAACTGGCTGCTGCAGCACCTGAGAGAAAAAGGTCTACGCCTGAACTATCAGGTCCAGGGTGTTTGCTGATGGCCGTACGAATCCCCGAGCCAAACGCATTGACTTGACAAATTTTAAACTCAAGAGCATATTCGGCGCGTCCCGGAATAAAATGGGTGAGCACCATGAGAACTTTTTCTACGCCTGTGCTTGGGGGCATGTGCAAGGGGAAGACCCCGCTACCTCGGAAGGGCCGTCCCCCGGGTGTGTTTGCTCGGCGGGTGGTGGCGAGGGGATTGGCGCATTGAGAAGGAGGACGCGCGGTGTTCGCCGAGGAGGGGATTGAGGGTGCAACAGTTACCTGGACGGTTGAGATCGTATCGAAGGTGGTGGTGGGGTGAGAACGGAGCGGCTTGCCGTGGTATATGCAGCTGCTGAAAAAAAAAGAGCGGGTCGTTGTGGGGCTCTGCTTTTACTAAAAAGTCGTGGCGATCCCAGCTTCCGCTTGGAGAGAAAAATAAAGAAAAGGGGCAGAGCTTTGGTTTATGAACACTTTTTCTAGGCGGAGGGGGCAGGTAACGCCAATGGTGAAGGGGCTTCCAGAGTGCCGATGGGGCTGAGGTTCCTGGCCCGGGTTGCAATCGGGCCATCTGTGTATTGGGAAAGAAGGAATACGAAAGGACATAGCGCGCGTGAAAAAGGAGGGGGATGAAGAAGGGAAGGGTTGCATTGGGACACAAGCTTCCGCTGGACAAAGCGAGCCAAAGTCAACAATCCGTTGGAGTTAAAAGCTCGAAGAGAGAACCTCAAAGGCAGGCACTTAAGGCATTTCAGGTTAGAGGGATGGAAAAGAGTGGAATTATGATTTAGGCCCACGGCACCGTGAATACAAAAGGAATTGTGTTTCCCCGAAGGCGATGGATTCAGTTTTGTGGTTTTTCCATATTCGGGATCCTAAAATTAATGACTGAAGCAAACTAGAAGAAGGGGGTGGGGTGATCAATAACCAGAATGGATAAGTTGGGGGCAGGCCCCTCGCAGGCGGGGGATACGTGGGGGGGGGGGGGGGGGGCTCCTTTTGAGAAGGCCGTAATAAAGGGCTAGCTGGTTTAGTGCCCTCTCACCCGGGGGCAATAAAGTTTGCGAATGGCAAAAATGGGTGTGGAGCGCGCGAAGGTGTTAGGTATGACCCAAAAACGTGTGGAGTTTGGCTGACAGTCTCGGTGTTTTGAAAAACAAAAGGAAGCGCCCACAAGTGAGATTTAGCTGAAATTTTCTGGGATCTTCTTTACTAATATCAGGACGGTTTTCTGTGCGGGGTTGTCACCCAACAAAGGGGGGATCGTTTCGATGGAATCCGGAAAGAGAAAAACAGTGTGATTTGACACTAGAAAACCCCGAAAGGGCTCCATGGCCTGCTTGAAGTTATACCCTATGATAGGTCAAGCACAGGCCCTGGTTTGTGGAACGAAGGAAACTCCCATTGATCAAAATACTGAATATGCCAAGGTTTTAAAAGCGGCCATCGGTGGGGAAAGGTCGGCAATTGTCACTCAGGACCTTCCGCTACCAACAAAAAAGGGAAAGTAGGAGAGAACTGCCGGCATCGAGGGCCCAATTTTACAATCGGGGTCACAAACAATAGTTTCTTAAAACTCTTAGACTGGTAGTCGAAAAGAAAAAAAGCCAAAAAATACAGTAGAATAAAAGGCCTTGAGCTAAAGCCGTCCATAGATAGTATAGCCTACCAGCGAGAAAGAGAAAGTTGGTTACGATCGGCACGGAAAAAAAACTGGTTTGGAAGCCTTCCAGAGTCAACCAAGAACCAGTGTGGTGAAGGAATCCAGGTCGCCATTAACAACGGTAAAGGGGGAGAAAAATCCAGTGTACGCGCCGAGACCAACTCGCCTCCAAGAAGAAGGTCTGGGAAAGAAAGGGTTCAACCCGAACAAATCAAAAAAGGGGAACGCGTCCCGGGGGCTAACCGGCTCCGGCAAGAACCAGCCGCACGATTACAGGGGGAGAATTCTAAAGGAAAATTGAACGTCAACCAGCGAAAAGGGATGTCAAGCCTCTCGAGGACCCCAAAACACCTGCAACTCTAAGGCATCGGTCGG
>Ga0179593_1723157_pt1 | contig 20300 bp, 17 predicted proteins | sample CZODoug2_1_08_16_FD_185931 | JGI IMG/M metagenome (GOLD analysis project Ga0179593, IMG submission 185931) | Vadose zone soil fungal communities from Angelo Coast Range Reserve, California, USA - CZODoug2_1_08_16fungal (PacBio error correction) | ecosystem: Environmental > Terrestrial > Soil >...
TTCTGTTCTGAAAAGTAATCTGCTTCAGGTTTATTTCTTTTATAGGACCTGCTATTCTCGAGGGGCTGTTCTCGATGTGTGGCGAAAACTAAAGTTGAGAGTGGGAGAAGATGGATTGAACACTACCTAACCAAACGGAGATACTAAGGGGACAATCAAGAAGCGGGTCAAGGTTCAACGGGAGCTTAAAGAATTTGAGACTGCTATGGGCCGACTAATTCATGCTAAATCAGTAAAAAAAAACGGAAAGTTGGGTCAGAGAGCGCATTAGAAAAAAAAGGCTACAATCCACCTACGCTTTTGCACGGGTGGGAAGGGAATAAAAGCCGTATTACTCACACACAGAGGAGGGATCGAGGTAAAAAATCTGGATCCCTCTTCCAGCCCGACGAGCCTTTCTAGAGAGGGGGAACAAGAGAAAAAAATTGTGTCAGCCGGATACTGTGGCTTTACGCAAAAGGGGCTATTCTAGGTAGAATGGGTGGGCGAAGGCAGGAATTAGTAACCAAAAACTGGAGAAGGAATCTCCGTAGGTTTCATACAGGACTTGAGTGGCTTTGCGCTACGGCAACATTATACCAGCTGAGTTTCGTGCAAAAAACGTTTAGCAAATAATGTAGGTGAGGGGCGTAATACTCTAGCGGGGGGTGGCTTCCACCAATTTTTAACAACTCTCGATGTGGGGGGTTAGGATAGGCGGAGAATTCGACAGTCCTGACTCAAGGGAAGTATAACACCATGACCATAACTTTGTCGAGAATTCGGTGGTAGGGTTTTCTTGAAGATTCCGCCTGGGAGCGGTGATCTGTCGATTTCGGGTGGGGGGGGGCAAAGTGGACCCGGCGAAAGATTGCCGTGGGTGACGGGAGCAGCAAAACGGATCACGTTTATTGTAGCTCCTACTCGACTAGAAAGTCAGGTACCTCTAGGGTGAGACCTTAGGACCGCAACCTTAAATTAGAGGGGCTGCGTTGGGAGAAAGAGGTTCCAAGGTCTGTCTGAATAATCTGTCGAACCAAGTGTTGATCTAAAGGAGGCCTATAGTACCAAAGGGGGCTGAAGATGTTAGCTTACCTTTCTGACATCTTCCTTCCCAAAGGACAGATTTCTTCAAAACCTTGACGGATGCACTATCTTGGAATTCCCTATTCTTAGTACGCTGGCGGGCATAGAAACTACGAACTGGCTTAAAAGGAATTCGGGGTCCCTCAAATATTTTAGTGAGATCCCTTGCAAAGAGGAAAAATTTATTTAAGTTCCGGAGAAGGGTGAAAAAGCTCCATTATAGTTTTATTTGAGAGGGAAACTGTGATGCTCAATGCATAGGGGCAACAGTCCGTCAGATCCCCTGGGTTCGTACTGTTTTCTAGGGAAGGGTTAAAATATGGGTGGTTGGGGGTCACGGAAAGTGGCGAGAGAACTCAATCTTTAGATCCAATATGGGTTTTAGTACAAAGGCTCAATTAAATCGGAACAATGTCCTCGAGCTGGCTTCGAAAGTGTAAAACCTCAGTTTACGGAATAATCTGCACGGACAAGAAATGAAAGGGGCTCTCACTACGCATAGTAGTCCGCATGGTCTTAGCGGGGAAAGCTGGGAGGGGGCGGAGTCGGCAAAACCCCAAACACGCTTTGAAGAGCGACCCCGAGGAGTCCAAGGGCAAGTAAAAGATGGGACTGATATAGAGGAAGGCGACTTTGATCCGCATATTAATCTATGACGGATCAGTTTAAATGCAGACCGAAGAGGAGGTTTCAGTAAGGTTGCAAAAGTTCTTACATGGTGGAAGAAAAAGATCTCAATATGTAACCAGGGAGAGACTGGAAGGCGCGGGAGGGTATCGTACAAAAGGTTTTCCTAACCCCCCCGTTTGAGGTTTTGGAAATCTATAATGAATTTAACATCCGATATCTTCAACTACGTCCAGAAGGGGTCGATTTCGGTACTCTCAAAGAAGCTCTGCCGAAAAAGTGCACACGGATCATTCATGGTAGCCCCAGCATTCCCTGATTGGGAAGGAGGGGATCCAAAGTGCTCGAGGGGGAACAGTAGGAAGTTATTAAATCCTCTTGCGTCCATAATATGTGAGAACATGTAGGAAAAATCAAATTTGGCGTAAGTCCCGGGGTCTATGCCTGTGAAGCGAGTTGCCGGCGGTTCTGAAAGGGAATCATGAGTTTACTCTAATACTGGACAAGAAGGGTACATTCGAAAGAAAGAGTGAGCCTCATCTCGATTACAATGTCTGGAAGGATCAACACGGTGAAGGGTCGTTCGAATCACGTCCAGAGGGTGTTGATTGTTACGTTACGCTGTATTGTGAAGGCGAAAAGCTACAACAATTTGGGGGAGGTCAACTCAGGCGGTGAGTTAAAAAAGAAGGGACAGACTGATGAGGGCAAGCTGTCTTGGGTGTTTAACGTTGGGTGGTTAATCGGCAGTCAGAAGGGGACGCCAGCAGCTGTAGCAAGTGAAAAAAAAAGTATTAAAACGACCATGGGGGGACCGTAATCTCTCGGCAAAAAAAGGAGAGATCAACCACATTATTATTAAAAAAAAAAACTGAGAGATCCTTTTGGGTCCCTAGGAAGTAAATTCTCTGGGCCACCTCCGTCATCAATTGTTTCTGGGATGGGAATAAACAAGAGGGGCCTTAGCTAAAGAACTAACCGATAAAACTGTGAAAAAGACAGTTCACATCTAGGGTTTTTTCAAAAAGGGTGAATGTTGTCCCAAGGGTTGAACTGGCGGCCTACGCAAACCTCTCCACTATCGGGGGTAACACCCCATACGTGGGGGGGTCAGTAACCGCCTACAAAAAAATGATGAGGACTTAACGGGGGGAAAAATCGGAGAAGGTACGGCTCCTACCCTATTTTAGGGGCTTGCAGTGTGTCGGGAAGGGTAGTCAAATCTCGTTGTGATTAGGACCTCCGCTGGTAAAATGTCTTTGCAATGCAGTACTACGTAAGTACCTTAGGTGACGACTCGCCGCGCAACTTGATCCCAGAAGGAGGGGGTACAGAATATTAACTTTTAAAACCAGGTGATTACAAACCATGGAAGAACTCTTCAGCTGAAATACAGGAGTTTACCGACGAAGTTGGCCGCAAGGAAAAGGATTCGTCCCGTCAGGAGAAACATGGGCCTCCGATCAAAAAAAATGGACGAAATCACTGGGCAAAAAAAAGCGCAGCGTGCATTGGCGTCACCATCGGCTCGAATGACTTGGGGTGACTAAGATGAGAAAGGTCTGATCATGGGTCGATCGAAAGTGGGGGGGGCGGTGAAAGGGCCGTAGTGCTCGGGGATTGTCTCTTGGGGGCAGCTTTGCCGTTATAAAAGGGGGAAAGAGTCAAGGGTCTGCATAATATCGCTTCTCCCGTCAAACCTGAGGGGTTCCCGAAAGGAGGATCTCAAGTCGGCGCCTGACGGGGTGTCTAGCTCAGGGGGAATTCTTTAGAGAGAGCCTGGGGTCGCAAAGGGGGTCAACTTAAAACATCCGTCTGTACCAGAGTGCCGGAGCCCTTTCTAGGAAGATTTTATCGAACTTGGGGGGGGGACTAGTCATTTTCACACCATGAGCTTCGAACAATGTGCATCAATCGTATTCTAGGCATGGGGATTTCCAATCATTCTAAACCGAATCAAGCGGGGTATCTGACCGAAGTAGTGCCGACTACGGAAACCGGAACCAGGATTGTTGAACAATATATCCACTAGTCTAGAGGGTTGTGGGCCATGTCGATTCTTTGTTGTCAGTAGGTTGTCGATGCCCATCACAAAGGAAAGTCGTGCTGAAGAGGGAAGGGGGAATCGGGATAAAGGCGTACTCTTGGAAGTTCCAAGGGTTGAGGGGAAAGTAAATTTCGCAGAATAGAACATAGCTTCATCCAAGAAAAGTGGGGCTCGAGGGGTACACCATAGTCCTCAAAGAAAACCTCGTGCCATCTCCCGGGGATAGGGGAAGCTCAGGGTTTGGGGGGGGGGGGGTGGGGGTACTCACAATCAATGGAGGGCCGGATTTCGTAAAACGTCAACAGACGGGAAGGGGGAAAGGAGTCCAAGTCAGGTGGGGGCTCTGCAAGTGTATCCCAATCGCCGTATCAGTAATTTGGGCCACCGTCGGGAACAGCTCAGTCCTCAATTTCACTTTTCTGCTGCCAAGTGCACAAATTGGGGAAACGGGCGGAGGGTCTTCTGGAACAAAAGGCTTTCGAAAGTGGCTCTTCTACCAACAGGCTGGGAAGGCAGTATAAGAGTTTAAGCTTGAAACCTCGCCAAGAATCCGGGAATCACACTCAAGCATTGGCAATCTGATCAAAAATGAAAACACACATCCCAATCAATTTCAATCCAAAGGATTGGAATGGAACTGGGGTCGAGGGGGGGGGGCGCTTCATATTCTCTGCATTTCAGGTCAAAAGTATTAGACCACCATTGAACAGGAACTCGGTGGTGACGAGTTATTAGGAAGGAAGTTCTGAAGCAGGAAAAACTGTCGCCACTGGTATAAGCCCTCCTGAGTAAGCCCCGGGGGCTTTGGGTGTTCAATCTATCGCAGTAAGAGGGGGGCCTCCTAACCGAACTGTCACCGGGTTTCGGATACTCGCTCCATTTCGGGCTGTTGATTCAATACCCCGGGAGTAGTTGTAGTACCGGGAAGGTTATCGAAGGGGGTAGGGTTATGCTCCTCGAAAGAATCTGAGGCCTCTCCCTTCACCGGGCGAGGGACTACAAAGCACATGAGTGAAGGGACCAAAAACATTAAAGATCAAAGCTCAATTAAAATCCGGTGGAATAGGATACGAATATTGGAAGGACAATGAAGTTCCTAACGGACGTGACTGTAGAAGACATTTTCCACTCCTGAAAAAGATCTGGGGTCATTGTTCTGAGATTTTGGAGGTCGGGAAAGGAAAAGCGGACTCAAACGAATTGCGTGGAAATAGGGACTAAGGGGGGGGAAGGGGCTGTCTTCATTTATAAGGCCCGGTCCGCGCAATTAGCCCACTGTCGTCTTCCGGCGTAGACTTGTTAAAGAATATAATTTTGATTCTCTTAAACTCAGTATGGTTTCTTCCCATAGTTCATCGTATAGGGGGGTGGACGCATCAAAAACCTCTTGAAGATTCTCACATAAATATTCCTCATAGAAGGCCCAATCATAAAAAAAGGCGGGACGGAAGAAATCATCAAAACATAATCGGGCTCTAGCAAAACAAAACGGGGGATGTAGATAGATCCCACTGATTGGTCTTGGGGGAAGGGGCAGAGCCTTTGTGTAGTATTGGGATAAGCAACAAGAGGGGCTGGGGGGGCGATAAGTGGAAACTAAAGATGTTTTCAAGTCGCAAAATTATCCGGATGAAATAGATAACAAAACGGGAAAGTGGGCCTCCCATTCGTGCGCAAAGCGAGGGGTGGGCTCAAAGGAAAGAATCGTCGGGGACAAGGGGAGGGAACGATGTGGCGCTCCAAATAACATGTGAACTAACGGTGCTCAAGCCATAAAGGAGAGGGGATTCACCATCATAACAAGAATCTATAGGGTGTGTCACAAGGTGGCCATTCCATGGCAGGCTTCATCTAGCGCAGGGGTCCTTTCATATTTAAGAAGGGCGGCAATTACGATTGTTTGGGGGGGCGAAGGTGGGGGGGGGGTGGGAGCGAGTCTTTTGCAGTGCTCTATACGGGGTCGGGAACTATAAAGGTCTTTTCTGGAGTCAAAAGTGGAAATTACTCTTAAGTAAATGTGGAGGGGGTGTGTCACCGTAGACTGGAAATGCGCGGAAGGTCTTTCCCATCTAACACTGAAAATGCGAGGGAAAATATATTACAATAATTCAGGAGATGTAACGGTTCTGAGAATTAAACAGGGTTAGAGATGGAAGGGGAGAAAAGAAAGCGCTCTTCCAAGAAATTAAGGAAGGTTTGTTTGGAAAGGGGAGATGGAAAGGAAACTCTCGGAGATAAACTACGATCGGAGACCCAGCATCGAGGTTCAGGGGAGTTTGCTTGTGATAAGAGCACAGGGATTTAAAGAGGACTTTGTGGGTTTTGCTTTGTTGCGGTCAACAAAAAATTGACCCAACTTCGAAACTCTCTGGAAAGGATGGTCTCTGCTCATCGACTCAATACTGGGAATGGGGAAAGCATAGTAAATATAAAAACGTTCATTGGTGGGGGAACAAGTTTCTCTACGTAAAGTAAATATATCCGGGGGTGAGGGCAAATGAACATGATCTATCTGGGGGGTGTCGGCTTTAACAATTCAGGGAGACAGGCGTCTCCTGCATTGGGGGACCATCTATCTCCTGTAAGTGTCTTACGGTACAGTCACACACTGGGGGGGGGAAAAAGGTTCCACGTAGGCGGCTAACTGGGCAAGGGCCATATTCGTCTTGTTCCGGTGATGGCGGCATTTCATCAGAGGGGCTGGCAAGCTTAACTAGGCTTCGTCTAATTTTTGCACCGAGGGGGAAGGAAAGGAACCAGGGAATCTAAGGCAGCTACTTTACAACATAAAAATAGGGGAGTGGTTTGGAATCAGAAAATGGAGGGTAAACAAGCCTCTCAAATTCCCTCAAAGAGAAAAATATGTCTACTGAGAGGTTTGACCATTTCGAGTTGGGGGGGACTTGAAAAATTGTTCGAGGGACCGGTTTCGGGTCTTCGATCCGCGGGGGGGAGTTTTATCCGGGAGGGTGGCAGGCGTCGGCGGCCAGGGAAATCAGAAATCAGAATAAAAACCTGGCCAGAAGTTTGTGGAGGTCCGCACTCGCGAAAAATATGAGTGGGTACCTTAAGTCCGGAACCGGGGGAGCCGGACCTTATTGTTGCTTCTTCTATGCCCACCGTCTGGGTGTACAGTTGTACTACCACAGATCTGCATAATCTTACTCCGGGACCTGATAAATTCTGATTGGAAAACAGATCATATATAGGGGAGAGCTACGGGGGGGGGACTGCTTGTTGCACGCCGACCATCTTCATTTTGGATGGGAAAAGGGTCGGGGAAGAGAGCAGGCCTCAACTCATTCACGAACCCGGGGACCCTTAAAATGTAGGGGAAAAACACTTTTCCGAGTGTGTCTCGGGGGATCCACGCAAGGGAGGCATCCGGGCTACGTCTTCGACTATTTCACGGTTTGAGACACCTCTGTCTTCTGTAGTTGAAGTTAAGTGGGCTAGACTTCAGTGAGGACTTGTCGGAAAAGGAGCAGTAGGGGGGAGATATCCGAATTAAGGTACTCCGGCACTGGGTCAATGTATTCGCGGGTCAACGACGGGGGTTCCTATTGGCCATTCTTGTACCACATACTGTTCATACCATCCCCATTTTCTGTCAAGGTTCATGGGCGAGGGAGTAATTGGGGGGGAGTGGTTCCGGAAGGGACGGTCTTCTATCAAATCTAACAATTGTAGTTAGACGACGTAACAAAGCCCAGCACAGAAGGGGGGGATGGATCTTCGACCAAAACAAGTGATCGCGGGATAGTGAGTCATTAATTCACGCCCGTTTTGGGATAAAGTTAACGTGTTGGGGGGTGAGGTCTGCACCATCTAAAAAAACGGAAATGTCATCGATGCGTCCTTTCCTTAACCTCCTCACATAACAGGGGGGAAACGTCTTGGTGTACCTTGTGTCGTGGTCGTTCCGTATGGTCTTCATCTCAGGGAGCCTCAAAAATTTCAGGACTACGGGCATTGGGAGAAGATTTCTGCTCGCAAAAAGGATCTCAAAAAAACAAGATTAAAAGAGGAGAGCTAGGGTGGACCGAAGCAAATGAGGGGGAATAACTTTCCCTGTCTAAATCAATTGGGTTTCGGGGACGGGGCGAAACACTCTGACTGACACACGGCGACGGAAAAGTATCACCAACATAAATCAGGGAAATATTTTCGGGGCTTTATTGTAATACACTGAAATTTAATCAAAAATGGTCCTGATTGGGATAGCAAACCCAGAACAAAAAGAGTTAAAACCAACAACGGGGCTTCATTCAAGACAAAGCAGGAGTAGCAACGGCTGTAAACTTGTGGGGTCACAGGAGATCGAAAAAAAAAAAATCGGGCGTGTCGCATGCGAAAGGGTCTTGTTTTCGGAAAAAAAAAGCCAGGATGATTATGTACAATCCGAAAAAGACGATGAACACACAACGGGGGCGCAATGATTGGGACGCCAAAGATTGTTCTTAGAAACCCTGACTTACCTTTTCACACCAAGTTCCAGTGGTACCCTCCCTCGTAAATCCATTGAACGTCGGAAAAGAGTGGGCGCGAGGAACACAGGTCCTTCGCCCAAATCAGTGCAGACCGTAAGACTTGCGACTGGCAACGAACAGGGAACATTTTGACGGGGCCCACCCGTAAAGGAGGGGAGAAGGTCCTTAGTTGACCTCTGTATGCCCGTTTGGGCGAGGCGTACCTCAGGAAGGGGTTCCTGGAGGGGTTCCCTTGGGGCTGGTAGCTATTGGAAAAAGGGGGGGTGAAAGATCTATGGAAAGTCAAGATCTGCAAACCCGGTCTCGTCGGTGACAACCCGTTCGTGGAAATGCTTAGTCTAACGTCTTAGGGGTGGGGGGTGGGGTTGGGGGGTTTTTAGTTTCGTGTGGTTGGGTGGGCTTTGTGTTTTTGGGGGTTTGGTTTGGTGGGGTGGGGGGGGGGGGGTGGGGGGGTGTGGGGTGTTGGGGGGGGGTTTTGTGTGGGTGGGGGGGTGCTGGTTTGGACGGGGGGGGGGGGTTGGGGGTTAGTTGGGGTGGGGTGTTTTGGATGGGGTTGTTATGTGGATTTGTTGTGTGTGGACTGGGGCGTCATCTCTTGCGGGGCGGGGCGACTCGTCGCCGCTTCGTAACTTCTTTCCGCGACGGTCACTCGGCCCCCGCTGAGTCTAAGGCCGGGTCCCCTCAACACTGTCAGCGATCGAGTCGTGTGCATCACTCGGAGTGGGGTGGACATCGAGGGGGGCTAGCAGGCAAAAACCTCGGGCTAAAATTGCGCCATAGGGAGGGAGGGAGGGACCCCTAGTCAGAAAAGGAGTCCAATAAAAAAAAGTCGCCATAGTGACGACATTTTCGGGGGTCCTAACCGCATCGGGCCAAACTCGCATGCTAACAAAAATGGGTCAAAGACCCTTCGGAACTGGGATGCAGTGAATCGCTTTGGGAGAATTCGCAGGGGGAGGGATCATCTCCCGAGGCTATATCTGAAAGGTCAGAATCGAGACCATCATTTCCGTTCGGGGGGGGGCATCTCGCAATAAATTCTGGCAGTTAAGCTAACCGTAAAGGAGGGCCGAGTTCGGTCTAAAGACATACTTATCAGGTTGTCACCGTACCCGGTAGGCAGGGGAAAGGAAAGTTTGAAGACAAGGGAAGCAAAAAACCGGAAGGAAGAATGTCGTGGAAAATTCCATGCCGCCGCCAGGGGAATAGAAGGGGGGGGGAAGTCTATTCGCACCAATAAAAAAAGCCCAGAGAGGAATTAATTTGGAAAAACTCGAGGGAAAGACAACAACCCGCGCGGTGTTTGGGGCGCGAAAGGGAGGTCCCAGTAAGTGATAGTAAAGAAGGTAAATCACCGGCTATCTCTCTTGCCATTCGACCGGGGCGGGGAAAGCTCCCTCGAGAGGGGGACAAAGTTTTGTGTAACCCGCCACCGGGCAATCCGGAGATGACATCTTTTTAAATGGAACGGGCAAACATACCTCCAAAGGACAATGCGCAAGATATGCCCTGTCAACGATCTAATCTGAGCAAAGCTGTGGCTATATCAAAAAAAAAATAGGGCTTGAAATCTCTCGGAACCCCGAATGGAAAAACATATAACCCGCGCCGTCATGCGACGTAGGCGCCGTGGAGGGGAACTTATGACCATCAGTGAAAATGGGTGGTAGCCTGCGGAAATCGAAGGTTCTGCAGCATTTTACGAAGAACGCACGTCAAGAGGTACTTAAAATTCACGTCGGCCCGACGTCTTGCCCTAAAGGAATAAATTATCGGTGCGAGGACCAAATACACTGAGCGCAACATTATTTTCTCACACCTACAGCTAATAGAGAGTTGATCTGGTGAGTGTATCCCGATTTAACAGAAAACCTAGTACGCTGAACAGTCAATCTGGTGATCATGCCATACCGCAAACCGCGGGGTTCGGGGGGAGTTCTCGGTTAGTGCTTTCTCATGGGCGGGGCACAGGGGGGTAGCGCCTGTGCCAAATCGGCCTTTAGAGGGCCCTTGCCGGAAAATAATGAGAAGAAGGGGCTCACCAGGACCTCGGACGACGCCGATTGAAAGGGACTCCGCTCCGTTGTAAGTGGTGCGGAATCAATATTGAAGAAATCGGAACGACATCGAACAGGGGCTTCGCACCAGCGAATAAACAAAAGTTAGAGAAGCCCGATAGACAATAACAAAAAAAGAACGACTGGAGCAATGGATCTCTCTCAACAAAAACCAAGGGAGTAGATACCGCATTGGCTTGCTGACCGTTCGCTAAGTGGGAAGCTTTGGGAAGAGGGCTTCTTGGATGGGTGGGGAAAAAAAAACGGGCTTTGGGGGGCGCTTTCTGCGCATCTAAAGCATAAATACAAAAAAATGAATATGGTGCGCCCGAAAATGCTGGATGGGGGGGGGGGTTTGGGGGAGAGTCGAAGTAACCATTCGCTCATGAACATTGCCTCTATAGCAGAAACTCGCGCCAATGCCCCTCAATCTTTGGGGGGACATGCCGAAGTTCTCTCTAAAATTCCCCTCGCATCGACACCACTAATTCTGTTTGGGTACAGGCGTGAGGAATCCTCACTGACCGGGATCTCGATATCGTACTGCCTTGCCTGGCATAGGGGAGGATATCGTAGCCGGGCTAGCCGTAGGTAGGGGCACTTTGCACGGAATGTGTTTGTAACTGTACTCAGAGGTGAAAGGGAGCGAAACCGGTTCTAGGCTAGAATACTTCGCTGCCTTGGTTTCGAAAAGGTAAAGTCAAAGAAAATAAAAAAGGGTCTGTGCCAGAATCAACCTGCAACGGCTTCGGGGGAAGAGCGAACGGAATGGAAACGGTCCTGAAGACTCTAGCCCGCAATGGGGGTTGATCATCCGATAATTAAAAACATTTAAGGGAACGACGCGGTGGTTTGAATAGAGATGAGGTTGACGGTGGACGTTAGCAGTGGAGCAAGGATGAAGGTCGAATTAAAGAAGGTTCAGGGGTGGTAAATCATCCTCTTAAAAAAAGATGGTGATCTGTCCGGTTTGGAGGGGCACCAATCAGGTGCCCAAAATTGGGGCAGAAAAAAGACCGCGGGAGCGCGCGAATCAGCGTAGAAAACTGTTGAAGTGACGGGCAACCGCTGACTTCAAAGGGTTTACCGGGGCAATTCACCCGGGGGATCCAGGATGGCAATCGATGGACAGAGATCTTGAGGGGAGTAAGGGACACTAGAGCCTATATTCCCCATGGGAAAGGGGGGGGTAATGCATCCTTGACCGACGCCCTGAATGCAGTGTTCGTACGGGATTGAAACGGGGTTCAGTTAGGGGCAAATGATCGGGGGAGGGGCGCGAGGCGGCGTAGGGTCTGGGGGAGGGGATGCATACGCATCAGACGAACGGTCTGAACTAAGGAGGATTATCTTATCCACGGGCAGAGTGCAAGTGAAGTAACATGATCCGAACTCTTGGAATGGGGGGGAATCGCATTGTAGAGACGGGGGGAATCCCCAAGCCCTCAGCAAAGGCCAGACAATGGACATCGTGCGAGTAGAAACTGGGTTGATTCTATGGCGAGGGGGGGGATGGTCTAGGATGTTCGACGGAGCCGATGGCATATATTTGGAAAAAAGAACATTGGCCGATCCTTGTCATTAAAGCAAGAGCTAAAACGTGCGCTACAGGGAGGTGGACTGCCCAAAAAGGGACCATCCGCAAGGGAGATAAAAGACGAGAATCGTAAGTGAGGTCGGCTGTAGGGATATAACAGCTGGGGGCAAGACGATACAAAAATCATCTGCGCGTAATCGTGAGCGGTGGAATAAAAAAGCAGACGATCGGGAGAATAGAAGAGGGGGAACAGAGGGTTGGGGGAAAAGGACCTCGGACGGGAGATTTTGCCATCTTTCAGGCTACCATGGCTGCGATAAGACCAGAGCAATCAGATCACCTCCTCCGAAATTTCAGAACGGCACCCACGTGGAGGTCGAATCGATTCAAGAAAATGTAATCGGATAAGGGTCCAAACTACGGGACTCGAGGGAGGGTGAACGCTCGCTTCTGTAGCCAGCATGGAGGATAAAGCAGGGATAGGGGGGGTGTCAGGCCCGAGGGGACTCCAAAGAAAAGGATGGAACATAAAAGACCGGGCAATTTATTTGCCAACGCGGGGAAAAGATGGTCCGCGTCCAGTGATTGTTCAAAGCCAACTTCCGTTACCAATCCAAGGTTTGGAGGGGGGCACTCCGTTGCGAGCCAGTTAAGGTTTCGTCATTATCAATGAATTGGGTGGGATACAAGAAGCCAACAAGCCAGAACATCCCAGTACTGATCGTCGTATCCCGCACCAGAGACAGATATATTTGAAGGGAGAACTGAAGGGAAGCAAAGCCTCAGGGGGGGTAACTAGGGTCTCGGGGGTGGGAAGCGAAAGAAAGCGAAACAAGGGGAAAGGGGAAGTCCGGGTGGGTGAAACATTAAAGGGATGATGCTAAGTTGGTTGGTTGGAAATGGTGACAGGTGTCCGAAAGGAGGCGCAATTCGCCGTGGCCTTCAAGGTTGAGGAAGACAAGTTTCAACATGTACGGACGGGGAGAGACATCGAAACGGAAAAAAACTTCTTAGAAAGAAGATTTGCCGAAACAAAATACCAAAGTCTTGGCCCTGCTATTCCGTTGCATGATTGACCAAGCACGGACGGGGAAAAATTCGCCTACACGGAAACAACAAAGGAACAAACCAATACATTTCGCAAATCAGAATCCCTTTTGGAAATCAAACGGTACTTCAATTGGGCACCTTGTGGCTGTGCGATTACGCAAAAAAACCCAGAAAGAAAAAGATTTTCATAAAAACAAAAAAGGGCGGCTTCATAGTCAGTGCTACCGGAAAACTGGGCGGGTATTAGCATCGCCAACTAGCTGGGACACAGGGGAAAGTAAATCTTGTATCGATCAATATGATTCGATTAAGACCGCCGGCGAATCAGATCATGAACGTTGGGAACCGCTAGGGAGTCAAGAGGAGAGGGTTCGAACAAGGACTGAAACCGAGCCCGCGGCAGCGATCATGAACGTGGCAAACGGTGAAAGGGGCCCTTCGGATGATAACCTCCTGACTCAACATCCGGGGGATGAGATCCAAGGCATGGAACCATGCACCTGGCCGGGCCAGAGCGGATTGAGACGGACACAACCAAGGAAATGACGATGACGGTGTGCGATCCGGAGATTCAAGGGCGATCGAGGGCCATTGGGGTCCGGGTCTGAATGTGAAAGGGGGGTTGAAGTGTCGGGAGTGAAAATGGGACTGGGGGTCCTGTACAGGGGGGCCTCCGATGGTCAACTGATCTTAGGTCGTTTTCAACAACAAGCAAAACTTCTCCCGGTCTATCAATGACAAGAGGGTTGCTTCCAGGAGGGCGGCGGAGAATCGCTAAAGAGTATGTAAGAGCTCTTTCGGATAGGAATTGGGGGGGCGTGAAAAAAGTAGAATCTAAGCCAGGCCCAGACGGTGGACTCCCGGTAAAGCACCGAAGCGTTTATCTAACGTCATTAATGTAGCTAAGAAGAGTCTAACTGCTAAGACGGGGACTATTTCCTGATAAGGCCAGCTACTTCTTGAAAGATAAAAAATCTCAAAAAATGTGACCACAGGGGCGGTCTCCGGGAAACTCGTGCCGCAACCTAGAACTAGCTAGAACAAACCCGAAGGACAAAGAGCCCGCCTGGTCGGGATTGGGTGGGGGAATGAAATTTGCGATAGTCCCACCTTATATTAAACGTGGCGAGAAGATCGGGACAGAAACAAATTAAAGGGAACCTTGTAAGTCAGCGACCAGGGCACCAACATTCTTGGCGGCTAAGCGCATGCCGAGTTGGTGGCTGTGCGTCGCAACCAGAAAAAAAACCGTAACTAAAAACTCTCGCCCGGCGGAAACGGATAAAACACCTAACCGTGTTTGGTGGAGACAGAACACACGTGAAGTGACAGGGAGGGTATTTAATGCGGGAAGTCAAACCATTGGGAATGATAGTCAGTATAACGCCACGCCCCAGATACGACGTCCCACAATGAACAAGGGGTGCAATCAACGCAATATGGTGACAGTGCCGTCGAAAACTGCAGTCCACATGAGTTTCGGCGAATTTGACGGAGGTCCTTCACAGGCTCGAAATTGCGCAGGAAAACCAAAGGCCGCATCTTATGATAGTTGAACTTGCGAACCCAACACAAGCATGCGTAAAATCCAAAGAACATCTTCAAAAAGATTGATTACCCTAAAATGCACTTCGTCTGAAAAGGGTCTTTCCTGTCGGGGTATGTAAATCGTAAAGATGATCCAGGTCCGTAAATATATTAAAACTCAGAGCGCGGTCCATGAATTGTTGCAGTGATTTACACGAAAGTTCAGGATAACGAGTGTCCCGCAAGCGCCTCCTCGTTTACAGCTTGTCACCGGAGGGAAACAGAACAGGTCACGGTCCGTAGATGGGGAAACCTGCGCTCTGAAATCACCCTGGGGTACCCGAACAGAATTAGGCTAACAAATTTGGAAATCTAGCCGCGCCTCGAAGTTCCAGGAAGACCGTATAGGTCACAACTCACGGCCGTACCAACATCGAAAGCGAGGAAAGTATCAAATGGCCGTTAATGGGAGAACAAAGGGGAAAAAAGAACGTATCAGAAAGAAGTGCTGAACAACTCTGGCCGTGGAAATAAATGCCCTGGCAAAAACTCTGAGCGTGTGCTGAAGTGGAAAAAGTTCACGACGACAATGCGGTCTAAACGAGTGCGTGCAGCGGGTGTTCTTCGAAATCTGCGGATAGCGGCAAAAAAGGACCTGGGGGGACTGAAAAATTAGCGCATCGGGGCAGTGCCTCACTTACGCGGGAAAAAATACCCGAATTTGGATGGAGGAGCCGTTGGGATTGAGGCGCCATATTTGTGAATCGGATAGGCGCGAAAATGCTCAACCTCGGAGAGGAACCCGCAACAACAGAAATAAGCCGATATAAAACGCAAACCGGGCCTCGACGACAAGAAAAATCAAGGATTCTTCACAACAAACAAAGGGGGGGATTATGAAAGATTCCGTCTGCTGTTTCTGAAGATTTTTTATGCATGGGATATCTTATATAGGAAAAAGGGGGTGGATCTCAGGGGGTCGATAGAAAGGTTGCCGCTGTCGACTAGACTAGCTCAGACTGACCCACGGAGAACGATGATGCCCATCAAATTCTTAGTTCAAAAGGGCAGGCAGGAATGATAGGGATGAGTGTTCAAGGGCCGCGAACCCCTACGAATGTGCGCCACAGAAACTTGGCACGAAGTGTGCCTCGTCGAGGAGCTCTTCACCCCAATAGGCATCCCCAGCGATCGAGGTTTGCCGGCCATGAACTGCCGGGAATGTCCTCCGGCTGTAAATCTGGAATCTATACCTAACCCGCCCAAAGAAACCTAACCCTTGCGTGTGTCAGGGGTGGGAGGAATGCAAAAAGGGGTTGTCGCCAAAAATAAGGGGCGGGAGTCGTAAGCCGATAGATAGAAGGGGAAAAAGGGAAGACTGTAAACCTGACGGAACAATGCTGTGAACGCGGAACGAGGGGAAAAAATTGTCAAAACGTGAAAAGATTTCGATGTCCGAAAAAAGGCGACCGGGCAAATGCAAGGCCATGCAAGGTCAAAAAGAATTTGGACACCGCCAATTCCGGAGGCGCCAATTTTCAATGGGGACCGGCGGTGGGTTTGGAATATAATGCCACAGCTGAAAAGAATAGACAAAAGGGAAAGCCGCTTGCGCGATTTGAGGGGGGAGGGGGGGGGGAAGCTCGTCGTCTTGGAGATGCGGTGATCTGTCCGGAGGGGGCTGTGGCGGTTTCCGACCAAGCTGAACATCGTAATACGTCTGGAAAAGTGGGTCCAGCGAAAGCAGCAGCTGCAAAGAGTTTGAATGGAACCTACCGCAGTTCACGTCCTGTGGGCACTCAGAGGCCGCGAATTCAACCAAAACTTCTTTGAAGGACTCTTGCCGAAGGATGTCAATTGGCCATGGACTTCATCTCGGTGGACTCGTCCCCCGGGATGGTAAAGGGGGCGGGAATTTCCCCATTTAGTAGCTTTAACCAAAGTGGGATCCAGGGACATGAACCGATATGCCGCACACAGTTTACCGGCTATCGGGGACGCGGGCGGACCAGGGGAGTGGCGGCTGGACCTCAGCCCGCAGGCAAACTGGCAGACCAGAGACGCAGCAAGATAAGGGGGTATGGGGAAAAGGCGAGCCTTCCAAGACGGAAACCGGAGGCTGAAGATGGGCGTGGCAGAAGGATCGTGGGGAGAAAGGGGGAACTGCCCAACTAAGGAAAACCCCAAAGAGCAAATGCCACAGTACAAGGAGCGATCTTCCATCAGGGCCTCGGTTTTGAAACGGAGAGATCCTAGGTGTGCGGTGAAAGAATAAGAAGCAAAAAAGGTGCGGCTAGAGAAGGTATATTTTTATACGGGGCGCCCGGTCCGCCTCAAAACCCTATGCGCAAAACTCGCACTACAGTTCGTACCTGAACGAGCGCCAGCAGTCTATAGGAAAGGGAGAAGCGCTAACGCCCCGGAAAGGGCGTCTTTACGGGGCCCCCAAAACGGGAGAAGGTGTCATCGGGTTAAACGCGACCCCTGCTGTTTAATCTTGAGACGAGGCGGCCGCGTCCTTGGGAATCAAATCTATCTTTAATCGGGTAACGATAAGGGGTTGGGGTCAGGGACAGAGTATAGTTGGAAGATTTGTAAAGGGAGCAGCGGGGCTTAAAAATACGGCTAGGCGCCTGACACAACCGCACAAATTAGAACGGCACCCCACTTGTAAACTATGGGTGATATCCCGCCAACCGTCAGAACCGACGTTCAACTAGCTCGGGGCGGGACTTTCGGGTTACTAGGAAGATGCGGAATGCCGGCCCAGGGCATGGGAGAAGGTAGTCATGCAGTGAGCACGGTGGGGGGATTAAAAAAAACTAAGTAAATATCACTTGTGGGACTTGGGCATGGAATTATGCGTAATGTAATCAATGGTCCGTCTTTTCAAAAGCATAGTCAACAGGTACATACAAAACGTGGTCAGGGGCAGGGCTATTCTTTTGATAGAGGAACCCTGTCCAGCGGGCGTCGTAAAATTCTGATTGTACGGGAGCGATACAAGAAATCGAAGGCCAGTAAATTCCAGCCACCAAACAAAAGCGGGTCTGGGGTGCAAAGCCGACCATCTCAATAATAAGGGTGGCTTTTCTTTAGGGAGCCCGTGGGTGGGTTGAACGAGATTTGCGTAGTTTGGGGTGGCTTCTAAGCCAGATGCCAACGGGGATGCAACAACAGTCCCCTTGTACTGTTAAAAAAAAAGGAGCTCTGCGAAGGGGTGTTGGTGGTGTGGAATGGGGGAGGCATGTCGGGAGCCTGGTGCAAGACAAATGTCGCCTGTTAGCAAAATTTGGCATGGAAACCAGGGCCAGTTTTACGCGCGTAGCGATCTCTCACAAAAAAGAGGAGGGAAAGATAGGAGAGGTTTAGAGCACGCCGTATGCCGGCCAGGAGGAAAATCAAATGTTGCGGGGCTGAACGATACTCTGGCCATCGGCCCGGCACGTCACCAACTGGGCCAACAGACAGGCGCTAAAAAAAAAATAATCTTCCATTATGGTAAAAAGGGCTTCGGGTGGCAATGTGGGGTAAAGGAGCGAAAAGACAACCTCAGAAGCAAACGTGTCAAACGCGGGGATAAACGAAAAGAAATATCGCATGCACGGAGAGTTTTGTGTGGTGTTGGGGGTAGCGTTTTTTTGGGGTATTGTAGGGAAATCGCAGGTCTAAAAAGACACCCTCGCTACTGGTGCAATTCTAACTTGTTATTCAGTCAACCTTCTCTAGAACTGTCATACCCTAACCGGATCGCCTGCGCCTTGGAAAAGGGAAAGTTTTCACGGAAGAGTTGGGGGTTCCACGAAATGGACTGCAACTCAAAGCTACATACGCACACAAAAAAACCCACAAGAAAACCGATCCATCCAACGCCAAACCCCCCCCACCCAAAAACACAGCAAAACCACCCGCATCAACCATTAACTTTTCCCATTACACTTATCCGGAATTACGGATGCAACCATGCACCATCCTTCCTGACAGGGAGACTAGTCTCCTCAGCACTTTGCCGGCAAAACATAAAGCGGATGGTGGCGTCAACTTCGGGTTTAACGGTATAAGGGATGATGAGGGGGCGGGATCTTTAGTTTTTTCAGGACGGAAAAGTGTCCTTCGCTTCGTTTTACTAATTGATACGTGTGGGCGGATCCCCAGAGACCGGACTATTAGAAAAATGAACTGTCGACGGAAAGTGGCCCGAAAACACTTTCAGCCTAGTAATAGAGCGGCTCGTCTGGAAAGATGGCGGCGGCGAAAATCTCAGAATTCTTGCCGGGGTCGGGGACACGACGTTTCAGAACACCGGCCTGCGGCCGGACGCCGGTTAGAGCCCGTCGAAGTCCCCTCTCGGTGAAACAGTCGGATGTGGACATCGCTCTCTGGGAGACTGGCGACGTTACACCGAGTCCTGATGCAAAAACGGGAAAGCGATAAATCAGGAAAAAATCCGCCAAAGGGGACGAAGTACATTGGAGGCTCGAACATCGTTAAGAAGAGGGCAATCTAGCAAACCGATCCGAGGAACGGCGAGTACGGGTGGGCCGCACAAACCTGGGGGGAGTCGCAGTTGGCGAGCAGGAAGTTCATAGGCCGGGTCGCCGGGATCGGACTTGTTTGTAATCGGAAACGGGGATATTCTTGCGCGAATCTATCCGGCAATTCATCAAAGTTTGCCGCTGGTAATAAGGTACAGCTCGTCAACGGAGCAGGAATGGGCGCGCCCGGCGCCCCTAGAGAGACCGGAACCGTTTGTGAAGAGAATTACGCAACGTTCGGAAGTGCCTGGGGGACCGTTGCCTGACAACATCTGCACGCCGAAAATGGGGGGAAGGTGCAAGCGAATCTAATATTACTCAAAGCCCTGTACCCAAAAAGAAGATCAGAATCAAGTAGGATAAATCGCAGAAAGCCAAGATCTTTTGCAGTGTTCGCAGCAACTCGGCAAATCGAACAACATGAAAAAACGGCGCGGTCGCGGTAAAACCACTGACGTCTTGGTCAGCAGTGTGCATCAGACCAGAGGAACAGAAGGGGTCGGCGAAAGGGGACATGCTTGGTGAAAAGACCGCAAAACTATCCACAGGGAACAGACCATCTTTGGGGACACGAAAAGAACCCCCTCAAAGCACGGGTCGAAAGGAGCCCGGGCCTGGCACGGAGATCAGCAGATGGAGCCGAATGTGATATTGAAAACCCAGGGGGGGGGCTCCCAGGATGGGGCGAACGAGTGGGGGACGACCGAATTGCGAACTTCGCATGTAATGAAGCCAATCATCGGTTAGCGCCGTCTCCCCAGAGTCTTAGGAAAAGCACTTTGACAACTGCTGGTGATCCAGTGACTCCCGTTGTCTCAAACTTTTAAACAACCTCATGTGAGCCCAACTACTAATGCGGAAGGCTAGTATGACTTCTAGTCGACCAGCAGAGCGTCAAAAACCATTGCTGATAGAAAAAAGAAAAGGAAATAACTACGCAAGGATCGAGAGTTCGGGTATGGAAGACCCTGCAGGGAGACCCCATTAGCATTTCGCGGGTTCCGTTTATTATCATGGTCACACGGGCAAACCTCCGAGCGACTTGTCTTTGCGATTGAAAGTTACTTTGCTCAGAGGATCTCAACAATACTGAAAAGCAGGGGTCTCGGATTTGGCAGAAATTAAAGTTCGGCCCTTGACTGAGGAATAACTCTGCTTCCGTTCCGCAAAAAGATTGCCCACAACAAAGATTTGGGGAGGGGCCAGACGTATCGTGGGGGTATTATGCGCCCAATAAGGAGTCGCGCGAAAAAAACCAGTGAGACCAATCTCAACCGCATAAAAAAAAAAAGGGCAGGGAAGAAAGGAGGAAAAGATGGGAAAACTGCAGCCAAAGCCGACTACGGTAGAAAACAGAATGGCGGT
>Ga0179593_1271080_pt1 | contig 20299 bp, 22 predicted proteins | sample CZODoug2_1_08_16_FD_185931 | JGI IMG/M metagenome (GOLD analysis project Ga0179593, IMG submission 185931) | Vadose zone soil fungal communities from Angelo Coast Range Reserve, California, USA - CZODoug2_1_08_16fungal (PacBio error correction) | ecosystem: Environmental > Terrestrial > Soil >...
AGGCTAGGAAAGAGCAAAAGATACCGAGGACACCAAGCGAATATGAACGGACGAAAAACGAGCCCCCCTCATAAAATCTTCTAATCAAGGGGGGAAATGCAAAGCGTAGAAGGGGGGCTGCTGAGGGGAGGAAAGCGGGAACAGCACGCTGAGTGGGGCGAAACTGACTAACAAGGGAGAATCAACGGTCAGCGACCAGCACTCCTCCGAGCTCGAAACGAAGAAGTAGTGATTCGAGAGGAAGGAATTGCTATCAGAATCAATCTATAGAACGGCCGTATTCCGCCGGACCGTAAACACGGGCCGGTTGGTCGAATAGGACGATAGCGGGAATATCCCTTCCACGGGGAGGAAGGGGAAATCCATATCAAAAAGACACCGGGGGTAGGATAGGGTTCCGGACCGAAAAAAGTAACGAAAGCAGGAAATTGTCCGAACTTTGAACAAGGTAGACTCAACGAAAGGCGAGATGGGGGGTGAAGTGGACGACGAAGAAAGAGGACGGAAGCAAAAAGAGACAGCGCTAGCAAAACGCTGATCTCCACCCAAGCAACACAAAGGGGAAAAGAGAAAAATTGATTGGGAATGGTGATGTGCAGGGACAGGTGTGCATTATATTAACACCGCGGCATACAAAGAACACTGGAAAAAAGAACTGTGGGAAGGGGTGTCAAAGGCCATATTTGAGCGCTAGCAGGAGAGGGAATGGACTACTGATAACGAGGCGCCCAAGAATGGAAAGAAACAGCTGGAGAGCGGACAAAGAGAGTCTAGTTGAAACACGGAGAATGCGCTTAGCTTCGACCGGCAAGCCAAGGTCTGAAAGGTGTTAATTTCAAGGGAGTAGATGGGAGGTTCCGGCGACTGCGCCGAGCTAGACCGGCGCGAAGAGAAAAAAGAAAAGCCGAAATAGAAATGTGTACAACTGGAAGCTCGGACACTGATACTATAGAAGACCCATGGGGACGGAAGTAATGACATCAGAGGGCAAGTCCGGGAGCGAAAAAAGCCAAATCGTGAAAGCGTGAAAAGATCGAGAAATCCAACCCCTGCAAGGGGAGTGGCAATAGGAGAAAACCGGGGATCACAAAAAAACAAGAAGGAGAACTTAAAAGTCAATATCTCACGCCACACCGCAGATGGTCAGACGCCGGCGTACTCGTCATCTACGATTGAAGAAGGAGTACCCCAAACTCTAGGAAGCACGGGGTTGATCGGCGGTCTGAAGAAAGAACCAGAATGGGCCGTCCAAGGGCAGTCAAGGAAGGAAGGTAAATCCAAGGGATAGGACGAGTGCAAGGGAGCCGCTCGGCATTTGAGGGGGCACCCAGAAAACAGGGCGGGCAACTCAGAAATTCGCCTGGCGTTGTGGGGGAAGATCGTACTGATGGGATTCAAACGGGGTCAGTCGGCCGAGGGAAAGTAAGAAAAGAACTAATGTCATGCCGCGCCACTGCCCGTGCGTCACAGCCAACAATGCAAGAGCACGTGGGGAAGAGTCTGGGGGGGGGATTTCGAAATAAAGGACGAGGGTTACCACCGGGTGGGGGAAAGTGTGGTATGTATAGCCTCAAGGAAGAATATTGGGATTCCCTTCCGAGGCCGCCATCCATGACCCCTGTTGCCGTTCAAAATCAAAATAATGGAACAAGTAACGAGAAGGAAGAAAAGGGAAAAAAGAAAAAAGGCTGGGCTGCGTACGAAAGCTCAAAGGAGCAAGAATTCGAGGAGGGAACGATGTCTCTGACAATTTCGAGCAGAGCACGCGACACAAATAGGCAGACTCTAATCTAGGGGGGAGGGAATACAAACTACGACTGAGGGAAGTCCGATTGGCATTGATCCAAACCTAAGGATTGGTCATCAGAGCTCACGACTTGAGGAATCTCACAGAAATTACCACTCGAACGTGGAGCCTCTCGCACGAGATTCTGGCATACCGGACAGGACAAGGGGGCAAAATAAAATGGGGAAAAAAGGGAGATCTCTAAAAGAGAGAAAAAACACAAAAGGAGGAGGATGAAAGAGAAAAAACACGCAGACCCGTGCTGGAAACTGAATGAAGGATGCCGGGAAGCGACAAACGAGTAACGACAAAGAGAGAATCATTACTTCTATGGGAATTAAGCGAGAAGACCTATCATAGGGGAAAAAAAGGACCAACTTGTTTAAAAAAAGACAGAAGGCACGGCAAAAGCGTAAGGGCGTAGTGAGACGCCAACTCGATAAGACATTAAGAAAAGGGGTGGTCCTGCCGGCTCGACAGGTGTCGAAGCATCGGTGACAAAGATCGTCCGCCAAACTAAGGTAAGCGGGGAGGGGAGAGAAAAGGTCGGGACCAATGGCGCTGCAAAAAAACAAAATCAATTTTTCTTTAAGACTAGTCTCTTAGCAAAATGGGGCATCCTGGATGGTGACGGCAGGCCCTCCGAAAGATCAGCCGCAGAGGCTGGCATCATGCACAAAGGAAAAAAAAGAAACACAACACCAACCGGAACAACGTGAAATGGGATAAATCTAAGAACGGAAATTAAGTGAAGTGCGGAATCGAACGCACATTGCCGCACAGAGAAAAGTAAGAGAAAAGAGAGAAACCCTACTCAAATGCACGACCCAGCCACGACAGATTGGATAAAAAGGCCGTAAGGGTGAATGAGTAAATCGAACTACCTCAAAATTAATCCAGACACAGAAGAGGCCAGGCACATACGAGAAAGTTTGCCGAAATCATTAACTGAAAAACCTGAGGGTGCCCGACCTGACGCGACACAGAATATCAACCCGTGCTCGAGCATCATGCCTTCGCAAAGAAAAAAAGGACAATACTGGGAGCTCATACCATAAAGGGCAGTGAGGGGATGCAAGGGGGGGAAGATGAATCTGCATTAGGGGAAAACTTAAGAGGGAAGGTGGCCATATCCAACACTGCACGTGGAGTTCATCGATGGAAGCAGGAGAAGTCATCGAATGTGAGAGGTGGCAGGAGCATACCGGAAAAGATCTCGCATTACGAGCCTCAATATGGAATTGAAAGGAGTATCTAAGGGATCCGAGCTTAAGATGGCATCAATTTGCGTCTGAAACTAAAGAAGAGCGCGCCAGGGAGCGAGTGAGGAAAAAAAGGGTCAAAAAGAGCAGAGAGAGCGGAACCTGCCACTAATCCTGCCAATCAAAATATCAAAAAGTGCTACGGGGGAGCCAAAAAAAAGAAAAAGCTTACTATCTCATTGGACGGCACCTCGGTGAGATCTTAAAAAGAGAAAGAAAGATAGGATGAAAATGGGCGCCTCAGATTGATCCTAGAGAAAACGTAGGCCGGATCCACAGATAAAGGCCCGGAAGGGGGGGGGGGAAGATCATCGAGTTCAACGACCGTCGCGGTGTTATAGAAGGGGGTCAACCAAAAGGGAAAACAGAAAAAAATCACATCAAAAAAAAAAGGTACAAGCCTGGTGGGGCTGGACAGGTTTGGATCAGCGACTGATTGGGCGAACGAAAGATGAGATCGGCTGGAAAGAAAAAAGGTAGAAATGAGAAAGTGCTGAAAACATAAAGATGCGTCAGGGGGAGGGGAAACAAGGGATTAGTTCCGTTAATTATGCTAAGGGTCCGCACAATGGAAGGGGGGGATAATGGGGGGAGTCTAAACCAGGGCACCGTACAGTAGAAAGAACGAGAGGGGAAGTCAAGACTTAATTACTACAAAACCGGCTCCTGAAAGCATCTTCTGAGAATTATGGTTGATGATGAAACGAGAAATCAGATGGTAAAAGGAAGAATAAAAAAAGTTAGTGGAGAGAAAGGCCTCCGTGAACTTGACCCAGGGTAGGAGGGTAAAATTGAGGTAGCAGCTGTGAACCTTTTCTATCTTGCTGAAAAGACCCCTGAAACGCAGGATAAGGGCCGAAAGGAGGGGAAACGTAAAGGGAGAAAGAAGGGAGGGTGTACTGATAATGGGGGGGAGGACTGACATTTACTATCGAGTAAGTTGGTAAGGGTTGAGGAGGAAAGTTTATTTCTCTCAACAACAACCGAGAAAATGGGAAGAACAAGGAACTATCGGGACCAAAACACAAGATCCCGTATCAGGGAAAGAAAACAGAGAGGGACGGGGGCCAGAAAGGCAAATGCGGCACACCCTCATAAGTCTTCGAACGTTGGGCAGACGGAAGTCAGGGATATGAGAAAGAATGTGGATCAAATGGATGCAGAGAAAAAAGTTACAGCAACGATGAACAGGGGACTATGAAACTCTTCAGAAAAAGGGAAGGCAGCACCTGGGCACGCTCCCGTCGCTCGCCAGCCGATCTAAAAGAAATGAGGGTAGAGGAATTTGAAGAGATGGGGAAAGTCGGGGGTGCGGCGGGCAGAAGCCATAGAGTCGGCGTCCCTGATTCCTCCTTTACAAGCTTCTCGAGAAAAAATAAAGGAGCTTAAAGAGAGAGGGCTTGGAATACGATGCCACGGGGGAGAGTGGAGGGTGCAAGATGTACACCTTCGATTTTGACGGACACGAAATGGGAAAAAAAAGACCTAAAGTACATGGGGAAAAGAAAACGCAATTTGAAAAAAAAAGGGGAGAAAGGGAGGAGGAGACTATGGGGGTCCTGTCGAAGAGAGAGAAGATTAGCAGGCCAAGTCAAAACAGCGGTAAACAACCGAACGAAACCACGTGAGCGCAGGATAGGTGGGTGATGAAGGGTTGTGCCTGATCGAAAAAAAGGTCCAGACACCGGGCCGTTGAACAAGAAAAACCGCTCAGAAAAGAAACCATCGGGAGAAATACGAGTACTCACGGCTCGGATCAAAACGCAAGAGAGGAAAAGCTTTTTAATCTGGTCCACGAAAAGGAAAAGGAGAGGCGGGAAATCCAATCAGCTCGATCATCAGTCCTTAGAAAAATCTTAAATGGGTGGGGCGAGGGCAAGTGTCATTGCCGGTTACGCGCCTCCAAAACCCAGAGATAAAAGGGGAAAACGCGACTTAAAGAGAGACGCGAAACCGAGAAAAGAGCAAGGGGAAGAAAGAGTCAAGAAAGTCAAGGAGGGAGAGAAATACCAGGACCATATGCTGCTCGAGACGCAATTCAGGGAGAGAAGGGAAAAAAAAAAGAGGGAAGAGGGAGGGAAGTCTTATGAAGAAAAAAAGGGGGAGGGATCGTGGAAAATAAAAACGAAGGGAAAGCCCAAAGTCCAGGAATGGGACCTCCTAATCTAATCTTCGCGACCTAAGCCCTTACGTCGACAAAAAAAGTACAGATGCGAGAATTGGCAAATGGTTAAAGGAAGGGCGAGCACACTATTCGTCAAGAAGGGGTTGAAGAACAAGAGTAAAAGGATGAGCACAGAAAGAAATGAATTCCGAGGAAAATTCACTTAGCGGAATCGTCCTGATGAGGGACGATTTGGTAGGGCCGCTAGATCAGGTCGTGGGAACGAAGAGAAAGAGCGGTAGGGGGGGGACGAACGTACAGGGAAATTTGTCGGTTGTTCATTGTATAGCAAGGAGAGGAAAGGTTCCTCAGGTAGGGTGGATCTATGGGCCCCGCGCGGCCGCCCTCGGTGCTTTCACAAAAATCAAGGAAAGCATCGAAAGAAGAATTTCGAAAACAGACGGAAAATGTTGTGACCGGTGTGAGAGGCACTGTGGCCGGGATGAAAAACTACTAGGACGAAGGAGAAGATGCTTCCTATCACGAAGCCATCAGGATGCCAAGCCCAACTCTTTAATAATAAAAGATAAAACAGCTCGGTAAAACACGAACTGGAGGACAGGAAAGAAAGACCCAGGAGCGGAGAAGAAGAATAGGTGTTCCCCGAGCAAAGCGAGACTATTTAGAAATAAGCAAGGGAAAACAGGCGCTCCGCGTTACAGTTAACCTTCCCGGCCTAGGAGGGTTCACGAGGTTTGAGGACGGAAAAGATGATTGAAGCGGAAACAAGAAACGCTCATAGTGACTTAGAGATCCATACCTAAAAATGATTATCCCTTCGCCGAATTCTAGTTGGGAGGAGCCGGGAACACAAGCAGAGGAAGAGAAAAATAGTGGACAGCACGGGCTGCGCTCGGAGGGGAGAAACAACAACAACAAAAGTGAGAGGAAAGAGGGAAGGAAATCCTTCAACGAAAGAGGACTCAAAGGGGGTCCAAAAGACTCTATTTGAAGAGGCATCCCATATCTCCGAAGAGCGAAGGGGGAGTATGAGGGAAAAACCTCAGAGATGAAGGGATAAGAAGAAAAAAAAATCTAAACGGCAAAGAAGAGGAACCAAGGAACTCTCAGTCGGGAAGGGAAAAAACTCTAGTACCGCTTGCTTACACTCCTCTGCCAAGACAGGTACGAGGCGGATCACAAAAAGAATCAATGCTGAGGATACTAAAAAGGAACGCACACCGTCTTTAAAAAGCTTCATAGAAGAAGGGGGGGAAAAAAGGGGCGCAGCTAGAGATAAACGAAAGGGGACCGGAGTAACAAAAAGAAAAAACTACTTAGGACCAGGAGAGGGCATCCATAAAGACAAAAGTAGAAACAAAAAGGGGGTGACACAAAGAGGAAACAAAGAAAAAGGGGGGTAAGAGCAAGACCGTTTCTAGTGAAGTTATTGCTGGACGACACGCATAGTGGACGAAGGGAGGAGAACATAATCCTCAGGGAATGGAATCTAGAGCAACACACGAATCAAAATTAAAGAGCTGGAAAAAAAACGACTACAGTCGAGTCGTAGACGCCTCGATTTCAAATTAACCTACCTCAGGAAGAAAAACAGGCAAGTGAACGAGGAAATGCGAGTCATGACTTCGGGAAATTAGAAGTCCAGACTGTGAAAAAGAGAAAAAAAAAAATCAACACCCCAGATGAGATCAAAGCAGGTGGGGGGGGGGAGGAAAATAGACAGGATGCAACGACATAACAAACTAAAAGCTAGGAAGCTTCTGGAGGAGTCTTCTAGAAGGGAAAAGCAGAGGACCGGAAGGGGGGTGCTGCGAGTGACCTTCCAAGATAAAAACTTAACTGTTGTGGCCTCGGATGAAGAGTCAAAAACAAAGATGGTGAAGTCGGACGGGGGTGTTTGGGTTGGTTTTGGCGGCACACGTTGAAAAGGACGAAAGGACAATATGTAAGGAAGGAGGTAGAGAAGGAAAAAAAACGGAAGTCCGGGGGATCATTTAATTGAGTGAGGGACTAGGGAGAAGAGATAACGGCCCCACCTGTCGAGATAGAAGGCTAAAAACAGAAGAGAAAATCAAAGGGCCAAATCGAAAAAAAGGGAAAAAAGATGGCCCAAGCAGATTAGAGAAGACTATCTCCATTGGACGCCTGGTTCAACGATACTTCAAGAAAAGTATCTTACCAGATTTCGCCTGATTCCTTGGGCGGCCCCAGGATTCCGAGAAAGAAGGGAATCAGTGATTAAGGGAAGAAAAGAAAAGAGGGCTGATAAATCGGGTCTCATAGTTGCAACTTCAAAGGAACTCTGGGGGTGAAGGAAGAGAAAAAACGTTAAAGCACCTAACATCACTGCGGCCAACGCGTGCGTCCTTTGGGAAAAAAAAAGTGTCGAGGAGATATTTGGGCAGAGGATTATCAGGATCTACTCTTGAGGAAACTAATAAGGGCAGACCTGGCTCGTAGTCAAAAAAGGGCGTAGTAATTGAAAAAAGGACTTGGAAAGGAAAAAAGGAAAGAGTCCCGTTGATGGGAAAACCCTCGGTAACCAATTGCAGGAGAATAAGAGCGAATAAAACATGACTACAACCTTCGCCGACAAAAGTACCACTCAGCTTGGGGAAAAAAAGGGGGGCAGAGCAAACAAATCTCGGGAACCTTACCCTACAGAAGAATGTAGGTGAGGAATAGCTGTAGGCTCCGCGAGGAAGCTGATGAACCGGCGTTGAACAGTTGATACAAAGAGGCAGCAGAGAGTTAAAGAAAAAAAGCAAAAAAAGGACAGAAAGAAAGCCAACCCGAGACGAAAAGAAAAGTTAAACTTACGGGAGAATTTCAAAGAGAAGGGGTAAGGGATAGAAAGGGAAAAAATCTAGGGTTCGGACGTTCGATTAAAATATTGTCGGGGCTATGGGTTTTGAAAGGAAAAAAGCTAGAACCACCACCAAACGGAGGAGAGTGACAAGAGTAACAAGGAAAAAAAGGAAAAAAACCGGATCCGAATCAGAACAAGAGGAGAAGCAGAAGACTAAGCACAACCTAAATAAAGCTTTGAGAAAGGAAATTCCCTACTAGAGGAACAGATGGTGAGACGGTGCAAATACCAGGCAAAAATGAGGGCGTTTATGAAAAGGAACAAAAGGGAATAAAAAAACGGGTCACGCAAACAGACGCCAACCTCTAGAAAACATAAATGGAGGAAAGGAAAGAAGGGGGACATACTTTCAAGGTGCGGCTCATCAAGATCGTCGGCCTTATTCAATCCATGAGGCGGCAAGGTCTTCAGGAAAAATTTGAGGGGAAGGAGGGAAAAGAACCCACGGAAAGTGGGGAAAAAACTATAACTCCACTCTTCGATGAGGGGTAACCTTGAGAAGAAGAAAAGGGAACGCTATACGTTCGCACTTGATACGAAGAGAAAACATTTAAAAGAAAAAAGGGGGTCGGGGGGCAGGGGAAAGAAGAATATAAACCAGATAGAAAACCGGATGAAAATATCCAAAAGTGCCGCACCACCGGAGTGACGAAAAAAGTTGTCCGGGGGTTGAAGGGAATAACACAGAGTCAGACGAGGGAAAGAGATCAAAGGCCTGTTGATAAAAGTGTGGGACCGGTAAACCGACTTACTCAAAGGCTATGTCTCGGATCAAGCGGCGCGAGAGGCGACCATTGCCATCTTCCACGAATGTAGCGAGGGGGAAAAAAGGAGGAAAAGTGCGCTAGGAAAGGCTGAGAAGGAAGAGGAAAGGGATGCAAGGGTGGTAGAGGGAAAAGGGGGAGGTGTGAAGATGATCACTAAACTGCTAGCTCTAACCCAGGTGGGCTTCACTGCAGACCGGAAAAAGAAGCATAGAGAGGGAAGAGATTAAAAGAAAGAGGGAAAAGGAAAAAAAGGGGGGGGGGGGTGAACAAAGGGGGGGAGAGAGTAATTGGATACTTTGGGTGCAATTCCCGGGTGAGACTGACCTCTCTCAACAAAGTATCTCAAAAGAGGATAACGTCAAAACACAGTCCTTTTGGGAGGGGGGAAAGAAGCAATTGGAGAAAGAACGCAACAAAAGCCTGAGAGAGAGATAACCACAGATCCAGAATATTCTAGCGCCGGGAAGTACAGATCATGCGAATTTGGATCATGACACACGTTACGGGGAGGTCGAAACGTTCAAAAAAAGAAAGGGCTCAAAGAAAAGAAGGCTAAAGCGAGCACGAGTAGGCAGCTGGCTTAGGAGTCAAAAAAGGGGGGGGCCGCCTCAGGATAATATTCGGGGGGACGCACTCGACCCTAGTATTAACCAAAACGATGAATTGAGTCGGTAGGAAGAGCAAGAAGGAAGGAACCTGGGGGATTTTCAGAAAAAGGGAGCGCCAGGAACCCAAGGGGGAGGAAAAAAAAAAGAAACTTCAATTCACGACAATACGATGAGATGGACGACGTGCGCCCGTTGGTGGAAGGAACGGGGTGGAGTGATCGCAGAAAAGAAAAGACTGAAGGAGGAGGGGGCCTGAAAAAAACGGGACCCGGGCTTCAATATCAGAAGAGAAGCCTTCAAAAAAAAGTTCAACGAGCATCAAAAACAAAAAAACGTTCTGCGTACGGAACCGCGCAGACTGACGACTAAGAAGAGAATAAACCTGGAAAAAAAAAAAAAAACGGACCACCAGGGGAGGGAGCAGGCGCGTACCGAGTTGGGGCAGGAGACTACAGAAACTCTTCGGGCCATGTGAGGAGGGGAGGGGCTGTTATTGATCTGATCAATCTCGCGCTTATAAAGAAAAGAGCGCAAAAGAAAAAGGCCAAGAGAATTAGCAAAACAAGGGACTCCCGGTGATGGATGAAGAGTCAAAGACACGTCAAACAAAATGCTAATGGACAGCACGGGAGGCTCTCCGAATTCGAAGAGAAAAAGAGAAAGGAGAAGGACAAGAAAACAAGTAGCCATAGCAGGTGTGGGCGTCAAAGGTGGAAGAGAATCAATCGGGGAAGAGAAAAAGAATAAGAAAAAACATATAAAGTCGAGTGTCAACGGCAAAAAAGATATGGAGGATCCTAAGAGAAAAGGGGGACTCAAGGAAAATCTTAACAAAGGAAGGGCGGTCGGAGACGCCAAACTCAGGAAGAGAACTTAACCCTCAACGGGTGTCAACGGCTGACAGAAGGTCGCTATCAATCGGGGTAAAGATCGGAAACTGCAAGGAAAAAGAGAAAAAGTCGGTACCAAATTCGTGAACCCAGGGGAGGAGAGGACTGAATCGGGGGGGGGGAAGCCTGTCATCCGAGCCTTGCGGGAACAGAAGAAAGGCGGGGGAAGGAAACAGAAAAAAGAAGGAAGAAGACGTGCTGCGAAAAGAAAAGAAAAAAGTGCCTCATAAACACACCGGGGAAAACACAGAGAAGGTCTAAAGAGGGGGAACCGGGACACGGGCAAGTGAATGATTGGCAGGGAAAAAAACACGCGGTCGTGAAGGAGGGGGAAAAAGAGGATCCCTCGGGAAAGGGAAGAGGGAGACGAGAAAACACAAAAAGTACAGTACAGATTGAAAAAAAAACGCCATTGAGAAGCTAGTTCTGCCAAAATCTTTCTGTTACCGGCTACCGGAAACGCCCAAAAAACTAAGGCCGGAATTGGCGCAGGAATAGTTCAGGAAAAGGAAAGGGACCTCACCTGTGAAAAAGCGAAATCTAACCAAGGAGAGACGCCCGGGTCTCATCAAATGACGTAAAAGAGAAAGACCATACTCGGTCTTAGGGAATGAGAAAAAACGGTCACAGGACATGTCGTGGGCTCAAAGGGCAGCGGGAACCTATTTCCCCATCAACGGTGTGGGTTAATCGGTACTGACAGCTACGACTGAAAAAGAAGGGGTAAAAGGAAGGAACCTAACCGTGAAGGGGGGTCCGAGGGGGAGAAAAATAAGGGAAAGTATTGGAAGGGGGGACCATGGGGAAGAGCCGTCTCCAAATGGTCATAATCTGCGGCCCGGGGAAATAAACCACGCGCTGTAAGAAGGAGGGAGAGAAAAAAGGGAAACGAAAAAAAGTAGCGACCCAAAGTCGAAAAGAAGGTCCAAGAGAAAAACCGATGCATAAAAGGTAGACAATCATTCCGTTCGAGAATTGCTGTTCATTAAGAGGGGAGAGCTGTACCAGATGGGTCGCTACAAGGGAAAAGGGGGGCGCCTGAGAGGGAAGATAAATAGGAAGGAGTACCGTATAGAAATAGGACCTTAGAAGAGACCAAAGGGGGTTTGAAGAGAATGGAAACGGCACCTTGTTATTAAGAAAGGGTTTTACGCCCCGCAAGAACAATACAGCAAATGGCGCTGGAAAACGCCGGTGGGGGAAAAAAGGAAAAGCAGCGGGCGAGGAGAGAGGTTCTAACTGATAAATCTGAGATAGCTCCTACAAGGAAAACAGGACAGCGATGTGGGGAGAGGAACATAACCGGAAGAACGTAAAGCAAGAAACACATGAGGGATGGGGGGGGGGGCTTTAAGTTAGGGGGGAGTAAGAATCAGCACCCAGAAGGCCTGGAGGGATGGGTATTGAAAGACATCGCAACCTGCATGGAGATGAGCCGCAGAATCAGAAAAATCTTCAAGAAAACTGCGCCTAAAAAAAAGAATCAGAGATAGGGGTAACCAGGAAGGGATTTATTTAGTCTAGCAAAGGAGCCATCTCGACCTAGCAAGGTCTTGTTCCGGTCAATGCGCAGGGGGGACGGAGAAAAGAGCCTTAGGGGGGGTATACATAGGGAGAAACCTAAAAGAAAGGCTCATCTTGCTGGGGGAATGTCAGTGAAGACACTCGATCACTCGACGAGGGGGAGGAAAGTGAAAAAGGGGGGGGAGGGGGGTGAAGCTAATGTTGGGGGACGTGTCTTAACAGAAATCTCTTGCGGGACTAGAGGGTTGAAATACAAGGGTGGATTTTGCACGAGGATTGTATTATCAGAGATAAAGAAAAAAACAACATTAGGAAGGGAGGAAGATCTAATAACAGGGACAGAAAAAAAAAACGTATACAGGAATAAGTCAACCCTCGGAAAGGTCAAAAAAGTCAAGAAAAATGAGGATGAAAAACTCAAAAAGCTTCTACTGGATACCGCGCTCTTTAATTGAGTGAAGACCGCTGCAGACCTTTACAGAAAGCTGAGAAAAAGTACGGGGAAAGATTAAGAAAAGGTCATAAGCAAAGGGAACGAGGAACCAAAGAAAAGAAAGACATAAAGTGGGGGCGGAAGGAAGGGGGAAATAGTTCTTTCAGCACACTCCTCAGAAAAGGAGAATACAGCCTGTGCGATGCTTCGAGCGGGTATAACGAAGATAGATTAGCAAAAAAAGAGGTCAGATAAGCCACTGGGGAAAAGGTCTAAAAAGGGACTCCAAAAATTAGAAGGAGGTGGAGAAATAAATTGTAACGACGTACTAATCCGCGCGAAGGCGGACGCAAAAGAGGGGGAGGCGAGAAGGGTAAAAAACCAAACCGAGTAGAGATTATCAGGCAACGAGGAGCCGATCAAAGGGGCGATCTACAAAAAAAATCAACACACCGTCGTTGGGACAGCACAATTGCTTTGATGTTTGACCGGGGGGGAAACAATCGAAAAGAATAACCGTCAAGGGAAGAAGTCAGAAAGGAGAAGCCATACTTTGACTAAAAGAAGGGAAGGGACTCAATATGAGGGAGTCTCGGATAAGGGACTCCCAAGTAAATCACAGGTAGCGTAATCCTGAGATCTTACAAGTGACTGAAGAGGAAAAAAAAACAGCAGAAAGGGAAGGACGGAAACTAAAACAAGGGTGGCGAGGGCAAGGAAGGGAGTGGGGCATTTAGTCGAGAGATAGAGAAAAATGGTTCGTCACTACCCCTCGTCAGCAACGAAATAGAATATGAGAAGCTAAAAACTTCTGTAAAACAGACCAATAGGGAGGAGATAAGGGAAGGACAAAGGGGCGAACCGCGGAAACCCGAGAGGGAAGACTCGGGGAAGAGGGGAGAAACCCTTGATGGTGTCGTGAAAGGCAAAGAGGCCGTGAGCACACCCCAAATGAAACGTATGAGGAGAAAAGAAAAAAACCCGAAGAGTCTAGAGAAGGAAGGAAGTAAAAGGGCAGGGGCGAATTGCAGGGGGGTACTCAACAAGAGAGGCGATCACGGGGTGCGCGCGTCAGAAAAAGAGGAGAAAGACATGGGGCGCAATTCAGTCGGAGAAATGCATGAAGAGTTCGGCCTGAAGGGGGGACCGCCGGTAAAGGAAATCAGGGAAAGGGGGGAAAAAGAAAAAAATTCTACTTGCGTGGGGGGGGATAAAGGAATAGTTTTATTCGGTTTATCGGCGAGTACCATAGGGAAAAAGGGTGAATAAAAACGGAAAGAAAGCTTCAAAAAGACCATCCAATCCAGAAAAAAAGACTCCTCCCGGTCAGGTCAGGGCTACATCTTGAACTAGGTTGGAACCCGGTTTTTTTTTTTGATATGTTGCATGGATCGCAGAAGGAAGGAATTAGGTGAGGGTCCAAACACTACGAAAGACAGTAGGGAAAGTGTGAAGTGAAAAAACAAGAAACATAGGGAGGGAAATCCTTAAAAAAGGTCCTACGAAAACCACTGGAAAGAAAATGGGGCTCCCGCCTGGCCGCAAATTACTAGATTGGAGAAAAGGGGGGACCACAGAAACTCAGGGGGCGAAAAACCGAAAAGACCCCGGGATACGCAAGAGAAGACCGTGGTTTCTAGAAAAAAGGTCCAACGCTTCTTGAAGTGTTCCTCGGGAATGAGCCGGGGATGACGATACATATCTAAAGCTCGTGAGGAAGACGAAAAAGAAGGGGAAAAAAAGAAGAGAAAACGCAAAGAAAGGGCCCAGCTGGGCAGAAGACTCCGCCTTTCCAGATAGGTAGAAAACTTGGGCTTCGTCTCTTGACGGAACTTATCTCTCAGGAGGAGGAAAAATAGAGGACCGAAAAGCAAAGTGCAAGGAAAACTAAGAAGAGGAAGTTTCCGTCATGAAAAAGGGTAAAAAAGAACTAACTCCAGGATAAAAGGAGTCTTGATTTAGTTCTATAGGAAAATAATATACAGAAGAGAAGGATAACAATCGTTTGCGACCAACGAACCCTAAACTAAAGGAAGTTATAGGGCCAAGAGGAGGTGAAACAGATGCCCGCAAGTTGGTTGGTAAGAGGCTTAGAAACAGTTCTGCTATCGCGCCTCGGTGAACAATCGTCAGGGGAACCAGAAAAAAAGGAGGAAGAAAAGTCAAAGGAAACAATCGTGAAGATGAGAGGAGTAGTAAAGTGTTCAGCGTCAGGGGCTCTTGCAAGGGAAAGGGGATCCTTTGGCCGTAGCAGCGGCCAGCAGCCTAACTCATTCAGCCGAGAGTGCGATAAATGAAAAGAAACACCAAAAGGGTCAACAAATAAAACTGATGGGAGGTCAGGGATACGTCCAAGAAGAATTGAAGTGATTGAGTCTCCACGAGGAAAGTGGCCAAGCATCGGACGACACTTGACTCGATAGCCAAAGAAACACGACGACAAATTCAGTAAAAAGAGGTGAGCTAAAAAAAGTCAGAAGGAAGGGGAGGCAAACCTAAAGGGTCTTTACAGGGCGGACTCCCTCAAATAAAGCAAAAACAGGCCGCCCACCCCGTGAAATGATAGTGAAAAGTGAAGGAAGAGGGGGAAAAAAAGAAGGTAAAAAAAGAAGATGACAAAACATTGCTAGAAAAGCTGGGACTAACATAGAATTCGAAAAAGAGAGAGTAGACGGAGCGAAATCCGGAGGAGAAGATGAAGAGGCAGGGAACAAGCGGTTGAAACGTGCAAAGAGGGAGGGGGCACCCAGGGGGAATCCCCACTTAACAGGGGTGGAGGGAGAAACATCTATCGACGACTACGGGAACTAGATGTAAAAAGGGGCCTTCGCCGAAAGAGTGAAGAAAATTAGAAGATCAGAAGCAGGGGACAATGTTCAAAAGTCTATAGATAACTAATTAATCAGCTTCATGTCATCGTTCTATTGCGCGGGGAGGAGAGCAATGAAAGGCGGTCGATCCAGAAAGGGAAGCGCGGCGAGCGAACCTGCCAAAGAGAATTGCCAATCGCAAAAACTTTCAGACATGGGAAGCAAAAAAAATTCAAGTGATCAAGGAATACGAGCGCCATTGGACTCCTGTTCAATAGAAGCTGGGGAAAAATGGGATCGGAAGGGGTAATTGGGGACTCCTCGGAGGAGACGACTAAAAAAAAAAAGGGAGTACTCTCATCGGGGCAAAAGATTTAGGGGGAAAAGAGGCAAAGTTTGGAATACAAACTTAAGTGCCACGTATACGCGGTTAAGAAGAAGTTAAAACCCAAAGGAGCACAGAAGAAGAAGAAAGGAAGTGGCAACGAAGAGTGTTCGTCAGGGGGTGAAAAAAGCACTTTTCTAGACTGATAGTTCTCCTTATAAGACTGATATGAATCGACAATGATAGACCGACTGTTGTGAAGAAAGAGACTTAAGGAAAGAAAAATAACAAAAAATGTCTGAGGTTCCGTTACTGGAGAAGACGAAAAGAAAGTAAGGGTTAAAAATGCACCTCAGACCCCGGGGCCGGGAGAAAAAGGAAGAAAAAGAGGGCTGAGAGAGACAAGTCGTCACAAGAAGAATAAGGCGGAATAAGGGGGGACGAAATCGAGGATGATTCGAGCAACCATCCACTCGCCTCCAAATAAAAAAGGGAAATCAGGTGAGGAAGAAGGGAAAATGCCCCGGGGGAAACAGTCTGGTGGGCAACGTTCATAAAGCTAAAAGAAAGGGGCAAACATCTTTCTGGTAAAGGTGTCGGCAACTCGAATACACCAACGTGGACGGCCCCCGAGGAAGGGTAAAGGGTAGGAAGAGAGGGGATGGGGAACGGTGCCTAATGTTTACGTGGAAAAAACGAACCGTGAAAGAGGAAGTCTGAACTTAGGGGGATCGGTGAGCTGTTGTCGGTTTTTCTATAGGAAAGGGGGACGAAACAAAAAGAGGAGGAGGAGAAAAAGATAAAAGAAAAAATTAAGGAAGGGGGAAAAGAAAAAAAAATGACCGATCGGAAACCCTAGGAGATACTTGGAAGAAAACTTCAATTCGAGAAACGAAGCAGTCGAATTGCACTGAAGAGGGAGGAGGAATGGTGATCGAGTGGAGGAAGAGAAAAGGGAAAGAACTAGGATCATTATTTGGGGACGATTATTAACGCGCGAAAAAGAAAAAGGGCACGCGGCGGGGCCCGCGCGCGAGATCGTCCTGGGAAAATTAGGGTTCCACAGGAAGAAGGACAAGAAAAAAGGCCTTAGCCGCCGGAATTGAGGAGGAAAGGCTACGGGCTCCTTAAAGATGGGGGACGCTAGGCTGTCCTCCCTGACACGGGGACAGAGGTTCACGAAAGAGATTCAAAAAAAAAAGAAAAGGGAAGACAAGGAACATAGTACGTGGGTGGGAAATACAGAATGTGGTGACTCACTGGTGAAATTACGGTTCTTAACCACCAGTCGACTATGGGGGAACGGAGAGAGAGAATGGGATAAAAAATCAGGCAAAAGATAGAAAGAGAAAAGCCAAAGACACCTGGGGGGGGGTGGTTTGGGGGTGGTAGGTGGGGGGGGGGACGCCAACAAACGAGTGGAGCTAGGGACTTGGGAGTCTTGGGTTGCCTTAGCTAACAACGAAAGAACCACCGGGAATAGGGCGATCAAAAAAAGTGGGAAAACTAACCTATTTGCGATCGTACTCGCGATCTTGAAGACGGAGAAAAGCGGGGGGAGGGAAACAGAAAATACTGAGGCGACCAGAGGGGTAACGAGAGGCCGTAGAAAAATGGTCGATTTAAAGAGGTCTTCCAGGGGACTAGAGCTTAACTGACTATGGAAGTGGCAAGGAGGGGAGGGAAGGGGAAAAAAAAAAAGATCGAAAACAGGGGGGCTCGAAAGAAGCTTTTGAAGCGACTAGACACTAAAATCCTGGAAAATAAATTGGAGCTCTCACTTCGATATAAAAGACCAGAGGGACTGGGAGAGGGAAAGGGGAATCAGTTTGAAGCAACGGGGAGCGACTGAACATCTCTCAAAAAGAGGGTTTACTTCGGTAGAAAAAGTCCAGGGGGAACTCCAACAGTGCCTGGGAGCAGGGGTAAAGTCACGGAGAATTGACAACAAAGGAAGGGTCAATAATGAAGCTAAGCAGACGACTAAAAGAATCCCCAAGGGCTAATCTCAGCGTTCGTCATGAGAGTTGGAGAAGGAAGAACCCCGACTCGGAAGAAAAGGGGGGGTAGGATTCAGGTCTCTAGGAAAACAAGTATTGATTAAGTACCGCGATGAAGGCGCAAATTAAGCGTAAAAAAAGGGAACGAGTGAATGGTGCAAGACGTCTGGAGAAGGAAGTGAGTAGGCCCATAATTAATAAAATCATTTAGTTGGGAAGAGAACTACGGGATTGAGTTGGGCTTAAAACAGTAAGTGATTTGGTGAAAAGGGGGTATGGGGAGGGCCATATAGGAAAATGACCCGAGGGTGAATCTATTTAAGCCCCTCTCGTGACATGACCCGCTTTACGATACCAAACTCAAAGAGCGCCCTGTCCGTAGAGGATTTCGAATCGGAAAGAGAAGTTGTGAAAAACATGGTGTGGGAGCACTGGTTTGGAGGGATCTAAAACGCCAAAGGCCTTCGTCCTGAAGCTGAGGGCCTGACGAGGTCAAATCAGGGGGAAGAAACCCCAGGGAGAAACGGGGAAGCCCGATTACCGAAATTCACCAAGAAGTCCGCATCTCCATAGGTAACTCAGTAACGGAATGAAGGTCTAGGGGAAAGGAAAAAGGTCAAACACCGAGAAGAGAATAGATCTAAGGTCGCACTCAGGATCCAACAAGAAATTAGTCCTAAGCGTGGTAAAAAAATTTGGGCTAGAAGAAAAGGGAGAAAAAGAACGTGAAGGGTTAAGCGGCATTTCTTCGAGAAAAACATTTATTTATTGTCAAAATGCTTGAAATAAGGGGAAAACGAGACTTGGACAGAAAAGAGGTACAAAGCTGAGGGAAGAGGCCGAAAACCTTACAAATATGCTAGTGGAAAAACCGGTCTCGTTATCGGGCTGGGAATGTCTATCACACAAAAGAGAAAAGATTGGGGAGCATCCCCAGAGCATAAAGAAAGTTCGGTACATAGAAGAGACGGATGCTTAAATGAGTCATACCAGAGGAGGAAGACGAGCGTTCGGAGCCGCCAAAGACGGGGGGGTGGGCCTGGACGGCTAAGACAGGTATAGACTTTCGCCAGATCAAGGTCGGGGTGGAAAGCAAGGAAAAAAAAGAGAAAGAACGGCCCACGCTTATTGTGCTGGGGAGCGTGCCAAACTCTATTAACATAAATGCTGCCCGAAAGCTTGGGGGGGTCACTGTATAGGGTAGCGGCAAAACCTTTCGCTGTGAGGAGGATCGGGGGATTTCAACAATGAAACTTCTTCCCTACCCCTCTCGGAGGATGTAGAGTATTCTGAAGGCAGCAATTGCGTTACCGGATGGGAAGAGGCGTCTGAGTCATATGGTTACGTGGCGGTCATCGGAAAGAGAAAATGGCAAAAAAGTTGACATCCGCTGGATGTTCATTATTCCTATTACATTAGGAAAGTATCAGGAATCCTGGAGGTCTTGAGGAAGAAGGTCAACGGGCCAGCTACAACACAATGGTTCACAGAAAATCAAAATTTCTATGAATGAGAAACGCGGCTTGGAAGGGTGGAAGAGCAAGCAGGAGACCTCGGGGAGGGAGACTGCCTCTTGAATTTCATAGAGTCAGCCGACACCCAAAAGGGGGCTTAAAAAGGAATGAAGCTCCTTTCAAGAAACCATGAGATACGAGAGTTCACCCCGACCTTTTTAGAGGGGGAAGAGGGACAGAAATGGAAAAGCAGCGGGAAAGGGAACGAAGAGAGCCGGGGATTGTTCTAAGGCAAGGCAAAAAACTTTCCTCAGCCTTTGAAAGCAAAAAGAGCAAACCACGACGAGCGGGGTCGAGACAAGCGTGCGCGATCGAGCTAGAGGAGACTGGCAATCGCATCTTAGTTGGAGAGGGGTCTTATTTCTGCAACGACCGGCAGGCGTGTTAAAAGAAGACTAAAGGAGAAAAAAGCGAAAAAATATCCCCACTTCCAACGGGTGTTTTATTTCTAGAGACTAAAAGCTACTACATCGGGGAGCGCAGAATCAGCTCCCGAATCCAATGAGAGAAAAGGGAAGAAAGGGGAAAAAACATGTTAAGGTGCGAGAGAGATTGGAAACTTCTGGAAAGTCTCAATGGAGGGGGAGTCGGATAGAGAGCGGCGGTCACGAGCACCAAAAAAGTCAGAGCAAGAGAGGAAGGAAAGGTCAAAAACTAATCAAGGGAAATCGAAACAAACCTTAACAATGGGCTCCAAGCATTCCGGGCTAATCGAAGCTCAATTAACTGTTCACAAAAAAAAGCTGAAAGGCGCTCAGAATGGTCCCTTGGGCCGCCCAGTTGACCAGAGCAGAGAGCGGAGGATAGAAAAAAGAGGGGGCGGAGAATTCTGACAGTTGTTCTCAGAATCGCTTTAAACGGCCATTGAACGAGTGTTAAGAACCTTAAAACCAGGAGGCCCAGCCATAAATCCCATACTGGCGCGGAACCGCCGTTTTTTTCTTAAGGGGGAGACGAACTTATTTGGATAAATCTCTAGAAGGAGACATGACCCCATAGAAAAAAAAGAAACAAGGCTCGAGAATAAGCCGGGAGTACACATTGAGGAAAAAAAAAAACCAATCGGTTCAAGCGTAACGGGGGGCACCGAAAAAAAGAAATAAGTCCTTTTAGGGTAAGAAAATGTTGAGTAACCTCAGTCCACCGGGGGAGGACAGCCGCGAGGGGGGATGGCAGAGTAGGGAGAAAAACGGCAAGAAAACAGAGGGCCCTTGCTGATCAGCCGAATAGACGGATTGCTGGGGAAAAGAAACAAAAAACCGACCGCCACTCCGAAAGGACTAAGAACAATGGGTCATGTGTCGAAGCATGGCGGGCCTAAGTTGCGGGGATTGAAACTGAAACGGTAGAAGGCTGTTCATAAATCACATAAAGACTTAAGACTGG
>Ga0179593_1582568_pt1 | contig 20297 bp, 21 predicted proteins | sample CZODoug2_1_08_16_FD_185931 | JGI IMG/M metagenome (GOLD analysis project Ga0179593, IMG submission 185931) | Vadose zone soil fungal communities from Angelo Coast Range Reserve, California, USA - CZODoug2_1_08_16fungal (PacBio error correction) | ecosystem: Environmental > Terrestrial > Soil >...
CCGAAACGTGAAAGAATCGCGCGGCGCTTCGCTTGAATCAAGCTCCGGGGGCTGACTCGATGGGGAAGGGACTTTGTGGGAAAGAAGAAGTTATCAAAAAGTTTCCCATAGTGCTTCCTCTCTGGGAACGACCTAAATAATGTAGCAAGAACCTCAAGGGTAGACTCGTAACGATAAGTTTGAGGAAAAGGGGGGAAGTAAAGGGGAAAAAACGGCCTGCAGTCTACTTGGGCGTAGCTGATGAAACCTGTCGGTTGATCACGGATGGCCCGGGGCACTGCAGGTCGACATGGGGGGACTGGGTTGAGCATGGGGGGGAAAGGGCGGGTCTCGGACCCAGAATCCAGGTCTGCCGGGGGAAGACGTACTCCGGGTTGTTAATAATCATCGATCGGGGTGACTAATCTTTTCTCTGTGTCGTACAGATCTGAAGGTATCGGGACAAACGAGTAAAAAAGAGGTGTGACAAGGCGAAAAAAAAATGTCGGAAATGATTTCAGGGAGGGCACCTTCTAGCGTTTGACCAAGCGAGCCTGAGATGGGGTGGATGAAGTCGAAGGGACGCTCCATCTTGGAAAAATTAAGGGGACTGTTCGTGGGGTGCTAAGACATCGAAACTCATTTCGAAAAGATCTTAATCTAGGAAGGGCGAGATGGAAGTCCGCGTGTTTTGGGGAAAAAACAAAAAAAAAAAGGGAAAGTAGATAAAACAGGTCAGAGAAGTATCCGCAAGACGCATAAGAAGAATGCAGTCGTCAATTTTTCAGGGTGATTGAATGGAGGTTAGTGCGCCAGGGCAGAAGGGAAGCTCCTTAAGGAAGGGGGGTGTTACAAGGGGGGGGGTAAAGGTAGGATCTGAGAACCACGAACTTCTCCGAAGGTCCGCAACGTCGCAATACCCGAACGGGTTGCCTGGCGACGGGTTGAAAGGGACTGCTTGACGATAAGGGGGGGGAAAGAGAGCAGCTATCAGCGTGGGGATACTTCCTATATATGGGCCCCCTTACCTGTCCTATCGGCGACCATCTCATGATCTAGGAATAGGTGGTGGCTGGAAGGGATCGCCAATCAAGGAAACGCAGGTTTGGCGAAATGAACAAGATCGGCGAAATTTTGGAAAGGGGGGAGAGCCTGCACATCTTCTCGGCAGAACGGCAATGACTTAATCGCTTATGAAGCTAGTCGCAGGAGACAGTAGATTAGAGAAGGTGAACTAACTTGAAAAGGGGGACCGGCCCTCGTTTGGGGATATGAAATGCACGGAAACAGAAATGATGCTGGGAAGTCATCCAGTCAGAGGAGCTTTCCGATGGCCGAGGGGACGTCAGGGGATGGCGGGTCGAGAAATGACATTCACTCTTGAGGTAACGAAGGAGCGGCGCGTGGGCCTGCGGACCAGATTGGGACGTGCTCAGAGGGGTGCTCGACCTGAATGCAGACCTCCTCTCCTTACCTTAGGTCGCTAAACGAGCAAAGGCACAAAAGGTCTAAGACGGTTGATCTTCGGGGAGATACAATCCCTTCACATCTCCCGGCCACGCGGCGGAACTACGCAATTGATTCGCAGAAGAGAAGTCTAAGATTTTAAGGAAAAAGCAAGAAATGTAAGCCGCCGGAACACGATCATAGTCAGATTACGGGGAGACTCCACTGAGAGGACAGGGAATGAGGCCCTAATTCTGGAGAGATTCTGAATGATATCCGCGCTGTGATGCCTGGTGAAGCCCATGGAGAGGTCATGAGCGTGGAAAGGCTCAATTCCATTGAGAGGGTGGGCTCTTTGCAGGAGATGGCGGGAGGTATTTGGGGGACTACAAGTGGAAAAGTCCAGAAGTAGCAACACTGCCAAGGAATCTCCGTCTCCATCAACGAATTTCAACGGAGGTGGCACCTTTGACAGAACAAGGAACCGTTCTGTCTGACCGTCCATAAGCGGGACTTTGGAAGCGTCCGGGGGCAGTTGGAGTCCTCAAAGTGGTGAAACCTTCACCATCTTAGAGCCTTTGTCTGACCTGGCTTCGGAGAAGAGTAGTAAGAGGGGATCAAACGGTGATATAGACATAAGGCAATCGAAGAGAGGGGGGGTGGATAGCCAGAGCGGAGAATATCCTGCCTCTCTAAAGGTATGCGAGAGGAATGGATACATAAAGGGGGAGATAGCTTCCATGAGATTTGGGACTACAATCAGTTTAGAATATCTCTGAATAATGGTTGAAGAGGATCGATCAACCTCTCTTACCCTGTGGAGCTCTATCTTAGGGTTAATGCAGATCGAAAGGTCTTCGAGTCGGGTCAAGAGGGGAAGGTGGGAACTGGGAGGAGATAGTAAACTCGCTAGGGAAAGGAATCTTCAGGGGAAGTCCTAAGTATCTTTGGAAGACACGGTCATACGGGACCGGCGATGCCGCTGCCCAGAAGTAGATAAATCGATTCATACTTGAAGGGGATAAAGAAAAAGACGCTGCAAAAGGAAAGATTACTGGAACGAGCAACTCCTTCGCCGGGGACTGAAAGTGGAGGATAGTATTATCTCATCCTGGCGGGGTGGGACAAACGGGCTAATGTCTATATATTCAAAATGGTTGGATGCCTTTCACAGAATATTCCAAATCACAGCAGAATGAATCCCTAGGAGAATTCGAAGGAAGAGGAAAAGGGAAAGACTGGCCGGGAAGCGAAGAACAATCAGACGTCTTCTAATAAGCGCCTTTCTTCATCCTAACAAGAAGCAATGCCGCGACAGGCCAACGCAAATGCTGGGAGAGAACGGAAGGAGATGAATGGACTCTTCAGGAGGGAGGGGGGGGGGCCACAAAAAGACTTTCGCCATCGGGGAACAACTTCGCCGACTATTTAGACGCGCGAACACCGAAGAGGGAGTGAGGAGTTGGATACCCTGAAAAATACACCAGGGGTTTGCAGGAGAAGAGGTCGACACTGAGGAGGGAGGGCAAAGCGGAGGAAATGGCACGGGCAGTCGCCTCAACCATCTCGGGGAAGCGGGTCGCTAAAAACGCTCAGGGGGAAGGTCCAATGGATTTGCAATGAGAACGGTGAGAGATGAGCAGGACCAATCGAGAGGCTATCGGACATAGAACAAGAGACTGCATGAAGGCCACGAGGTCTTCGTTTAAAAAAGACTGCATCACTCCTACCCATAAAGAAAGGGGGGAAATGGGGGGGGAAGACAGACTATGAGGGATCACAGAGAAAAGGAGATTTGAATCTACGTAGGTCCTTCCGTGAGCTGAAGCTCCTCTTCGGGCACGCGGGACGCCTTTCCGCTCGAACTTGTAGGGGAAAAAGGAAACTGTCTGGCGCAGGAAAGGAATACAATGGTCTCAACACCTTCTCGCTCAATCCGAATGCGGAACTATCCACCAATCTAGAGACGAGAGATAATGATGAAGGGAGTAGGGGAGAAAATCGGCCATGGAAGAGGGTGATAGATCAAAGGCGATCCGGAGACGGAAATAAGAGCTCAAACTCAGGCGAATCGTAAGACTAGCGTCCTCAGTCAAAGCCTCCGTATGCCGGTGGAGGGGCGGAGGACTTCTGCAGAAACGTTGGCAGCTCCTGACTTAACAAAATAGGTAAAACAGTGAAGGGGGAAAGGGCATCTAAGGACGCAACCTCCACTAATTTACCGAATTTGCGCGCCGTCTTTTCTACGAAAAAGTTGCCAGGGTGGGTGCAGGCGGATGGACATTCGCGCGGAATGACATATGTGGACCGGCGGCGCGGTAACATCGGCGACGCATGCTCAGTCCTTGGCTATGCGCGCGATTCCAAGAGGTAGTTACTGTGGCGACGACACCCGGACAAGAAGAACCGAAATAAATCGTTAGTCGAAGGAATGACAGGACCATACGAAGGCAATACCATCAACGACCGTCGTCTCATCAGCCTGACATCCCGTACTCCCATGTCAGCGACTGGGGGGCCTACAGGGTTGAGGAGGAAGGAACGCTTCGATCACGCGGATAAAGTATGCCGAACCATAGGGGAGGGGTATTCATCTATGCCTCTTTCCCAGGCGCACGTGGGGCTTAAAGGCGGTCAACGCAATATCGAGGGAGAGCCGTCCCAATCGAGTTAAAGAAAGAAAGGTCCCAGAAAAAAATGCCATACCACTGCAGCGTCGCCCACTTTCGCTCTTACAGGCCACCATCTTCGGAGGGCGAGGAAGGCCGCTGGCGTGGGGCGTCAAGCCGGGACTTAAAGGCTTCATATGGAAGGAAAGTACTACAACCTGTGAGGGGAAACTGAGAAAGGGTGGGAGGTAAAAGCCAACTCAAAGGGAAAGGGAGAGGGCAAACTAAATGATGACACAATCACCATCTAGTGAAGAAAAAGAATTGACCTCGCGACGAAAGTAGCCACTCTCCAGGGGAATAAGAAGAGATGCAAAACCAAAAAAGAAGGAAGGATGTATATAGAGATCCAGCCCGTAGGAAAGAAGAGAGCGGAAGAGCTGGTCAATCCTAGTCCCAAATTTTCTGATTTTTTTTCGTGACCAGAAGAGTGGCCCAGCAACAGGGGACGGCAGGGGCAAAAAAGGTGGCCCTTAAAAAAATCAGGACACGTCGCCAGCACAGTTTGAGAGCCGTAAGGCCAGAATGAGGAAATCTCTTAAAAAAAATCTCCATTAGGGACTGTGGCTCTCCCGGGGCCGGAGCGGAAACGAAGTCACGTGGTCAATCGATGCCGGGGAAAAGTCAGTGGATAACGGAAACTGGAATACCAGGAGGCTATGGATTTTCCTGCCTGCGGATCTCTCATATTCGTCAGGGGAACAGGACGTTACGCAAGAAAAAAATATAGAGCGCAATCGGCTTTCAGTGGGACAGAAACTAAGAGTCGCGGGGGGGAGGGGAAAATGAGGGATCACGGGAGGGGCCTTAGAAAAAGAGAAAGAAAAGCGGTTTTAGTACCCTTCTCACGCCCGCTACCTGTGACGGATTTCAAGAAGAGGGTCTCCATCGGAGGCTTAAGTGTAAATGAAAGTTAGGTTCGTCCATGGGCTCAGAGTAAGTGGAAGACCTTTTAGGTTTTCGTTTTAGGTGGACTGCTGCCAGAGCTGAGCAAGCATGTTCGAAAAATCTTAATCTATCACGAGGATTAAGGGCGCTATTGAAGACGCTTGAAATACCTGTCGGGGACTAAATCCGCCTCCCCTAAGGGATAGAAAGAGTATAAAAAAACGACGTGCGAGGTCCAATTCAGTTCACGTAGGTCTGTTTTCTGTGATTAATGAGTTGAAGAATACGAGATTGATCCGGGGCAAATAGGCCTCCGAAACTGTGACCCCAATTTTTTAACAGCTGACAACCAGGGAGTACAACTCAACTGGGAGTCCCAGAGAGCCAAACCTCTTCATACCTTCTTCCTGTCGCTTTTTGTCGGACCGTAAGTGACGATCGGAAAGGTCGCGAAAGGAAGGGTCCTAGGATTAAATAGAAAAAGAATCGATACCCTCCTTCCACGGCTAAAAGCTCGAAGCCCTTAAAGGGACGCGCCGAGCTGGGGGGGATTTGACGCCTCAGGGAAAGGAATCCCGAGCAAGGTTGGAAAAAAGGAAAAAGGGAAGCGGACCAGGGGAAAGGGCAACGTAGACTCAAAAAAATCCTGTCATGACGGGAACAACGGAGGCAGACGGAATCCGTAATAACCTTCATCGAGGTTCAGAGCGGGAACTTGAGGAAGAGGCAAAGATGAACGAACAACCATGGGGAAAAGGAGAGATGAGGGTAACTAAGGGTCTTCAACTACGAATCTGGAAGTCGCCGCCGAAGGGGATGGCCAAAGAAGCGCCGGTTGGAATATCATCCTCGGACCGTGGAAAAGGAAGGAGTGACGAACCTCAAGCTCTCTTTTGGGCTACCCCCTTGCCGAGCTGGTGCCGCACGCAGACGCGGAAATCGGGAAGGGTCATCTTCTCGAGCCCAGGGCACACTAGGCTAAGGAAGGGGGTGATAAGGTATCGAGCAGCGTCACATATAACTGGCGAGCAGGCGACAGGGAGAGGAACTTCTCAGGGGGGGCGGTCTCATTATGAGAAGAGAAAATCGGGACGACAAGCGGCCACTGTAAATCTCCGAGGAGAATAGCAAGGCGAGTTCGGCTCGTTTCTTTATGATACGAACCAGGATTCGAAAACGTCAGGGGGAATTTATGTTTAAGCCAGGCGAAGAGAGATTGGAAAGGGGGAAGTACATTGGGGTTCCATCGCTGCTTGAAGAATCGGGTTTGTGTGGAAGAAAGACTGATGGCATGGGGACGTCAAAAGGGGAACGCGTCGTCAAAAAGAGTCCGCCATAGGAGGGTAAAAGCTTTCCATTATTACAAGGCTCTGGGACAACTCCAGTGATGGAAGAATTGCCAGAGAGGAAGAAAAGGAAGGGGGCTGCAGGGGGAAGGGGAGGATGAAGAAGAGGACCTTTTTTTAAATTAGTTTCGTCAACTACAAGATTGACGATTATGAATTACTGAGGAAAAGGAGCGAGCTGAAGTAGGAAAAGCGAGTAAAATAGCTTAAAGCTCGTCATAAGGGGAAGAAGGCCCCATGGGGGAATAAGGACACTGACTCTCCCCTTAACGAGGCAAATGATGCCGAAACACTAGTAATGTCCATTATCCCAAAGATAGAGAAGACATGCACCAGGGGGGAAGGACCGAACCAGAGAGAATCAAACAACCAGGGAGGAGAGGACACACTAGTAACCTCAATTTATCTCAGGTCTTATGAATGCCTAAGACGGCAGGCGCTTCAAGAAAAAAAGGTGGCGGTCAATGGCCAGAGAATCGGACTCTGGGAAATGCCGACCTTTAATCTTCTCTGCTGATCGCCTAATCGATGGGGAAGCGCCGGAGAAAACCCTCGAAAAAATAGTCAGGGGGTCAATACGGGGACGAAATGACAAGGACGCGGGGACAACGGTGAAACGTCTCCTAAGGAGAGCCTCCGTAAGAAAAATTGCCAGCGCTGGGCGGTTGCAAGCCGGTTAACGAGGGAAAAGAAGATGGCGGCCGGAGGAAGGGAAGGCGGTGGAACGCTTCCGTGTCTCTTTGGGCAATGGCACATCAGCTTAGCCAAAAAGCCTAGAGATCCCTCGCGGCATAATCAAGATGCCTGCATAGCCTCTCTACATGCTTAACATCATCAACCGCGGAGGCGGAGAAAGACCTCAAAAAGCTTCGTCATCCGCAAAGAAGGGAAGCTACTGCCCGCCCGCTAATTGAAAAACCGGATAGGGAATTATCGTTACGTCGGAGGTGAATCTCAAATCTCTAAAGACGGTCGCCAAGAGTTTAGGAGGAACGGGAAGATTTCCGCCGAAGGGAAACAGGGGGGGGCCGTTAGAGGTCGATCCTTGTGGTGCAACGATTGACCGGCCCTGGTGCGGGCTTGGCGTAAGTCACAAAGTAATTAAAAGGGAAGGGGGGGAGGCGGAGGTCGCAGACACCGGGTTCGAATCTCTCGCTAATGGGGGGACCTGAAAGAATGTGAATGCGTCCCGGTTATCGAAATCTTCAGCCTTCTCAAGACCGAGAATAGACAAGAATCGGAATAGGAGGACCGCAGAAGAAAAAAGGGAAAGACCATGGGAGAGAACCTCCGATAAAAAGAAAAAAACACTCAGGGAACGATCAAGCTCTTCCTCAGACGCGAGTGGGAATCCGCGCTGAAAAAAAATGTACATGGAAGGGTCCGCGTCGTAAAAGGTAGGAAAGGAGGAGACGAAGGCGGGGGCTGTCGGAAGTTCAGGCAAAAGAAAGTGCTTAAATTCTCTCTCTTCAACTCTAGCAAAACATCATCCGAAAAGCGGGCCGAGATCAGATAAGGCTTCAAAAAGAAAGACCGTGGGGAAGGGCTGGCGTGACCAACCCATCATCTGAGGGCAATCACTCGAACCCTTTCAACAGCTCAAGGAGAGCGCGATGCGCAAGGGGACAGGTCAAGAGCGAATCCCGTCCAGGTAAATGAAGGATGGGCGGCGAGGGGGGGGTCATGGCGGGCTAAGAATTAAAAGGAGAAGGGTAAAAGGTACGTTGATTTTCCCGTATCTACTTCGTATTACTTGACCGAAATTAAAGCAAAAGAAATCGTGAAGGAAGTCGCGCCTATATACTGACGGGGAAGTAGGGGCGGCGGATGCGTCTTTTAAGAGGGAACTCAGAGGGGAGGGACTTCCATCTACCCGAGATCTTTTCGAATGAAAACTGAGGAAGGAGATGGTAGCGGCAAACGAGAACCCGCCCTGCCGAGAATCCTGGCGGAGAGCAGTGAGCGTCCTGAAACGGAACTAAAACCCATCCAAGAGAGGATGGTGTTCTATCATTCGAAAATCCGAATAAACGGTACGACCAGGGCAGCTGGGGGTGGCCTACCAGCGGGGCAGAGGGCTTCCTAGAGGACGAGAAAACCGAAAAAACGAAAAGGATTTTTCTTCCACTTCTCTATTCTTGCTCTAGGCCCTGCTTGCACTTGGCGCGGCACGCTGTACTCGAAGTGAGCGTTCGGAAAGAGGGACAAAGGATGAAATCAAGGGAAAGGGACTGAAGGGAAAAAAGCTCCGCCGGTACCGGCGGATCAAGTCCCGCGCTGCCATGCTGGAGCCAAAAAAGCGTCGCAAGGGAAGAAAGAGGCTGGCCGGCACCAACCGGATTTAACCGTCAGTCGAGAACGACAGAACCCGGGGGAGGAGAGGCGACAGAGGGGGCAAAAACGGGCCCGGTGCTTCTTATTCTTTACCTGTATCTACAGAAAAGAACAAGCATCAATCGGGGGGAAGCACGATTGCCTCAGACAGACGTCGAGATTAGGAAGAGGAGGGATATGAATCTCAACCAAAACTGGAGGAGGGGATCAGGCCAGGAAGGAAGTCGAAATATTCAAGCTCTGATGAGAAAACTCGAAGGGTAGCGTTGTGGCGTATATCCAGCAGAGGTTGGCCCGAAGCAGGTGGCCGGTGAGCGGCTCGCTGTGACGAAAGAAGTAAAGTCGCCCGACGTCGGAATCGAGCTTGAAGTCCTTCCAGGTTTGAGGCTTAGCCAGAGGCAGGAAAGAATGCCGCGTTGGCATCCCTGGCCGAGGGCGGTCTGGGTTCTAGGAGAGAAGGAGGGGGAAATACAAGGGGGGAAAGGCACTCTTCGACTCAAGGCATTCTTTAATGTCATCGAAGGGGGGAGAACCGAGGGCCGAACAGCCGTCAAGATTCCTTCTTGAAGAAGAGCAGCAAAGGAAACATTAGAGGGGCACATCAGGGGGCAGGTTACAGAAAACCTTTTCGCTCGGATACGCGGTAAGGAAGAGAAGGGAAGCCGCTGCCACGGGGGAAAAAAAAGTATCTGACATGGGGAGTAACGGATGGGGGTGCCTGGGCATATATGGGTATGAGTTATTACCATTTTACTCCCATGATTATCCGCCGATGGGGGAGCGGTTTCTTAGTCCTGCGGCGCGTCCTACATTAAAGAATGAGGGAGAAGAGGGCAAACTGCAGAAGTCCTCTCTAAGTAGAAGAACCCTGTCCCGAGAAGAAAGGAAAGAAAGCCAAATGAACTCACTGCGTATACATAAGAACGGAGCTCCAAGAGTGCAAGTAGGGAAAAAAGGGGAAAGTAATGGGTTGATAAAGCGCGATTCTCCTTTGATCTGCTTCCGCACGGTTTGTACAGAGGGGTAAAGAAGGAATCCACTCTGACCAAAATCTCCAACTTCAACCTACTGGAGACGCCACGACACCGAGTTCTTGTTCGTCCGTTTGGACTGCCCGAAGGGGGTTGAAAAGATCGCGAGCCAGCGGGCTGTCAAAGAAAGGGCGAGCGTTGAGAGCGGAGTTTCCGGACGACGAGGGGGAGAGAGAGGGGGAAAAACGGCCAGGAAGCGGGGGGTCTCTCCGGCCCTGAAGAAGAAGGAGTCTAAGAAAACTTTTTGGCGGAGGGGAAATCAGGAAGAACAGGAAGGAGTGAAAAAAAGGAAAATAAAAACACGGGTCAGCGGGCATGCGAAACGTTTTCCCATACTTAGTTCTAAACGGAAGGGGCAACGCGGAACGCAAACGCGCTTCAAGACCGTCAAGGAAAATTCATCGGGATGAAAGCTCTAGCGGGAAAGAAGGAAGCGCCACCGGCTTTATGCCAATTAGGCCTCGGTTGAGGGGTCAGAGTAGGTGAGGAGGAGGTAGGAAAGAATATGCGGGTTCCGTCGGAGAAGGCGATGAAAGAGAGGCTGATGTTTAATATCAGATGACGGAAACAAGGCAACCTCCTGAAATCAACGCCGACTCGTGGGGGGCCGCGACAAGAGTAAAAAATGGTAAAAACGAAATCTCTATGCATGGGGAAATCGGCCTAGTTTGCCTCCGGAGCTCAAGACCGCGAACAGGCAAAACCTAGGGACCCGGACGGTTGGGGAAGTCTTCAAAAGGGGAGGGGGGGACCCGACGATTCAGAGAAAGGGCGGACGGCGAACGAGTCCTAAAAGGGCCGCAGACGAGGAGTAGTACAAATGGAACAATCCCGCACGAGCGCAGACAAGGAAGAAAGGGTCATAGACAAGAGGAGCTCAAAGGGTCAAATTCCTTCTCCGGCTTTATTTCGTGAGGAGTACGGCGCGCGATATCTCCGGCAAAGGGTGGTGGAGCCGTGTCAGAGCAATGAACGTGGCTTCATTGAACATAGAAAGAGTCAGGCGGAAAAAGGGGAAAGATGGGAGGTCGGAGGTGCGACGATTTGCAATGTGCCTCAAAGAGGCAAGGCCAATCATCGTAGGGACAGCGCCGGAGTTCTGGGACAAAAAATCGCCAAAGAACGTTACGCTTTCAACAATGCTTTTGAAACGCATCGATTGCCCAGCAGAAGAACTGGAAGGAAACCGGCGGAAGACGGGGCGAAGTCAGAAGGGTTTAAGGGTTCAAAGCTTCCTTGCCGCCCCGTATGAACCAGGACATTTGCTCACCCTCTATAAGGGATGTGAAAGGGCGGCCCAGAGGCAAACGGAGAGCTCAAAGGACGGAAAAGCAGACCCGAGAAGATCTGCTCTCTATTTACCTATGAAGGAAAAGGGAAACTCGCAATTGGCCAGGCATAAACTATGGGGAGCTGCATTAAATATCATGGCCTCCATTCCGGTGTCGACGAAGCCGTTTATCAATCTCGGAGAAGACAACCAGGATGAAAGAAGAGATTATAAACTGACGGGGAGAGAAAAATGAATGGAGCGAAAGGGGCCAAAACAAAAGGAGAAGCACGGAGAAGCAATCAAGTTACTACTGTCTCAGCTATGGTCAAGAGCAAAAATCGAGGAGGGGAGCTGCTCGGTCACGGCCTTGAACACCCTAGCTGAAGGAAGAGGGACGAGGGAAGAGGCGGAGAACAAAGGAAAGTAGAAGATAAGGTGACAGCCATTACACTTACTCTTTTTCCAACAAAAGTAACTGAGGAAAGTGACGCAAATCTCCGGTCCCTGAAACAGGGAGGGAATCGGGCAATCGAAAGAATGGCAAAAAAAGGGAAAGGGCCGAAAAATAAAGAAGAACGTTTCGACGCGCACTCGTGGAGCACATTGGAAACTAAGAGGAGAAACGGAGAAATCTTCAATCCGCTTAAAACTTAAAACCGCAGAGAGGCACAAAAGCTCCTGGGCGAAGCATGCCATCATGCAAGAAGTAAAACAGCAGAAAGGCTCTCGGAGCAGTCTTCATAAAAAAGGCCATACAATTTGGCCGACATTCGAATCTGTGCTTCGACGAAGGGAAGGGTCCGCGGAGAAAAAAGGAGCAGGGAAGAAAAGAAGAACGCCGCTGAGAGAAAAAAAAACGAGTCCGCTTCGAAAGGGAGATTTGGAGTTCTTCTACCAGGAAGAGCAACCGAGGGAAAGAGTGAGCCCGGTAGGGGAAGCAGAATTCATACGAGGGCACGAGGTCGGGGGGCGAGGGAAAAAAAAAAAAAGCTGGAAATCTTAAAACACACGCTCTCTGACGTCATATGTAAGGACGACACGTTGTTAGAGAGGATTGAAACTCGACCTTCAGAAGAGGCCGAGAAAAGAAGCTCGAGGGAAGACCGCAGGAATCGTTACTAAATCAATACCCTCCGCCGGACAATTTTCATCACTCAAAGAGGGGAGGACCGAGCTCGAAAGGGAAGAAAGACAGTCTTTAAGCCGCGGGTAAATGGCCGGAAAAGAACAGGAGTCCAAAGACGAAAGGACTACGAGCCTTTCACAGTCTTCCCTCGACCTCGTCAATGTAGGCCAACAGGCTCGCTTCACGCCTAGGGCGCAATCTACAGAGAGGGGGCGAGAGATCATGATGAATTTCTGGAGCAAGGAGGGGGGAGGGAAGGGAGAAAGAAACAATCCGAGGGGAGGGAACTCCAGCTACCTCTCCACTTAAGTACCGTCTCCCGGCTTACTCTGAAGCAGTGAAGGACTTTCATTCAAGGAAAAAAAAGAAGGGATGACCGGGGCGGCGGGTAGATGGAGGGGTCAGGGAAAGAGCCTGAGGGAAAAAAAGGGGAAACCTAAATTCATTATATCAATGATCAATCTTCAGTACTGCAAACCGGAAATTAAATCAACCGAAGGACGAATTGGCCCCCGTTTCTGGGTAGGTGAAAAATGAGGGCGGCAGGGAAAAAAAAGCTTACAGGGGGGCAGAAAGTCGTCCGAACAGCGCCCTGAACGTTCATATCTTGGGTGTGGAGAGGCGAGGGAACGATGCAGAATCAAGCCTCCGAAAGTACAACTAGAGAATGAGGGAAAAGAAGAAAAAAGAGTATCTTTAGACGATCATAAGTCACCTCTCTTGGTCTTCGGGGGGGTCTAAAGCCTTCCAGCACGTACGAATTTCTCTGAGACTGTTGAGAAAAAGGGGCAGCGACCTAGCTTAGGAAATCTAAAAAGACTTGAATGAAGGCTCCCTCTTGCTTCAACAAATGGGCCTTTCACGATGGCTGCTCTATTCACTTCACTTGGACGGCGTAAAACCGTCCAGGAGAAGGAAAGGAAATGAAAAGGATAGAAAAGAAAAGAGAGCATCAATTTCTCCTTTTCGACAAATAAAGGCCATCCTGATATCACCTAAGGCCGGCGTCCCGAGACAAAAACGGTCCTCAAGGACATGGGAAGACCAGAGTAGGAAAACCCAAACAACCCGAATGGCGAGGGCCGCCTTTCAGGGCACTGCAAGAAAGCCGGAGGAGAGATCACCAAAAAGGAGAGGACTAATTGACTAAAAGGAGAGGAACGGGCGACAGGTTATTCCAGGCCCCCTTGCCTTCCCCCTGCGGGGGAAAAACCTACGGGATTTGAGAATACAACAACCGCATCACATAGGGGCATCACGAGCTTAAACGGATCGACGACGTCAGGAGAAAGGACTGGCGGCAGGGGGAGAGATACAACAAAAAAGGGGGGGAAGAAGTCAGACAAACCACCCTCCCGAACCTTAGGAAGGAGCAAAGGATAGGGATTCGGCTGAAGCATCTCGTTCAAACCTCATCTTTTGATCGGTTGTTGCGGAGATAAAGATAGGGGGAAGAAAACAGGAATGCAATCAAGAGGAGACTAAGCATTAATATAACTGTCCTTAACTACTACGTTAGTACGCGGGTGAATTGCAGTCGAAGTAACGAAAGCGAAGACTGTTGGGCGCGCCTGGCAGAAGGTGAAAGGGGAGGGACTCGAAAGAAACGGGGGGAAAGGACCGGATTAATTTCTACCTGTTACGATTATTCCATCTTACAGAGGGAAGAGGGAAAGGGGAAAGATCGTTGACACTTGGGGGTCGCGTGTGCGACAAGAGTTGGTGAGTAGGGGCGAAACGTGATTCATGTAGGTTGGAAAGAAAAAAGCCGGTCTTTTCCCTTCTTGAGGAGAAGAGCAGGAATCTGACAAAGGGGTAGGGAAGAAAAACAACAGGGGCGGACCGGGAGGGAAGGGAAGTTAAAAAAACAAGGAAGGGAAGTTGCGGGGATTATGCCATTCCATTTGACGCTCATATGTCGATTAAGGGGAGGTTAGGGTGGACGTCGCCGCTGCAGGGAGGTCCTACCGAGGGAAAGAGTTGAAGGGTCATATACTTGAGTAACTCCGCATAGAAACTGAAAGAAAAAGGAACCTTCCGCAGAAATAGAAAAAAACACGAAAAAGGCTAAACGGAGGGAAAGACCGACGGGAACCAATTCGTTTCTGGAGGGGGAGTTACTGGGAGGGAATCAAAGTGCTTGGGCAAGCGCGACGAGGAACGGGGGAAGAGAAAGAGGGGGAAGGCAGGAGCGAAAAAACCCTTCCACTCAATCCCTCCAGCCGCCACCGAGGCTAAAAAAAAAGGTGAACGGAAAGTGGGTACCCGGAATCTCTCTATATCGATTTCCTTAGGGAAGGAGGGGAGGGCTAGAGATGACTGAGACTTGAGAGATAGAAACGCCTTCCACCCTGGCCGACTCGAAATCCCTCAGAATCCAAAGAGAGGGGGGGGGGGAGGTGTGAATCCCGCCTCCTTCTGGAAGACGAGAAGGTTGTCTTATACGAGGTCGGGAAGGCTTTCGCCAACGCCGGTGAAGAAATAAAGAGAAATCTTTTGCTTCCCTCGTCGAGGAGAATCTCCGCATGACCTTCATCAGAGCAATCTCGCGATTGAGAAGAAGACTGCGCGCAAAAAAGAGGGGCGTGGGAAAATGAAAAAAGGGGCTTATTCAGGAAGGTTACGAGGGGACGGCACCAAAAGGAAGGAGTAAAAGTCGGCAGGGGGCTTATTTCCTCTATCTTCGATTTGAGAGGTGTAATAAATAAGAGGAACCGTGACTCAGTCACATCTTGCCGGAATCAGACTCGCAGAAGAGGAGAAAAACGGGAAAAAAAAACTGGTGGGGGAGATCATCCTGAAAATCGGAACCTAGTTCAGTGCATGACCGTATACGGCAGTCCCGAGAAGAGAAAGGGCAGAAATACCGGGCTCGGGGGGGGTTTGAAAAAAGTCCCGAAAGAAAGGAAAATCGGGCGAGTCTTAACTCGTCAGCTCCTTCGAATTCTAAATTCTCTCATTTAAGAAAAATTAAACAGCCTCGATATACCATCGAAAGAGGGAAAGACAAGGTAGAAGAGAATTCACTGGGGTGTCTCCTCATTATTTGCTTTACTACTCAGCATAGGATTCAGAAGGGAGCCCGCTGTGATGATGGTGTAAGCAAAGGGCGAGCGAGGCAAAGAGGTCAGGGGGAAAAAGATCTTCAAAAAGAGGAAACGATTGACGGATTTTTTTTCGAATCATTTTGGTGACCTCAAAATGAGCCGGCATAACGAGAGAAACTTCGACTCTCCCGCCATCTAGGGAGGACTTGGTCACAGGGGGAGGAAAGGAGCGAGTGAAAAAAAGATCAGAAAGACAAAAAAGGACGCGCAGAGAATAGTCAACTGGTGAAATCTTCCGTTGGACCAAAGGGCGGAATACTAGTGAAAAGAAAGGGTCAGGCATTTCGTCCATCGGAGCGATGGTATTGACCGACCCAGGGGATTCGTCAAAAAAACAACGATCAAGCCGGCCCCGATCAGGGGATCGCCCGACCAGTCAAGAGGCAAAGGGGACCGCGCCGCTCGAGTAGTGCAAAAAGAAAAAAGAGATAGAGAAAAAGGGGAAGACCAGCCGAAGCTTTTATCATATGTCTCCTCTAGAAAAAAAAAACGAAAAAGAAATAGATGAAAAAGGAGGAGGAGAGGAAACGGCGCTGGCGGAAACCCCGGAATGGTCTCTGATCTTAGGTAAGAGAAGCTAAAAAAAAAAGAGGCATCAGAAAGATAGTTTCGTTCACCATAGATAGGGCCAAAGTGACACCTTGGAAGTCGCTCAAAGCGAAAAAGAAGATGGGACGCCCGGGCAAAATGAAAGGGGAAGCGGAAAAAAGGAGGACAATTAGAAGTGGAGGTTCACTATTGGTCCGACAGGAAAAAAGGACGCTGTCAAACAAACCGAACGCTTTACGGCCGCCGTAACACGGGAAAGGTTTGACCCCGGCAAGGTGGCTGAAAGAGGGGGGGAAATCAAAAAAAGAAAAGAAAAAAGGGAGAAAAAGGCGCTGAGTCCTTCTTCGGGCTACTGTATCCGGGCCTCGTTGTCAACATTGCAAAAGAAAGAGGAGAAAAAACAAATTGGAAAGCCCTCGGCGACATTCCGGGAAGAACCGACACTGGCATGCGGAAAGCTAGAACGACCAGGGAGAAAAGGCAAACAAAGGGGCAGAGCGGAAAAGAGAAAGCGTAGGTCCCACGCCTAATTCCTTCGAATTCAAGGACCGAAATTAAGGAGCGGGAGCCGATTACAGTGGAAAGGGATCGGCGACGTGCGGCGGGGGGATAGGAAGGGAGGGAGACTGTTCAAAAAAGAGTACTGAGACTCGCAGGCTATTCTCCTCTGCTCCTTGATGTTCCGAAGGGCGGCGATACGAAACAACAACTCCGGAGAAAAAGAGTTAGTGACCTGGGAGTCGCCAAAGACTGTCAAGGACGGAGAAGGAAAAAGTCTGCTCCCTCACCAGCTGCGTGCAATCGGTGAGCGGCACACTCGCGCTATGAGGGGCCTGGGTGCCCTGCAATCAGTGAGGAGGATAAGGACAAACGCTACAAGATTCGCCGAAGTTGTCCTGAAAAATGGCGAGGAGGCGTAGTAAACAGAAAAGCTGTGGTTCCGAAAGAAAATAGGCATCAAAAGCCCCTCGCCGGCTAGGCCCGCACAGGGATAACTCCGAGGGCGGATCAAGGAGGGGAATCAATCAAGAGGGGAGCAAGGGGGGAATCCCTTAAGTATCCTCCTCATAGCGTCCTTCCCTTGAGAAAAGACTAATGATTTTCAAACCCCCGGCCAATACTCTAAGAATGAGATTTCGCCAAAAGGGACTCAGGCTAAACTAAGGCGATCCACATCAACCATTCTAATATGGGGATGGCTTCGAGGCATCTTACGGGGAAGCTGGGTCTCCCGAGAGAAGAACTCTTCACAAAAGAGAAAGAAAGACCGCTTCTGGAGACTTCTTCTCAAATCTTCAATTACTGTACAGTTCCACAACTACCCTTCAGCCTTTGCGAGGGTGGCGGAGTAGGGGACTTTTCGGGACGGGTGTCAGAAAAGGGAGAGAAACCTCTGTGGAACGGACAAATCATGAAGGGGCTAGAAAGTATTACGCCATTAAAGAAAAGGGGGAATAAGGGAAAAAGGGGCAGCCCGTCTTGCTGATAAGCCTTTCTCAATGGTCGGGCGGAGAGGGATTCATTGGTCGAAGGAGATAAGTGAAAAAAAGGTCCATCGACCTCAGAGCGGGTCATTTTTTGCTAACGACATCGATTGGCAGACGGGGACAGAAACCCGCCCAAAAAACAGAAATCCGGCGGAACATTAAGACTTCCCATGGACAGGGATCTGAGAGGAAGGAAATAAGCAAGAATAAAGAAGGATTGCCGAAGGGCATGGAACCGACGCCGGGAGTCTGCTGCAAGGGGGGCCAACGAGTTGGCCGAGCTACCTGGGCGAGAGAGAAATCGTAAGAGCTGTCAGGGAAGACGACGTCCTTTCTTTCCAAAGAAAGCCTCGGGGAGGACTCTATTCAGAGCGCAACGGGAAGAAACGTGAACTTATGTCACCGAAAGAAGCGCACAAAAAAAAGAGGGCAAGAAAAAAAAAGTCGCAAGGGGCTATTCCGGCTCCGGAATTCAATGAACAGTCCTGCTAAAGAAAACCGACCGGGACGCTCTTGACAGTTGCTCAAACCAAGGGAGCATGGGGCGAGGCCGGCCGCGGGGATGGAAAAACGACTAAAGGGGGGAAGACTGACGGAGGCGATTAAGACGTTAACCCTTTCTGTCAGACCTCTTAGGGCGTCAAAATTTAAGGAGAAAGGGAAGAAAACTGAATTCAGAAACCTAGATGGATCGAACACGATCACCAAAAGCGGTCAACCGGAGGGCATTCAGCGAAGGGAGGACGCCGCGCGCATCAAAAAGCTGGATCTTCTCAAAAAAAAAAAGGACTTTAGCAGGTAGGATCTCTCTGCTATAGTCGGAGGAGGAAATCTCGGGGGACCGCCTCAGTGGATCGGTTTTTGTCGTAGAAGTAAGGAGAGGGTGCCCCTCCACAGAAGACGGAAAGGGAAGGCATGAGCGGGGTGACCAACTCTCATTTCCCTCCTGCGTCCGCACATTTGGGAAGTAGAGAAGACGGGGGGCCGGGGGAAGTTGCAGGAAGAAGGCCGCCATCGCCAGCCAACAGGGGGGGGGGCGCAAAAAAGAGAAATGAAGGGTCTCGGCGCAAATGGGTAATTCCTTATGAGGGAAGGGATGGGAAAAGGCGAATCTGTGATGGAGGGGGCCGCGTGCTCTCCCAAAGGGCAGCACTCATCGGCGTTGAAAGAAGTGAAGCCAAAGGGAAAAAAGAGGTAAAAAAAGGGAATGGCCGTTACTAATCTTTCTCGGTCATATCTGGATCCTTAAGACGAAAGGGGGAGGGGGGCTGAATCTCTAAAAAAGCGGGAAGAAAAAAAAGATCGGGAGTACATTGAGGAAAAAATGACAGCCTGAGCTCAAAGAAGGATGGATTAAGGATCCATGGCCCAGTCTCTATGCCGCCTATTTCCTTATGGGAGGGGGGGGGGAGTCACGCCGCGCTGAGCTCCGAAGGAACCAAAAGAAGCGTCCGACCGATGGAAAAGACGAAAAGAAGCCGCTCGAAATAAACCGGGAAGATCTCCTCCAACGATGACTCCTTCTTAGCAGAAAGACGGGGGGAGACGCCAATTCGTTCAAGTAATTCAAGGGAGGAGGAGTTCCGTTAATCTCGCAACGAAGGTGCAACCAAGACCTCCGTAGCCAGGGTTAAAAAGGGGGTATAGGGGAGAACACAAGGACCCAGAAAAGAGGCTCTCATGCCACGTCGGAACATCCGGCTGCTTAGAGGTTTGGTTGGAACTGGGGCCCGTCATTGAAGAGAGAGAGGGATACGGGACTCGGGAAGGAAAGAATTCGAGGAAGCGGAGTCAAGGAGGAAGAGTATGAATCGCGATATATCAAAAGGGAGAATCCGCGCCACAGGGACATAAGGGGACTCGAAAAAGGAAAACTTTGGTTTAGGAGGAGACGCCGCATCCTATCATGGTTTACCTGCGATTGATCCCGAAAGGGGGTGGAAAGACGACCTGTAATTAGGAAGCCGCAGGACGCACGCGGACTTACAGCATAAGGAGGACCGAGAGCGGTGACAGCTCAAAGAAGGGGGGAAGACGAAGAATCTCTTTCAGGCATTGCCGCCAACGGGAGGGGCCGAAAGGGAGGTGATGCACAGATGTTCCAAAAAACGATTCGTTCCTTCAGCAATGAGCTGGTCAGGGGGACCTCGATCCAAGGGAAGATGCAGAGAGAGAACAGGCAGAACACAATTAGACGCCTCCTCGCTAGCAGGGGGGCCGCGAAAAACGGTCCGGGGCGGTGCTTCTACGACAGAAGCCCCCTTACAATTACCTTCTTCTGCGAAAACACATGCACGAAACTCTCGAGGCAGGGGGGAGAAAGTTTCTCTCCTACCGCCATATCAAAAGAAACGAACAGAGAAAGAAGGAGCACCGTCAATTCTAAATCTATCTATTTATATCCAAAAGAAGAAAGGTAGCCCTGGAAAGGCCAGACACAAGGTAGACTGCTTCCGACGAAAAGGCAACGGGAAAGGGAATGTCACCGTCAACTTTCTTGTTCGGAGGGATGGATGCCGAGGACTTCGAGAAGAGCCGGCTGGGGGTATAGGGGGGTAAATCACCTGGTGAAAGGGACTGAAAAAGGGAGGGGACCATGCGGGGGGGGGTTCTCTTCCGGCTATTCTCGGGGAGGGAAGATCTGGATGTTGTTGGGGAGACTTAAATGTTGCAATACACGCCACGAGTCCCAAAAAAAGAGTGAAAAGAGGGAGGGAAAAAGTAATAAGCTCGGAGGTGAGATTAAAGGGGGTTGGCACCTGTCCTGAGATCAAAGCAAGGGGAAGTGAAAGGGGCGAAGGCAGTCAGAACGTGATTGGTGAAAAAGGTAAGTGGAGGGGTCAGGGGGAAAATGGATCTAAGGGGAATTAAAGGAAAATAGTACGAGGAACTTCTCTGAAAACAAAGATTTCGCGGCTCGTCGCGATCATGCTCACTGGTGAAGGGACAAAGGCCATCTCGACGTGACCTAGCTTTAGCCAGAAGGAATGGATAAAAAAAAGAATATGATGCTCCTTTAATTCAGGGACACATTTAAGGGTTCAAAAAAGATCCCGGACAAG
>Ga0179593_1514712_pt1 | contig 20296 bp, 26 predicted proteins | sample CZODoug2_1_08_16_FD_185931 | JGI IMG/M metagenome (GOLD analysis project Ga0179593, IMG submission 185931) | Vadose zone soil fungal communities from Angelo Coast Range Reserve, California, USA - CZODoug2_1_08_16fungal (PacBio error correction) | ecosystem: Environmental > Terrestrial > Soil >...
CGATCGCCGGCGATTCAAAGAGGGCGTGGAGAGGAAGGACGATACTAGTGTGCTCCCTGAGCGCATGGCGAGCAGTAACAACGAGGAAGCCGAAAGAGGGGAATTCCGGAGCATCGTCGAAGCTCCCTAATATTCACTCCTTACGCGCCTTCTGCTTGTGGGTGCGGGGCGAAAAAGGGGGGGGGGGGGGATCCGAGGCGCTGACGGGAAATGTGGTTTGACGGCGGAAAAGCGGACGAGCAAACAATCAGGCGCAAAGACGGAGGAGATTAATGGGCGGGGCCGTCTGGGCTTAAAAGGGGCAACAAGATGTGACACCAAATACTGGGACAGGGCAGGAATGACTACTGAGGTCAGGCCTCGTCACCGTGCCAAGGTTCAGGGGGGTACCCGTTCAATCAGGCACATAAGGGAAAAATCAATGTCAGTAAGAGTCAATATGGGTACGGTTACTGGACCCAAATAATTGGCCGCATGGCCAGGAATCACCGAGTTTTCGATACCAACCCGACACCCACTGGGAGGTCAGAGAACAAAACGCTGTGTTGTTGCCGGGGAGGTCGCGAAAGCCGAGCCTAGCGCGATCACCATAGAAGCCAATCTGGGGGAATTCCTCGGACACTCACCCCCAGTGAGAGAGGGGGGATGGAAATCTTTGGTTCAACCAAAAAAGAAGACTAAGGCGAGGTGGGTCCTATGAGAAACAATGGGGCGTGTCTTTCCGAGGGTGAAATCGGCCAGGGCGGTGGGGCACGAAAGAAACGAAGAGGGGTCACCCGGAGAAAAAAAATAAACCCGGAGACGCTTTTAACAATCGCTCTCGACGCAACGACAAACGGCGGACGGGCCCGCTGGTGCCAGGGGGAGATCTCCAGAGCGTGTCACGGGGAAAGCAAAGGCGAGAAGCGTTCGCCCGAGCTCTGTCTACCGTCCACTTTGGAGTATAAGAAGAGAACAACAAAAGAATCTCCCGTTTTCCCTCGTTAAGGCCCGATCGAAAAAACGAGGTTCGGAAGGACGATGCAAGTGATCGCGCACTGCGACTTTACATCGCCGAGTCGCGTTGGAAAAACCCCCGGCGCCTCGGCGAGGCGCGCTTTGGGGGCGATTACAAGCTGCCAACGAGTCCGCAAAGGGCGTCTCTCGTGGCCCAGGATCAGAGAGGTCACTGTCCGCGCGAGGGGAGAATTCCGGGCCTGAAAGATCAAAAAGAAGACGGAGACACTACTGTAGGCTTTGACCCAGACGGACGGAAGGCGCTCACATTCGCGTTTCTGACAGGGACCTGCCGGCCAGACGAGCGGCGGGGTCAGTTGGCACCGGCGGCGTCTCGCAAGAGGGGGGGGGATACTCTACACTAAACAGAGAGGAATGTTGGACAATGCACGTTTGTCGACTAGCATCTGCAACCTCAAACCTTCCAACCATGCGGGAGCGCTCCTTGCCTACCCCCATGGGGAAAAAGAAGAGAAACACAACAACGGAATGAGTAGAAAAAGAGAGAATGAGACGGCCAATAGGGGGTGGAGGCCAAGTCTGGGTTTGAATGTTGTTCGGTCTCGGCCAGTGCGTTAGGCAGGGTAAAAACCCGTGGGAATCTGGCTCCGTGGAGGAAGAGCGACCGTCATGCGAGAGAATCGCAAAATGCAACAACACAGAAATCTGGAGATGTCGCCGGCAGAGCCTGCCAAGGGGAGCCTGGCGCGAAACTACGCCCGTTTCACAAAAGATGACGGGAAGACTTTGGCGGGCAGCTCATTAACCCGAAGTTGACAGGGGAACATCGATAACAGTGGCAAAAAAAAAAAATGTGCAAAGAAGCCACGGACACCGAATGAGGACTCCGGTTTCCACCGTCGTCCAGGGCCAAAACAGAGTCGCAGGTGGGGGGGTTGAACGCGACAGTCTTTACGGGAAGGGGCCCGCATAAGACATGCATCGCGACTGCCTAAACTCAGATCGACGGGCCAGAAAGGTATATGGTGGGTTGACAAGTGTTGTGAAGGGAGCAAACGAGGAGAACTTTATCTTCCTTCCTAGCTGGGGAACGACCGGGGACCCCGATGCTGGGATCGCGCCCGCCGTCAGGGGGGGAACGTATGAACGATGGATTCGCTTGATCCAATATCGAGAGGCGAATTGTCTAAAAAAGCGCAGGGGGGGCAGGGTGATTGTTTCAGAACGGGTTATGGACATACGTTTCCTACCCAAGAAAGACGAAAGGGGGAACCCTTCGGGGGCAGCGTAATTCCCATTGGGGGCGAAGGATCAGGACGGGGCGCTGAGGTGGGTTTTGACCAAACATCAGCAAGCCACGAGGACGGGGTTAATGAAGAGGAGTACCGATTGGAATTCATCCAGCGCCAGAAGTTGTGATCCGGAGAGTTGAACTCACCACGAACCCACCAACGCGTTATCAAGAGGAACGAAAATCCATTGGGGACTTGTCCTGGGTAAATGGTGAGTGCGAGGACTGGACGTCTTCAGCGGGAGGGAAAAAAGAAAAACCGGTAAACCTAGATGACCGGGGTCCTGCTGCTCCATCCTTGTCGAGGGCGTTACAGAAAAAAAGGAAAAGGAGTAACGGTAACAAAAGGAAGATCCATGCCCTGGCCCAGCCGTTGGTCACACAGTGAACATCGGGGAACCGACCAAATACGCCCCCACATAGGGAGAGAAAGGTTGAGACTTTGTGTGGAATGCATCCGACCGGTCTAGAGAAAAAAACAGAAAGTCAGAGCACGCCGCGATTCACCAATCCCCCCAACCCAAAATAAAAAGAGGGGGATTTAATAGGACTGTCTGAGAAGAATTCCTCCGGACATACTGAAGATTCTTTGGGACTAAAGCATTGAAGCGAGGTAGCCGGCCTCATACCTGTTAAAGCGATCGAAACGGAAATTCCAAAGGGGGCGATCGAGAGATTTTCTTTTGGGGAGATGGCGATCAAGGAGAGGATTAAGATAGAGAATAGAAATGAAGCGCACATCTAGAGGTAGGAAAAAAAATTTCAAAACGATCGCGTTTTAACGTATGGGATGGCCTCGTCTAACTGAAGAGTCATGACAGCCCTCAGTCGCCTCGGAGACCAGGATGGAGGATCGGTAAAGCAGAACTAAGGTAATCCCGACGGAGCCTGCGCTGCAGAGAGGGGACGAAAAAGGACGGAACGGGCCAACCTGGTTTTTTGAACGAAAGTCGGGAAAAGAACCTACGGAGAGAACTCCCGTCCGATGTGAGGCCAGAGATAGGTGGAACGATGGCAACAATCTTGATGACCAAACGCGAAAGCGGCATCGATTCTGAAGGCATGGAGTACAGCCTTTCAGGGGGTTAAATCCAGAAAGAACAGAAATAACTGCATGACCCTAGGATCGGGTTTCCAGGAAACAAAACGAATTGGCAAGGACGACCTACGGAAAAACCCTGAGCCAAAAGAAAGTAACCACGTGGAAGACGCAGTCCCGAACGAAAGGGGGGAGTAAACCCGTCTTCAAAGAGACGCCATAGATGCGGAGGCGGGGTGGGGGACAATCTAACCGCGGATCCAAATGAACACATTGAGAGCGGGGGGACTGCCTGACATGAGGGGTTTCCACACCCAAACACCCCTAAGGCTAGGGAACGAGAGCCAAAGGGTTCATCACGCTGTAAGTATGAAAGGAACCTTCAGGAAGGGAGGTGGGTCCGGGACCTGCAAGGGGAAAAGAAATCGACCCGGATGAGCCACGGCTTTTAGACAATCGCCTCACGATGCGACTCTCAAAAGGAAGGAATCACCCATCGGTCAGAGACAGAACTTTTAGAAAAAAGAGCCATCGAGGCACAGGTGCAAGATCAAAGCTGAAAGCGCCGGCAGAAGAAAAGTTTCGCCTCGGGGAGATCTTGCGCCCAGAACGGGGCAACACAAAAGAGCTCAGTCCGTTTCCCGAGGCGTCCGAGTTTCATCAAAAAAAAATAGAGAAAAAAAAGGCAGGTCAACTCAGGCAAAGACGGTCGAGGGAAAAAAAACGGCGCCATCAAACGTGAGAAAGGAAAACCGGGGGGGAAAATGCCACCTGGGAAGCAATCGGTGTCCTCGGAACCGCTCCGAGCATTCAATTAAAAAACGGGTGACACTGTCCAGCGAGAGTGGCGAGGCCTAGGCACAGATCAACGTCGAACCAGGGGGGGAAAGGAGGCTTCGTCGCATCAATCGCAACCGGTGAACAGGGACTCAGAAGGGGCTTCCTAAGTACCGTCAAGCGTGTGAAAAAAACACCGGGAGATTCGCCTGACGGAGGAGGACTAACTTCTACGGACTACGAAAAGAGGAACACGGAGAAGGGAGCATCTGTCCACCTAAAAAAAGGACAAACCAATTCCTTTTAAACGCAATGGGACTTCACCCGATGGGATTAAGACTCACACAACCAAGGAGGAGGGACGACAAAGAAATCGGGTGGTCTGAGGTCAAGCGGGGTCAGTTGGCCAGATCTCAGATGCAAAAAAGGGAAGGGGGAAAAAACCATTTGTAAGCTGGATGGAGGCGTTTGCAATGACAGGCGAATAGGAGGGAAGGCCACGCACAACGAAAAGAAAAAGGGAAGAAAGGAAGAGTCCTGTCCGGTTGCGCCTGAGAACGACGACACGTTTTCAAAGCCTCAAAAGATTAGAGGGGCCGGTCTGGCAGGAGGATTGACCCAAAAGAGGAAACAGTAAAGGGGACATCTCAAGAATGGCAGAGAGACCCGACGAGGGATCACGGTGGCATCGTCGGGAGACAAGCAGCGCAGGGTTGAAAAAGAGAATCATTGGCACTGGGATTTGACCGTAAAGTGCATTCAAAAAACAAAAGACAGGGCAAAAAAAAGGTAGGACCGGGAGGAAACGGACGGAGGGGGGGGAAGGGGGTTTTGTACCCAGTGGATCGCAGGTATCAGAGAGGGGGAGGCGAACGTGATCTGAAGGGAAAAAAAAGAGTGCCTCTGAGGGGGAAAGGGGCTTGCTAGAGCCGGAGTCAAAAAAGGTTAAAGCTCTGCCCGAGGTGTCGAAAACTCAGAGGAGAGGGCGAATGTTCTAACGACTCCTGGTATAATCCGGGGAAGGGTGGGAGAAAAAAATTTGAGGACTGAAACCAACCTCAAAGGCGGGGAAGGGGAAGACCAACCGGAGGAAAATCGGAGCGTTGAATGACAACCAGGGTTTGCGAAATAGAAGGAGTGCGCTGAGGTGTGGTTTGGGGGAACAAGATTCCCTAAAAAACACGGGGCAGCTGATCGAGGATTCAATTGGGAATTCAGCACCAGAGTGAACGCGCCTATACTGTGCACTTGAAAAAACAAAAGATCGGGGACGGAAAACGAGATTCAAAAAGGGGGGGTAGGAGGAACTAGGTGAGGGCCGCCGAGCGTCATGGGCGGCCGGGGGTGGCGCAGAACCCCGGAAAAAAGATGGAACGTAAGTTGAAGTAAGGGGAAGGGGAAGGGCAAGTGCCGGACACAAGAGGTCATGAAAGGGACCTGAAAGAGGCCTGCCTGCCGCCCCCGGGGGGGTGGTCAGGGGGCAGAGAGGGGCCCAGAAGGATCCCATAGGCCCGCCCCAATAGGAGGGACCGGGGGGGGGAAGGAGCTGGTCGGACAAAACAGTACGAAAAAAGAAAAAAACCAAGACGGACCGACAAAAATAAAAGCAAGGGATGGAGAGGGTACCTAACTTTCAGGTCGGTCCGACGAGGCTGTTACTGCGGAAATATGCAAAGAGGGCGAAAAAAGGAAAACGCGATTCGCAGCGGAAATTACGCACTCGCGATAATGGGGGTAAAAACAGAAAAAAAAACACGGAAGGAGGAGTAAAGCTAGAAAGAGAATCGCGCCCCAGTAGAGACGAGAGAGAAAGAAAGCAGGAGGGCGAATCGATTTGACCTGCTAAAGCCAAAAAAGGAAAAAGAGATGAACGCAGTAACATAAGATCAGACGAGACCTGAAGAAAAAGGCTTCATGAAAGAAAAGAGCCCTGGAAGAATTAGTCGGAGCTTAGGGAGGGGGGGGGGCAGGCGAGGCTTGTTATCGACGGAGAGGGGGGGAAAAGGGCGACAAGACAAACGCATCAAAATGTCGGGAGAAACATAAAGAAAGATGGGGCTGGCAATAGGGGAGCGTGCAAATGAAACATCTGGAAAAACCAACTCTCGGGCCAGGCATCGGAGGAAAGTCAAGACGGCACGTTAACGAAATGGAAGGCAAGGGAAATTAGCAAGACTGGGGAAAAGAGAAGGGCACCGACTGCAATCTAGGGGTTACCTGAGAAGGACAGGGGGGGGGACCGCATGAAAAGACGTTCCAAAAACAAGGGAAACAAAAACTACAGCCCACTGAAAAGTCAGAGTTCAAGCGGGGGTGGTTCGTGTTCCGTCTTCACTCACGACATAAAACCCAGGGTAGGGTGGAGCAGGACCAGGGTGTAAGAAAAAAAAAAAAAAAAGAGGGAGGAGGAAAAGTGGGTTCACAGACCACCCTCAAAGAGGCCCCGAATTAGTGGCAGTGGGGGGAATGACAGAGGGGGGTCGGTTCCTGAGTGGGAAACGCAAGGGAAAAAAGGGAGGGGGGGTCCTGACAAAAACGAGGCACCGCCGGCGGAAAACACAATCACCACCCAGAACGGAGAAAAAATAGATTCAAAAACGCTAGAGAAGAAAAAGGGAAGACACCCGGGAGAGGAAACGAAAAATCTGGTTCGGGCGTCTTAGACGGGGCCAGGTCACGGGGGCCAGCAAAGCGAACAACTTTCAGAGAAGAGATGGCGAAACCTAACTTGGGCGATCATCAAAAGTGCTAACAAGAAATACGAGGACCCGCGTCAGGTTCCCGATAGGAAGTTTAGTAAAGAAGTGCAAGGAGAGGGGGCGGGGGAAAAAGAAGGGGTGAACGCCACGTTCAATCATAAAAAGGTCGTGGAGGGAGGAGGGGAGGGGGCTTTCTATTCCTAAGAAGCCAAAACAGGGGTGCAGGCGGTTAATCTCGACCTACAAGGAGATGGGAGCTAACTGTTCCAAAAAATTAAGACCGAACAGATAGTCGACAAGCGTTGGAAAGTCACGTCGTTTGAGCTCCTCACATGCAAACTTATGGGAAGCTGCCCTAAAAAGGAAGCGTCGAGAGGGGAAGGGGGGAGGCGAGCTCGAAGGGGAAGAAAAAGTCACAACTTACTACAGAAAGAAGTCAAGGGAGGGCAATTGTCGTATCCAATCGTCCGCAGAACAAAAGAAAGTTCAACAAAAAATGAGGTAAGGAGCCTCCAAGGAGTTCAGGAACGCAAAACACGGAGAAAGATAGTAGATGGACGAGAAGCCCACGGGGTCGAAACTCAAATTTTTTTTAATGGGTTTGGAAAAGTCTCTTCCGATGACGTGGGGAAGAACCCCCATTTGGCATCTGCGGTAGAAGGAGGAGAAAGAACGTCAGGCGCTAGAGACGTTGCAAAAAAAACAAGCTAGAAGGGGAAGGAGGAAGCCGGCAGTATAAAAAAAGGGGACTGAAAGAGAAGCAACGGTTTCAAAGCCTCCAGTCCAGGGAGAAGGGGCAAAAGGGCAGAAATCATTAATCGCAAACAGAAGGTCTAGGAGATTGGCAGGGGAAGCTCGTAAGCCTGGCAAACGAGACGCCGACGACGGACAAAGGAGGTAATAGATCGCAGCCCTCCCTAACGCAGAAGGATCGTTGGGGGGGTGTCAGGGTTGGGAAGGAAGGGCTAACACTACATGCAGAACCTGCCTCATCGGAAGAACTGAGAATGGGGGGAAGGGGGGGGACTTTACTGATACGAAAGGGGAAGGAAAAATAAGAGATCTAACTTTATGGACCTTGCACTGGGGGGGCCGCTGGGCACCTGACACCGATAGGTTCAAGGGTGAACTCAGATGTGAATGAAGCTGAAAAAACCCACCATTTGGGACACTGGAACAGAGAAGGGGGCGATGGGGTCATAAGAAACTGCTCAGCAGGGGAGGTGGGTCCTCCAAGGGTTTCGGTGACACAGGGGGGGGCCGACCCCCCCATTCCGGCGAAGGGAAAAAGTCGTGTAAGAAACATTAGCAAAAAAAAAAAAATTCAGGAGAGGGAGGGGGGGGTTTTGGGTTCCATTACAAGAAACACCACTTGTTGCAGGGATCCGAAAAAGGGGAATCAAGCACTCCATAAGGTTTTAAGCCGGAAATGTCAGAAAAGGAAGAAGGAGAAAAGAAAAAACACCGGCGGATCAGACGAGCCACGGGGCGCTTTCGTGTGTGGGGGGTATAGTGAGACGGACGAAAAAGGCCAATTCGGGTGAAATAAAGAAAAAGATTGCCGTGAATGAAGGGAGGGTGCTCCGGCTTTGCCGAAGGCAAAGCAGGGAAAAACCGAGGTAAAGGGAGCACTGCCTGAAACAGGATGCAACTGAAGGGGAAGCCAATGTTGAAGAAAGGGCCCAGCACGGCCAAAAAAAAGGGGGGAAGGAGGAAAGTCCGTAATTGCACAGAGGTGTGTGAGCGGGTAAAAGTGAAACCGAGTCACAAACACAGGTGGCCGTCAGCACCGCCTCTACAAAACCACAAAAAACAGGCCGGAAATGGAGTGAATTAGGAGCAAGTTCAAGCAGAAAAGTAAAAAGAAGGTGTGACTGCATGTGAAATCAGAGCACACAAGACTAAGAGCCGGGAAAACGCGATTCGCAGTGAGGGGGACGCTCGGCGATAGGGGCAGGAGACTCTCAGAAAAAAAAAAAAATAGGAGGAGGAAAAGAAATGACGCAAAAAAGAAAAGGCGAAGAGGAGAGGGATTCCGAACTGCGATCGGAGTGAAAGGTATGATGGCCGCAGATCGTCTGAGAAAAAAGGAAATAGCAACTAGCAGTGAACAAACTTCGGAGTAAGAAGAGAAACGATTACAATCTCCAATTCACAAAGCGGCGGGAGTGAAAGAGGGAGTCTTGGTGGACGCGAAAGCGCTGAAGAGGGAACGGGGTAAAGACAAGGTCGTAAAAGACACAAAGAAGGGCAGAACGAATGGGGCGGCCGTATTGGTCCTCTTAGGGATCTGGAGGAAAAACCCTGGCATTCCAGAAGAAAGGAAAAACGAAGGTCACCGTGGACCGACTTGAAGGGAAGGCCAGTCCAGCAGGACCGACACCTCACTGTCAAAACCAAGGGGGGACGGAGGGCGGTACGCAACCGAATTGAAGAGACACCGGACCTCCAGGAAGAAACAAAAACACAAGACAAAGGGACATCAAAAAAAAACGCGGGGGGGGGGCTACTTCAATCGAAAAGGTCTAAAGGGGGGGAGGTTCCACTCTGGATGCAGCCGGGAGCAAAAAACCCAGGTGAGATTGGGGACGCACGGGGAATCTGTGGAACACCCAAAAACCACCCTCAAGACCAGACGGAAAGGAGGAAGAAACAATTGTGGCAGGGAAGTGATTTCCGAAGGGCCGAAGGGCGGGCCGGTGGTTCCTGACCGAAACGGGGGGGGGTCACCGAAAGAGGAAACACAATAAACCTTATGAGCCAGGTGAGACAAGGAGAGACAGCAAAAAAGAAGGGTCCGTACACTCGAAGCTTAAATCTGGGTTCCAAAGAGAGAGCCAGAAAAAGGGGTCACTGGGCCAGAAAAGAGTGAAAAAAAACTGGGCCGCGAAGAGGGAGAAGAAGAAAGGTGGGCATAAAAAAGAGGAAACCACCTCCATAGCAGTAACCAGAGACGGCGGAGGGGGAAAACAGGAAAGGAATGTAATTATCTCGCACTGCCGTCAAACTCCACTGCTTTCAAAAAAAAAGGGGGAAGAGGGGGGGGCGGGCTGCTCCGCTGTATCCGAGGGGGAGAATTAAAGGAGAGAGGGGCCCATCTGGGACCATGGGCGCCACTGTCTCGATACACTGGCAAAGAGAGGTGGCGAAGTAACATGAGACTAGGCCAGAAAACAGTCAAACCCAATGTAGGAGTGTAAACGTCGGTCTGATTAAAAGAGAAAAAGGGAGGACATTAGGAAAAGGAGGAAGCGAAGCAGAGGGCAGCTGGTTTCCTGGGCACCGAAAAGACAAGAGGGAGAACACTCGTTACACGGACGACAAAAAGAAACAAGGGGGTTGTACCCAAAGGGGGTTTCGACGTAGCAAAAAAGAAAGCGAACCGAACCGAATGCAGCAGGAGCTCCTTCACAACCGATGGGGCGACTAAGAGAGAAACAAAGGGAGGAGGGAAAGAGATAGATTGGAAAAAAGCCAAGTTGAGGCAAAGAAAGGGAAAAAAAAAACTCATTGGGTGGAAGTTTTATGTCGGAAAAGTACTACGTAAGACACGGCAGGACCCCATTGCATAGGGGGGCTGTAGTCCCCGGATAAAAGGATCCGGTCAGGCACAGGGAAAAATTCACCCGCTCTGCTCTGGGAGTGAGTAGGGAAAATTTAAACGGGGCGCCGGGGGATCGCGAAACTACGCAAAAGTGAAAAAAAAAGGGAGGGAGGACGGGGGGGGCCAGCTTATGTCAGCAAGGATTCGCAACCTCAGGGGAGGGGCAATCAGGGCAATTTGCAGCTCGGAAGGGGCACAAAAACCAGATCAGGAATCGCCACAGCCCACAAAGAGGCGCAAAGGGGTTGGAAAGGGGAAGGTGGGGAAGGAGGTGACCGTCATACGAGAAATGAGAGATGAAAAAAAAAGATAGAAGGAACCTACTATGGAAACGTACGGAGATGGGGTCGGAGGGAAAGAAAAACGGGCGGAAGCCAGAGAGTCAGGAGGAAGCACTGAAGCCGAGGGGGACACCGGGGGGAGATGCGGATCAAGAAATACAAAAGATTTACGAGTCGGGGTTATAACGGCAGGAGAGACCAGGGGCCTCGATATGGCGAATGGTGAAAACCTTGGGGGGAGAAGGTGGGAGAAAGGGTTGAGGGGGAAAAACGACGGGACAGGGGTCAACCAGGCGACAAAAAAAAAAAAAACAACCAAAACCAAAAAACCCGTCACAAAAAAAAACCAACAAAAAGAGAAAAAAACAAAACAAAACAAAAAAAAAAAAGCGCCAAAAAAAAACCAAAAAAAAAAAAAAACAAAAAAAAACTCCCCCGCCAACAAAACAACTAAAATAACCAAGCCAAAAAAAAAAAAAACCCCCAAACACCCAACAAAAACACCGCCGCCAAAAAAAAAAACCACCCCACAACCAAAAAAAAAAACCCAAAAGAAAACAACCAACGCAACACACCCCCAAGAAACAAAAAAAAACAAAAAAACCCACTCCAACGCCACAAACAAACAAAACACCAACAAAAAAAGAAAAAACCAAAAAAAAAAAAACAACCGAACAAACAAAAGACCCCATAAGAGGAAAAAAAAAAAAAAAAAAAAAAAACAAGCCACACTCAAACCAAAAAAAAGACAAAAAAAAAGCCTCCAAAAAAACCCCAACCCTAACCCAAAAAAAAAACCAGCACACCGCAGCCGCAACACACCAAACCAACACCACCGCCGCAACACCGCCCCACACACACAAAACATTCCGAAGAACCCCAGAGGTCGGAACATAAATAAAAAGAAGGGCCAACCGAGGGAAAGGGTCGTGCTAGAGGGGGGGTGGGTTGAGAAGAAGGACAAGCCCAAGAATCCGGGGAAGAAAATGGGGATTAAAAGATGTCAATTAGAAAGACCAAGCTAGGGGAGGTTAAGCCGACAAAAAAACGGTGATAAGGGCAGGAAAGGGAAGGGAAGGTGGTATCGGAAACTCGGTGATTCAGGAAAACGTGGAAAAAAAAAAAAACCAGGATGGGTCCGTCTGGACTTAGGAAGGTTACGGAACGGACGGGCCCTTTCAACGGTAAAAAAAGAAAGAAGTCCAAAAGTCCCTGGCAAAAAAAGACGAGTCCTGCCAGAATTGGTCCGGACCTGGTGGTGAAAAAAAAAAAGCTAGATACGGCCCAAAGGGGACGAAAAAAGGGGGAGAATATTGGGGGGGGGGTGAAGTCCGACCTTGTGGTGACGCCGTCAACAACCACATTTGTCAGTCATCGGGAATCCGCGGGGGGAAAAAAGGCCAGGAAAAGCGCCGGATGAATGGAGTGAATCTAAAGGGAAACTTAAGAAAGAAATAAAGGCGTACTGAGGGGTGCTGGGAAGGAAAACCTGATTAAATAAAAGAGAGGCAAAGAAGCCGTTTCCAAACGCGAGGAGGAAGGGTCGATAACTAGGGACCGGGAAAGAGCTAAAACAACAACAACAAAGAAAGATATGAAGAAGAAGACAAGAGAGAGGCCGAGCGTATTCCGAATGGAGAACGGGGAGGGGGAAACGGGGCAAAAGAATCGTCTGTTTGCTCTGATCGCAGAATGCGCGATAAAAAGACAAAAAAGGGGGAAGGAGCGTCAAGGAATTACACGCCCAGAAAATTCCTAAAGAAAGGAGAGTGGAAGGGAAAACATAAAAAGGGGGGGGGAATCAATCCGGCGTGGCGCGGTGGGGGACTTCGTTCACATTAGACAATAGAAAAGTACTGGTCGCCAACCTTCCTGTCAGGGTGGGAGACTGGGCCCGATGGAATCTGCGAAACAAACCGCGAGGCATGACTCGAGGAAGGGTCAGGTCCGAACGCACCGGAAATTTTCAGGGGAGGCACAGGCAAAATGAAAAATGTACCGTATCACAGAAACTACTGGGAGGGGGGTACGGGGGAGTTACCAAAAGAATGGCCGCATGAAGACGAAAAGAAAAAGAGGAAGATCACACAAGAAAAGGGAGAATTCAAGAAGAAAAATCCCACAGGGGGGGGGTCCGGGACAACGAACATAAAGAAAAAAAAAACGGACTGTGAGTTTTGTTACGTAATGAAAAGGGGGACCAGGAAAAAAAAACATGATAGACGGCTCGGAAGGGGGGGGCTGTGAAAAATAAGGCAAAAAGGACGCCGAGAAACAAACCAATGGTGCTGGAAAAGGGCAAAAAAGATTTCCTAAGGGGGGAGGGCACTGGGGTCAAAAAAGGTCACGACAACCGAGAAAAACAATCACAAAAACAAAAGAAAAAAAAACGAGGAGACATTTGCGCCAAGCTCAGAACACGCTCACCGAAAATCGAGACGTTCACAGACTGGGGTCACAGAGAAAGGCCAGCAAAAAGTGCCAGAGGGGGGATGAGCGCACTGAAAGAATTCTCCGAAGGGGGGGACACGCAACGTTGGCAAGAAAGGCGAAAAAAAACTCCAATCTAGTCCGGGGGAACTCGGAAGTCGGGAAAATCAAAGATGCATGATCGCGCAGGAAGAACAACAAAGGAATCCGTTCAACCCGACATAAAAGCGTTTCGGAGGGCTAGGGCGATTCAACCGGGGAGAACCTCGCGGCCAAAGTAACGAGCTGCAATTGAAGTTCGACGACATGAAATGAAAGAGAAAAAAAAAACCAAGAACGGAAAGAAGTCGACAAACGGAAAGGGAAGAGTAGGATTTCGCGCCAAGCGCAAGAGCTAAAAGAGACGACGACTCGTCTGAATTGGGGGCCGGAGGAAGCCTGACGGAGGGGTCAGAACTACACGGAATAAAAAGAAAAATTCCAATGGGGGGGGGGGGACCCTGCGTAGAAGGAGAAAACCTCAAGGAAACCAACAGGGGAATTGGAAAAGTCACCCCGATGTGGAACGCAAAACAACCACAAAGGAGGAGAAGAAAAAAAAAAGGGAAGAAAATCGTGAGGCAGCGCTCTCCAAATTTGGGGGGGGGGGAGGTAGGTGACGGAGAACGATAGAGGAAAAAAGTTGAAAAGGTAAAAACCCCCATTGACTAGGAAGTAGGAAGCTCAAGGGTCAGCGATAGGATCCGGGGGGAGGAACAGCCCGAGTCCGTGCAGAAAAGAGAAGAACTGGACTCCTGTGATCTCGGGAACACGGAAAAAAAAGAAAAACTGGGTAGAAGGGCTTGCATGAGTGCAGGCGAGCTGGAAAAATGGGCGAGAACATTGCAAGGTTACAATGGAAAAAGGAGGAGAACGGGGATGCGGACTAAAGGGGGGATCGGGGAAAAAACGCGCAAAAAAACCGAAGGCGAAGGGGTTGTTGAAAGGAAAGAGACGGGAAAGGGGGGCGAAATAAGTAAAACGAAAAAAAAGTATGCATCGAATAAAAGATAAGAGGACCTACTAGTGAAAAGGAAAAAGAGAGGGTCGAAGGGGTGAGAGAGAACATTCGGGCTGAAAGGAGAGGATTAAAGGGCGGCCTAGATGTGGAAAGACTGCACATGACCTAGCTAAGGATCCTTCATTGCCAAAAGATTTTACCGGGTCAAATGAAAGGAAGTCTAAGTGACACAAAGGGGTAACGGGTCAAGAAAAGGTGAGAAGGGGTGAACGCCTTAGGAAAAAAAGTTTCAGGTAAAAGAAGGGAGGCAAAGCTTAAATCTTAACATCAGGTAATGCCACGAAAAACAAAAAAAAAAAATGAAACTGGGTTTTGGGGGGGGGGGTTCAATCACACAGCACGACAAACTGGGGGGTTGCACGGAGGAAAGTGGAGGAAGGCACACCTCCATAAGTGGTGTCTGGAGGAAGCCCGAAACCACTAAAAAAAAAGGATCTGGAGTTCACAAGGGGCGCGAACGTTTTTGGGAATATGAGAAAAAGAAGGCGTGCGGCCAAGCTTTGGGGACGAGAGAACGCGGGTCCTTCAGGGGAAAAAGGTGCAAGCAAGGGAAGACCACCCAAAGGGGGCGTGTGCCGAAAGGGGAAAACAAGAAGACTAGTCCTTCCTGCCCGACCCGCGGGTCACCAGGTAAAGCAAAAGCGCCGGGAAAAGGGCAAAAAAAGGTGAAAGGAAGTAATGGTTGCGCAAAGGGGGGGCGTCCGACGAGGGAAGGGAAAAAAACCACATTTTTCCAAAAAGCGCCAAGAGAAAAATACAAAAAAAAGCAAAAGCGCCGGGGTTAATGAGGAGCTTGTAAAAACGATAAGACGAGAAAAAGGGATGGTACTGCGCGCTGATAAGGCATCAAATACGTCTCGCCCATAAAGAAGAGGAGTTCACTACGAGCTTCTGGGGGAATTGGGGCGGCTCAAAAAAAAAAAAAACAAAAAGAAGGGGAGGAAAGTCAGACTTAAAAAAAAGGACCAGAAAAGAAGGACAGAAACGAATTGAAATCTATTAGAAGATATCCGCAAGGGGGAAAACGTAATCCCTCGTCTCCTCTCGCGACAGGAGTACAAGCTCCAATAATTACTCAGGTACTAGAGTCAGGGGGAAAAAGGAAGTGTATCGCGGCGGTCAATGGGAAAAAGGCAAGGGTTTGTGGGAAAAGTAAGTGGGGAACGAAGCCAAAATCAGGGAAAAAAAGGGTTCGAAAAACAAGATGGGGACTTTCAGGGGGGAGATGGGACAACATCTCTAAAAAGACACGTCCTGGCCGGTCGTCATTCTCGGAAAGAAAGGAAGGGAATGACTGGGCACGGGGGAAGCCTGGATAAAGAATCATGCACAAAAGGATAAAGGGCGACTGAGTCTATGGTTACCGGTTCTGAACCAAAAAAAGGGGACCGAAGAAGCAGGAAAATCAACGAGGTTTCCTATAGAAAAACAAAAAAAGAAAAAAAGCGGGCGGTTTGTTTCGTGGGGAAGTCCGGGAGAAAAGCGGGAAAAAGATGGAGGGGGAATTCCCAATCGGAAGGAGAAAAAATTCAGTATCGTGGCTGCGCAGGTAGGGGGCGCAAAAAAAAAAAAAAAAGCCCGAAGGCTATGGTCAAGGATCCAAAGGGGAAAGGAGGGAAGATTGACTAATTGGCAAGAACTTAAAGGGGCATGGCGTGGGGAAGGGGGATGGGGAAAAAGGACCACCGGAGGAACAAAATCACCCGGATGATCAAACTTCGCGTAAAAAAAAAATCTAAAAAGGAGAAGCCTGCCTTCACCATCGCAACGGGGTCCCAGGGGGGGGGAAGTCGGAGAGTAAAGGGTCACAGGGTGAAAAGACAAAGCTGAGAGAAAAAGGAGGCCGACGATTTCTAAAAGTGGCCGAAGCAAAAAAAGGAGAATCAGCCTCGTCGGAAACGATCGATAGATTTTAGGAAGGGGCAGGGGGAGTAGCATGACGGTCAACGCAAAACGAGACGTAAGGAAAAACAGGGCATCTTGATTTCGTGCGGGCACGAGAAGAAAAAAATTGGAGGAAGCGAGAACCAACAGTAAAAACGAGCTGCAAAGGAGGTGAAATGCCACTGTCCAGCGCGAGGCGCAAAAAGCAAAAAGAGAATCCGAAAAGGGATGCCGGGGGAAACGGTCTGGCGGGGGAGAGAAAAGCACAGGCCAAAGAAGACAGGACTGAAAACGAGGCGGCGAGATGTGCAGGAGAGAGAAGAAAGGACTAAGTAAAACGAAAAAAAAATGACGGTTTTACCAGAAAAAAAAAAGGAGAAGAAAAAGGCCTCGACCGAACAATCACCTTCAAAACGAGGAAGGAACAGGCAAAAAGAGGGAAGAACGCAAATCTAAGAAAAACTAGGGGAAGAAAAGGGCTCAAAAACGGGTGAATCAAGGCGCTCAGCATTGGGGAGGGGGGCGCGAGGCATAAGGAAGGAAAAAGTGCAGGAAAAACATTTGAAAGGAGTAGAAGGGGAAAGTAGCGAAAAGACTAAAAATGAAAAAAAGCACCAAAAAACTACGGGGGCGGAATGGTCTAGGCAGCAAAAAGGCCACAAGTGCTCGTGAGCGAGGAAGAAGAGAAAAAAAAAGAAAGAGAAGGGGGGGCTCGGGGCAGGCTAGAAGGAGAAAAGGTGCGGAAAATCAGGTGCAGCAAAGCGGCACCGAGAGAAACGGAAGGGTGACGCAAATCGCTCCGAAAGGGACGCCATGAAAAAAAAAAACGTCCGCACGTGGCAGTTAAGGAAGTTAGGTTCAAGAAAAAGCTGCAAAAAAGCAAGGGAGCCCGGAGGGAAGACGAGATGAGGGGCGAAAGGATTATCTCCAACGGGCGGGGCAAAAATCTAAGAGCGACATCGGGGGAAATTGAAAAGGGGAAACCCGATGGAAGCGCGCCGCCGTAGGCAAGTGAAACAAACCGATGTGGGAACGGGTGCCGGCTGAGCGCTCCAGAAAATTAAAAGAAAAAGCGAAAGTTGTTAGGGGGGGGGGTCCTGAAGGAGACTTGGGAGGGGAAAACCCATGAAACGAGAGACCCCCCGTGAAATCGAACAGCTTTAATGCAAAAATTGGGGGAAGCCTGGGGGTTTGGGAACACAGAGGAACATCAAAACGATCTAAGGGGAAGAAATCCAGAGACAAACGAGAATTCAGGAAAATCATAGTGGGCTTGTGCGCTTGCAAAGAAAACCGAAAATGCCAAAAAGAAGGTGGAAAGAGGGGTGTTGGGGGAAGGGGAAAGAGTTGAGGATAAGAGAAGTGGTACCAGAATCTGTAAAGAGATGAGGTAGGTGCTCCGGTCCTGGATGACCAAAAAAACTGAAGGCGGGTCAAGGTGAAAGTAAAAGGGGAAACGAGGCAGGAAATGCCGGCCCAGCGCGTGGTGGAGCAAATGTTGCCAGCGAAAAGGCCCATACGGACAAAATAGGGGAAGGGAGCGACGAACTCCTGGCCTGGAAAGACCAAGAGTGTATGACCGAAGGGAAACAACCTGGTGGAAGGAAGAGAACAAAACAAAAAGCCTGCCCGCACCCCAAGGAGCGAAAATAAGGGTGGGGGAGAAAGACTAAAACCGACTGCAGGTCTGTCCTAGGAAGCTATGGAGTAAAAGGAGAAAAAAAAAAAGAGAATCAGAAACGCGAGGAGAGGAGGAAAGCGAGCGAGGGCGAGAGGGAAGCCAAAAACAACGGATAAGAAAGGATCGCCATAAAAGAAAAAAGAAGCTCGAGGAAGAAGTAATTATGCAAAAAGCGTTGAACAATGAGCCGAGCCTCGTAAGGAGAGAGAAAATGGAAAAAAGAGATCGGACCGACCTGAGGACGGGAGCGGGAAGTACAAGCTACCCGGAAGGAGAATCTTAGGGGGGTGCTGGCATGCTAGTCGGGGGATCGGACGAAAAAGGGTGGGGACGCGGTCAGAGGGTCCTTACAGCAGGCGCTACGATTAGACCTCAACCGGGGGGAGGTGAAGTCTGGGAGAGGCGCTGGGGAAAGATACCAAAAGGCCAGGGCAGGCACTCTATAAAAAGAATGGCTACTGGAAAACTTTCAGGGGGTAACCGGAACGGCAAATTGTTAAAGAAACAAAGGCAAGAAGTGAAGAAATTTTTACCGAGTTCTGGAAAAGGACAAAAGGACTAAATCACCGAGTGGGAAGAGAAAACAAAACAAAAAAGGAAAACAGTCCCGAAAGGGGTTCTTGGGACCGTCTTCAAATCTCACCGCAAGAGCGGGGGAGGGAAAGAGAGTGGGAAAAAAGAGAGTCCTAGGGTCAAGAAACAGGGAGCTAGAGAGTGGAAATCGTGGGGAAAAACCCACAGAGAGGACATAAGTAAGGAAGGGGGGGCCATGGCAGACTCGGGAAAAAAGAAAAAGCCCTTTGACAGGGGGGCAGGAGGTGGTAAAAAGAATCTTTTTCAAATGAACGAAACAAGAAAACTTGAAAACGCGGGACTTTGCAATTAGCCCTAAAGGGCAACTACAGCCGTTCCTGAAAAAAACATCGGGCAAAAAAAAGGCTGTTGGAAAGGAGGGTGGCGAAAAAGACTAAAAAAAAAACAGGTAAAAAACTGAACCAATAGATCACGTGGAAATAAGTGGCCCGAGGGGAAATAACAAGAGAAACAACCACTCAAAGGATCGTTGAAGGGGAAGAATTCTGAAATAGTTTCGGGGGGAATCAAGATGCATGTAGTGAATACTGGGCACACGTTCAAAGCCAAAAGAGGGAGGGAGGCCGGAAAACCCAACCGTCGCCGAGGGGGGCGTTCAGGGAAAGGGCGATTAAGAGGGAACATGTAGAAGGGAGGCTTGGAGAAAAAGAAAGAAACATGCAATACAGAAAAAAAAACCCCTTTCACGGATGAACTGTCCAGCAGCTAGTGAGGGAAAGGCCCAAGCCATATCACCGAAAAACCCTAAGGGAACGTCGAAAGATCATCACATGAAAAGTTCGTAAAGGGGAAGAGGAACTGCTAGAGAGCGGGCGCTTGACAGTTGGCAACAATCGAGCGCATGACGATTGCGACTCACTCGAAAATAGGGGTTTGTACACACGTTTGGAGCAAAAAGAAACCTCAAAAAGCTCAACAGCGTTGAGCAGCAGAGGAAAGATGGGGGGAATTTGAAGGAAGACAGATCAACAACAAAGAGGAGAGGGAAAAAAAAGGTGAAGTAAAAGGAGACAATCAAGTGGGGGGGTTAGGTCCAGGGCCAAGCTCGTGAAGGAACGTGCAGGGTAAGGACGACAGGGGTAATTCCGTGTAGACTATCGGGAAGAAATAAAAAGAAACGGAAGCTCAACTCTTTGCTAGAAAAAAGAGGAAATAAGCGAAGTTGCTCCTGTACGCGAAAGGGAAGGGGGCAAAACATGCGGGAGACCGGTGAATAAAAAAATCAAGAAACAGAAAACATGTCGAAAAAGGGGAAAGTTGCAAGAGCGGGGCCATGACAAAGGGGGACAAACAAATCAAAGGGAGGTATAGCCAAAAAAAAAAGAAGGTTGGTGAACGACGGAAACGGGAGGAACATGCGATGACGTGTTGGGGTGCCGAAGAATAGAGAAATGAAGCCTGACGAGGGGGAAAGGACGGAGGGAAGGGGTTTCGCCCGTTTACAGGGAAAGGGGGAGCGACATAGCGGAAAAAAAACGGGAGGCTTGGGGACGGGTCTGGCCGAATATTCTGACGCAAACGGTGAAACAGAGTTGACAAACTTCTAGAAAGAGGTGGAAGGAGTTGCAAAGGGAGACGTCGAAAAGGGGGAGAATCTCAGGGAGGAGGGTTTCCCGCCGGAATGACCACTACTTTCAACGGAAAGAAGAAGGAGGGGGCTGGAACACTTCTGAAATGGGGAATAAAAAAGAAAGGGGCTCATAATACCCGATTCGAGAGGGTGGGGGTGGGAAAAAAAGGAAGAACATAAGAGTCAAAAAAGGGGGGGGGAAGCTGGAACAGTAATCACCAGAGGTTGAGGCAGTACAAAGAAATGGGGAAAGCATCTGGCCAGAGGGGAAAGATAAAAAAAACCGCTGGATCGGGCCGTAATTTCGGGGAAAGGGGAAGGTCTGGGTTTTTATCGGAAAGAAGTTTCGGAGAAGGAAAAAAGACAAAATTCGGGTTGGGTCCATAAATCAGGAAAAAAATCTGAAGGTCCAATTTAAAAAGGAGAAGC
>Ga0179593_1525303_pt1 | contig 20296 bp, 23 predicted proteins | sample CZODoug2_1_08_16_FD_185931 | JGI IMG/M metagenome (GOLD analysis project Ga0179593, IMG submission 185931) | Vadose zone soil fungal communities from Angelo Coast Range Reserve, California, USA - CZODoug2_1_08_16fungal (PacBio error correction) | ecosystem: Environmental > Terrestrial > Soil >...
AGGGGAACCGGAGACGAAAAAGGGAATCGAAAGCCGATGGGGGGTCTCCCAATCCGCAGTTTTGGGGAAAGGGAAGAAGGCGAGGGAGAAGGGGTGAAAAAAAGCAGGAAAAACTCCTGGAAAAAAACGGCCTTGCTAAAACGTAAAAACGTTTAAACCCATAGGGAAGCCGGGTTCCCAAAATTAAAGGGTCCTATGGTAAACCAGTGGGTGACCGTCCAAGCTCGTGAAAACAAAGGAAATTATAAAACGCCCCGAAGCCGAAGGGGGAGACACCACACCTCAAAAAGGGGAACCTCAAAAACCGGTAGGGTAAAAAAAGGGAAAAAACAAAAACCGTCAGTGAGAGGGTTGAGACCCGGGAGAAAAGCCCAATGGGTTGACAGGTTCCACGGTCATGAAAATAAAAGAAGAAGTCTCCCAATTCCGAAACCGAACGCAGGGTCTCTTGGGGAAGGTGTCAAAAATTCCCCAAAAAAGAAGGTCGGGAAGATTTCCATAAATGGAAACAGGACCAAGAAGCACAAAAGAATATCTGCGCCAAGGAAAAAAAAAGAAAAACAATTCTTCCAAAAGAGGGGGGGACGAAAAAACCGGTTAAAAAAGAAAAAAAAAAAACAAAAAAAGGACCAAAAAGAAACCCTCGGACGTGCCTAGTGGGTTGTACTAAATCAAGAAAGCGTTCCTAACTTGGGATTTTGGGGGGGAAGAAGGAGCCGCAAAAGGGTGGAGGGTAACATAAATCAATCCCCAAAGTTTCCAAAGCCCCCAGGGAAGAGGGGGGCGATAGAACAAGTTTAGGAAGGAAGCCAAAGAGGCTTCGAAAAGGGGGGGGGTTGGAAAGTAGCAATGGTAAATGGGGAACTAAAAAAGGAAAAACCAAAAGACAAACGCTAAAGGTACCGGAGAGGACCCTACTAAGAAAAGGGGTTACACGGGAGGCTTGAAGGCCCAGAAAACCTATCGTAGAAGGGGTTCGAATAGCAAGGATCCAAAGGTGAGGGAAATGTGGGGAACGGTTTAACCAGGGGGGGGAGGGGAGGAAACGTGCCCCTTGTCCCCCTTTTTGGGGGAGTGGGGGAAAAAAAGAGGGGAACATGGAATCGAAAAAACGGCCCGGAGGACACAAACCTTGAAGAAATAAGTAAAAAGGGCGGGAAAAACCCACCCCAACCAAAAAAAAAAACTCAGAAACCCCACAGAGGGGGGCTGGGACCTACTCAAAAAAATGTCGGGGGGGAAAGGGGGGAGGACTTACCAGGGGCCGGGAGAGCTGAGAAAAAGGGTGTGAGACAATGTTCAGAAAGGGTTCCCGGGAGAAAAAATTCGTTAACGAAAAGACCAAGGAGGCTTCCCGAGTACGGAAAACCAAGGAACCCGAAAGCCCCCGAAAAGAAAGAGAAACCTTTTGTGGGGTCGCCCTGAGAGTCTACGAGAATAAAAAAACTTGTCGCAAATCATCTGAAGGACTGGGGCGAGGAAAAGGGGTATCACGACGTGTTCCCCGGGTCCCCCTTGGAGATTGGAAGGGAAACTCGCCGAAAGAAAGGTTGCGGAGAGAGGTAAAATATAATTTATCGGTTCATCCGAAGGCCTCCTCCATAAAAAACAAAAAGGATGATTAGTAAAAAAGGAAAAAAGGATATAGGATTAGAGGAAAAAAAAAAGTAAGTATCTAGACACCGTAAATTGTAATTGAGGGGGGGGAAAGGGCCCAAACCCTTAAACAAGAAAGGGGGACTTACAAGGTGTAAGTCGGCAAAGGTCCCGAAAAAGAAAACGATTGGAGGAAAAAACCCGTCTGGATTGGATCGACTGAAAACATGAATACGTAACGTTTCCAAAGGGGGATTTAAAGGGGGGGAGGAGCTCGTACTGACCACAGTCCCCAAAAGAACGGGGTTCACAAAGGGAAAAAAAAGAAGATCCAAAAATCTGTGCTAAAATCTCGAAAGGCCTAGATCGCTTGCAAAGGCCGGAGCAGGCCCGGAAAGGAAATCAAACAAACAATCTGTGGGAAAGAAAGATGAGGAAGGCCCGATGCGCTAACCCGGCGACCAAAAATGTCAAGCCCACGGGAAGATGTCCGTAAAAAAACGTGGGCCCACAGGCGCCAGGGCAAGAAGAACCCGAAAAAGTCTTTTGCGAAGAAGAAGCTGCCTTACGTTAATTTGTGCCGACCGAGAAACAGGCGAAAGGCATCGCGGAAGTGATAAAACCAATAAGGCCCCGGAGGGGCCATTGGTGGGGGGTATTCCTTAGGGGTCTCCTTGAAAAAAACGAAAGCTAAAGCCCCCTCAAAGAGATTGAACTGAGCCAGGCACAAGAAGTGGGGGGGGGGGATTTGGTGGGGCTTGGGAGAGGCAAAAAAGCCCCAGGACTTAAATGGGAATGCAAACCGTAGAAAAAAGGATGAGGGGGAAAAAAAAAAGCCGCCCCGCCGGCGCATGGGGGGTTTTGGGTGGAAAAAAAATGGCGGGGGAAAAAAAAAGCCACAGGTTCAGGACGAGGGAGTCAAGAAACGAGTGCCCCAGTGGGAAGATTGAGGGGGGGGGACTTTTGGGGGAGGAAGTCCTACGACCGAAAAAATGGTAAACCGGGAAAGGCTCAAACGCAACGGAAAAGGGGTCCCTGTGGGAATCTCCTTTGGAAAAAAAAACTTTAATTCACGGAACACCATCAAAACCAACATGCAGAGTGCAAAAGAAAAAGAACTTCACTGCCGGGGGCGGGGTCCCGTTTACACACCAAAAACCCCGGCCCAAAAAAAAATGGGAAATTCTCGTGGAAATGGGCAGGAGGAAAAGGGCGGTCCATGAATCTGGTGCTGACGAACCAAAAAAAGGGGAAACCTGCGAGGGAAGGTTAAAGACAAAATTTTGACCCTCCATTAACCCGATGGGAGGAAAGTTTTTTCGTTAGCAAGAAATACAGGCGTCTGCCACACTTGCAAAACGGAGCCCGTGTTGTGAAGGAGTTGGGGACCGCCTCGGTGGGGGGCTGTTTTGTTTGGAAAAAAAATCCAGTTCGTCCCACCGAGGTTCCTTTTTCGCTTAAAAAAAAAAACAGAGAGCGAAGGAAAAAACAAAACAACAAAGGGATGATTAAAAGAGAATATCAAGCCTCCCTCACAAATTGATCCGTGCAAAGGGTTAAACGAAGGGGGAGTGGGGGGGCCCGCGGGGGGGGAAAATCACCACCGGCCCGAAGAAGCTGGTAAAACCGCGGGGGAAAAGCGGAGGCGACTGAACCCGCCCTGTTTGGACCCTGTTTAGAAACAGGAAAAGTTGGAATGAGTTTTGTTTTTGGGGGGGGGGGGGAAATCGACGGCTGTTTTCGATAAAAACAGACCATCGGTTTTGAGGGCGAAACAACCGGGGACTGGTTTAAGGGGGGGGGGGGGGGGGGGACGTAATGCCGCCCTCAGGAACAGCGCAGGGGGGGGGAGGGGCGGGGGGGGAAGATTTAACCCGGTGACAAAGACAGTGAAAGCTCCAGGGGGGGGGGAAGGGCCAAGGAAAAAGATTTGAACCAAAGAAAACTTGAAAAAGCCAAAAAAAAAAAATATCCTAGCGCCAGGACAAAACCGGCCTGTGACACCCACAAGAAAAAAATCAAAGTCCCCAGGGTCGTTGGAACCTTTTTTTACACGAAAAAAAACAATTGGGAAAGGAGAGGGCACCCCCATAAAAGTAGAAGAAACCAAGACAAAAAAAATAAAAGAAACCGGAAAAGAACGATAGGAAAGCTGGAGGACCAATGAAAAAAAAAATGTTTTGGGGAAAACCGAAAAAAATTTTAACTACCAAAAAACCCCCGAAAGAAAAGGCCAGGAAGGGGTAATAAAAAAAAAATAATGCTCACTGAAGGGGGTGGGAAGTTGGGGGGTTTGGCAATTTAGCAAACCGAAAAAAATTTGAAACGTGACAGAAGTGCAAAAAACCCGAAGGTCCAATCCCCCGCCTGGGAGGCCAATTAATTCCGTGGAGCCAGAAATAAAAAAATGTGACAGAAAAGGGGTAAGGGTAAAATGATCCGTGCCCCAAGGGGAACCCCCAGCACAGCGGATCCCGGAGAGTAAAAAACACGAAAATTCAGAAAAAAACCACAGGGAAAGGAACCCCACCGCCTGTCTAGTTCGTGCCAATGGTTCGCCCGACGGAGAAGCCCCAAGGGAGACAATAGCTGGTCCGAAGGACAAAAAAACCTTGGGGTTAATAGAACGTCGAGGAAAAACTGTCCCCCTTTGTCAACACCCGAAAAAAAATCTTTATCGGCCCCTAAAAAAGGTATCTCGTACCGATTCCCGGAAGGGCAAAACCCAAAAAGACCAGAAAAAAACGGCTCGCAGGGACCACCCATGCCGTGTGTAAAAGTGAAAAAAAAAACAAAACTTAAAAGGTGAAGGTTCAACATGGAATTCCTCCTCGGTGGGAGGGTTCATAAAAAATATGAGAACATGGGGAAGATCACTAAATTTTGCCGGGGTGTTGGAGGCACCAAATTCGTAAAGACCCAGAAAACGCCAATGTAGGGTGTTAGTCGAAGTTCCTAAACTCTCTAGAACGTATTGAAAGGTACTGCCGAAGGTTGTCAAGGGTTGCAAAGAAAAAAGGGTTTCGGCCAAAATCCAGTGGGGCGTCCGGAAACCCACAGAGGGTGACGAAAAAAAGGGGGTACCGTCCCTTTGGGCCTTTTGTTAAGGCAAGGAACCGGGCCTAACCCCCCTGGCCGCAGTAGTGGGGGATACATAGGGACTCAGCCTGAAACTCTAAGCCCCCCCCCAACACACACAAGGTAAAAAAAGGAAGGGAGTGCTCTCTCCCAGAACCTGCTCCCAAAAACCCTATATCGGAATCCCTGGATTAAAGGAGGGCCCCCTAGATGGCATTACAAAAAAAAAAAAAGGAAACATGGAAAGGGAACCCCCTGGGGGATCCTTCGGGTTAATCCGCTAGGGGGCAGACCCTTCTTATGAGAAGAAAACTAACACAAACCAACCGTTACTTCTTCAGGCCTTTTAGGCGAGAAAAGACCCCGCCCGGGCAGGAGGTGTCAAATTTTTGGCAAAAAAAAAAGGGAAAAAACCGTTTGGACTCCAAACTCGTCTAGGGAAAAAACCCCTTAGAAGAGCCCTCAAATCCGGGGGGAAACCTCCAAGAGGGGAGGGGACCCTCATAGGAAAATAGAAAATTAATTCTTTAAAATGTAGCGACAAAATGGGAAGAATTTTAAAACGCCACTATCAATAGGGCAAGAAGACCCCACAGGGTCGCAAAAAAAGTAAAACCGAAAAAAAACCCCAAGAGGCAAAACCGAACATGAAATGTCAGAGAAAGGGATCCCCCTTTGCTTAACGGAACGGCTCGGGGGGAAAGAAAAGAAGGTAAAGTGGGGAATGGTGGGTTATTTTCTAATCACCCATCGGAGGGGGGGCCTTTTCCAGGGTCCGGGGAATCCTGGGGAAGGAGTCACGATGGAAAGAAAACGAAGAGACGTTTCTCCAAAATTTGTCCAGAAGAGCCAGGGGGACATCTAATTTCTTAATTTTGGGTTGGGAGTCCAAATTGGTAGAAAAGAATTTGGACAGCCCCAACGTAAGAAAGATTATACAAAACCTCACAAGGCCCGAATAGTTGGGGGGGGAAGGGGTAAAGGGAAGTTTTGTGGGGAAAAAAAAAAAAAAAGTCAAAGTTTCCAAAGCCGCTTGCCAGGAAGAGGGAGCGAGATTTGTTGTGACTGGGGAAGGAAAGGGGCCTACTAAAAAACCTTGGGGTCCTGAACCAAAGAGAAACCATGCTGGTCCTTGGTCAAGCATGGGGGCGAATTCGTTTCCGGGAAAGGGGAATTGGGTCAAGTTCAACAAGAAAACCTTTCAAAAAAGAGCTTTTTCCACATGGCCTCGGGTCCCGGGGAACAACCAGGGAAAAACTCGGGAAAAAAAAAGTTCGGTAAGACGGCGCTGGGGGAATGCAGGAAACCAGAAAAGCGGGGGAGAAAACGACTCTGCGCCTGTACCTGGTCAAAAAGAAAAACAGCATTCACAAAGGTTTGCCGAAATGTGGATAAAGGGGGAAGCCGGGGGGAAAAGGGGAGTCTGCCTTCCCCAAGGGGACATTACTTAAAGGAGCAAAGTCGCGTTGGGAAAAGTCGGTGAATAGGCGGCCTGTGGGAAGATCGGCAAAAGGCAAGGAACCTTTTTTTTTTTCAATTTCCGAGATGAAAAAAAACAAATTTCAACGGGCTTTACGGGAAGGAAGAAAGCAGCTCGAAGAGGATCTGGGACCAAGGTGTCCTAACGGGGATTTTGTTCCAATGAGGGAAACCAGAAAAGAAAGAAAAGTATTGTACAACCGGGGGTAATCAATCCTCAGGGGGAAGAAAAGGACGCATACTCCCCAAACGGTGGTGGGTGGCTTGGAAGAACGAACTGGTAAAAAAAGAAGGGAACGTAATGCTTTGGCATTCGATTGGTGTCCGAGAAAGTAAAACTTTCATCTAAAGGTTCGTAAAAAGCCCCTTCTCTTTACTTGGAACTTAGGGAATCAAAAGGAGCCACAAACCTAGAACCCGAAAAAAAGGGAAACAAGGGAACACGATCAGGGAAGCTCCAAAAAAAGGTCCGTGCGTGTTCAGGAAGGATGTCCCTGCCGGCACTGGGCAGAAAACAATAGAAGCCGGAGGAAGGAAAAATTTCCCCTCAAAAACCCCGTTTAATCGGGGGGCCGGGAGACCGGAACGGCCAAAATGTTCCTTAGAATCCAATCCCCACTTCAAAACCAAGTACAAAAATGACAAGACTCTAAGAAAGATAACTGGGAAAAATGACCATAGTAAGGGAAACCTCCCATTTAACTCTACCAAAAACAAAAAAGGCTCCTTCTGTCCAAGGACGTTTTTTTAAAGAAAAAAAAGAAAGAAGTACCTACGGGAAAAGAACCGTTGGTGAAATGTCCAAGTCAGCAAAGAACCGGAAAAAGCACAAGGAAAAAAAATGGTTCCAAAGAGCCTGGGGGCGAGCAGGCCCAATTATAAACGGGAAGCCGCGAAAAGGGAAACGCAAGAAGACTCAAGTTAGAAAAGGAGGAATACCCGAAAGGCTAAGGGACACTCTTCCCGAGCCGGATAGGAACCAGAAGATGCCAGTTGGTCAGCAGGGTCACCATTGGGAGGGGGAAGCATTTCCGGAGAAATAACAAAGAGCTTTCCCGGTAGGCCCACAGGGGGGTCCTGGGACCCCAAGACCCGCGTCTAAAAAAAAACAAAGAATTTCGAAAAAAACAAAACTTGACACGTTGTAAACCCCCGGACAGGGGGGAGAAGATCCCAAATCGGGAGAGTGCAGAAAGACCGGGGGGGATCAAATCTCTCGCAACCACACCCACATAGGTAACGTTTGAATTGCCCATTTTGATTGTGCCTGAAACTTCCGTGGCCTTATTCGAAGGGAGGAGGAGAAATCCAAGACTAGGGTGCTCCGGACTGTTTTACAAAAAACGCAAATTAAAGGGGGCCGGCCTGAACTGTGGGTGTGAAAAAAAAAAGCTACCGGTCCCTAACACAGGTCCTTTTTTTTAAACACCCCTCCAGGGAAGGTGGGGGGGGGGGGAGGACCGCCCGGGTGAAAATCGTGCCCATCGCCCGCCAAGAAAAAGAAAAATCAAAGGGCGGGACATCATTTCCTGTAGGGGTAAAAAAGGATATCACAAAGGTTTTGGGTTTGAGACCTGGAAAGGGTGGGAAAACGCATCCCTAGAGACCCTTCCTGAAGTTGTAGGTAAGGGGATTCTCAAGGAAAACAGGACTCAAAAAACAACAACTGGGGAGGAATAGGAAGCATATATAATAGGAGATCCCGCTCGACGTTCTAGGAAAACCCAAGTTGAGGACTCCGTGGGGCCCTGCACACAAAAAAGCCAAAGGAGAGGTTCTTTGGATTCTCTTGAGGAAGAGGAAGAGAGGAAAAGGACTTGATTAGATTTAACAACCGGTCTAAGGAAAAAAAAAAAAATACTTAGGGATTTAACTATCCCGGTCACGTGGGAACCGAAGAAAAAAGACCCAAAGGCGGGGGATGGCCAAACTAAGTTTGTGGGGGAAAGAAAAACGGTGCATTATCACAGATCAGACCGGAGAGTCCCGAAGGGGAGTTCCGCGGCCCACGGTTCAATTACGAAAGAAAGGACCCGGCCACGATGTTTGTTCATCTCTAGTGGTTCAAGGGAAAGAATGCCTCCAAAGCTAAGATCAATAAATGGCGCCAAAAAAATATTTCTGAAAGAAAAAAAGTGTCCTCGCAACCGAACCACCAAAAAAACCACGAGAGGGGGTTCTTCAAAGAGAAGGCAAGGGAAAAAAGTGCATCGAAAAATGAGGAACTGGCGACCAGCAAGAAAAAAATTCCATTTTGGAAAAGGGTTGAGAAAATGAGAAAAAGACGGCCGGGACTGGGGGCAGGGGGGTGGCGGAGCCTACATTTTCCAGAACAACAAACGCGAAGACCGACGACTGTCCTCAAGAATCATGTCAAAAAGGGAATAGGAAGGTAACTTGTGTGGGTGACGGTATCTGTCCAAAACGGACGGCGCTAATGGTACAAAAACCCGGTCAATATGCCGAAGTGGGGTACAAAAAAAAAAAAAAGCTGCAAAGAGGGGGGGGGTGGTTGGGTGTCGGTTAAAGTTTCCGAAAAGGGAAATCTTTCATTGCAAGTTGGTGACCAAGGAGATACGGACGGAGAGTTGATTGGGGGTGTAGAGGGAAAAGGGCGACGGGATGGGGCCCAAGTGGGAAGGGGAAAAATTCCTCCGAAAAAAAGATAAAAGCACCTGCAGGAGTTCAGAGACGGGCCGCTCGGCTATTCACCGGGAAAAAAACGCATGCGAACGCTGCTTACCGCAAAGAAGGCCTTAAAAAAGGAAGCGGGGGGGGGAAAGGTTTGAAAAAGCGGGCAAAAACGCCGGTGGGAAAAAACCGTTTTGATACGGCTGAGGATCAATACGTTCCCAAAGTGGACGAAAAAGAAAAGGACAAGAGGGGTCCCCATGAGACATTAGCTTGTGTCAAAGGAGGAAGGTTTTTTCGAGGGGGAAAGTTTCGTTTTAGCCAAAAAGTGACAATCCGGCAACGTCCATTTAGGCAAGTTTGAAGGGGAAAAACCGGTTGTAACAAGGGAAGTCGCTGTTTCTCAAAGAAAGGGGGAAACATGCGGCGTTTAAAAAGTCAAAAAAAAAGAAATTGGTGGGACGCGGTTGTCGGGATCTTCGCCACAAACATAAGACACCTTGTAGGGGGGGAAGAAAAAGAGTCGCTAAGAGGAGGAAAAGGAAGAGTGCCGGGGAAAACCAGAAGATGTCGGCACAAAACCAGGCATGTTTTTATCCAACAGAGGACGAAACAGCCAGAGTAAAAAAATTGGGGGGGGGGGGGGAAATATAAACAGCCAGGCGAAGCACGACGCCTTGTGACAACCGTTCTTGTGTATAGACGACACGGGTAGAAGGAAACGTGGGGGGCGTTTTGGGCCAATTTCTCTTTAAAAGACGATGAAAAAAAAACCCGTCCACAGGCAGGGTTTTCGTAGGGAAAAGACTTACAGTGCCCCGGGCAGGAACGGCCGAGCCACCGCTGTCATGGGGGCCCCCCGGGGAAAGGGGGGGGGGGGGGGGGGGTAAAGGGGGAAAGAAGCAGGCAGTGGAAAAGAACTCAACGTGTGTCTTCCAACCAATTGGAATGGGGAAACTCCTGCAAGGCCCCCAGTCACCGCACGAAGGCCGATCACGAAAAAACCGACCACATCATGGGAAAGTTTCCTCGTGCGAAAGGTGCACGGGGAAAACGAAAGGTTTTCGGAAAGAGGTTCCCCCCACCCGTTAGTTCCAAACCACTACCCAAGTAAAAAAAAATCAGCCTAAAGATTAAACGGGACAAAGCGTCAATTCAAAAGGAAGAAAATTTGGCCAGGAAAAAACGAAGGGGTAAAGCCAACCCAACACGAATGCGCAGAAAAGGGGAGCGTGGGAAAGAGGAAAATACATGAAGGCCCAAAAGGTTGACAGGGGTGGTCAATGGAATAAGAGCGAAAATTTGGGCAGGGGGGAAAACTAATCCCCCCCAGGGGTAAAAGGTTCCCCTGAGGAAGACTTGGTCGAATCCTGCAAAACAAATGAGGTCACGGGGGGAAACCCAAATCGTCGCTTCGCAAGTTGTCCGAAAAAATCCAGAACAAATTCCTTAAAACACCGAACCAAAAGTGAAAACCGCCGCATGGTTGAGTAAAAGGGGGGGGGGGGAACCCTACAAAAAGGGACTTTTCGCAAGGTCACCGGTAAAAAGGGGGGCCTCTGAATCTTGTAGGGAGGGATCAAAGAAAATCTTGCGGTGAGGGGGGAAGGGCATGTGAACATCGTAAAGGCGCGAACCACACACCAAAAGGTGGTCGGGAAAAATCGAGGTGGAAGCCCCGTTTACCTGGATCGCTCAAAACCTCCTTCCGGAAGAAAAGGAAAAATTTTGGGGGACACATCTCAAGATACCACAAAGTCCCCTCAGGGGGAAAAATAAATAAGCCTTTGGGGTAAATGGGGAACCGTGAATCTTTCCGATCATCTTCGAAGGGAAAGCCAAAAAGAAAAAAGGTTCAGAGAAAATTGCGGAAGAAGGTGTGTGTCCTGTTACCCGTGACTCACCCAAATGATGAAAAAGTGGCAACCTTGCGGTTTTTTGGGATTAAGCACCGTCCCGAAAGGAGAGTAACCCAGAAGCCAGGAAAATTTAAAGTCTTGTGGGGCGGGAAGTGCGATAATCAATCATCCCTGAGGAAAAATCCCCCTCTGACGGGGGGGGGGGGCCCCGAGGAAAGATCACGAAGTTGGGGGAACCCCGTCCTTTTGGGGGGGCGTGGGTTTCCACAGCCCACCCGATCTGAAAAGTCCACCCTTGTCCCGGGAATGAGAAGACGAAGCGGGGGGGAGACGGGAAACCATATCGTATCTAGGAACTCAACAACAACACGAATGCTTGCCCAATATATCTAAAAGGGGGGAGGGAAAAATCCCGGGAAAACGGAGTTACTATCTGCCCAACCGGAAAAGGGAAGGGAAAGGGGGGAGGGGGTAGGGAGGGGACCACTGCCCAAACATCCGCAAGGAACCTTACACACGGGGTTGGAAGGATCTAGATCACCGAGGGGGGAGGAATTTGTAACCCTGGATGAGAAAAAAGATCGCCAAAAAAAAAAGACGACAAACAGAAGTTCGGGGGGGAAGAGACCTGGGGGTCCGGGAAAACCCTAAAAGTGGGATCGGGTCCACGAATGGGGAAGACCTGGAAAAAAAAACTCCTATCAACATCTTCGCACCCTGTCCTATCCTGATGAGGGGCCGCGGACGTCCCAAAAGCGACCCTCAGCGGTAACCGCAGAAGTTGTTATCCCTGGGGAGATGATTTTGGGGGGGGGAAGGTGCAAAAGTGAGCTAGATGCGTGAGATCACTCCCTTTGGCACCGCCCAAAATTCCCCATACACGCCAGAAGAAAACAAAAAAGGGTCCAAGAAAGGGGAAAACCAGACAAAGACCAAAAAAAGCAAAAACGACTAGCTTTCCCACAATCTATCCTCCGGCCTAAAACGTCTTTCCTAAATGGAGAAGTGCGACAGGCGAAATTTGGGTGTAGGGGGCCGGTGGAAACTCGGAGTCTGTTGAACAAAAAGGTCGGGAAGTCCTTACATTTCTACCTTTGCGGGAGAAAGCGAAACGAAAGAAAAGAAAAGGGAATAAGAAAACTCCCCAGGACGTGGAAACTTGGTTTTGGGGGCCAGGGCCCGCCACCAGTTACAGAGCTGCTAATTTTGAGGGGACAAACCCGTCACAGGGAGGGAAGTATTTGAAAAACGACCCGGGGACCGGGCGCCCCCATAAACTGGTTTGGTTTGGGGTGAGGAGGTTGTGAAAAAACTTTCCCCTTCCCTCAGGCAGAACTCTTGGGGGGAAAAAGTGGAAGAGGTCGGAGTTGTTGGGGTGAATTGGTATAGGGAAAGGGAAGATCGAAAAAAAAACGGTGGTTGCCAAAAGGCCTCCGCAAAAAAAAAAGAAAAGGCCTGGGGGGGGTCAGAACGCCCTTTCGACTGTCTAAGGACGTGGGGGGCGCAGTACCCCGCCCCCATCCTGCACTGACCGGGTAAACACAAAAAAAGAAGACACTTCACTGAGGGGCACGTTTTAACCTACCCGCCCCTCCTTTGGGAAACTTCAGGAGAAGGAAAGCGGCAAAAGAACAAAATGTCCATAAGCAGGTGGAAAAAACCGCGTGAAAAGTACCTGGTCATCCGAGGGGGAAAAGCCGGAAATTTGGAGAGTGAGGGGAAGACCTTTGGTATTTAAGAGTCACAAGTTACAGGGCCCGGAACCACTGCGCTGAAAAAAAACCCCGCGTTTGTGGACTTAGGAAGGGGTCGCCATCGGGGTGGAAAAAAAGAAAACATCAAAAGACACAGCAGGAAAAAACCTGGCCCAAACCCTTTTAAAAGCAAAAGGGGGGGAAAAAAGAGCTGTCAGAGTAAAAAACACAACTTATTCGGAGGAGAAAGAGGAAAGAGGGAAAAAGAAGATACGAAGGGGGGCCGGGGCCGAAATGGTTCTCACTCAGTTGGGAAAAGGGATTCCTGACATCTAGGGAACGCTTGTAAAAGGGGGGAAGACATCAGTTGAGGTGCCTAAACGCACAAACCGGCCCTTTGAAAGGATACGTAAACTTTAAATCAAATCCCACGAAACGGGGTGAAGCAAGTTTTGGGAAAAAGTAACACGTTCCCTGGTGGGAAAAAAGTACCGGGGAAGAGAGGGGTTTCTTCTCACCTCCCGGAAATTTCTGGGAGGGAAGGGTATGAAAAAAGTCCGCCGGACAAAAAAAACAACAGAGGGGGGACAGGAGGGTAGGAAAAAAAAGGGGGACCATCGTCATTTATGCTAAGGGGTTTGCCCGAAAGACATTAATTTGGACCGAAAAGGAGACCGGTCCAAAAAAAATATGCACACCGGGAGCCACACAGGCGCCTGGAAACACCGAAAACGCAGGAAGTTTCCTCGTGGGGGAGAAGAAGGGGAACAAGGTTGGGGAGAAGTGAAAAACCCCGTAAGAAAGTAAAAAAATCCTACCCAAAAAAACATCAGAGCCTCCCAATCATCGAAAAAAGATTAAAAACTGGCCAAAGGAATGCATAGGATGGGCCGGAAAAAAACCTCCCATGGAAGACCAAAAAAAAACCGAGTCGGAAGGGGCGCGGGGGTGTAAATAAAATCAAAAAAAAGACCCGAAACCGACCGTCGTGGCCCTTTTTCCTGGGGGGGGAACGTTTACCTTTTTGTGGGGAAACAGAAAATCGACAAAAACCGTTGTCCAAAGCCAAGGAAAAGCCTGGGCGATCAAATGATTCAGGGGAAGAACGGGATATAAGATCTTGGGAAGGGCCAATGGGGGTTAAGAAAAAGGGGAGGGGCCACGGTTACCATTCCAGCCCGGGGGGGAGGCCCAAAAAACCGATGGGGAAAAAAACCCTTGGAGAAACCCAAGAAAACAAGGATGTTCAGCTGGGTGTGAGCATTTGGGGGGGGGGGGACCCAATTTCGAAAAAACGCCCGTTAGCCAGGATACACTAAGAAAAGGATCGTCCCCGGGGGAGGTCGGGGGGGAGGGGGGGGGAGGAAGGGGAAATAAAAGGGGTTCTCCCGACGTTGAGTTGCGGCCGAAGGGGGGATGGAAAAAATCGGGGGAGCCCAGAGGGAAAACTTTGAAAAGAAAAAGACCCCTGACAAAAAAGGGCGGTTTGGGGCCTCTTTCCGAAAGGGAGTTATTGTCGGAAAGAGGCCAGGAAAAACGGATTATCTTGGCCAGGGCAAGTCGAGAAGGTTCTCTACCGGTGGGTTCAGGCCCGAAAAGTGTCCGTGAAAACCGGGCCGCCGGTTTTTGAGGGGTCGTCCCAAAGGGGGTCCGGGACCACAGGGCGCCGGTAAAAAAAACCCCCAGACCGAGGGACGGATGCTTTTCAAGAACCGAAGGGTTGTAGGGAAAGAATGCATCAAAAAGGGGTGCACCATCAAAAGAAGGGCGTAAGCCCAAAGAGAATAAACGGGGGGGGGAAAAGGGGTCCTTGAGGGGGCCTTCCCCTCCCCTTAGGAAGGTCCCGTAAAACTTGCACGGTTTCTAGATAAGTAGGAAGAATCTCGACCGAGTAAAGAGCAACACAGAAAGGATTGAAAGAGAAAATCATTTTCGAGGAGGAACTCTCGTTAAAAAAAGCAAAAAACCTGAAGGCCCGGAAAAAATTGAGTCCCCGGTCCACAAGAACGTACACGTAAAATGATCTTACGGAACGAGGGGAATCAACAGGAAACCCAGGGGGGGCTGAATGCAGATCTCAAAAAGACACAGAAAGACTTCTAGGCAGTGTACAAAGGATTGGGAGACTACTAACACCTCCCAGAACAATCAATTCAGTCGGGGGGGGGAAGAAAGTTGGGCAGCCGGGAACCTTCTATCAGAACGTATCCGACTGACCTAACGAAAGATCACCGTCACTCGGCCCCCAAGTGACCAGAAAGAGGGCAATGCCCCTATGAACAGAAAATATGGTTGGTTAAGTAAGGGAATTCAAAGGGAAAAGGGGACCGAAGGCAACGCCTACCGGCGAAGGGTCCACATTTTTTAAAAGGGGACCCCAACGGAGGAGACCCCCAAGGGGGGGTTCGCGACAAAGGTTACAGTACCAAACTTCCAGCCTACAGAAATGTCCTTCGATAAGAGGGGCTTACGACGGAAAAATTGGGCCAACTACAAGGCGAAGAAAGGTGTGTAGGGAGAATCACGTCAATCCCATCGGGGGAAAAGGGGGGGCCTGGGCCAGGTCGTGATCCTTTTGATAAACTTTTGGGGGGGAAAAGCGAAGGGGGCCCTCCAAGACAGATGGGGGACGATCCGACCAATTCAGGAAACTTTGGGAACTGGGGGGGGGGGCTTGGAAAAAGGGCCACAGAAAAAGTTAACAAGGAGGAGTAAAAAGGCCACCGAAGGAGCCGTCTGGATTGTACCAACTCGAAAAAAGAGCAATCGGGGTTGGGGAGGTTAAATTTCCTTTTGGGGGTTGGTCAAAGGGGGCTGAAAAAAGGGGGCCAAGGGAGCGTCAAAGAGAAGTTGATGGTTGTTGGGGTTTGTAGAAAAGGAAGACTGTTTATTTAAAAGACTTTTCAGGGGGGGGGGGTCCAGGGGGAAAGACCGCAAACGAGAAACCACTAGGGGTCGTTGTGCAAACTTTGGGGCGAGAGTGTCCTATGCCAAGGGGACCGGCGCAGAGGGAAATCAAGGGGGGACCGTGAAAGAAAAAACCTATCCGTTTCCACCAAGAAGCGGGGCACGGGGGGAACCCTACCCTAAAGGCAGGGGGCCAAACTGAAAGGGGGGACCGGGGGAAAAGGGAGGGAGGGCAGGCAATACCGAAAACGGGTTCGATAAAAAAAAAAGAAAAGTCCCTGGGTAAAGACCATTAATCTTTAGGGCAAACGCCATTAACAAAGAAAAAAATGGAGGAAAGCAAGCACGGTGACAGGTCTCAGTGGCAGGGGACCTGAAAAAAAAAAGGTTTCCCAAACCCCGAAAGAAAGATCCTTCCTGCACGGGGAAAAAAGCGTTGAGAAAAGGGGGGGGGGGGGGGGGGGGCAGAAACATCTCGGTCCCAGGGCCAACCTTAACGAAGTAAGGGGGGGATTCCGAGAGCGAGGAAACACACACAACTTAGGGGGGGAAAAAAAGATAGAGATCCACTGAAAATCAAAAAAGGGTGCCGGGGGGGGCGACGGATTGTGTTACCCAAAAAACGCAAGAGTTTTTTTTCTCAACCGATTGGCGCAAGAGGAGGAGGGGGGGAAAGGGGGGGTGAAAAAAAGCAAAAAAAGGGGGACTTCTGCCACTACCGCCAAAAAAAAATGCCCACATTTTGAAACGGAAACAGGATTCAAAGGAACGTGGGAGCGTTGAAAAAGTAGCTGCTTGTCTGGGAAAATGAAAAAGACCTGCATGGGGGTCAGGGGAAACGCAAAACCGTCCCATGGGAAGATTACAAGTTAGAAAATCCTTCCGAGCCACCCTCCCTCATTAAAACAGAACCCCCCGGGGGGATAGGAAAAAAAAAAGCACGCAGGGGGGAGCTTTCTGGGTCCGTTGGAAAGAGGAGTAATTGGGTGGCCCAGTAAAATCCAAAACTGTGAAAAGAGGTAAAAGGAAGTAAAAAGAGGGGGGGAAGTCTTGTAAAACCAAAACCATCCAGGTTTTTTTCCCCTCGTGGGGGAGTGAGAAAGGTGCCGGCCAACCGGTTGGAGGTTCCCATCCTTCCTTCCCTAAAACCCAAAGGAAAAATGACAAGATATGATAAAGTACTTATAAACTGGGAAAGGGACAGAATTAAAGAATGGGGTAAAAAACCCCCCCCTCAAAGGAAAAAAAAACCAAAAAGACAAAAAAAAAACCAAATTCTCGGGGCAAGGAATTTTTGGAAAAGATCCCCGACTTCCTTGGGGAAGGTGTGGCAAAAGGGGTTTCCAAGTAAAGCTGGACCCTAATGGTAACGGGACAGAGCAAAAGAAACCCAAATTTGCCAAAGTGAGATGCATTTCCAGGGGTGGCGAGAGAAAGTCCGGGAGAAGAAAGATTCAGATTGTCCTGGAGCAAGGGTAAATGGAAAAGACCCGGAAAAATTCACAAAACGACACCCCCAGAAAAAGGGTTAGGAAAAAGACCCTAACACCCCCATGGTTTATCCTCGGAGGTCAGGGGGGAATTTCGCGAAACTCCCTGCTATCCTAAGAGAGGAAGAACTCAGGGGGGATTTTCCGGGGGTCCAACTTGTACCCCGTCCGGAGGGACACCTGCCCCACCGGGGGGGGAAAAAACATCTTGATTCAGTTTCTCCCCCAAGGAAAAAATGGAATCCGATCAACTAAAGAAGAAAAGAGGGGCAACAGTGGAAAAGAAAAATCTCTCTCCCTCCGTGACACCACACCATAGGGGGTCCAGGACGGAGCTTGAAAAAATGGGGGAGTGTGACGGGTGTAGGGCCCCTCCCCCTTTTAGAGTCTTTAGAAATCAGGAAAGAAAGAGAGGGGGAACCGACTGGGGGGGTTGTTCCAAAAAGTTTTCCTTCTGAATAAACACAATTTGAAAGGAAAAAAAGGAAGAAGAAGGTGGGAAAATCTTGCCGTTGGCAGAACCCGATCCAGCCCGCCCGAAGTATGTCTGTGTGTCCCGGGGACGTTTGCGAGAAGACAATGCCCGGGGGAAGACCAAGAGGGTCCCTTCAAGAAGGGCGATAAACAAAGGGGGATAAAAAAACTTTTCCAGTGTCATTTTTAAGGGTGGGCCTTAGGCCCGCCCCACCAGGGATCCTTCATTTTCCTGGGAAAGGGGAGAGAAAAAAAGAAGAGGGTATAGAAATATCTCCGAGAAAAACACAAAAAAGTAATTGGGGGGAATTAAAAAAGATAGAGTAGGGGGGGGTCGATATCCCTAAATCCAGCCGCAAAAAAAAAAATCTTCGAGGGCGTCAGAACCCAACCCGTAAACAGGAAGGACATTCGTGATCCAAGGTCCTCTTTCCTAGGTAAAAATGGAGAAGTTATGCAAGATCTCCTGACTACCAAACAGCAGAGGGCTTTTACGAGAGGGTAGAAAAGGCTAACGTACCCAGGAGAAAGTGCAGGGGAGGTCAAGAAAAGGGTTCTCCGGGGGGAGTAAGCCAAAAAGAGTTCAGAAGAACCTTTGACAAAAAAAAAAAGAAAGTCCTCCCAGAATGACCCTGGGAACGCCGGCAGGAGAAGGAAAAGATCAAATGCTGGAAGAGGGACACCGCCATAGGGATCTTAGAAGATTTTCTTTTCCAGACCAGGAAGGGAAGGAGCAAAGGGAAAAAAAATCCCTGTTAGAGCCAAAAACGGGAAAAGGAAGAAAACCCGGGGCAAGGGGGAGTAACCGGGAAAAAACCGGACCAAAAGAACTAGCTCGGGGGGGGGTCCTATCCAAGGAGAAAGAAAAAACTGGGAGGGGGGGAAAAAAAAAATTTGGGGAAAAAAAAAAAAAGGACAGGCCAAAGTTAAAAAATTGTATTTGTCTCTCCAGGGTGAACGCTGAAGGGGGGGTCCCCTTTTCCTGGGTGGGACGGGGAATCTTGAAAGAGAAACAGGGAACGCCCGAGCACGACGAAAGGACTCCCGGAAACTATTCGCAGGCATCAGAAGTGTCCCTTTGGGGAACTTGGGGGGGGAAGGGTCAGAAAAAAAAAGGGAATGTTCGCGGAGGAAGGCCAAAAACACGCTTCCAGAAGAAAAAAGTAAAAAAAAAAGAAAAAAGCGGCAGGGGGGGAGGGAGGGGGGGGTTTTTGGGAGGGGGGGGGGGGAGTTTTTTGGGAAAGGCCAATGCCCTTCAAAACGCCAGCCCCCCGAGTTTGCCATTGGGACGCTATCATTTATGTGACTTGGGTGGGGAAGCCGGGGGGGGGAAATCTCAGAATGGGTTTACAAAATGGGCTTTCAACAAAACCCCCTGCGGGGGGGTCGGTCATCTGGCCTTTTGGAAGGGAAGAGGAAAGGAGGCCTGGGGAAAACAACTCAAGGGAAACGTGGGCACTCCCACAAAGAGAGAGCCTCCGGGGTCCCAAAAGGTTTTCCCAAAACAGGGCACCCGGGGGGGGAAAAGGGGCGAGGGGGGAATCAATGGCGCCTGGAAAGGGGGGGCGCCACAGAAAGAAATCCTGTTGGGAAAAAAAGACTCTGCACCGGGGGTGTTTCATCTACCAAAGAGTAGAATTGGGCAAAAGGGGGGAGAGATGGGAAAAAAAGGGTTCTTAGAAAAAAGGGAAAGGGGGTGGGGTACGGGCGTTCTTCGCCCGTCCAAACAGGAGGAAAAAAAGGGGGGTTCAACCCCGCATGTGTTAAACATCTCAGAGGGGAGCCTCCTGTGAAGAAGGGGGGGGGGCGACAGAGGCACACCGGGGCCACGAATTCATGTCTCGTTTCGGAAAATTCTCACAAACAAACAAAAAAAAACCGGGGAAGGGGGAAAAAAAAGGAAAAAAAAGAGAGAGAGGGGAACTAAAAGGAATCGTGGCCGGAGACTTTTTAATTTGGGGGCTCCCGCAGGTTTTATCAACCCAATTCTTTCTAAGGGAATTGGGAGAAAACCGAGGGAGTCATCAACAAGGGGGTCAGCCGGACTCAGGTTGAAAGTGCTTAAAAAAAGAAGAGATCCCAATCCGAATGAAAAAAGAGGGGTTTTGAACAATGAGGCCTTGCCTGTCCCAAGGAAATGACCAGGAAAAAACATCTGTCCCCGGGTTAACAAAAAGATGGTCTGAAGGGAAAGGGCAGGAGGGGGAAGGGGGGAACAAAAAATCTCCAGGGAAAGGTCCAGTAGGAAACCCTTTACAAAAAGAAAGCATTGAAGCGAGGGGGAAAGGGTTGTCAAACAGGAGGTGTTTCACCCGCATGAGAAAAACAGCCATAAAATCCGCTCGCCAAGGGGGGGACAACCCGAAACCAAGGGCCCGTGAGTCGTTGCCGGAGACCCGTTTGGGGTTTTCTGGAAGTTTTCAGGGAGGGGTTTCGGGTCCCCAAGACCCTTATCCTTCCCGAAAAACAAGAAAAAGTCCCACAAAAAATACGGGCAGGGGCGAAAAACGAAAAAGCGGCCAGGCCCCAGAAAAAGGAAGTAAATTGAGGGGGGAAGAAAAAAAAAAAAGTACGACCAAAAAAACACCGCCTGATGCAAGGCAAACGGAAGCCGGGTGGTGGTGTTTTGTCACCGCAAGAAAAACGGTCCCTGAAGGGGGGGGGCCAACTTGGGGGGGGTCAATTAAAGCGCCCGAATGGGGAGGGGGGGGGGGGTGGGGACGGAAAAGAAAACCCCCAAAGAAAAGGGTTTCGATGCCGGGACGAAATCGGGCCCATTAAGTTCCTTGGGGAAGCAGGAAGTCGGTTCTCCCGGGGGACCGGTGGGAGGAATTGGAGAAATGGGGAAGAAGCCCCAGACAAAAAAAAAGGCCACCCATGCCCAAAAAAACCCTATTGGGAGAAGGGGGGGGCCGGAAAACAGACCCAAAGTAAGGGTGGTTTCCGACCTGGGCCAGGGGTCGGACCCCAAAAATTTTCTTCAGGGGGGGGGGCCAGGGGGGAAAAGGAAGGATAAGGCCCAGGGATGCAAATAAAAAGAAGCGTAAAGGAAAAGGTAAAATAAAATTCTTTTTCCTGGTTCCGGGGA
>Ga0179593_1345086_pt1 | contig 20295 bp, 30 predicted proteins | sample CZODoug2_1_08_16_FD_185931 | JGI IMG/M metagenome (GOLD analysis project Ga0179593, IMG submission 185931) | Vadose zone soil fungal communities from Angelo Coast Range Reserve, California, USA - CZODoug2_1_08_16fungal (PacBio error correction) | ecosystem: Environmental > Terrestrial > Soil >...
ACTACTCGTTGGCTATGCCTGGAAAAAAACAGTCAGACCTCGGAGGATCGTACCCATGTGAAAAGAATGAAACAAAAGTACCAAGGTGCAGAAACGCGTTTGGGGGGAAAGGAAAGGGCTTATCAGCAGCTTAAAAGGACAAGACGGCCATTTCCTCGAAAAAAAAAGATGTAGCCCAGTTAGAGGAAGCGTCGCAAACTCCGAGGTCGGGCCAGGCAGTCGTCCAAACAACAAGAGGATTAAAAAAAGGAAGAGGGAATGTCTTCCACTTAAGTGCATGTATTGGGGTCAGGTTCCAGAGAAGGGGCAGACTATTAGACCAAGAAAAGGAAGAAAAAAAGAGGAGGAGGAGATGGAAAAAAGGTAGGAAAATCTGGGAATTTGACTTCGTTGTTAAGACTTCAGATTCTTGGTGCGAAAAAGAGAGGGTCCAGGAGAAAAGAGGAAATTACAGAGATTCCTAATAAGAAAGAACATGGCCTATCAGGGGAAAAATTTCAATGAGTACAAGAGTTGAAGTCAAGAGATCCGATGGGCAAACATAGGGAAAAATTACCTCGCAAAATCCTTCCTTGGGTGGGAGAAGGGATTACTTATAGGGGGAAGAAAAGGGGTCCAGCCCAGAAACAGTAAAAACCCGACCGGAACCGGACAATACGATTGGGGCGGGACCTTCCATATCGCAATGAGGGAAACAGCGTCACACGCAACAGGGGTAGGGTGATGAAGTCCGAAAAAAAAAAGAGGGTCTAATGCCGCCCGTCACGTCACCCAAAAGAAAGGGTGAATAAACCCTGGGGGGAAGTCAAACCTCAGGGTTTAAAAAAAAAAACCCTTCAGGGAACGGGAAACGGAAAATATGCAATTTGACAACAAAAAAATTGGACAAACCCGGCGGAAGGGGGGAACATAAATTTTTAAAGAAAAGACACTTCCAGGGCAACGCAGAAACAAGGGAAAAAAGCGACACGCACAAAAAGGCCGGAGAACTGCAAGGGGGCGGCCCGAAACCTATTGAAAAAAAGAAGATCTCGAAGAATAAGTTAGAATGAGCACAAAATTCTAAATTCCGTGGGGACAAAGGACAGGTCCGGGGAGCTGAGGACTGTGGAAAAAAAGGGCGTGGCATCCCTAGGAAAGGATAACGCCTAGAAAAGCAAAAGGGGAACGGGCAACGGTTCACGCAGAAAAAAAAAAAAAACAACAAAAGGATCCGCACTGGAGAAGAATGAAAAAACCTCAGATCAAGATAAAATGCCTCTCCTTTACGTCGCCAATTGAAGGGGGGGGAACTGCTCAGGAAAGGCAACCTCTGGAGATAAGGGAAGAGACGGACATGCATGAAGTTTGGAATCTTTCTTGGAAGAGAAAAAAAAAAAACGGGGCAGGGCGGGACAAAGGCAGGGGTGGCCTTAAGGAAGTTGATTAAGCTAATATTAGGAAACAACTCCCGCCCGAGGCAAAAGGTAATGAAGAAAATAAAAAATGGGGCATTCCCCTTGACAGACGGCGCAATGGCTCAGGGCAAGGGACCCCAACTGAACAAGAGGGACGGACCGGATCATCCCTCAACGACGAATGAAGTCTTGGGTTAAAATATTGGTGGGGGGGCAGGGAAATCATTGGCCTAAAGTTTGGGTCTTGCCAAGTAAGCATTTCAAATCGTGAACCGACTCCAAAAATGGTTTCCGGGCTTAATGATTCCACGAAAGAGAAGACACTGAAAAGAAGATGAACAAGGGTTTGTGCATAAACAAACCGACACACCCAACCAGTTGCTACCAAACCGGCGCAAAGAACTCAAGACTGACCTGGGAGAGCCAGTCCCGACCAAAATAAATACTCAGCCACCGTAGATAGAGAAAAACTTGATTTGGGGGGGGAAAATTCTTTCACTTGGATGGAGTCTAAAAAACAGAACGTCGAACCGGCTTACCTAAGCCGACAAGGAATCAAACTAAGGATCCAAAAAAGGGGGGAAGAGAGGGGGACTCGCACAAAAAAAAAGCCTATGGACGTAATAAAAACAAAAAACTGGGGCCTTCAGTAATAAATAAGGGGTGGGGGTTGGCACTTGAACGGGGGGGGGGGATGTGAGGAAAAAAAAAAGGCCTGCCAGTAAAGACTTACCGGGAAACACCCAAGAAGAAAAAAGGGACTGGAAAAGAGGTTAGGGGAATGGCGTAAAAAGGCACGGCAACTGGGTGTTGGTGGCGGGAAGAAGTAAGAGAAGAAAAAACAAGCTAGAAATAAGAACTTCAAGGAATGTGGGTTCATATCAAAAACCTTCCCAGAAGCAGAAAACATTTAGATGGGAACCTAGCAGTGTAGAATCTTGGGCACAAGGGAGAGAAAGAAAAAGCAGGAAGTTGTTCGACATCCACTTCGGGCCCGCCAGTTGAACAAGAAAGTCCTGACAAAAAAGGGGGGGGGGGGGACAACTAGGTGAGGAGAAAAAAACAAGCGCAAGGAACTATTCTAAAGCCCCGCCTCCATAAATATTTCCTGGTGAAAGGGGAACAACAACAAGAAACCAATAGCAAAAATGCCAACATCAATACCAGGACCGCAACAAGGGAGGAAGTAGGATCTACCTAAGAAAAACTGAACAGGGAAAGTGAAGAGAGCAAAAGGGGGAAACGCGACAAAACAGACACAGGGACAAGAAAATTGCATCGGGCTCTCTCGCAAAAAACAGGAAAAAAGGAAGGATGGGTAATAAGATGGAAAAACAAAAGAAGAGGTGTTTGATACGGTTGGTCAGCAGTCGTATCAGCAAGTGATCACCCCGTGGGGATTTGCTAGTGGAGTACACGGTGGTAGTGCCTACTATGTGCACGGTAACTTGGGGGGTGGGGTTAAATAAACTGAGATCAGCTGTAGGCGCTGACAGTGGGCAACCTAGTTGTGGCCTCACAATAAGGGGAGTGTCAGGAACAAACGGTCGAATAAATTTGAGGGGGAGACAGAAACGTCATCGGCATCATGTATTCGTAGGCGTGATCGACGGTCTCTCGAGGGCAAAACCAACACTGAAAGGGCCCTTCACCTGTTGGGGGAAGTACGAGGGTGTAGCTGGTGCTGCCACAACCATAGGGAACTACTATGTTTTTCAACAATGGGGGAGACAGTTTTGGGGCTGACAAGAAAAACTCCACCGACTTTGCGGGACCTCGGAAGAACGGCGGGGGGGAAGAAGATGACGGGGAAGGGCAACTGAAACGGGAAAGGTAGTGAGCAACAAGTGAAGGGGGTTTTCCCGGAGGGGCTAAGGAAGAGAAAATAAGCGGACTAGAAAAGGTGCAAGAAACACCCTCCGGCAAAAACAACCCGGAATTAGGACTGAATGCGACTGTAAAGAAGCGGAACCGGGGCAAATGAGAGACAGGCTTGAGGAGACAAGACGGGGAGCATCGCGGAATAGGGGGGCTCGTAACGAAGGCGGCACAGAAAAAAAATCGTTCCTCAAAGGGAGAATGAAAAGTAGATGGGTCGGGGCATCGGAGCCATTGGGGTAAAGGGACGGGCCGGGTTGAGTTGGAAAGGGGGGGAGGGGACTGCAAAAAAAATGGGGGGATTAGAACTGCGCCAGACAGATCCGCGGGGGGTGCATGTGAATATCCCGGCACAGGGGAGAAGGTCTATCAGGGGGAAGCTTAGGGAAAAATGAGAAAGAAAAAAAGGACGCAGGAAATACTGCAACCTCTAATGCCACTCTCACAACTATGCAAGAGGAAGAAGTCTGGGGGGCTTGGGAACCGGTGGGAAGAATGCCCCGACGCAAAAAAGTGGCTGGGGGGGGGGACCAATCGAAAATGTTGTTTTGAGGGGGGAAGGACCAGCGGGCGGGGGAGTGACGTCCCAACTGGTTTTCACAACAAAAACACCTCGCAGTCCAAAAAAGCTTCACACGTCGCGAAACGCGAAAGAAGGAGGGGGAAAAAGAATCGAGAGGCCGCCACGGGGGGGAAAAAGAAGCGCTACGGAGCGGGTTCTCCATCACAAAGCGGTCAGCGCGACGAAAACTATCGGAGGCGGCCGAAGATGCCGCGGAAAAAAGGAAAAAGAGGGAGCAGGGGAAGGACCAAATCGGGGGGGAGGTGGGGCAACGAGTTCTCGGGGGCTGACAAAGGGGGATATCGGTCAAAAAAAAAGTCCGTTGCACTAAAAAACAACCAGGGTCGGTGTTTGGCGAAGAGGAAAGAGGCAAAGAAGGGGTAGAAGTGCAAAAAGGGGAACGTATCGAGTAACCCTGGGGGGGAACAAAAATTACAGGTCGGAGAACCCTGGCGCCAAAGGTTAAGGGCGAAAGGGGGGGGGGGAGAAGGAAAGTGAGGGCCCAAAAGCACTAAAAACTTCACCAGAAATTAGCGGTGCCTGCAAGCCAAAAAATAGGGGATGGAGCGTTTAGGGAGGAAGAAGGGTTGTAAGAAAAAAGGGGCCACCTCCCGATTTTGGGCGCAAGGGGTAGGGTCACCTCAGGTGGTCTTAGTAACGAGAAAAAAAGTCCGTCACCAGGGGGGGTGAGAAAATCTAGTTGATGTGAAAAAAAAAAAGGGGTTAAAGAGATTCCACTTAAGAACATTAATCTTTTCTACAAAATACGGGCTCAAAACTGGATGACCGGAAAAGAAGAGTGGAAGTCAAAAGTTGAGGGCGCGGTTAGGCTCAAACCTCAAACTTGCCGGCGGCGTTGCTAAAAGGAAGAACTATTTCGGGGGGGGGGGAAAAACCACTAACTTGGGCAGGAAAAACAGATGGGGGAGAGAGGAAACGATAACTCGAGGAGAAAGGAACTCAAGGGGTCTGACGCAGGAAGAAATGGACCGGCTCAAAAAAAACTCGGGGGGGGGGGGAGGGGGTGGTGTTTACAGGTGCCCTACGCAGTCGAAACGGGAGGGAAAGAATCGAGGGGAAAAGACAAGAAAAATATAACGTAAACCTCCACGGGGGGCACAGAGATAACTTCATTTGGCCAGACCTAAAGAAACTCACCCGGAAACCGGGCTCGAATATTCTGCCTGTAGAAAAACTAAGCGCTCCACGCGAACTTCAAACCGAGGCAGAAAAGGGAGACAAATAGCTCACCAACAAAGGAAGGGATTGGAGAAAAAAGGAGAAATCGTCAGAAAGCGGAAACCGAAAGTGAAATTAAGAGGGTTGGCAAAACGGAAGAAACATGTCGAGGGAAACCGGGCCCGAGAGTTTATCCCTTCCGAGAATCAGGGCCCACTTGAGGCCAAGGTAGACAACTCGTTCAAGGTTTAAAGAAAGGGGTAAACTTGCAAAAGGGGCGTTCAAAATCACAGTCCCGAAACCGGACCAGGTCGCCCGGCCCCTGAAAAAACGAGGTGTTGAAATGCAACGGCAAGTGACTTTCAAACGTCGAGGAATAAGGATGTTGGGGCGGCAGAAGGACCAAAAATTCACCAAAACCTCTTCACAAAAAGACTGGAATTGGGTGGTGGCAGAAAGCCGGGCTCGCAAAGGGCATCGCAAGGGGACCCCGGAACATAGTAACTCTACCCTAAGAGCTACAGCACTTTTTGAAATAAGGAGAGGCTTTGGGGGGGGAAAAAAGGGAAGGGGGACAACCCCCCTAAGGGGGGGGGGTCGAGACTCGGAGTTTCTTGTTGAAGGCGAAAGGTCCCAATTCCGCGGTCCTAAATGTCACCTTGTGGGCAGGAAAAGGATCACCCACTCAAGTTTAGAAAGCAAGGCTTCATCCTCAACCCCCAGTTAAAAAAAAAAACCGGACGCCCCGGGCAGGATTTCGGGGTTACCAAACCTCTGAATAGGGGGAAAAAAGGAAAAACAAAATGAAGGGGTTTCCAAAAGGAGTCGAAGAGGGGAGCGAAAAATAATTTGGTGGGGGGGGGAGCATGCCAAACGGCAGAAGCCCGGAGTGGAAGCCTTTTTTGACCACCGGAGCTCGAAGGGGGGACTGTCGAAGCCCGTATTGGAGAAAAAAGGGGACGAGACACCTGGAAGAATTTCTGCTGCAAGGGGAACCCGAGGGTACGCTCGGGGATTCTCATCTACAAACCGTTGCAATAAAGGACGACCGGAACAACGAAAAATTTTCGAATCTTGATGGAGAGGGCATATCTATACGGATCAGAGGCTAGAACCCAATAAGAGCAGACATTCTCCTCAATGGGGCATGTGCTCCAAACGGGCTATTTTCGGACACTCTCGTACGAAAAAAATGGGGGATCGAATGCAACACCGCTGGGGGCGAGAAGAATTTGCCCTTCAACCGCCAAGAGGGTGCCGGGGCCCTGCATCGGGTCGAGGCGAGACTTCACCTCTGGCGAGGGAAGCTTCTTAAAGGGCCGGGTGGAAATTATGTGGACGGGGAAAAACAAAAATGTACAGACGCCTCATTTACCTTCAAGGACTTCCAAATGTAAGCACAGAAAATTGGCCTTGTGGGGGTCAACGCGCAACTGGTCGCTTCCAAAAAGAAAGGGAACAAAAAGGAAGCCTCCGGCTCGCCGAGGGGAACAGCTTGTTGTCGCGGGTCCAGGAAGGGGGGAATCCTTTGGCTCCAAGGCCGTTCTGAAACCCGATACCCTTTGAAACCTCCCAGGGGGGACTTTGATCGACTCATCAAGATCGAACAGAGGAGCTCATCAAGTTTGCTAAAAAAACAAAGGGCCAAACCTCCCACACAAGGGGAACGGCTTCCAAAAAAAGGCACCGGGGGAAAAAAACAGAACGAAGCGCCGGGGGTGATCCGATCGGCGTTTGAATGGGGCGCGCCTTTAAGGAGTAAGAACCCCGGCACCCCAGAACGGCACATTCCAAAGGGGCGACTAGGAGAATAGCTACAGGCGGTTCACGGGACCAATTAAAGTGAAAGAAGAAGAGGGGGGGGAGAGGTTGTGGGGGGGTAAAGTGAAAAGGGGGCAAGGGGGGCTTGCTATGAAGACTGAAAGGTAAATTAGAACAACTTGTGACCTGTGAAAAAAACCTCCAGGAGAAGAAAGGGGGTTTCCTCTGATTCAATGGTAATATTTGGCGGGGGATAAATTGCGCCTGGTTGGCATGAATAAAAACAGGAGTATAAAAAATTTAAGGCACAGATGTAAAATGGATGGTTCCTATAACTCAAAAAAAGGCTACGCACCCAGGGGGGGGACCCCCTGGCTACTCTTAAAAGGGGACGGTAAGAACGCGGGAAGGGGAAAACAGGGGACTGTAATAAGGGGCGGCCCGAAAAAGTATAGTGGGTCGCGCTTCTTTGAACCGATAGTATTATCTACAAGAAAGAAAGAAATTTAGTCACAATAGAGAGGAAAGAGGAAGGTTGGGAAGGATGTGGTTGTAGAAAAGATAGGAGTGCACCCAAGGAAGAATATAGATACAGGTTCTTAACTGGAAGAAATCTTTGCTCAAGGGGAGGGAGGTGAGTCACAGTAAAATATCGCAATAGAGCCGGCCGCAAAATTCCTCTTACGTTAGAAGTCTGACCAATGCCCGCCGCTGAAAAAAAAAGCAAGAAAAGAAAGACAAACCCTACCTTTCCCGGACATTGGCCCAAGACAATGGCTACCCGACGGGAAACCAAAGAGTTCATTAGAAAATATAGGAGAGAGAAGCGGGTCAGCTGGGTCCCAAAAAATGGGGAGATGAGTGTCGGAGGGGGGGCGGAAAGGTGTTCAGAAGTATACATTAGGGAAACGTTTATTGGCTTAATTGAACCTCCGTGATGGCAAAAAAAAGGGGTTGTTACTGCCCCTGACAGGGGACCCGCGCCCTTTGGGCGCTTTTGCGTGGGGAAAAAAACGGGGGTGTGGTAGGGGACCGCGTAAACGGCGGCACCTAACAAGCTCGGAGGGGGAATTCAACAGGCAGCGATTCTAAACTTCGGATTCTGATGGCTTAGTAAGGAACGTCCTGAAACCACAGGGATATTCTGAAGAAAAAAACCCCTAACTCGTTGGGGGGGGAAGGATTGTCCGGGAGGTTCAACGAAAACAGTACTAAAACCCCTGTTTTCCCAGTAAAGGGGGTTGCAAAAAGAAAAAACATCCCGGTGGACAAATCTTAGAAAAAGCACAATCCCTGGGACGGCAACGACCCGGATTCTCGGCCGTAGGGGAGGGAACGACAGGGGGAATATTAGAGAAGAAAAAAGCCCTTCCCGGTATTCAACAGGCAGGGATCGGAGAAGAGGTACAACGAAAACTTGTGAGGGGAAGCGCAGTCGAATGAGGGCCCACGAAAGGGGGGGATAGAGCAAATCGACCTTAGAAAAATCCCGGCCACGGGGGTGAAATCCCTCAAACTAAAACGTAACAAACTGCCAACGTCATAAACGGGGGAAAAAAAAATAGGCGAGGTCGTCCTTGGAGGGAAGAGATGTCCGAGTGGGGTAAAAAACGAAGGTTAGAAAGGGGAAACATGCCCGTACAGTCATTCAAAATCGCTTCTTAGGAGAAGCCCAAGATGAAGAAGATACTTTAGCATGTTGAGTAAGAAATGGAAAAGGCTACGGGAAACCAGCGAAGAAAGGAAGCCCGCCAAGGAGTCAGAGGACTCCAAAATTAGGTGCCACGGTGGTTGTTCTGTGGGAGGTCCAAAGGGGCGCACACAAGGGGATTAACGAAGGGGATCTCTCACAATGTTGCAAGCCTGTCAATCGAAGGACCGGAGGCAGGGACCGGGTCTTGAACCTCCCCGCAATGGGTCCATTGATGTTCCGAGACGCGATTAAAAGAGGCCGGGAAGACTGGGGGCCCGGGGAAAGAACACTAGAAGAAGCTAAGAAAGCGAGTTCAAGACGGGGGAAAAACCACCGCAGCAAAAAAAAGAATAAGCAAAAACTTCCTTGGAAGGATGGAAAGGGGAAGGGGACCTTTAAACTGAAGACGAGAATTTCAGAAAGGCATACATTTCCGCGAAGGGATAGGGGGATCAAACGCTCCTAAAGTGGCACCAAAAAAACCTTGTGGGTCATGGGTTGGGGGAGACCGGGAGGTCTGAGGGGACTCCGCAAATTGCCAAGTAAGGATACCCAAGAGTAAAACACTGGGGGCGAAAAATTCACGGACAGAGGACTATGTGGAGCCTGGTGGAGAAAAAAGCAGGCCGTACGCAAAGATTCGTCGCCCACACGGCCAGCTAAATGACCGTGAAGCCACAGGATCAAAAACAGAGGAAATGGCGAAGGGAACGCGCTCGAGATTCCCTATTTACTACCTGGGAAGGCAAAGGGACCGAAAAAAAAACACGCGGTTTGTCCACTAAAGGGAAGAAGCCTAGGACATTGGGGAAGTGCGGGGGGCGGGTGAGAACGCCGCAGGTGTGGAGTAGTAAATAAAAAACAAGGCCCCCTTCGAGTGGGGAGGGAAGAAAAAGTCCCGGAAATAAAAGGGCCTTGTGAGGAAAGCCTGGACAACACCCCCATGGGGTGGAACCGCAAGAATGAAAAGGGGACGGTATCGGGAAATAACTGGGAAGGCTGTTGAAGGAAAGGGAGAAAAACTTCTCAGTCCGTAATGATGGGGAGGGAAAGAACACCCCGGTGCAGAGGGGGGGGTTGGGCTCGAAAAAAAACGGACCCAGGCTTGTTCTAAGAATCCGTACTAGGGGGGGGATCTCGGCGCAAATGTGGAAAGGTTAGGTCAGGGGGGTTCGTTCGTCACACGTGGGTCCGCTCGTGGAGAAGGATTAAAAAAAAAAACCTAGGGGGGGTAACAGCGGGGAGCGCCATCCGAGGAGTGAATTAAAAACGGAAAAGGGCCTTTTGAAAAATAAGGGTCAAGGGGGACCAGATCACTTAACTAAATAACCAGGGGAAAACGGAAGGGAAAAAAGCGGAAGAGGGGTAAAGGGACCAACTATGGAACGCAACTAGGGCAAATAACCGAACACTAGAGGAGAAAATAGAGATGTGACTAGCGGAAAAAAAAGCCACGTGGGGAAAGTAACAAAGTTCAGTAAAGTCCAAACTCCACGAAGCAAGCCCAGAACGAATAAACAGTATTTGTGCAACATTACTATCAAAGAGCACATTGTGAACGGGAGGGGAAATTAATTAGTCTGGAGAAACCGTCGCGGGTGCCCGACCCGCGTGAAAAGTCCTAATCAACCAGAAAGACACAACGGAGCCGGACAGGCATAAAAAATTTACACGCCGGCTTAACCATGATTTACTCACAAAGTCCACGATGGCATGGGACAGAATACACGTGAACAAGGAAAAAAATAAAAGACCGGGAAAATTTAGGAAGGGAAGGGGTTAGTCTCCATAGGAACTCGAACGGCTGTGTCAACGGACCTCAAGCAAAGGGAGTGTGTACAAAGAAAAAAAAAACCAAAGTCGGAAAGAGACTTACCTTGAGTCTGGGGGGGGAGAACGTGACTAAAAGGGTCAAAGAAGTTCTTTCTTCCTTGGAACCAAATGGGCGACCTTCACACATCCGGGTAGCGTAGGGGGGTCTTTCCCTTAGGGGAAGGTAAGGGGAAGGAGGGTAAGCCACATCGTTCAAACCAGTTTTGAGGGGGCGAAAAGGTCCAAAGTGGAAATCACTCAACAAAGGGTGACAAAACAAAAACAGGGGGAAAAGCCAAACGTTAGGAGGCCGGGGGGGGAGCTGGGGACAAAAGTGGAAAACAAAAAACACCACAAACTCGTGACCCCGTGCGCAGAAGCGGAAGGTTTGGGGCCAAGCAAGAAAAGAAAAACCAGGAAAAGAAGGAGGGGCGCTCGAGGTGCAGTGACAATCCGCCAGATCCTGAAATGGGGGGACTAACGGAAGCATCACGGAAAAAGCATAAATACACCCAAACAAAAGCGAAATGAACAGCGGAAAAGAGGGGAGCGAAAAAGAAGCCTTCAAGGGAAAGAACAACCTCCTTTTCTCAAAAAAAGCAAACAGAAAAACTTTCCCTGCATAGAGCAAAGAAACAAAAAACCCATGCAGGTCCTATTTATAAAGCGATCCACCTATCCCGAAACAACGAGGGGAACTTCTGGGGCCAAAGTAAGATACAGAAGCGGCAGGGACCCCGAACAACAAAAGGGAATTGACTCCTGTTCCTCTGAGAACTCCACGACGGGTGGGGGGTGGCATTAGAACAAAACCAAAAAGGACGAGAAAAGGATCCACCAAAACAAGGATCTCGGTGATCTGGTGCACAGACATTAGGGGGGATGCCTCCCAGTCGAGGGAGAGCACGGACCTGTTGAAAAAGAGAGGAAAAGAGGTAAAACGAAGCCGAAGAGTCTAGTTGGAGGGAAAAAACGGAAAAAGGCAAAACGACAGAAACTCCACTGCCGCATGAAGCAACAGTCGGGGCAAAACGGGGCGGGCCAAGCGAAAAAAAGTCGCTTCCCCAAGAAAATAAGGAAAACTGCGAGAATAAAACAAAAGAGTTGGGGACTCCTCCGGATTGTGGGGCAAGCTGTCGAAAGGAAAATTAGTAAGTTCCATAGTCAGATCACCAGCGGACTTGACGGCTCCACCATGTTCAACGGCTAATCCCGAACCCACGAGATCGAAGGGGATCCTCGTCGCGCAGAAAAAGGGGTGTAGGGACCTGGGACCATGGGTTCGAAATTTAAGACAAATAAGAAACATCTCTTACTGAGGGGCCCGAAACAACCTGCAATCACGTTGGGAAATGGGTGGGAAGGGGTCAGGAGGGGGGGAATCAAAAAAACAAAACTTAAGGGAAGTACCAACTCTTCGGGTCGTTTAGGTCGCAGGAAGTGTCGCAGGGTCCGGATGATTCACTACATTTACCTAAAAATGGTCGATGTGGGTCAGGCAGAATAAGGGGGGGGTTGGGTCAAAAGGGGAACTTCACGGGTAGGTGTGACTGAGGGAAGAAAATAATGAAGGGAGTGAGGAAGCCCATCCTCAACGGAAAGAGCAAAGTGAACGAGGGGGGGGGGGTGGCAAAAGGCTAAAAGGCACGAGGTGTTTTTTAAAAAAAGTACCAAAAAAGTGCAAAGCGAAGGGGGGGGGGGGGTTCGAATCCATAAAACCTAAAAATCAAAAACACAAAAGGGTTCGACGATTAAGACGAAAGGGAGAAGAAGGGGGGAGGGAGGAGAAATCAGCGCGTCAAAAAGGGAAGCAGGTTGAGGAGGGGGGCAAAAATAGAGGTGAACTGGACGGAGAACAGCCAAGCACTAGGGCGCCAAAAAAGGGGCAAACTCAAAACAGGAAGGAAACCCACGCTTAAGGCTAACCCCCCCACTAGACTAAGTTACTTGGGGGAAAAAGCCAAAAAGAACTGCCAATCGGGTAAATAAAACTGTTCATGCGCCACCGGACAAGAAAAAAATACCCTCTACTATTCAGAGGAAACAGGATAAGATGGAAAACCAACAAGAAAGAAAGGAAAAAAAACACGACAAGGAATAACCTTCAAACGCGTGGTCCAGGGGGATATCAAACGGGAAACAGGATTATGGAAGTACAAGGTGAAAAGGACAGTTCCTTTTGGAGATGTGGGAGCATACACGGCTAAAAGAGTAACCGGAAAAAAACAAAAAACAGAAGTGTAGTGTGATTTTGTTGAAAGATACAAGCCGGAAGTAAAAAAGATGGGGTTGGAGTTGAAAAAGGAAATGTAATCCTCGAAGGGGAAAGGGGGGAGAGTACTAAGAGGTTTTTTGTCCTCCGAAAAACTACCCGCAAACAGGGACAGAATGGGGAGGGAACTGATAGGAGGCGATCAAGAGCAGAGACAGAGGGACTGAAGACCTTCCCGAAGAAGTACAGAGGAGGGAGTACTGGGCGCCGAACGGTGTTCTGGGGTATTGGGGGAAAGAGGTTGAGGGAAAGAGAAAAACACTTTATTACTAGATTTGGGGGCAGTATCCGGCCCCTATGCAGACCCCGACAGTAGCACAAAAAAGGGCCACCGATCGAAAGGACACAAGTGCAAAGTACTGGGACTGTAGTGATACCTGCCTCAAATAACCTGGCAAAGGGAGAAGGAAGGAGGAGGTAAAAACCAAGCCAGTCCAAAACTACTCAAAAAGGGGACTTACTAAGAAAAACCAGGGCTCAACGAAAAGGTGGGAAAGGGGACAATTCAGGGAAAAAAAAAAGATTTAAGAAAGGGGAGATAAGGAAACAGATGGGCAGGGAACTGCAAAAGAAGGACCAATGCGCGTGCGACTATAAGCTTCATTCGCATCTACTAGGGATGGGAGGGTCCACTGAGGTGAAGGGTGTGAACTCAGAACAAGCGAGGCAAAAAAATCGTACCATCGACTACAGGAAAAACAGCCCGCGAGTCACAGACGGTGGACGGACCGCAGGTGGCAACAGTTTTGCGGAACCGGGAAAAAACGGGGGGGGTGTCACAACGTGACGAGTGACGAGAAGGGATCCCGGTCAGCTCATGACTCAGGGACATGGGGTAAAATCCTCTCACGCACACGGCTAGACCGTGGGGGGCTGCTAAGGGGGGCAATGCGAGGGGCAGCTACACTGAGCGAAGAGTATGAAAACGACAATAATACGGTGTAAGGGGTAAGGGAAGGACGCGCTGAAACGCGAAGAGTAAAAAAGTGACGAATGAGGGGACGAAGGAGCAAGAGAAGGAGGGGAGTGGGAAATCAGCTAGGGGTAGCGGTGTGGAGAGAAGTAAAGGAAAGGGAGCGAAAGAGAACAAATAAGAAGTCAAGGGGGTCTGTGAAAGGAAATGGGGGACAGCCCAGGAAAAACGGGGGGGAAAATGACTAAAGACTTGGTGCCGCAAAGAAGGAAAGAATTCTGAAGAAGAAAAAGCCAAAGTCAAAGAGGTTACGTGCCTTTAAAAACAGACCAAGTCGGGGCAGAGGCCAGCCACGGGCACATTAAGCTAGTCGGTGATCGAAGGGTGCACGCTGGGGGACACAAAAAAAGGGGGGAAATCTCAACCTCGAGAAGAAAAAAACTCGAGCTTACAAAAGAAGGGCCGGGAGGAAAAAAGGGGAGCAAGGCAATTAAAGAAAAAGCAAGAAGAGGGGAACTGAGCGAGTGTACGGGCCGCAAAACTAAGCGGTCAGGTAAGTACAAGGTGCGGGGCGGGGGGGGGGGGTACAAAAAAAAACAAAAACCAAGACTGCAGTAAAAAAATAGAAACAGGGGCACTGGGGTGAAAACCATCACACATATGGTCAAGGGGGGGGAGATTTTTAAATTGTTGGGGGGAAGGAACCGAAGGGGCGTAGAGGGCGGCGAGGGGACACAACAATGGAGGGGAGGTTCAAACAAAGGAGAACTGGTTCGGCAAGTCCTCACCAGGGACAGGGCGGGGAAATGAGGGGGGCAAAAGTAACAAGGGGGAAAGAAGAAAGAAAGAAGTATCGCGGGAGGTCCGCAAGGACGCCGGCGAAAAAAGAAGGGGGGGAGGGGGTCAAAAAACGCTCGAAGTCAAAAAAAAACTCGGGGACAGCGACTCAGCAAAAAAGACGGAGAAAACCCAAAAAACGAGGTGCCGGCGACCGTCGGGGGAAATGGGAAGGGACACGTGGAACAACAAGAACACAAAATAGAAAACGCACATTCTGGCCAGAAGTACCCCGCCCACAAGCCCGGGTTTCCGGTGTGGTAGTACCTCGGGGGCAATGAAGGGCATAAAAGGAAGGAAAGGGAAGGTGTGGGGTGGGAAAAGCCGGGGACGCCTGGCAAGCGCAACCAGAATAAATAAAAAAAGGATGTCAAGAGGGGCCCATGAAGAAAAAAAGAGAGCCTATAAAGTAAGGGGTAACGCAATTCATAGGGCGCAAAAACAGTCCTCTGAAAAAGGAGAAAGGGACCACATCCGGGGGAATCATGGGGAAAAACTGACGTGTGCACTGGGGGGAAAAACAAGGGTCACGCCCGTGACAGCCCGCTGGGAGAAAGATAGGGGGGGGTGCGAGTGAACACAACATGGTGAAATTCGCATAGACGGAGAACAAAAACCCGAAACCTGCGGGAAAGAGGGGGGGAGATTGGGGGATCCTGTGAGGCACAGTTAACATCGAAAGGCTCCGAAACAAAACAACAAACAAAACGAAACGATGGTTGGCAAACAGCGACGTGTGTGCGCGGGGACATCAAAGAGGGGGGGGGGGGGCGGGGCTGTGGGGGAAATGATAAAAAAAAGGTACATCGGTGGTACAACTCTCGGTCCAATGAAAATCAGACAAAGCCAGGTGAGAGAAATACGCTGGGGGACGAGGTGATCAAACCGGTAACAATGGTTGTCACGACGACTTGAAGACGGGGAAAGAACCTAGGGTGGCCACAAAAATAAGTTCAAAAAATTCTCCTAAGTAAACAAAAGAAGAAACGGCTCGAAAGATCTGGTCTGAATAGAAGAAGTAATGCTACCCTCACCTGGTCGTGGCACGGATCTTAAAAGTCATGCGATCGGTCTCACTAAAACAAAAAGAAGTAAGCCTCAGCTCATAGAGGAAGAAAGGAAAAGACGAAAAACAACAAAAGACCAAGTTCCGACAGTCAAGGACGGCTGTGGATGATAGATTTGGGGTGCGTTGGGAGACAAGCAGGGGAACCGGAGACACACCATAGTGGCCTGAGACGTGGGAAGGGATGGGGAACAGTGGGGGGGAAAAGCACTCATGAAAAAGGGACCGGATCGACCTGGAACCACGTAAAAGACTGGAAAAGGGACAATAGCACATTCCATGGGCGTGTAAGATGAATACCCAGGAGGTTGAAAAAAGGAAGGGGGGGGGGAAACCGAGGGATGGGGCATAAACAGAAACCAAGAGGAAATTGGGACGCACTAAGGTTTGCAAAACCGACAGAAGGGGAGCACAGTCATTCCAGGGGTTTATGCTAGTGGAACGTGGCAAAGGGTCCTAATCGAGAAATTGGGTAAGGAGATAAGAAAACACAAGCGTAAAAAACCCGGAACACGGAAAGGAGGACCTTGGATTGGGGGGAGAAAAAGAAGAGATTAAATACGGAGGAATTCAAAACTCAATTGAAATGCAGCTGTCTGCTAAAAAAGTCGAAATTGTCTCGTCCGGAAAAGGGGGGGGGGGGGGGGGGAGGGGGGGAGGAACATGACAAAGTAGAACGGCAAAAGCGAGCGTTCGAAACTCAGAGAGGTAAAAAAGATCACTTCAGGTACATAGCGTACGATTACCAGGTCGCCACAAAGAGCAGGCCGAGGGGAGGCACTGAGATAAGGAACACACCCACTGTCTGGAGGTGGGGGACAAACCACACGCTGAAAAACGATGGATACCGCAGACACGTAGTGAAAAAAATTAAAATGAGGACACCGGGAAGTATCATAACATGTTGCGAGGATGATGGAGTCAGATGAAACAATACGAGACTCACACAGGTGAGGAGGTGAACACGCGAAACGTGCAAAAAGGAGGGTGCTCGCACAAAAGGGGACTACAGGGGGGGGGGGAAGAAAACACAAAAGAAAGGAACTGTACACTCAAATGGATGAATCTTTATCAAAACTGCCCAGAGCCCAGGGTGTAGGATCACAAAACAGCGACCGGACAGTGGGCGAGAAGGTTTGTCAAAGAGAGAGGTGGGGGTTTGTTAGGTGGGGAAAAAGGGGTAGCAGAAATGCAAAAGTGAAACACGAAAGAGAGAACGTCAGGGGAAAGGAGAGCCAGGGGGGGATTACAGACAAGAAACAGAACGTAATGGGACAGGGATGGAAGTATGACGGGCGGTGAGATGTGACCCAAAAAGGGGGGCGCTTAATAGTTGGACCACATGGTGCCGAACAAAAGGGAAAAAAAAAGAAAACGCGAAAGAAATACGAGCAAAATTGCGACAAGTATCTATAACGGATCGACAAAAAACCAAGAGGAACAAGAAAAAGAACGAAAAAGGAAAATGGGCGGGAAAGAGGACGCGTAAATTTAGTCAGATAAGAAATGGGGGAAAGTACGAGAACCCAAGCAGGCTCGGGTACCTCAAGGAAAGCAAGGTGATACCTCAGGCACCGTCGATGTGAGCTTATGTCATTGAAGGTGTGGGATGAGCTTCAGCCAGAAAATCAAAACAATCATTTAAACGGGGTCCAAGTCCCAAATCAGTTAGGGGGATCCGTTCCAAAGTCTTCGAAAGGGATGCGGTTTGGTATGCCTGATGTACTTTGGTAAAAGAGGAAAAGGAACAAGGTCAAAGTCAGCTTCCATGCTAAAATGCAACCAATGAGTTCGGCAAAGCACCAGGGTGACTCTGCAGAAAAAGAACACACGATTGAAAAGAACCAAGACCCTGTCCGGGACCAGAAAGGAAGGTGGGACTTGCGACGGTTGCATCGGTTCACCATACAGGAGGTCAAAAGAAGAAAAAAAATCAAAACCGGAGCTTGAAACCCTCAAAACCTGTGCCCAGGAAGGCTCCACTCGAAAAGATCCATAAAAAGCATTGGGATAGGGAGCTCAAATGTTGCCTACCAAACCTACCACGGGGGGGACAACACAAAGCAAAGCAGGCACATCCTAGTCCCTAGGATCTAGATCTACTACAAAAACGTTTTCAGGGGGGGGGGGACGCCGGAGTTATAAAACCCCAACCGCGTTCGGGGAGGGGAGGGACGCGGGAACACCTTCGTAATAAATTGGGATAGCAGGCGACGGGCCACCGGCCCTACATCCTCCCAGGGAAGCGAATAAAAACGTTGTGGGGTTTGGTGGTGGGGGAGACCTTGGCCTTTACCGGGGGGGACGGGGGTCCAAAGAAGCATTGGTAGACCCCGTCATGGGTAAAAACGAAAAAAACTCCCACAGGGGACACCAAAACTCCTAACCTAGTACAGGGGGGGGGAGGGGTTCAAGAAGGATGAAAAGGGGGAAGGGGGTGTTAGGTTATGCATAACAGAGGTCACCCGCTGGTAATCAAGGTTTTCGAAATCCCTCCCCAAATAAAACAACCAGTTCTAGGAAAAAAGCCTAATGGTTGAGGTCAAGGGGTACTACAAGTCAAGGCAAACAGGGCGATTCAAGTCTTCTGACGCGGGGGAGGGGGGGGCCAAAAAGAAGAGGGGGGGATCCAACCAAACCCGCAAACCGAGGAAGCTCGGAAAACCGAAAGTGAAAAACGGAATAAACACTCTTGACTCCGACAGGGTGCAAACTCAAAAGGACAAAAACAACCGCCCCAAGACGAGTCGAAGAAACTGTATAACGGGCGCACGCCCAAAGAAAACGAAAGCACAGCCACACCACGCAGAGTTGAAGGCTAGCCTCTCGGCAACAACACAAAAGGGGGGAAAAAAAAAAAAAAAAAAAAGAAAAGCCTCTCAACGGGAAGTGTCCAGAGGTTTTCCGGGGAAGGACATTGACTCGCGGATCGGTTTGAGGGGTATGGGGGGGTCCAACAATCAAAAGAACATCAGTTGGGGTAAAAGGCAAAAGGAGAGCACGCGGAGGGGCAGAGTGTCGACCGGCGGTGTCTATCCTCGGCAGGGCACCGCGCACCACGCGAAGGCTGTGTCTAAAAAAAAAAAGGATTTCCAATACATTACTTAAAACGTAGACGAAAGAGGAAACACGGGAAAGAGAAAGGGCATACTTGGGGGGGGAGGGAAGGGGGGGTTCTAACCCGCAAACGACACAGAAAAGTTTGGTCAAAAAAAGCTTGGTAGAAAACAAATCTCCTTTTAGAACTCATAAGGGACTCAAGTGTAACGCTGGAGTCCACCAGGGTCCCGTTATCGGGAAAGGGGAGAACATCAATTTGAGGGAAAAAACCAAGGCCGCAAAAAACAAAAACAACCTATGGATGCTGGACAGTCGCGGGTTAGAAATGGGAAGGGGGGGACCTAATGTTAAGCTTTGGGGGTAGAGCCAGGGCACCTCGAAGCACTCGTGCAAAAAAACTGGGTTGGGTTAAAAAAGACCAAACTGAGAGCCCTCAAAAAGTTATAATAGAAGAAGTCAGCGTCTTGTTGGGCGCCTGGAAACGTGGCTGAACCCGGTTGCACAAGGGTATCAACAATTCTGAGGAAACCGAGCAGAACGGGTTAGATCCTCGTGGAGGGGGGGAAGAATATCCTGGGGAACCAGGTGAGAGGTCTAAAGGGGGGACTTCGGACCACGTAATGACGCAATCAGACACGGGAAAAGTCGATAGGGAACACGTCTACAAAAAAGGAAAGCCCTTCGGTGACCCTGAGGGATTGTACGAAAAATCGTCCGGCTACAAGGCATGCAAGGATCCGGAAGGTTGGACAAGGGACTTGGAGGGCGGAGAAAAAATGAGCTTGGTGCACTAACACCTGGTCTAAACGAAAAAAACTCAACATTAAGAAGTTTTCCCGGATCACACAAATACGGAAAAAAAGATTCAGGCAAAAAAGGGAAAAAATACGGAAACTAAAACCGGTTAACAGGGGCAGCTCCACAGAAACGTCCTTCAAAAAAAAAAGAGGGGCGAAGCCCCGGAGAATAATCTCTCCAATGGCATGAGAAGGTGTCAACCACTAAGTAGACGCGGCGATATGGTAAAGGGGTCAAAAATTCAGAAAGGGGAGTTTGAGCCACTCGTGCGGGACTGGGGAGGTACTCTCGCGATAAAAAGTCAAAAAAGGAACTTCTAGAAAAGTAAAGAAGGAGACTCACCTGGGCGACAAACCTTGGGGGGTTTCAGGCCCATAAAAAGGGTAAATTACACACGACCAGAGAAGGACGGAAAGTTAAGAATGTATCAAAGCCCGAGTAGCCGAGTCCTTCCGGTGCCACCCAGGGACCAAAAACAGTGCAGAGGGACACTCTTTTGGTCCACTGGTAACGCACAGGGAGCTACCTAAAGGGTGAAACAGTTGGCTTTAGTGAAAACCGCAATAGGTTTGAAAAAAAAGGTTGGGTTAACGATAAAGAATGAAAAGGAATTAGTATGAGGGAACGATACCAACATTGGAGACGCCAGCTGAATCTTGCCCAACGGGTTAGTCGAGCTTTATCCTCAATTGGGGAAGGAGGGGCAAAAGAAAGATTCTAGGAGAGGGGGAAAGAGAAGGGACAGCCTTGCTATGGGGGGTGTAATGGGATAGCACCCTTCCATAACGGAGGAGAAAAGTAAGGGGGGGCGAAGAAGGGGAAGGCTCAAGGTGGTCATAAAAAGAACGTTGGGTATTAAAGAATTGGTGAAAAAAAAGGAAACAGGGCACGGAGAAAGAGTAGACTATAACATCAGGAAGGTCAAAGGCCCGCAAGGAACATTTTTCCGGCCAACGGGAAGAGCACATTCCAAATCAAAAAAAAACGACTCCTCAGTCGGAACGGGAAAAGCTACGCCTGATAGAGTCGAAACCCTCAACGATGAAAAAAAGGGGCTAAAAAGGCCC
>Ga0179593_1643683_pt1 | contig 20295 bp, 32 predicted proteins | sample CZODoug2_1_08_16_FD_185931 | JGI IMG/M metagenome (GOLD analysis project Ga0179593, IMG submission 185931) | Vadose zone soil fungal communities from Angelo Coast Range Reserve, California, USA - CZODoug2_1_08_16fungal (PacBio error correction) | ecosystem: Environmental > Terrestrial > Soil >...
AGCAAAAGGCGATTTATGCAAAAAAAAGTGCAGCCTGTTGTATAGGAAAAACGTCACCCCGCGGGACGTATTGGTGCATGCTCGAAGTCGTCTTTTTCAAGATGTTGTGATTCCGTTTGTCTGGGGGTGCTCCTCTTTGGTGGGGGAAAAGGACTCCTGCCCGACGGGGCATACACAAAAAATTCGTAAGGTTGGAAGATTATATTCGGGAAAGAGGGAAATTCCTGCATCCAGGCGGCAGGGACTTGAGCCATCATGTATTAGGAGTAGTTATCTTCTGCAGACAGAAAAGGGCGCTCTTTTCCAGCAAATGGGAGGCAAGTAGGGAAGGGAAACCAAAAGGACAAATGTATCAACTGGGGAAGGAAGGGACTTTACTAGCTTTAGGGGGGTGAATCGCTGTGAAAGAGAAAAGGGGGGGACTCATATTGAGGAACACTCATATGAAGGGGCGTATTGTTCACTTTATGCGGGAGGAAAGAAAAGAAGCGTGTAAAAAGCTATGGGGTCCTCGCCGACGTAGACTGATACAAGGGGAATCTAATTCTTCGAACACGTGCTGGAGAACCTACGTCGGAGAAGTTTCCGCAGCCGACAACATGCTGATGCGCAGAGGGAGGGTGAACTCTCAATCCAGTTAAAGATGGGGATAGACGTAAGTATTGGACAAATAGGTCCCCTAAAAAGGAAGAAAAGGGTTCTCTGCAAAAAGTGGGATCTGTCGTTTCCTGGAAGTCCTAGAGGGAAGATTGACTTTGAAGAAGGGGGAAAAGAGGAGGCAAGCTATCAATTAATACAGGGGGGGGGGAGGGGGCCGCGGCCTTTCTTGGGGTGGCCGCTGAGAAAGACATCTTCGGAGAGGCATATCCTCGACTAAATTTGTGGCCTTGATAGAAAATGCATATGAGGGATACATCTGTTTTTTCAAAAGGAAAAACACGAAGAACTGGGGATATCTCACAAGCTTAAGGGAAAGGTGATCATGCCACCGGAATAATCCTCTCTGGAAATTCTCGTCGGAGATAGGGGCCGCTATTCAACTTTCTGGCTGACAGCGGGGGGGGGGGGGGGGGGGGGGATTGTTTCAGTACAATATGGAAAACGAACCGTAGGGAGGGGGATCATCGAGACCAGGGTGGCTTCAACGCCGCGAGGAGAAGAGGAAGGGCCCAAATTGTCTCTAAACCATCGTGGCAAGGAAAAGGGAAAAGAACTGTCCGCGTCATTATGGGGGGTTTTGATTCGGGGGGTCTAGCAAGAAGAGGGGTTTCTCCGGATAATGAAGGGAAAGGATTGGACGTGATGTCTGGGGGTTGAATAATCGGCGGGGGGAGAAAGGCTGGTTCAACAGCGAAAAAAGCGCATATGGGGGGTATAGGAAAAAAATTTAAAGACCCCATCTTCACAATCGTGGGGGGGAAAGTCACTCCCAAACCCCCGTGAGAGAGGAAAAGTCCCCCCTCCCAAAAAAAAAAAAAAAGACCAGGAAAAAAAAGAAAGTTTTATCGGCAAGACTTCAAGAGGAAAAGAACGTAAAACAATTTCAATCACCCCAGGATGGACACCGGAAAGGAGGGTTACGACTCGGTTGGGGGAGGAGAAAGACACCACTGGGAACGATTGAAAAAAAGATCTCTTTCCTCTTTTGAGAAGGGGAATCTGGTCTGTATTTCAAAAACGTCGTGCACACAATCCTGGAAAGGAAATCATTACCGCCGAAGAGGAACGCTGAATTGGGGGGGGAAGGGGGGGGGGGGAACGCTCCAAAAGAAGAGCGCAACTGATTTTGGTGGGGGAGGCGAGGGGGATCCTGTGAAAACCAAAGCAAAAAAAACCGCAAGCAAGGAACGCTCGCCGTGGGGGAACGCAGCCGACGCGCCACTCTGTCATCTAAAAAAAAAAGGAGGAGGAGAATAGTTTGGGGGAGAGGCGTTGTGCGGATGCGAAAAAAGTCAGGAGTGAGGGCTGTTGGGGGTGTTTTTGTTCACAGGGTATCGAGCGGGGGAAAAAACTCAGTTGAGGTCCACGAAGTCGGGGGAGAGTTTCCAATCAGGGGGGGGTCCTGAGAATGTTGAGAGGGTAAAAATGAGTTCCCTTCAGAAAGAGGGAAAATTGGGGTTGCACGGAATGTTGGGGGAAGAAGACATACAAACGGATTTAAAAGAGAAAAGAAGATTCTATGTTTTTTGGTGGGGAAAGTGGAAGTCTCCTCCTTTTCAAAAAAAGTCACCCCCCGATTGCCGGGAGGAGGATTGAATGGATAGAGGGATTTCAATTCATGGGGAGGGGGAAAGAAGGAAATAAAAAGATATTTTGCCGGGGTATTGCACGGAGGCAAGGGAGAGCACGATTGGGAAAGGGGATAATCAACCTTGGGCAGGGAAGAAAGGTGCGCATGAATCAGGTTGGCAGGAAAAACTCATTTCGATGTATTCAATCCAATGCGTGGGAATAATCCCCAAACCGAAGGGGGTCTCGAACGCTTTCCCTCCCCCGCAGGGGAAAAAAACCCCTACATCATGAAGTTCGGAAGACTTCATTGGGGGAAGAGTTGATCCGCGAGCGGCGGGTGTTGATCCATCGGAGAGGGGAGAAAGCTTTCCCCTTTTGGGGTGACGAATCAGAGCCACAAACCCACTCTGCTCCGTCAAGGGGACGGGCGAAAACTATCTGCGAATAAAAAAAGAGATTAATTCTCAAGGTGGGGATAACACGGAGGGGTTCGAGTTCAGAAAATTCGTTTCGTTCTCAAAAGTAGCCAAAATGTTGTGGCCGTATAAAAAGAGATCTGTCGATTCAAGGCAAGGTAAGTCGACGATGCTAATAGTGAGGGAAAACGCCCAAAAGGAGCCGGCCAAAATACCAATCACATCAAGGCCGAGAAGAAGGGAAGTGCTACCTCTTTCAGAAGGAAAAACGACACTTCAAAGAGGGGAATAACATGGGAATCAACTACATAAGGGCGTCTCTCTCCAGAGAAGTGGAAGGGAACGAATTCCTTACGTCTAAAAAAGTTCGATTTCATCTTTCCCGGAATCAAGATCCATGGGAGCGATTCAGTCTTGCGGGCAAAAAGTCTACTTCGGGCACTTTAAAGCACGTTGCAAGAAAAATTCGATTATTCCGAATCAGCGGCCAGCGAACCGGGGGCGGCTAAGACCAACAGCGGGGGGGGGGGGGGAAACGATAACCTCTCGCGGATCAGAACGGGGAGGACATACATCTTCCATCTGCGGGGGAAGGGGAAATATCAATTGACAGTCTAAATAGGCAGGTAAAAAGGGGAAAACATGAAAATCTCTTGAGCCTAGTCGGGGAAGAGTACTTGTCTAAGTTTACCTCGACGGGAAGGCAAAGGGGAAGTGAAAGCTAAGCCAACCAGGTAGGACAGGGAAGTTGACAGAGAAGATTAACTACAAGACATTCTGCCATAATGAAAATGATTCGCGATTAAAAAAACAGAGAATCGGGGAAACTACGCGACCGAAAAAAAAAGGTGTTTATGCCAAAGGAGGGAAGGAGAACGGGGCCAAAAACACAAGAAGGCAATAAACTTCAAAACGAAAAACATCCTTAACCCGGACGAGTGGGAAGGGAAAGGCATCCTATTTTTTGTAGAAAAAAGAACGGTCAGGGGAGTTCCACGGGTGTAAACTATCTACACAGGGAAGCCTACCTCATGGCACACTAAATCCTGTCCGGGGGAAAGAAAGGGGGGTATTGCCTTTAATTAGAAAGGAAACACCCAACAAAGGAGAAAGAAGAGAGGAAAATACCTATTTTGGCGATTTGAAAGAGAAGGGGGTGCCGCCTGTGCGATCTGTACACAAGGAGGAAAACGCAATACAGACCGTTATAGGGAAAGAAAAAAAACCTAGGGGAATTAACAGAAGAGGTTAAGGAGGGCTCGTTCTTTCGTTTGGGGAGATAGGTGTTGTGTGCACTTCTCCGCCTACGAGATGGGAAAAAGCGCGTCATGTATTGGGGACAACAAGGATTAAGGAATACGAGAATTACAGCAACATCGTCAAGCCTTGACCAGCATGGTAAGTTAAATCTCGCGTGAGGAAAGGGGGAAGACTGTTGCTCAGGAATGGGAAAAGAGTCCTCCTTCGATGTTCCTCCTGTCTTTGATTTTCAGTGTTGGTCGCTTTGAACTTCTCTGTAGGGGGGAAAAGGGGGGAGCAGTACGCGAAAGCAGACTTACGGTCAAGGGTAAAGGTGCTTCTCTATTCAGGGGAAGGGAAGCCAGTGGGGGTCTAAGTCGACGGTGAGAAAAAAAGAAATCTACCATTCTTTCGAGAGAAAGGGAGTCCACCAAACGGAGGAATACAACGGTTCGGGAACGTTCCGCAGAAGAAAATTCTGGGGGACTCAGAATGAGGGGGAACTCGAACTCCAGGTCTGGAGGGAGACTTCCGGAAGGGTTGACAAAGCGGTCCCACGGAAAGGAACTGTTCGCGAAAATGAAAGTGGATGAAGAACTTGACAGGGAGCCCTCTCTTGGGTTGCGGTTGAAAAAAAGCCTTTAACTGATAGGCTAAATCTCTCGAAAATGTGAGGCTCTCAGGGTGTTATTTTAACGGAGATCCCGGGTTCACTAAAAGGAAAATAGAAAAAAAAAAAAAAAAAAAAAAGAAAGAAAAAAAAAAAAAAAAAAAAAAAACATAGGGTCAAATCGAGAGAAGTACCGGTTGGGGGGTTTGCCCTGCAGATGAAGAGGGAAAACCACATCGTCGAGCGGGGAACAGATACTACAAGAAGAACGATCTCGCACAGCGTGAAAAGGGGGGAGAAACAACTTGGGAGGTCGCTGAGAGGGCATTCTCGGAGGAAAGAACTAGGCATGCTTGCGGGAAAGGAGGGGGTGATTGGGTACAGTAAAGTCTACCCTAACGGAAAATGGCATCTCGAAAAAAAAGGTTGTCTTCACACGCAAGACGCGGGACTCAGGAGTCGCTAAAAAATGCAATCGTTCAACCTACCTGCGCGTAATGCGGGAGTGATTCTGGACATCGGGGGGAAAGGAGGTTCGGGGGAAGCGGAAAGGGATTGCCCTTTATTAAGGGAATGTCGGTATTGAAAGGAAGGCCTATCTAAAAATTCTGGGGGAAAAAAAACGAAGTCCAGAAGTGGGGATCGATAGTTTGAAAAAAAAGACCATATTCCAATCTGGAAAAGGGGCCCATAACTGCAACGTGTCAGAAACTAAAAAAGGGGTCCTCAACAGGGTTATCTGCAAAAAAGGAAGGAAATAACGTAAGCCCGGGGAAAAAAAAGTCAACGCCATGATGGACAGAGGGGGGGGGCAAAAACGGTTTGGAAAGTAGAGAAAAAAAAAAAAGGAGAAAGAACACTTGTATTTAAAAAAACAGGAGGAGATTTTCATCTGTGGTTGAGGAGTCTTCTGCAAACACGTCGTGCACCCATCGGGGAAAAAGGAGAAGTCATTTACCACCCAGGGGCGAAAAGCTTCTCTTAACGCTTTCCTGGGGCCGAAGAAAAGGGGGAACTCTCCAATACCGCATCGGAAAAAAAGGGAAAGGGGTGAAGTCGATCAAAAAAAAAAGAAAACAAGGAAAACAAACCGCATCACTAAAAAAAGGGGGGGTTGCGATCGAAAGAACGAACTCTCCAACTCGTGGATACTGAGAAAAAAAAAAAAAGGAGATGTAGGAAAGATATATATGAGAGGAGGAGATGGAGATTAGATGCTTGCGGTTGGGGGGTTTGCGTGGTTGTCACATGTATCGATCGAGGGAAAGACTCAGTGGGGAAAAACACATAAGTCCTTGGGAGATTTGGAAAAAGAAGGGGAGAAGAAAGGAAGCTGTTCCTAAAGTATGAGAGAAAAAAAGGAGGGAAGCATCTTGAGGAAAGAGTGTTTTTCAGAACAGAAACGGATTAGAGACACAGATGAAAGAGAAGAAAGGGGGGGGGGTTCCAGCGGTGTAGTATCCGTTTAATCCGTGGTGGTACAGGAAAGGTCAAAACGCGTCGTCAACCCAGATTGGCCGGTCAACATCGGGGATTTGAGTGGCGAAGGGGGGAATCATTGGAAGGTAAGCCGATACAAAGAAGTTGACGGAAAGATATCTGCCCGGAGGCAGGAAGAGAGACCACTGGTCTATCAAAGGGGGACAAGAGGGAGACCAAGTGAGGCGGGGTCGCTGTTCAAAAAGGCAGGGATCTGCCCGATTCTTCCGAAGAAAGGAACGTCCAGGTCCGGCGGAAAAAAAAGAAAGGGGGCTCGAACGCTTAAAGAGGAAAATAAACCCGACCTCATCGCTGACATTAGGGGGGAAGAAAACAACTGCTGTTTTAGAGAAGGGGAGCCAACGGGTCGTGAAAAAAGCGTCGAGATGATCCCAGGAAAAAAGGGGTCGGGGGCAGCATATTTGGTTCACTGAAAAAGAAAAACCCACTCTGAAGGGGCAGCCGAAGGATCAAGGGGGACTCGCATAAAAGATATATTATTCTCAATGGGAGGGAAGGAAACACATGTGGGTCACTCTGTTTCTATATCAGAAAGGGAGTTCTTGTTCCGGGGTACTCAGGAGACAATGTTTTTGCCGTATCCCCGAGCATCTTCCAGTTTCGAAAGGAGAGGGTACTTCGGGGGAAGATGTGGGAACCGCGTAAAATCCTTCCAGCCATACAATCAAAAAAAGGAATCTTCCTAGCCATTGATTAGCGAGGAGGAAAATCCTTAAGGAAATTAAAAACAAGTCCACTGGGGAACGAACATGTCAGAAAAAGAACTGATTTGTGTGTTGTTGTGGGTGGGGGGGTGCGGGGTAGGAGAAAAGTGGAAGGGGACCGGAGGGGGAAAAAGTCAGGAAAGGAGGGCGAACCTGGAGTAGAGTCTCTAAGCACCCTCTCTTAGAAAAGAAAGGTGCTCGAGTAGGTGCTGCCAAAGGAGAGAGGGACGGTCTTCCGCCATAGAAAAAAAAAAAAACTGAAAAAGATATTTAAAAAGAATGGTAGAGCAGGGCGCAACGGAAGCTAGACAAACAATCGCTGGGGAAGAAAAGGGGATAATCTGCTGAGAAGGGCAGAAACGGAATCTGCGTGCTCTTCCTGATCATGCGAAAACTTAAAGAGTCAAATCGATTCAAAAAAAGAATCTCTTCAAGCCAAACAGGGGATCCTTGTCCTAAGGGGGATCAAGTGCGCAAGCGTCAAACCAGGTCGGCAGATGGAGGGTGACTCAGCGAAGAAGAAAAGAGAGATGGCTCAAGATCATTCTGTTCGGCCCAAAGGAATTCCGTATTACATAGCATCGGGAACACTAAAACCTGACGCGCAGTGTGTGAGGAAAGAGGAAAGGAGAACGTGGCCCACAACGAGAAAAGGGCACCAAGAAACGGCAAAACCTACGAGTGCAAGAACAGGCCATCCGAGGTTTGGGGGGGGGCTCAAGCAAAAAATAACGGTCTGGTATGGAGGGGGGGGGGGCCGCCTGTGGTGTAGACTAAAAAGGGAGGGACTCTAGAAGACAACTCGGGTATTGGCTTGTATTAGTAAAAAGAAAAAAAACAAAAACGAGGAGGAGAAAGAGAGAGATTAATCCACGCAAGACCGGGTGGTGTATGCCAGAGCAGAGTGGAGGGGGAAGAAAAGCGAAAAACGCGAAATTAAAAGAAGGGGGATTGAGCACAAAACCTTGGGTCGGCGAACAGTTCCTTGGAAAGAGGGAAGGGGGGATTTTGCTATTCTTGCAGGGGGGGATAGAGGGGGGGGTTGTGGAAAATGCCCGACGAGATGGGAGACCACAACGCGTCAGTTAGTCGTAGTTTGGTGTGGGTGATCGGGAATTCCCTTTTGAAAGAGAGAAAGGTTGGCCATCCATAGTAGGGAACGGGCGTCAACTAAGGGAGGCGCATCTTTCGAAAAAAGGGATCCGTCGAGTTAAGGAACAAAGATCAAGCAGGGAGGGCTTTATATCAGTTTTCAAATGGGGGCAGACTTTGACCTGCAAAAGGGAAGGGGGAGAGTACGCGCAAAAAGAAATTGTAGGTACGTCCCTTCACGTTCAAGAGAAAGAGCATGGGTAGGGAAAATCTATTGTTGGGAGCCTACGGTTTCTCGAGCATCTTTTCGAATAGCGTCCACGTTCCCAAGAGAAAGGGAGATACCCTTCGGGGTAAAGGGGGGAAAGGCCGACTTCTATGCACACTTCTTAGATTGCGCAGATGAGGGGATCTCGCTGAATGAATGTTGACAAATCTTTCCCCAGGAAAAAGGGGAGCCCAACCAGTGGAAAAAGAGGAGGGGAAGGGGAAAGTGTTCTTTCCTCTCTGGGAGGGAAAAAAACGGTTGGGGGAGAAGGCTTCTGCAGAAAGAGGGGAGAATCAATGGCTTAGGCCGAGTGGGGATGGAGTGGTCTGGGGCGCGTCAGAGGGAAGAAGGGACACTAACTCTGGGGGGAATAGGGGGGCAAAAGAGGTTTTTGAACAAAACCTTGTCTCCAGATGCAAAGGGACTGGGGGCAAAACATCTGGTCCGAGAGGGGGTCCTATAACGAGAAAAAAAGAATTGCGGGATCGTTGAAAGAAACGGGATCATCCAACGAGATGGAAACTCCTGTAGCTTCAGTCTCGGGAAGTAGGGAGGCTACGAAAAAGAGTTGGGGTTATGAAAGAAAATATGCGGGGACAACCGACCTTAGAAGAGCGGGGGGATAGACTATTTTGTCGAAAAAGGAGAGAGAGGACTCGCATGATAAACTCAGCAGTTAAGGGGGGTCTAAACTTCCATAGGAAGGGGGGTGGGGTTGGGTTGATAGTCTTTTGCCGTTCGAGCAAAAGAAAAGGTTTCTCCGGCTATTCTTTGGGAAAATGTGGGAAGGGGAAAATTAATCGAAATCGGTAAAAAAAAAAAAACAGAGAATTCCAGTCCAAAAACAACACCACCTAGAATGGATCGTCATATTTTCCAAGGGGAGACAAAATATGAAAAATCTTAAGGGACTCCCGTGCAGAGAAAAAGGGAACGGCAACTCTCTTTGGGAAAAATTGGAAAAGGAATGAAGAAAAATCACATTCAGCAACGCCAGGATGAACACGGAAAGAGGGGACGCGTCTTTTTGTAAAAAAGGAAAAAAAGGAATTAAAGGAAAAAAACATCAGGAAAATCTAAGGGAAAGGTGTTATCCGTGTAATCCGGGGGGGTGAAAAAAACCACGGAGGGAAAAATAGCGAGCTTACGGGGACCTAAGGGAAGCCTCTGAATACTTCTAGGGGCCGAGAAGGATTGGGAAAAGCATCGTGGAGGAAAAAAAGGGGGTAGGACAAGCGCTGGAAAGGGGAAACCAAAGCAAACCAGGAAACGAAAGCTCTCCATGTTGGGAGCAGAAGAAAAGAAGTCGCAACTAGTCTACTCTCAAGGTCTTAAAAGGGCGCGTCGTCTTGCGGGGGGGAGGGGCGGAAAGAAAGCGGATGTTTGGGGGGTTTGCTTTTGTGTGTCACGGAGAGAGAGTCACTACCAAACTCCGTTTAGCAGGAAGTGGGAGAAAGGTCAAAAAGGAATCTTTCCAAAGTATTACCGCGGCGGTAAATTAGTTCCAAAAGGAAAGATGGGGTGAACGAGGGGTTTGCATAAGAAAAACAGACACGGAGAAAAAAGAGAAATTAAAAAGGAAAGGAGATGTGGGGGGAGGGTTCTCCGTGTTAATCCGGGCAAGGACTTTCTCCTCCTTTTCAAAAAAAAAAGAAAAAGGGCCAACCCAGATTGCGGGGAGCAAAACTGCGTTTGAGTTTGAATTGCGAGGAAGGTAGGAAAGGGGGGGAAGTCTTTGCCGATAGGGGCAGGGAGAAAGGAGGGGAAAAAAAGGGGGGGGAAAGGCTCGGAAAGAAAAAAGGAAAAAGGGGGGATTGTAATTTGGTGGCAAGAGGAGAAAAGAAAAAGAGCTTGAACTTCGCTGTTGAGGAGATCGCCGTAGGACACGTCACAAGGAAGGGCATATCCGTCGAAAAAGGCTCGAAAAGAGCCAAGCCGATTTCCAGACGCAAAACCAAAAAAACGCTGAGTTCTGCAAAAAGGAGGTGGGCAAAAAAGCTGGGGAGAAAAAAAAACCGCGATTCTCCGAGAGGGGGAAAGGACAACACTTCCGGGACGATGAAAGAGCGTCCGCCGGGTCGGGTGCCAAGGAGGGGGAAGGGGGGGAAACCATTCACACCACCCAAACGTTATCAGGAGGGAAAGACTAATACCCGAAGGGAAAAAAAAGCAGAGATTAGTTCGCAGGCCTCATTCACACTTTCGGAAAAAGGGGAAAGAAATTTCTTAGTGTGGGGCGGCTAAAAAAACTCGAAAGGAATGTGTGGGTTCTCCCGTCATCTTGCAAAAAAGGGGGGAGGGAAAGTGAAAAAGTCGATGCGAGGGGCCTATGTTCGGAAAAAGGAAGAATACTAGGCCGGCCAAAAGCAATCCCAATCAATTCAGAAGAAAATGGGGGGACTTAAAAAAGTAAAATGATTCCACATTGAAAAGAAGAAGGAAAAGAAACAGGGGTCAAGTAAACCGAATCAGAAGGCCAAAAAAAGGGTGACCTGCTTTGAAAAAAAAGGGGAGGAGAACCGTTCTAGTCATCTGGCCAGAAAAGGAGGGAAAGGAGCAGTTCTCGAAGTCGGAAGAAAGAGAAAGAGACAGGGAGGCACTTGGGCAAGAGAAGCCTTCGGGGGGACCGAAAGGGAAGGATTAAAAGAAGGCAAATGCTCACCTGTAGAACCAACCAAGAAGGAAAACGATAAAAATGCCAAAAGAGTTCTCAAGGAAGGGACCGTTAAGACAGCGGTAGGGGGGGAGGCGCCGTCCTGATCAAAAAAAAGTAGAAGAGCATTGAATCACAAAAATCGTCCAGCAGGTGAAATTGAAGGTAATCGACGAAGTCAAGGAGGAGAAGCTTCGTCCACCAGGTCGGAAAAGTCGGTGACGCCCAGAGAGAGATAAAGGGGCTGGGGGGGAGAAAGGGAATTCTGCCGCTGCTTTAAAAGGGAAAGAAATTACAAAAAAAAAAAAAAAAGGAACTACGATATTGAAGAGCTGGGGAAAATCGAGGGTCGGGGGGAACTTTTCCCAAAACAAAAGGGCGATTCACCATAAACTTCAAGGAAAGAGGAAAACATCCTGAACCCTTACTAGCGATCACCGAGGAACATCACCATAACGGTAGTAAGGGAAGGGGGGGGGCCGGGGTTAAAAGATCTACCCCAGTCTTCACTCTGCCCGGGGAGAGGCCCAAATCTGTATTTGCTTTTATATAAAAAACAAAAACGAGGATGACGGTAATCAAAGGTTCTATTTAGGCAAGAGCAGAGTTGGAAGGTGTAGATCAAAGCACCATCTTCACCCCGCGAAAAAAGGAAAGGGGGGGGGTGCTTGCGCACAAACCTCGGACATGCCTTGAACGAGGATTTTTTGCGAGGGAGGCCGTGTGCATCTCGTTTTTGAGGGTCTACGGCGGGATATGGGGCATACACAAAGGAAAGGAAGGGGGAGTATTTGCCCAGAGTTCGGGGGGAAAGTCCTTTGAAAGAGAATGTCCTTAGGAGCCAGCAGGGAGGATGAAGAGGGGAGTAACAAAGAAGAAACGGGACCCTGTTGATCATCTTGTCAGAAAAAAAGGAAAAGAAGGAGGGTACCCTCGACAAGGATCAAAAAAGGCGGATTTGACAGTAGAAAAAATGTTGAAAGGCTCGAAGTTGCTCAGGGGGAGGGAAACGCACGCAGATAACGATGGGCGGAGGTCCCGCACGTTCGGGCGAGAAAAAGGGGAAAACGCTATTGGGGTCCGCCGAAAGAACTCTCGAAAGGGGTCGTAAGAATCGAAAGAAGATGAAAAGCGGAGGGAGACCGAACTTCCCTCGGAGAAGGGGGGGAAAAAGCCGACTTCGAGCACATGCTGAGAGCAGATTGCGGGAGGGAAAACCATGGAGAGAGGAATCCTCCTGAATTTACAAGCGTTCCCAAAGAGGGATGGGGAGAGCACCTCCAGGGAGATCTGTCGGAGGAAGGGTGGTCGTTCCTCGCTGGTTAAGGTTGAAGCAGTTACGCGGAAATCAATGGAGGAAGCCTTTCTTGGGTTGGGGGGGGGGGCGGCGAGAACGGGGAAACTAAAATCCGAAGGGGAAAAATCCGCCCTCGAGAAACTTTGAGGTCTCGGGTTAAATGGAATAAGGGGGGGAAACAAAATAAGGTTTGACGAGCGGGGCCGATAACGACACTAATAGGTCGGTATCTCAGGGAATTTTATCATAGAATAATCTCGCTGTAAGGAAGTCGAGCTTCAAGCGTTCTCTGGGGGCAGAGGAAGAGACGGCTTGCGCGCGGGGGTGATTGTGGGGGAGTCACCCAGAAGACTCTCTGGATCATCTCGGGGGGGATTAAAATTGAAGATATACTCTATTTCTCACATGGGAGGGAAAGAAGTTTCAACGTTCAAAGGGAATGACAAGCGTCAATGATGTCGTGGGGGGATGTCGGGAAGGAGAACCATACTAGTCCGTGGGGGGGGGAGACCCTTTAAATTCAAACATTTGCCGTGAATGTCGGTAGGGGGGGGGGAAAGAGGAGCGAAATTCGTGTTTCAACAGCGAGAAAGAATATTGGGACGACAGGGAAAAAAGAATACCCCAAAAAGACTTTCCATATCACTGCCTCAAGAGAAAGGGATCCTTAGCTCTTTTTATATCGGCAAGACGTAAAAAAGGAAAGGAAGGAAGGTCAAATCAACGCCATTATGGACCCGTGGAAAAAAGGGGGGGACGACTCGGTTTGAAAGGACCCCACTTGATGAAAAGAAAAAAAAAGGGAAAACTAACCATCGCATCTTGAGAGGTCAGAAGGTTGTATCCGTGTAATCCGTGTCTGTCGAGAAAAAAAAAGAAAAAAAGGCGAAGCTGACGGACCTATTTACCGAAGACTTCAGAGGCAACGAGAAGGGTTTGAAAATTAAAAGAAAGGAGGATCAACTGAGTTTGGTAGGAGGAGAGGCAATGGACCAAAAAAACACAGGCACGAACTGCTCGCCTTTTTGTCAGAAGAAAAAAAGCCAACTCGTTCTCTCTCGCAAGGGAGAGGAAAAAGAGAGAGAGGACCGAGTTTGAGGGAGCGAACCAAAAAGAGGGCTTCGTTTTGTTTGCTTGGAAAAGGGGGATCGGAAGGAGGGGGCCTACCAACGGAAGTTGAGACCAAAGGAGGAGAGTTTCCCAATCCGGTTTTCTCTCGGAAGCGGGCAGAGAAGTATTGAAAATCTTCTCAAAGGGGGGGGGGGGAGGTTTGCAAGAAGACGACCACGGATGAAGAGACACCTGAAAGAGAAGAGAAGATGGGGTTGGTCCATCCGTGTTATCCGGGGAGCCTGGGAGGAAAAAGGGGTCAAACGCGTCGGTCACCAGGTCAGGGTCCATCCGGCGTGGGTGTCCTTCAGGGGGAAAAGGGGAGGGGAAAAAGAGAGTTTGGCCTGATGGGAGGAACGAGGGGAAGAATCCAGCTCTTCAAGATTGTGAAAGGAGGGGGGAAAATTTGGGCAATATTTCTATCAAAAAAGGGACTGACGGATCTCGCTATTCTTGGCCATAAACCGACATTAAGAGGAGGGATAAAGGGTCAATTCCGTCTAAACGACGAATGGGGGGGGGATCTGAACAAGGGAAAAATCAAAAACCCCAAAGAGAAGAGGAGTTCGGCCTGAACGATGGAAAAAAGGGTAATCGACAAAAGCTATTCTCCGAGGGCGGTGAAGTCCAAACTACCGGGAGGGGGGCTCGTTAAGCAGGGGAAAGCATATTTTACTGTCCACAAAAAACGATTCTAAGGGGGAGAAGAGGAAGAGAGGCGATCCCTACGAAGACGCTAATCGCCCCTACAGCAAAAGTTTTCTGTCAGCAAAAGGTCACGATGTGCGATAATGGATTGGGGGGCTCTTGACCAAAGAGAGACATTTTTTACCGTATCAAGAAAAAAACTTTCGGGATTTACGTCGAGCGAGGGGACAGGGAGGCGTTTCGTGCCGCGTCCCGGAAAAAAAGACAGGCCAATCAAAGGCCGCTGCAGAGCCCTTTATTATTGGGGATCACGTCTAATCGTAAATTCGAATCAACTTCAACCCAGCGATGAACGAAGGGGGGCCCACTACGATCTGAAAGCTCTCCAGCTCCTTGGAAAGCTTTTGTCAAAAAAATAGAGTACTTCATCATCGCTAAGGGAGGGGGGAAGGGCAAGAAATCTGTCTCAATAATCATCAAAATCGAAGTCGGCTTGAAATACTCTACGGAGGACCGCCATTTGGGGAAGGGATTTACTCCCTTCAGGGGGGAAAGAAAGCATTTTATATCGGGGCGCAGGAAATCTCTTTTTTGAACAAAAACTTCTAACCTGCTCAAAGAAGGGGGGAGAAAAGGAAAGGGAGTACGAAGCTTCATATTCTTGGAGGAGAAGGGAGGGTCTGCGCAACTTCAGAAGAGCGGTCCAAAAGGTAAAAGCTCGTCAAGAAGGTGATCCTTGTCAGGAATCGACGGGCAAGCCTTGAACAGCTGGAAAAAAGCGGCCTGGCATTCGTGAGTAACACTAGCTTCATGACATTCTGCCGCGAAAGGGGATTCAGGGGGACAAAAATATCATCTTGGCAACTAAGAAAAAAGAAAGGAAAGGGGTTGTATGCCCATCTCTTCGGAACGTGGCACCACAACACCAGAAAGGCAATACTAGAAAACAGGAACTATTTTCAGAACTGTTAAGAGCCGAGGGTTTGGACTCATCCACAAATAAAGGGGTAGCGGGTGGCCTGCCGTATACACCAGGAAGCATAAAATCCGAAAGGACTTGTAATCAAGAAACAAAAAGGGGATGAGGAGGAAGAGAAGGGAATCCAACCAAAACAGTGAAAAAAGAAGGAGGTTAGGCATACATAGTGCCGGGGGGGATCGGTACACAAGAAAAAAATTCAGAAACAGTTAAGGATTAGCACAAAACCTCGGAGGGAAGGAAAGGGAACTCGTCGGGTCAATGTTTCTATTTTTTTGCAGGTGGGGAAAGTCTCGGTTTTTTGGGCCACGTTCGCCGACGAGATGGAGAGCCCAGGGAGTCGGGGGGAAGAGGATATTCGTAGGAGAAAAGTCCTTTGTCAAGCCCGGAATGTCCCTTGAGAAAGCCAGTAGTAGGGGGATTCGCGGGTCAACGAAGGCAGGCGGGGGGGGCGAAGGGTAAGCCTTTAAGAAGGGGGAGGGGAAATTTCGACAAGTATCACTAAACTGGCTTGACGAGGTTTTTGACGAGGAGGGAATGCTCCTTCGACGTTGGCAGAAGGGGGGGGGAAAGGGGGAACTCGCAAAAGCAGGTGAGCTTTATTACGGTCAAGGACACGGGAAAGGGTCGTCGAGCATGAGAAAAGCGATTGTTTGGAAAATGGCAGAGATACCAGGCAGGTTGAGGGAGAAAATGGGGCTTCAGCTTTCACACTGAGGGGCTTAAGAAGCCGAGTAGGGGGGTTGGAAAAGCATCAAGACTTAGCCATTCTTATTCTTGGACAGGAAGAGGAAGAATGAAAACTCGAACGGAGAGGACTGATCTAAGCGTTCCCATTCTCGCTGGGGGAGGCAGGAGCCTGCAAAGTGATATCGTTACTTGGACTATGTTCGGTTCCTCTGCTGGGTGAGGGTGGAAATAACACTTACAGGAGGGAGCGAATCAGGAACAAGCTTCCTTGCTTGGAGGGGGAGTTGGGGGGGCCTGAGGACGCGTTTCACGAAATCTTAGGACATTGGAAATCGCCTCTACGGGGTGAAATGGGGGATTATCCGTGGAGAAGACACCATCTTTTCTATGAGGGGGGGGAAAGAAAAGACACTAAATACCGGGGAGGAAGAGTTACCCCTTGGAAAGGCAGCCACTTGAGGGAAAAGGGTCTTTAGAGGGAAGGAAAGTCATTCGTGGGGGAGAGGAGCAGGGATAGGGCGGAAGGCTCATCTTGGTTTTATTTGGTGGGAGAAATTTCACCCTAACCGGCAAGAGGGGAATAATCTAGAGATGTGGGAATGATCCTAGAGGAAGGGCGCTAAACCAGCAGTTGCAGGGAAAAATGCAGGTATGAGCTTGTTTTTTATTTCTGGAAGAGAGACGTTCTATCCCCTACTAGTCCAACATGGATGCCTTTGGAAAATGGTAAGAAGAAGCAAGGGTGTCTGGGTGCAACAGCGAATGAAAAGAGAGGGGAGAAAGGTCACAAGGTGATGGGAATCCCCATATTCACAATCGGGGGAGGAAAAAAAAGGGAAGAAACTTCTCGTGCAGACTACATCATGGAAGAAAAGACATTTTTTAGAGGATATCGCATTGAAAAGAAATCTTGTGGTACGACGCGTTTTGGAAGGAGAAAAAGGGATGTACAAAACGGACACGTATTGGAAAAAAACCGATCTGAAGAAGGGGGGGGGGGGGATCCTTGTAATCCTTGTCTGGAAAAGGATGCACCAATCTGGGCGAAGGAGAAATTAAAAAACGCTTCTTGGCAGAGAGGAAAAAAGGGGGGGGGGAATAGACAAAGGCAGAGTTTCTCAACTTAGTTGGGTAAAAAAAAGAAAGTCCCTGTTGACCACCAAATTCAAAAGAAGCCGAACGCTCGCCTTTTTGGGGAAAAAAACCAACTATGGAATAGAGAAAAAACGTATTAGGAGGAAAATAGAGAGATGAAATGCGGCGTCGGAAATGTCCTAGGTAAAAAAGTGCCGAGGCAGTGGATGCTTTTTTGTGTTTCTTGGAGCGCTTTTCCTACCAAGGAAAATAGATGCCGTTTCCTTGGGGGGAACAAGAAGGGGGGGGGGAAGCGCGAAAAAAGGAATCTTTCCTATAAGTTATTGGAAGGAAGGGAAAGGGGTAACCCCCGCCTTCTCTTCGAGGGGGGCAAGACGGTTGGGAAAGATTACACGATAAAAAGGAAAGAGATGTGTTTTTTTCCATCCGTGTGGGGAAGGGCGAAGGGGTGGAAAGGACTCAAGTTTCAAGCTTCTCAACCCCCGGGAAAAAAAAAGAAAAAAAGTGATTTGAAATGTCGATTACTTTATTTCATTAGGGGGAAGGAGTGAAGATAAAAAAGGGGGAGTTTTAGGTCGGGGAAAAGAAAAATCTCGTCACTGATGGAGGGGGGGGGAGTCGGGAGACCAGGGTCACTATTGTAACGTCCCAATAGGAAAGGAAGGATTTCACCAGCTGAAAAGAAGATAGTCCGGAAGGGGGAATACAGGCATGACAGGGTATTGGGTCTCGAACGCCGAAGGAGGTCCAGAAAACCAACCGAAAGCAAAGTACGCTGGAAGGGAAAAAAAAGAGGAAAAACGATTTGCACCTGCTTGGTTGGGAAAACAAGGGAGCCCGCGAATCCGATCAAGGTTTGAAGCCACCTCGGGAAAACAGCGCGGGAGAAAGGGTTCGTGTGAAAACATATGGGGAGGAAATCACCCCCACTCCTAAAGGGGGAACGATGAATCAGACGTCGGAAAGCCCGCTACAAAAAAAGTGAATACAGGTGGGCTGCTCAAAGGGAAAAAACGCTGTGGGGCGGGACATGTCTTCCTGGTCTTTCTCGGGAAAAAAAAAAAAAACGAGACCAGATTTTTTTTTGTCAGGAGCCCCGATCATCTGCATCAAGGCAACACATTGGAGTAGAAGCCTCTATTTCGAAATTGAAAAGGAGTCCCGCCGTCCACAGACAATCCCAAGCACTGGCCAAAAAAAGGGGAGGGAGTTATTACCTTCGCCATAAGTAAAAGAAGGAGTACAACCGGAAAAAAAGAAACAGGGTAAGGGAAAAGAAATAAAGGGAAGGCGCACGAGTCGAAAAGTTTAATGGTACCGTGAGGGGACAACATGCGGACGACTGGATTTCGAGGAGCACATCATCTGCGATACAGCTGTGGCTAGAAGTTCGCGGCAACTTCTACTCAGACGCGGAAAAGGACTCCACAACGTGGGGGACGCTTCGATTATTCCAGAAATAGCGAGGCTTCTATACCCAACGAAAGGGGGGACAAAGAGAAAAGAACTCTCAACTCGAGAGGAGGGACCTTACTACAGAGGGAGTGCGCGTCCCTGATCAATGGAAAATTCAAAGAGATGAAACATAAAAAAGCTCGTCAAGAGCCAGTTATCCAATTTTAAAAAGGGGGGAAAAGCGACGGATGAGGAAAGCTGGCGCCACGTCCTTCCTGGATTGACGGAACGGAAAAAATTAACTACGACTTGCTTGGAGAGGAAGGGGACGCTTGCTTGGGGAACACGAGAAGAGCGACTCCTGACGCTCGTTGGAAAAAATCTCTTGCTGAAACTTTGGCCCACACAAAAAGTGCAAGCACTCGCCAACATCCTGACCAGGAGATGCACTGTCTCGGAGACGGTTTGAACCATACGGGTCGTCTTTCTGCGTGTGAAAAAAGGAGGGGGGAACGTATCTACACCAGCGGAGATGCCTCTTGCCTAAAGTGCTTGATTAAAGAGCGCGAAAAAAACGGAGGAGGATGAAAAGAGGGGAAAAGAAAAACCCGATTTGGGGGGATGGTATCCAGAGCAAGAGTGCCAAGGGGGAGGTACACATTCTGCCCCCGGTACAGACTAGTATTGGGGAAAAAACCTCTTATGGGAGAGGTGAACTCGTCCGTGTTTTCAGGGGGTGGGTTGAGGGATTTCGTGTGCATCCGGGGGGGGGGTGGGGGGGGGAAAGAACTGCCCTACGATATGGGAACACAAGAACGTAAGTTGGAAAGAGATACGGGGGTATCCGAATTCAAAAAAAAGACAAGAATGTCCGGGCGAAAAAAGTATTTCATCTTAGAAAAAAACGAAGTCAGTCCTACCGGAGGAAGCTTTGGCCTTGAACCGGGAGGTACCAGGTAAGGCAACTGGCGGACGGGTGGACGAGCTTTGTTAGGTTGGGAAAAGAAAAAAAAAAGTGACCTCTCTTCGAAGTGAGCAAGATTGGCAGATAGAAGAGGATGAAGTTCCCTTCCGTTCTGCGGAAGGGGGGGGTGGAGGTGGAAAAAGAGGATTGGGTGGGGTCTCGCCTACGTTGGCGCATGGCAAGAAGAAAAGAAACATCTTTCGTAATAAAAAAAAAGGAGGACATCGGAAACGAAGAAGAGCACTTTGCCCGAAGAGGAACATGATGGGGGGATGGGACTTGCGCATATCGTGAGAGAACTCATTGGCGCCTGATATAATTGTGAAAGAGGAAAGAGGCGGCGCGCGCCGAAGGATCATGGGAGGGACAGAAAACATTTTCTTTAAAAGGAGGGGTAATCCTTTAAAAGAGGAAGCGTCGCTAAGAAGCCGCGGACAAGCCGGTGGATTTTCGGGGTGGAAGAAGGAAGCGGTTCACGAATATTACGACCGAAGGGCAAAGAGAACACTTTGAAAACAGAAGCATAGAGAAGGGGACAACATGTGGCTTTGGGTCAAGACTACACTCATACCGAAAAGAGAAGCTGACAAACACCTTGGAAGTCTCTTTATCGTGCAGAAGTAAGTCGTATCTCCAGGGATCATCAGTTCTGAGAAGGAGGGGGGGGGAATTTTTGGACAGTAAAGGTGGGATGGAAAACAACCGAATCTATGAAAGGGGCTCAAAGTGCGAAAAAGAGGAAAAACAAGGGTAGCTAAGCCGTTGCAATCGTTCCAGCCGGAAAAAAAAGAAGGGGAGGGGTTTTGTATTCTTTACAGGCAGGGAAGACGGTCGAGCCAAACGTATATGACAGGGGAAGAATTGGACGTGAATGTCCGGGGGAGGGAGCAATCGAAATGGGGCAAAACAGCTAATTCCAATCTCATAGGGGTGGAGGGAAGGAACAAATTTTATTCTAATCCCCGAGAGGGGGAGAGAAGGGGAAATGCACTTCAAGGAAAGTAATGGTTATCGCAAGACTTCCCAATGGGGGGAAGGAGGGGACCATTTCAAATCAACAGGGGAAAGCCATCTTGGTTTGACGACGCGGTTGGGAAAAAGAGGGAAAAAGGAAAAAACGGATTACACGGATCACACGGAAAAAAGATTAGATGTAATCTGGGGGGATGTCTCTGCAAAAAAACTAATAGGGTCGAAGCTGACGGGACAGGGAAACGGAAGCGGGACTACAGAAACAAAGTGGCCGATCTAAACCTGGATGGGGGGAAAAAGAAAGACTTCACTCGTGGCTAGAGTGTTGGGGGTAAAAAAAAGGGAAAAAAGCGAGACCAAAGCAACGCAAAAGAAGCAAGAAAAGGCTCGCCTTTTTTTCAGGGGGGTAGAAAGGACCAACGGGACATAGA
>Ga0179593_1693069_pt1 | contig 20295 bp, 36 predicted proteins | sample CZODoug2_1_08_16_FD_185931 | JGI IMG/M metagenome (GOLD analysis project Ga0179593, IMG submission 185931) | Vadose zone soil fungal communities from Angelo Coast Range Reserve, California, USA - CZODoug2_1_08_16fungal (PacBio error correction) | ecosystem: Environmental > Terrestrial > Soil >...
AAAAGCAGGATCCCGTGACACGTCTTTACACAAGCAATTATAAAAAAAGCAAGCCCGGAGGGGGGGGGGGAAAAAGAAAACATAGAAACAGACGAAGTCCTTCCTATGCAATAGTACGGAAAGAAAATAATAGAAAAAACATGGATTTTTCTTGAGAGAAAAAAACAGAAGCCGCCTTGTTTCCCCTTCAAGGGAAAAAGGAAGGGGAAAAGCCAACATTCTCGGATGGCCTACGTAAGGGGGAGAAGGACATACGTTTTAATAGAAAGCGCAAAGAGAAATGGTGTCGTTTAACCACGAGGCCTTTGGGGGAAAAGGAATATGTCTCAAAGCGGGAAATCGACAAGCCTTCAAGACAAGATTTTCCAAGGTTTTGACCGTCATTCCCCTGCGGAAGAAAAAAAAAGCGCTAGCGAAATAGCGCAAAATTGGCGCAAGGCACGAAATCTTGTGGGGAGCCGAAGGGGAATCGCAGGAAGTGTCGTAAACAATCCATGTCATAACAATCCGGAGGAAGAAGATTACTCTGGTACCCCAATAGGCGCCTTGGGGGAAAACACACGCGAAAGACTCCATGGGGAGTTACGTTATTCGAAGTAAACCGGAACCCGGGGAATCGCCGGAATCTATCCAGCCGCAAGGTGGGGGGGGGGATCAAACCGTTTCAAAAAGCGGGGATTTAAACAAAGAGGGGAGTTCACTCTGGGCCACCGCGCCAGACTCAAGTAGCGCGGGGTGCCTCCTCTCGGAGCAGGGAAGAAAAAAGGATGGTGTCCGGCGCTTTCTGGCCAAGATCGCAAAGGGGGAGGGGGGTTAAGAAAGCTCGCATCCAGGAAAGAACTTCTCTTCCTCGAAAAAAAACGAAGAAACCCGCCCCAGAAGGAAACCCAATCAAAAGGGGAACTAAGCGAAATATTGCTAAACGAAAAGCAACCAATACCTACAAGACAAAACTACAAGAACTCTGAAACGGGAAGGGTCTTTTTTCCTACCTGTATCGCGCGGAAGGGGAAAAAAAAGGAAGGGGGAGAAGAAAATTAAGAATTTAGAAAAAAAAAAAGACAATTTTTCCACAACAAAAAAATGACCCCAGGAAAAGAGCCTTCCACAACAAATTACCGCGGGACGGCGCATCCTGGCCTAAAATGGCCTAAAGCCATGGCCAAAGGAAAGGACGAAAATACCCTTTGACGAAAAAAAAGAAAAGGGAAGGGAGAGACAGCGTAAAGCCCAGGGTGTGTTCCCCGAGCCAGGAACTTTATACGCCCTCGAAATTTGAAAGGAAGACGATCGGTAAATAGTAGGCACACCCGTCCCTTCGACACCGGCTTCCATCTCCCATCAGCAAAAAGGAAAAGGAAGAGGCTAGTCCCGGGGGCGCAAAAAGAAAAAACGCCCCCATTCTTGGCTCAGATGGCTGGAAACGCCGCCAAGAAAGAAGTGTTTGCGTCTGTTCCGAAAAAAAAAAGGCGGGGAGGCTCAAAAAAGAAAAGGGGGAACATCCAGACCTCCATGTCCCCGGCAAAAAGAAACTCACCTTACTCGGGGGAGAAATACGTCCGAAGGGGGAGTTTCATTACTCCAATCAAACATCTCGGCACTCACCCGCCAAGCTCTACCCTGCTCCATCGGAGGGGGGGAAAAGCCAACTTCAACTAAAAGATTTTGAAAAAAAAGAAGTTTGGACCTATAAACGACATCCGCGCCACGTTCGAAAAGCCGTCGAAGAAAAAAATGATGCCCCATCTACTAAACAGGAAAAGAAGGGTACGACTACCGAAAGGGGGAACACTCAAGGGAAAAAGCGTGAGCCATTCGGAGGGCTCCAATCACTTAAACCCGCCTGAAAAAAAAAACACAATCTTTCCCCTTCTCCCAAGAACGAGAAGAAATGTAATTCACCTTTACATCGAAAGGAAACCGGGAAATGGGCTCCGCCAAATTCCCTAACCAAAGGAAAAAGTCCAAAGGAAAAAAAAGTCTTCTTATCTTAGAAATCATGGGGGGGGGGAAGAGCTTTATCTGGGTAGAGGAGGGAAAAGAGAAAAAAATGATCCGTGTGGGGGGGGGTTTGCTTGATTTTCATAAAAGGCGTGGCCGTGATCTTTCTCCAGAGGAAAGGGGGGGTGGTGGTCAAAAGGAAGAAGGGGGGAAAAAAAGGACGCTCCCATACTAACCGGAAAAAGCAACGAGGGGAGCCGTTCTTGTGGTGCCATTCGATGAAAAGAAGCAAAAAGGAAAAAAAAGGCTACGGCCCCGCGCCGGACAAAGAATCGAAAACAGGAATTATTCCCACCGAATTTGGGAAAAAAGAAAAGAGAGGTACTACCGCAAGGTTATCATTCAAACGCTGGGGGAGGGGAAGTGGCAGATCCCAAACGGTCCAAAAAAAAAAAAGGGAAAAAATTAAAAATCCGAAAAAAACCCTTTCCGATTGTTTGGGGAAAAAAGGTCTTCCCCGGTTGAGAAAAAAAAAAAAAAAAAAAAAAAAAAAAAAAAAAAAAAACCAAACCAAAGGGAGGTGCACATTGACGCGCACCTGGAGGGGGGGGACAAAAGGGCAATCTCCTCTCAAACACAAAGGAAAAGAAAAAATGACTTGGCAAAAAGAAAAGGTGACAGGTTGAGCGGTCAATTTGCATCCACGGGAAAAAAAAAAAAGGAAAAGAAAAGGGAAAAGTGATGCTTTTATCAAAAAAAGAGGAAAAAAGTGGTCTTCGAGAGAGGGGGGGGGGGCGGCAAGGCCTTGCCCGTGATTTTTCAAAAGAGAATAAGAAAAGTAAAAATCGCCCACATCGACCCAGCTTTTTGGAAAGGGGGAGGAGAAAGAGAAAAAAGAGGTAAATAAGCAGAAAGGGAAAGAAGGGGGGCATAATCCTGGGATTTTCACGCATGGGAAAAAGGGGGGGAAGTAAGCGTTCTCTTTCGTTCCCCAGGTAGGGGAAAACAAAAAAAAAAAAAAGATCAGTGAAAAAGGGAGAAGGTGAGTAAGGGAAGCGCATCAGGAAGGGAAAAAAAGAAGGGGGTTGGCGCCTTCGACAGATCCCGGAAGAAAGGAAGAAGAATAAAAAAGGGAGTGGTTTCGTTTGAATCTCACTCTCCCCGCCCCTTAAAAAGAAAAAAGGAAAGAGGGAAATACGCAAGAAAAAGAGGGGGGGGGGACGAGGGTGCCGAATGTCCTACCGAAAAGGGGAGCCAGGGTTTGGCGTCCGTCGTTTCCAAGCGTTGCAAGGAAAAGGGGGGGGGAGGGGGGGCCGACCCGGTGGAAGAAGGGGGAAAAAAAAGGGCGACGGGGGTGATTTCCTCCTCCCCCTTAAGGAGGTGGAGAAGGTCACTTGATGAATTTCACGGTAGTGAGTCCGTCCGGGGAAAAAAGGGAAAAATGGTTGATCCGACGGCTGGGAGGAAAACGGACTGGTCCTATCCTAAGACGCCCCCAGAAAGGGGGAAAAAAGGAGAGGGGGTGCCGGTTAAGAGGGAGATAGAAGAGATGGTGGCCGCCGACTCTTGTCGTAATTAACGGGAGGAGGAAAAGTCCGCAGTCGTTGTTGATGACGGAAAAAGGGGAGAGGGAGAAAAAAATGACCAACTTTTGAAGAGGGGAAGGGAAGGGCATGTGTTTTTTTCATTCTACTGAACGACGCAAATCACTTTTGGGAGGGCCGAGCTTCGCGCAATGGGGGGAGCCAAGAAACAAAGCCAAAATGTCCGTACTTTCATGAAAAACAACGGCGGCGGGAGTTAATGGAGATGCCAAAAGGAGGGGAAAAAAGGATGGAAGAGGAAGATTACCCTTTTCTCCGGGCAGGAGGTAGAAGACGAAAATGACCGCGGTGCTTGCTCGTTACCCAAAAGAAAAGAAAAAAGAGGAGCTGCCAGAAAGGGGAGGGGAGGGAAAAGGAATTTTCGACGTAAATGCCGGCCCCCAGGAAGAAAAGGTTTCGGCCAGGATGCGCGGCCTTCAGCTTTGTTGTTAAGGCCTCAGGGGGAGGGGGGGGGCCAGAAGGAAAAAGAGGATGCCGGGCCTTTTGAGAGACCTTTGTTCAGGAAAGAAAAAGGTGAACGTAAAAACCTTCGAACCAGGACCGTTTGGAGGGAGGGGAGGGGAGGGATTGGGACGTGGAAGAAAAAAAAGAAGAGCGCGCCCCTTCACGACTTCTTGTGCTGTTCTTCGGTGGAAAAAAAGGAGAGCGAATGTTCTTGACGGAGCGAGGAAGGAAGAGGGGAGGGAGAGCCGAGAAGAGGGAAGAAAGCGCCGCACTTATTCCATTGCTCTCGAGGGGAAAAAGGAAGGGCAAACAGCGCCGTCCTTTAGGCCTGCCGGGGGAAAAAAAAAAAGGAGGGGGGGACTTAACGGAAAAAAGCAGTTTTTTTGCGAGTGGGAACCCCGACCATCGGCTTGATCGATGGGAAAAAGGGGGGAAAGGGAAAACGTTTTCGGAGGGAAAAAAAAAAAAACCAGGCGGGCCAGTTTCGAGGTTGGGAAAGAAAAGGGGGTTCCAGCGTAATCTTGCATTGTGCTCAGAGAAAGAAAAAAGGGGGGTCTATCCCTGAGAAAAGGCCTTGGTGCGTTTCCGTCCTGAGAAAAAAAAAGGGAATAAAGAAGAAGTTCTGTACCTTAGCGATGAAGGGGGGGAAAAAAAGGGGAGGAAGACTCAACAAAGGGGGGGGGGAAGAGGTGCCGGCCCGTAGAGCTTAAAGGGGGAAAGGGAGACTTTACGGGGCCCAAGGCTCTTTTTTCCAAGGGAAAAAAAAAAAAAAAAGGGAGGAGGTAATCCCAAAGAGAAGGGGTGTTTGAAATTCGACGTATGCCATCGCGAAATGTTGGCTTTGAAAAGAAGTGACCTCCGTGCCGTGTAAGGAACCAGCCCGCAAAAGGGGGGAAAAGGGAAGGGGTAACAGGGTTTGGAAGGGGGGGGGGGAAAAAGGTGCTCGCCGGCTGAGAGATTTTCCTCTGTTTTTCTGCGAAAAAAAGGGGGGGGAAAAGAGAGGGTCACGGACTCCAGGCTTTGCTCCAGGCCTTGCGAAAAAAAAAAAAAAAAAAGGGTAAGGGAAAGAAGGAGGGGGGGAAAAAACAGGACCTGGAGCAGCCTTATCAGTCTGGAGCCCGTGAAAGGAATGGGGCACAAGGCCCTCGAATGAAAACAGAGAAATAAGAAGGGGGGGAAAAAAGAGAAAAAATCGACAACAAAAAAAGAAAGAAGCTATAAATAACCTTTATTTCCTTGGGGAAAAGACACTTCACAGGGCACTGATTGTTCCCAAGGCTCTCCAGGAAATGGAAGAAGGAGGAAAAAAGGGGAAAGGTCAAATCCAACGGCCGCCTGGGCTGGCGCTCACATTGCACAGTAACTTACCGGGAAGGAAAGGTGGGGGCCTACCGAAGGAAGAAGAAGGAAAAGCGACAAAGAAAAAATAAAGAAGACCGAGTCCCAAAGGGGTTTGAAAAGAAGGGGAGGGAAAGGAGTCCATTCCGCCAAAGGGGAAGAAGAGGGGGGACGAAAAAATCGCTTCCTCTGGGAAAAAGCCGCCAGTGAACTAACGAAAAGGGGGAAGAAAAAAGAAAAAATAAATTAGAACCAATCGGAGGAGAGAGGGAAAAATGACAAGATTACCGCTGTAACCCACTCTGAGGGAAGAAACTGACTCCCTTTTTTTCTTACGTAATGAGGAAAAATGAAAAAAAAAAAAAAAAAGGGCCGCAAAAAGGGGGGGAATAGAGTCAAGCCGCCTGTCTGACTTGGTGGGCAGGGAGAAAAAGGGGGGGAAAACGGCAAGATTCTGTGATTTCACTCTGGTCCACGAGAAAAAAAGAAAAAAGGAAGGCGGGTGGGAAAGGACTCTCGTAGCACGGAATCTCGAGCCAAAAGGGGGAAAAAAGAAGAGGAAGGGGATTTCTCCTGAGAGAAGAAGGAAAAGCGGTATCAATTCCTCCGTTTCGAAGAAAGTGGGGGACGGAAAACCGACAAAATCCTTCTTCGAAGGCTGCAGAGAAAAAAAGAAGAGGAATTTCGAAACTGACAACTTCAACAAACCGAAAAGGAAAAAAAAAAAACGGGCGAAAGGGGGTTTTTCCTACGGCTGAGCGCGAGGAAAAGGGGAAAAGAAACTGAATGCGCAAGGGAAGTCAAATCCTTCACCGCCAAAAAAAGGAAAAAAAACAAGCTTCTCCGCCTCATAAAAAAAGAAGAAAGACCATCCGGAAGGTTGTACCTTTCTAAAAGAAGGGGGAAGAAAAAAAGAAAAAAAAAAGATTGTCTCTGCTCCTCAGAGGGAAGAGAAAAAAAGAACGCCAAGAAAAAAAGAAGGGAAAGGAGACTGCCCGCCGGAAAAAGGGAAAGGGAAAGGGTTATCGTGTCCCTCGGAAAAGGGAAAAAGGAAGGGAGGGGAAAGGGAGGAAGACTCCATCAAGAAAAAGAGGGGGGAAGAAAGGATACTACATGGGCCCTGGGGAGAAAAAAATGAGGGGAAGAAAGGGAGAGCGCAGAAACCGAAACGCAACCTCAAAAAAAGGGGAAAGGGGGAGTCTTTTCCTTCTACAGGGAGAAAGAAGGAAAAAAAAAACCGGGGACATCCAACAGGGGAAAAAATCGGGCCTCAAAAAAAAGGGGAAATCCCTCCATCCTAGGGGAAAGGTATTAATGAAGAAAAGGAAAAAGAGGGAAAGAGAGTCGGACGCCGCCCCAAGAGAAAATACTCGGAGGGGGGGGGGAAAAGGGAAAAACGGGGAGTTTCTGCTCCGGAAAAAAAAGAAAGTTTACCGATAAACTCCTCGCCAAGGGGGAAAAAAAATGGCAGAAGGAAAAGGAAAAGAGGAACGTTGAAAAAAGAAAAAAACAAGAAAAAAAATCGTTCAATCGGCAAAAGGGAGAAAAAGGGAGGAAAAAGCCATGGGAAAGGAAAAACTCTTTCTACAAGAAAAAAAGGGGAAAAAGAGGAACAAAAGAAGCTTTTAACTACGACGGAAAGGGCAGCAAAGGGAAAAAAAGAAAGGGGAGGAAAGTTTTCTCACAGAAAAAAAGGGAGTGCCTTGATCGTCGAATCCATTTTTGGGAAAGGAAAAAGTCCAGATATGGAAAAAAAAATGGAGGAAAAAAAAGAAAAAATCTCTCCTTTGGGGGTGGAGGGGGGAGGACCATAGAGAAAAAGAGGTGAAAGGAATGGGAGCATCTTCAAACCAAAAAGGGGGGGGAGGGGGGGAATGACCTTCCTGAAGCCGAGGAAAAAAAAAGACATAAAAAAAAAAAGGTTTCTCACTCCTTTTGTTCTCCTTTCTTTGCGTGGGGGGGATGACAGAATGGAAAAAAAAAGGGATCTACATTCGTGAAAAAGAAAGAAGGGGGGGGACGGATTGGCTTCTATTAAAGAGAAGGGAAAATCCGCACAAAAGAGGGGGGTCTAATTTGGCGGGAGAGAAAAAGGGGTTCCCTCTATACCTTCTTGAAAGAAAAAAAAAAAAGGAGAAGGGAGGAAAGAAAAGAAAAACTTTTTCCGATTGTGGGGGAGAGAAAGCATCAGGGAAAAGGGAAAGAAAGCCTTGGGGGGACTTCAAAAGAAGGGAAAAAAATTGACTCCAAAAGGGGGAGGGGGGACCAATTTCCAAATCCGAAGAAAGGGAGAAAAAAAAAAAAAAAACAGGGGAAAAAGGGAAAGAGGGCCCTTTTCCCCAAGGGGGGGGGGAAAAGGTCAATTTTCACGACGGGAAAGAAAGAAATAACATGAGGGGGGGGAAGAACAAAAAAAAATCTAAAATTTTTTCTTGAGAAAAGGTTTCAACAGGGGGAAAGGAAAACAGGTTCAAAAGGGGGGGAGAAGAAAACAATCACATCTGCCCACATCACGGGGAAAAGGGGGGGAGAAGTGCGGTCGGGAAAAGAAGAAAAACGGGGCATAGGAAAAGGGGGGGAAAAAAGGAGTTCTCGCGTGAAAAGGGGAAAAAAAAGGGGGGGGAACAAGGTGCCTTCATCTAATGGCATCGCCCAAGCAAGGGGGGAGGGAAGGTCGTTGAAAGAAATGGGGAAGGGGGAGAAACCCACAAATTGTATTATCGGGGGAGGGAAAAGGGGGCAGCATTATGGCAATACGCAAAAAAAAAAAAAAACGTTTGAGGAAAAAAAGAAAGATCGCCGCTTCCGCGCACAGGGAAAAAGGGGGAAGGAAAGAAAAGAAAAGACATTATCATGTGGACGAGGGTGCACAAGAAGGACAGGCGGGAAAAAGCCATGTTTTGGGCGTCGGAAGAAAAAGGGGGTCCAGTGACCAGGGCGTGTTTCAGGAGGGGGGGGGAAAAGAAAAAGGGGAAGCGGGTGATGGGAAAAAGAAAAAAAAAAAAGGGGGAAGGCTTGCCTATTTTCTGGAGGGAGAAAAGAAAAAAAGGAGGGGAGGTCGTCGGATGGCATCTTGCCACAGGGGGGGGGGGAAAAAAAGAAGGCTTGGAGGGGAGGGGAACGGCTGGTCCGTAGCCGAAGACGCCAGGGAAAAAGGAAAGGGAGCCGGTTAGAGTGGCGTCGTCGAAACGGGGAAGGGAGGGGAAGAACAAGTAGGGGGGGGAGGGGGAAAAGGAAGGCGGCCTTCCGCGTCGGTGGGGGAAAGGGGAGGAAGGGAATGGCCCTGTCCCTGGAGGGAAAAGGGGGAAAAAAAAAGGGTGGGAGTTTTTTCCTGCAAGGAAAAAAAAGGAGACTGACTGACGAAAAGAAGGGAGGGCTGGGAGAAGATCTCATGAAAAAAAAAAGAAAGGGGGGGGGGAGGAAAACTGCCCTGTTCCGTAAGGAAGGGAAAGAAAAAAATTAAGGGAAGAAGAAGGACTCCGTTGTGGAAGGGGGACTATCTACCTATAAAAGGGGGGAAAAAAAAAAAAAAAGGAAAAAGAGGGGGGGGCGTCTCTTTACCCACCCCATTTGGCGGAAGGAGAAAGGGGAGAATTTTCTTTTCGTCCCCAGGATTTCAGAAAGAAAAAAAAACATCTTCCGGGAATAAGGAGAGGGGAGGTAAGCTTGTTGGGAAAAAAAAAAAAAAGGGGGGGGGGGGGAAATTTTGCCGGGGAAAGAAGAGGAAAAAAGGTTGGAGACCAGGGGGAAAAAGAGAGAGACGCCGGTCGGAAAACCCTGCAAAAAAGAGGGGGGGGAGGGGTTTTTTCTTGTCGGTCCCTTGTAAGGGGGGGGAAAGGAAAAAAAGGAGGCCTGAGGGAAAGGGGGGAGTCGTTGGCCGTGGCCCCCTAGAGAAAAGAGTCTTGACGGAGCAAGAGAAAGGGTGAATCAAGGGGAGGGAGGAGCGCCCCCCTATTCCATGGAAGAAAAAAAAAAAAAGAAGAAGAAAAAAAAAAAGAGAGCAAACGCGCGTCCTTTATTCCTGCAGGGAGAGGAAAAAAAGAAAAATGCAAGGTTTAAATAGGGGTGGCCGAGGGGGAAAAAAAAAAAAAAAAAAAAAAAGGGATTGGATCGATTTCCGAAAGAGGAAGAAAAGTGTCGAAGGGGAGGAAAAGGGGGAGGGCAGCAACGGCTTGTTTTCAAGAGGAGGAAGAAAGGTTTATACATGGATGGGGAAGGGAAAGAAGGGGGGAAAAGGGGCGGGGGGAAAAGGGAAAAAAAGGGGGGAAAAAAGGTCCTTGCCCTTGCGGAAAGAAAAGGGGAAAAAAAGGGGGGTTGCGGAAATAATTCCGCAGGGGGAAGGGGAAAAGGGAAAAAAAGGGAGGGAAAAGAAAATCGGGGGAAAAAGGAAAGGGGGGAATAATTATCTTTCGGGAGCCAAAAGAAAAAAAAAAAGGAAAAGAAGGTCCAATTTGCCGTTAACGAAAAAAGGAGAAAAAAAAAAGTAGCCAGAAAGGGGGGAAACCTCCCGTCCTATATCCCTTGGGAAAAAAAAAAAAAAAAAAAGGGGACCTTCATTTTTCTCAGAAATTAAAGTAGGGGTAGAGGGGAAGAAAATGGACTCAGAGAAAAAGGGTTTCTTCGCGTTCCTTTGCAAAAAAAAGGGAAAAAAAGGGGGAAAAGGGGAAACGGGCTCCAGTCTCGCTTCCAGGCTGGATCAAAGGGAGGGGGAGAAAGAGAAATATAGAAGAGGAAAAAAAGGAAGGAAAGCCCGTGACCAATTCCTTTACACAGAGGGGAAAGGGAAAAAAAGAGCCCCGCTAAATAAACAGAGGAAAATAAGAGACGGAGACACAACGAAAAAAAAAGGAAGGGAAAGAACTTTTAACTATTCCCTGAGAAAAGAAAAAAAGAAAAGGAAAAAACGGAGGTCAAGGCTCTCCTCGAGGGAAAAAAAGAAAAAAGGAGAGGTCGATTTTTTCAAAGAAAAGAAAAACAGGAGGCACAGTAGAGAGGGGGGGGGGAAGTTTAACCACTTATCCTTTTGGAGGGAAGAGGAGAAAGGGGGGAAAAAGGAAATCCGACAAAATCTCTACCGGAAAGAAAAAAAAGAGGATTCAAAAAAGGGGGGGGGGGAGATATGAACGCCAACTAAAAAATCGAGGGGGGGAAAAAGGGAGGAAAAGGGGAAAAGAAATCTTTTGGGACAAAAAAAGGCCGCCAGCACGAAACCGCACCAAGGGGGGAAAAGAGAGAAAGGGACACTCGGGAAAAAAGGAGAGTACCTTGGGCACCCACCACGCCCGTTGGGAAAAAAAAAAAAAAAAAAGGGGAAGGAAAGGAGGGTTTTCGTACGTATTCAAGAAACCCAGGAAAAAAGGGAAGGATCGATTCAGGAGGAGGAAAGGGGGGCGCAAACTCGGAAGGATCGCAAAAAGCTTGGAAGTTAACCGGGAGAAGAGGGGAGCTCGGAAGAGAACCGCAGGCCCTCAAAAGGAAGGATCCTCTTCTGATCAGTGAAGCGAGAGAAAAAGGGGAGAGACGGGTATGCAGGGAAAAGAAGAAAATGAGGGTTATCTTAATTCCCTCGGAGAAAGTCGCTCTCCCAGGAGAAAGAATGACGAGAGGAAAAGAAAAACCTAATAAACAGAAAAAAAAGGGGGGTCGAATGCTCGCCCCTCACGGAAGAGAAGAGGAAGAAAACTCCTCGAAATGGGAGGGAAAAAAGACATAAAAAAAAAAAGAGGAAAAGGGTTCCTGGTCCTCCTTTTTTTTGAGGGGAAAAAAAGGGGGGGGCTGCAGTAATACAAAGGGAAAAAAGAGGGGAATAGCTAAAGGGGAAAAAAGAACCTCTAAACCCACAGAATCGGAAAAAAAAAAAAAAAAGGGAAGTCTCCTCCTCATTAAGGGAGAAAAAAAAAAAGGGGAAAAAAAAATCAGGAAAGAAGGGGGAGGGAAAAATACCTTTCAAAAACTAAAATAAAATCTCAGGGAAAAGAAAAAAGGGGAAAAAACTCCTCCTTAGGAAAAAGGGGAAAAGAAAAGAAAACTCGGAGGAGAACTTTACTCCCGAAGAAAAAAAAAGCCTTGGTAGGGTATTAAAAAAATTTACACCTTCAGGAAAAGAAAAGTCCGGTACGCATGGAAGAAAAAAAAAAAGGGGGGGGGGAGTCCAAAAAGGGGAAGGAAAAGGGAGGAATCCATCGTGGGATTGAGATCCTCCAAACCCAAAAAGGGAAAAAGGAGGCAAGTGATTTGCGTCGGGGAAAAGGGGGGAAAAAAAAAAAGAAAAGCGGAAAAGCGCAAAAGAAAGGGGGGGCAACCGCCATGGAAAAGGGGAAAAGGGGAAAAGGTCCTCAAAAACCAACCGGAAGAGGGGAGAAAAAGGGAACCGAAGGGGGCCCGTACTAAAAAAAAAAAAAAAAAGAAAAAGGGGAACGCGCCCAAGCAGCTCGGAGAAAAAGGAAAAAAAAAGAGGAGCAGCCACGAAAGGAAAAGCGTCGTTTTTTGGCAAGACACTCCTGCCAGCACCAAAAAAAAAGTCCCCCCCAACGAGGGGGGGGAAAGCAGTTTTTAAAAAAAAAAGAAAGGGGGGAAAGTTCGCAACATCCGAAAAGGGGGGAAGATTCCCCATAGGGAGAACGGGGAAAAGGAAAAGTCAAATGGAACAGTCGCCCAGAAAGAAAAAGCACATAACATCTTCATCTTCAAAAGGGGGGGGGAAAAAAAAAAAAGGGGGAAGAAAAAGGAGTTCAACCCGAGAAAAGAGGAAAAAAACGGGGGGAAAAAAATGACATCTCCGGAAAAAAAAGTCTTTTAAAACGAGGGAAAAAATCAACCCCCTGGCATGAGAAAAGAAAAAAAAGAGGGGAAAAAGGGAGAAAAACCTCTTCACCTTATTTCATGGAGGAGGAGGAGCTTAGTAAATCATTTTTTTTCCAAAGGGGGGAAAAAAAAAGGAGAAAAAAGGCCATAAAAAAGAAAAAGAAAGGGGGGGGTTTTTGGTTTGACGGGGGGGGGAAAAGAACTGCCTGGGAAGAAAAGAAAAACGCTCCTACCTTTGTGGGAAAAAAAAATACGAGAACCGGAACCTCGAAAAAGGGGGGAAAAGGGAAAGAAGGGGGGAGGGGCGTGGCCATTAAAGGCTAAAGGGTGAAAAGGAACTCTACGTCCCGCCGCGACAGGAAGGAAAGGAAAAAGGAGGGCGGGGTAGGAGAGGAATCGAATGGCTAACCAGGAAAGGGGAAAAGAAAGAGGGGGGGGGGGGGAGATGTGGGCGATGTGATGTCAAGGGAAAGGAAACGGGAAAAGAGGAAAGGAAGAAGGGAGAAAATTCTCAAAAATACAGGGAAAAATTGTTTTTGGGAGGAAAGATAAAAAAGAGAAAAAGGGGAAAAAAAAGGGGGAAGGGGAAACGGTTTTCACGCCTACCGTCCAAAGAAAAAAAAAGGAAAACGCTGTCTACTTGGAAGGGGGGGGGGAAGGAAAAGGAAAGAAAGGGACAAAAAACAAAGGAAAAAAGAAAAAAAGGGGGAACCTTTTGCCCTTCCAGGGAAGGAAAAGGGAAAAAAGGGGCAGCGGGAACTTTTCAACGTCACGATCAACGGGAAAAGGGGGGAAGAAGAAAAAAAAGGACGTAAAAGGGGAAGAAAAAAAGAAGGGGAGTCCACTGTCTTGCCTTGATTGGAAAAAAAAAAAAAAAAAAAGGGGGGGATAGACAATCACAATCGCAAAAAGAAAAAGGGGGGCAGTTCGAAAAAGAAAAGAAAAGGGAAAGAAGGAAAGCGTGGGCATATTTCCTGGGAGTTTTAAAAGAAGGAGGAGGGGGAGTCCCCAGGTGCCTTCATCGAATGCAAGAAACAAAGAGAAAATCGGTTCAGGGGGGAAGAAAGAAGAAAAGGGAAAGGACAACCCCAATGTCGGAGCGGGGGGAAAAAAAACTGAAAGGAAGAAAAGGGGAGGGGCAATCAAGCCAACCAAAAACAACTGCGAGGGGGGAGGGGGGGCAAAATATAGAAACGACCTCAGAAGAAAAAAAAGGGAAAAGGAACAAATGATTCTACGCTCAAGAAAAAAGGAAGGGGGGGGCGAAGGGCTACGCCCGGTAAAACTGGGGCTCTGAAAAAAAAAAGGAAAAAAAAGAAAGAGGGGCCGTCGAATGTCAAGGGGAGAGGTGGAAAAGGAAAGACTTTATTAACATTTCTCAAAAAAAAAATGGCGCCCGGCACAAAGGGGGAATAGAAAACCAACCCATACCAGAAAGGGAGAAGAAATGTTCTTTATTTCTGAAAAAAAGAGGGGGGAAGGGGGGGGGGAAGGGATTCACGTTATCCGTACAGGAGGAGGGGGAAAAAAGGAAAGACATGGGGGAGGAAAAGGAGGTCGAACCTTTCGATGAGTGGAGAAAAAAAAAGGAAAGGGGGAGTTGACGTTGGCGAGGGGGAAAGAAAAAGGGGGAAGGTAGTAGGGAAGAACAGCAAGAGACTTTGTTCTAATTGAACTCCCGGGAAAAAGGGGGGGGAAAGGACCGCCGTCCGTTGTTGAAGGAAGGGGGTTCAAGGGGGGGAAGGGGGGACAATGGCTGTTCGGGGGAGGGGGGGGAAAAGGGGAAGGGGACGGTCCACATTTTTGGAGGAGAAAAAAAATGGGAAGGCTACGGGTGGATCAGCCGACGAAATCTCGGGAAAGAAAAAAGAAAAGAAAAGTTGTTTCTCCCCCAAGGAAAAGGAGGGGAAACTCAGGAAAAAAGAGGGAGGGGGGAATTTTTATGGAGATGAAAGGAAAAGGGGGGGGGGACTTTTGCCTACGAGAAAAAGAGAAAGAAAAAGGGTGCGAAAAGAAAAGGAGAGGGAATTTAATTCAGTGACGACACAGAAGGGGAAAAGAAGGGGGAAAAAAACTGGGCGACGGCGAGACGGAAAAGAGAAAGGTGGGTTCGGGAAAAAAAGGGGGGAAAAAAAAAAAATTCCGTCTGAAGAAGAAAAGGGGGGCTTTTCGTGCCTTTTTCGGCCAGGAAGAAAAGATGACGGGGGGGGGGAGGACATCAGCTATTATTGCGTGCCTGGGGAAAAAAAGAGGAAAAAGGGAAGAGCCTCCAAAAAAAAAAAAAAAAAAGGGAGAGGAAAAAAACCTTTGGGGAGGGGGGGAAGGGGGGGACAAGGTGTCTTTCTTTGTAATTGTCAAGGGGGGAGAAAAAAAAAAAAAGGACCGGCTTGGCTGTTTTCTTTCGGTTGGCGTGGGGGGAAGAGAAAGGGAGGGAGACGAAAAAAAAAAAGGAAGGCCGGCACTTGAAAAAAAGAAAGAGGGGAGCCTTTCCCTGCGCAGAATAGGGGAGCCCAAAGAGAGGGGGAAAAGAGTGAACTCCAGGCATCTGAAGAAAGGGAAGAAGGGTGCGCCACAGTCGCCCGCGGCATGGGGAGAGGGGGGGGGAAAACGAATTGAAGGGGGAAGGGCGAATACTTTTTAACTTAAAACCATTGACAGGAAAAAAGAGAAAAAAAAAAATAAAGGGAGTTTGGTTTCCAGCAGTAACAGAGGGGGAGAAAGGAAAGGTAGACATGGAAAGAAGAAAGGGCGAGACACGTCCCCCCCCCCCCCCCCCCCCCCCAAAAAAAAAAAAAAGAAAAAGGGAGGGCGTTTCCCCAAGATTTTCTGGGAAAGGGAAAAAAAATTGTACAGGGCAGAAGGGGAGGGGGGAAGAGGAACCCTCCAGGTTAATAGGTCAAAAAAAAGGGGAGGGGGGGAAAAAAAAGAAAGCTTGTCGATTTCCCGCCTTGTGAAGGAAAAAGGGGGAGGAAAAACAAAATTTAAGGGGGGGAGGAGGGGGGGGGAAAAAAACGAGCCATTTCTCGTTTTGTAGTGGGAGAAAAGGGGGGGGAGGGACTCGCGGAGAGCCTTGACCTCAGGAAAAAAAGAAAAAGAAAAGTTAGGGGGGGAAAAAGGGGAGGGAACGGATTTTGCCATCGCCGGACTTCGCGGAGGGAAGGGGGGGAAAACTTTCCATCATAACGCTGTGTAAAGACTGGGAAAAAAAAAAAAGAAAAAAAAAAGAAAAAGGACTGGTGGATAAAAAGGAAAAGGAAGGGGAAGGAAAAGATGAGAGATCACCGCAAATGGAAGAAGGAGGGAAAAAAAAAAAGAGTTATGATGGAAAGTTGTGGGACAAGAACGGAAGCAACTTGAAGCTGAAGGAAGAAGAGAAAAAGACTGTAACTACTTTTTATTTCTTGAAAAAAAAAGGGGAAAAAAAAGGGGCAGGACTCCTCCCGAGGGAAAAGCCAACATGGGGGAAAAAAAAAAACAACAAGGGGAAAATAAAAAGAAAATTGCACAGTCTTACCCTGGGGGTCAGTGGGGAAAAAAAAAGAAGGGGCTTAAAAAACAGAAGGGGGAGAGGAAGGCATCATCCGAGTCAAAAGGGGGAGAGAAAAGGAAGATCTATTTCCGCAACTGTCAAATCGCTAAGGGAGAAAAAAAAAAAATCTTGGAAAAAAAAAAGAAAAAAAAAGACGAAAAGAAAAGGGAAAAAGTCCGAACCAATCCATGTATAAAAAGGAAGGGAAATGCCAGATACCTGGGGGGGAAAAAAAAAAAAAAAAGGAAGAACTTGAAAAAGGGGAAGGAAAAAAACGGTTCCGTGCCGAAGGAAAAAAAAAGGGGGGGGAAGGAAGAAGGGGCGCAAAACCTTCGCAAAAAAGGGGGGGGAAAAAGGGGGTACAAAAAGTCCCTCAGAAAAAAAAGAAAGGGGTTGCTCCTCGTTCGGAGCCCAGGAAAAAAAAAAGTGAAAAGAAAGAGCCCCTTCTGGTGAAAAGAGTACTCAGGAGAAAAGGAGAAAGGGTAAGAGGGAAGAGAAAGGTCCACTCCACCTAATAAAAAAAGGAAAAAAAAAGAAAAAAGGAGAGAACTCTCTCGAATTTAAAAAAAAAGGGGGAAAGAAGAACATCTAAAAAAAGGGGGGGGAAGGAGAAAGGAAGCTCTCTTCCGGAGACCAAGGAGAGGGAAAAAAGGGGGAGGGGGGGGGACGCCAAAATTCATTCACACATTAAAAAAAAACCTCGGCAAAAGGAAAAAGAGGAAAAAGAGGATAATGTCCTAAAATTCCTAATCCATTTCCAATCAAGCCAGGAAGGAAAAAAAAGCCGGAAAAGAAAAGGACTCCAATCTTTTCTCTAGAAAAAAAAGGTCCTCCCCAGTGGGGGAGAAAAAGAATTGGGGAGGGAGAAAAATCTATTTTTTTGAAGGAAAAGAGAGGGAAGAGGGAGGGGAAGCCTTCCAACCGGAACCACAACAGAGCAGGGAAGAGAAAGAGAAGCCGACGCACTGGAGAAAATTAAGTACGACAGGAGAGATGCTTGGCGTCCATGAGAAAAGAAAAACGAACGAAAGCAAAGCCCATCTTCGAAAGTTATTTGCAGTGAGGGGGAAAAGAAGGAAAAAGGCCTTAAATCGCCAAAAAGAAAGGGATTGGGGGAAAGGAAAAGAACATCCTAATTCCTCCAAAAAAAAAAAAAAAAAGAAGAAGGCCCTCCCTTCATCCTCCAAAATAAGGTAAACCAAGAAGAGGAAAAAAACGAAATCTCGTCGACGACCCGCCACTCGAAAAAAAAAAGGGGGGGGTCCAAAAAGAATCCAACCTCCAAAGGAGGGGGGGGGGAAAAATAGGAAGAGGGAAAAAAACCGTTACCTATAAACTCCTCAAGGGAAAAAAGGAGAAAGAATTCCCTTCTGTCTAAAAAAATGGGGGGGAAAAAAAAAAGAGGGGAAAGAAATTCAAGGGAGGGAAAAAAAAGAAAGTAAGAAAAAAAGAAAACATCGTTCAATCGGCAAATTGCGGCGAGGTCAAGAAACGGTTAAGAAAAAAAAAGGACGGAAAAGGGGGAATTTATTCAACCTGGACAAGAAGAAAAGAAAAACAAACCATGGAAAAAAGAAAGAAAAGGAGTAGTCCCCCTTCTCAAGAAAAAAGGAAAGTGTCTCTTTGAGAGAGGGGAGGAAAAGGAGGGATTTGTTTGGGGGGAAAAGGGAAAAAAAGAGGGAAGCCTTTATCTTTAGAGCAAAAGGAAAAGGGGGGGGTTGGTTTTGCTTGATTGCCATAAAGGAGAGAGGGGGGGGCAAAAACCAAAAGGAAAAAAAAACAAAGAAAAAGGGGGGTGGGGTTGTCCGGAACCTTCCTGAGCGAAGAAAACGAAAAAAACAATGGAAAGAAAAGGAGGGAACGGGGGTGGAGTTGGGCTGTGCCAATTCGAGAAGGTCACCGTGGGGGGGGGGGAAAAAAAGGAAGGGACGGGGGCCCCCGCGCTACAGAGAGAAAAACCGAGTTGAAGGGAGGAAAAGGAGGAAAATCTAAATGGCTACCCGCAACGGGAAAGAGAGGGGGGGGGGGGGGGGGGAGGATGTTTATTGTCTATCCCCAACGGGGGGAAAAAAAAGGGGGGGGATAACTTGCAAAGGGGGAAGAAGGAGATCTAATAAAACTTGGAAAGAAAAGAAGAAAAGAAAAAAATACTGGAAAAAAGGGGGAAGTAGTGAACATTTACTCTCAAAGGGAGGGGGGGAAAGGCAAAATCTCTCCTCAAAAAAAAAAAAAATAAAGGATTAAAAGGGGAGGGGGGGAAAATGGGCCCATTCACTTATCCCCTTTTGCAGAGGAAAAAAAGGGGGAGAAAAAGGAAAAGGGGCACTTTATCCACCTTGTAAAGGGGGGGAGGGGGGAAACAAACAATCGGAAAAAGGGGAGAGGAGGAAAGAAATGTTGTACAAAAAAAGGTGGGGGAACGCCCGTCTCCGCTGGAAAAGGGGAAGGGAAAGAAAAAAAAACCCATTTCAAAGGAAGGGGAGGGAGGAAAGAGAAAGGTAATATATCCCTCCTTCAATCGGGGGAGGAAGGAGGGGGGAAAAAAAGCGGTCCTTAGTCGTTTCTAAGGGGGAGGGAAAAAAAGAAAAAAAACAAAACACGGCAAAGGGAAGGAAGGGGGGAGGAAGTTCGCTCCCCCCCCCTCAGGAAGGACCCACCAAAAGTTATAGCGTTTTTGGGAGAGGAAAGGAAAACAACCAAAACAAAGGCGAATGTCTTTTTGCCGCCAAGAAAAGAAAAGAGGGGGGTGGAATGGAAAAATGATTTCTACGCTCAAGAAAGAAGAAATTGGCTAAAAGAAACAAAGTTGGCTTATCCAATGGGGGCGTCTCGTGGAAAAAGTTCACCTGGGGAAGGGAAAAAAGGGCGCCCGGTTAACTCCTTGATGAAAAGGGGAAAAAAAGGGAAAAGGGCCGCCTGCCGATGTTCTGGATGTCGGAGGAGGAAGGGGGGAAAAAAACGTCACGTATTAAAGAAGGGAAAGTGGTTTCGCCTACGGCTTTTTGAAAGGGGAGGTAAACTGCTGGTCCGAAAAAAAGACGGGGAAAAAGAAGATGGCGCCGGTTATATGGCGGAGGGAGGGGGAAAAACCCTATCCTGGGGAAGAAAAGTAGTATTAGAGAAAAAAGGAAAAGGGGGGGGGGAGGAAGTACGATTTTCTTTCCTTACATGAAAAAAAGAGGGAAAAGGGGGGGGGAAGACCTTTTCCTCCTGTCATTTGGGAAAAAAAACAGACTTTGGAAAAAGGGGGGGGGGGGGGGATTTGATTTCCCTTCTGATCTCGGAAAGGAAAAAGAAAGGGGAAAGATCCCAAGCATTTTGAGGAAAAGGAAATTTTCAAGAAAAAGAAGGAAAAGGAGTTCTTTAATTTATAATTAAGAGGTGGGAAGGACAAATGTGGCCTACTATACCTATCACCGGGGGAAAAAAAGGGGAGAATAGGATAAGTGAAGGGAGGACTCGGTGACCACCCTTTCTACTCTGAGGGAAAAAAAGGGGGGGGGGGGAAGGGAATTTTTCTTTTGCAGAAGGGGGGAAAAACTTAAAGAAAGGGGGGACATTTCCTTTCGTCCTTTGAAAAAAGGATAAGCTTTGTTTGGAAAGGGGAGAGGGAGAGGGAGGGGGGAAAAAAAAAAAAAGGGAGGAAGGTTTTTATAGACCTTGTCTTCCGGAAGAAAAGAAAAATAGAAAGGAAAAAGGAAACCAGGTCCCGTTTTATGTTTCTGGGGGAGGGGTGGGAGGGGGTTCCGTCGAAAAAGGGGAAAAAAAAAAGGGAGGCGTCTCCCCTTCTCCTACGGAGGAGGGAGGGGGGGGAGATCTAACTATTAGAGGGGGGGGGAGGAATGATATACAGGGAAAAGAAAAAGGGGATCTTGCGAAGCGCCGCCACTCCAAGGGGAAAAAAGGAAAGGAAGAAAAAAGGAGCAACGCGGCCCTAAGGGGGGAAAGAAAAAAGACAGACCAAAAAAAAAAAAAAAAAAAAAAGGGGAAAAAGGCCCCGCCTTTTTTGCGAGTGGAAAAAAAAAAGGGGAAAAGGCTTGATCGATTTCCGCAGAAAGGAAAAAAAAAAAAAAGTTTCAAAAAAAAGGGAAAAGGGGAGGAAGGTGGCGAGTTCATCAAACGGCTTTGGGGGAAAAAAAGAGAGCCCTCCCGATTGGTTAAAGAAAGGGGGGGAGAGATCCTGGAGGGGAAAAAAGAGAGGAAAAAGAGGTTTTCCCTTGCCTTTGGCGCCCAAAAGGGAAAAAAAAGGGGGGGAGGGGAAAATAGATCCGCAAGGGGAATTACGGGAAAAAAAATCAAATTAAAGGGAGGGAAAAGTTGGGGAAGAAGTAGCTTTTCGTGGATCCCCAAGGGAAGATGGGGGGAAGGGGACCAATGTGCGCGTTTAACAGAAAAAAAAAGGGGGGAAGTAGGAAAAGGGGGGGGAACCTCGCGTGATCCTTGCACCTGCCGGGGGAAAAAAGGGGGGGGGGAGAAGAAAGGTTAGTTTATAGGAGGCGGCTTCGTGTTTCGGGAAAAAGGGGGGGGGAAAAAAAGGGTGAATCTGTGGGAAGGGGAAAAAAAAATGGGAACATCATAACTGCTGTGGTAAAGACTTTGGAAAAGGGAGGGGGGGAAAAGAGGGGGGGGGGGGGG
>Ga0179593_1639143_pt1 | contig 20291 bp, 27 predicted proteins | sample CZODoug2_1_08_16_FD_185931 | JGI IMG/M metagenome (GOLD analysis project Ga0179593, IMG submission 185931) | Vadose zone soil fungal communities from Angelo Coast Range Reserve, California, USA - CZODoug2_1_08_16fungal (PacBio error correction) | ecosystem: Environmental > Terrestrial > Soil >...
GTGGGAAAAGCGAGGAAAGGAGGGCCGTGAAGCGGAATACATAGGTAAAACAAGGAAAGGGGCGCTGCATTGCGGAGCACAACATTAAGGAAGTTCCGAAGAAAAAAGGATTGAACAAACAATCGAAGGGGAAGGCGCTCGCGGACGGATACGTAGTATTTCAGAAGGCTTAGCGGGTATGGTAAATAAAAGGAAAGGGAGGACAGGGAACGGCATGACGCCGCAAAAAAACTTGAATCACGGAAAAAAGGCGAATCTAGGGGGGGGGAGGTGAAAGTGGCCCACACAACGGCCGCGTGGGGGGAACGGACGGGGGGAAATGGGAGGAGGGGAAGTCTGGGGGAAAAAGCGCTGGAATCCGCCACAGGCCTGAGAGTTAAGAGGAGACGCTTTTTTACTCAATTTTTATTCACACGGCTTTTTAAGTTAGTTACGGAGAACGAAGGAAAGTGAAACACCAAAATGAAAAGCAAGGGGGGGTGTGACAGATGTAGTTGTACGTAGGGGATAGGCAGAAGGGAAACCAAAGAATGATGTCTGAAAGGGCAAAGGCCTTGCAGGGGGGAGGGAAGTGGTGGAAATCACCTGCATGAGGAAGGAAGGGGGACGTTGGCACAGCAGACCTTCGAAATCGCGGGAATAAACTGTTCCAATTTTTTGGGGTACAAGTAGGGGGTTGAGTTCCATGAGACGTGAGAATGGGAAAAAATGACCCGAGAACAATGAACGAAAGGGGTTCGAAAAGGGAATGCAAGGAGGGGGCGCACTCTCCGGCAACTGGGTTGGAAGAATTAGGGGGGTTTGCCGCAACACAGTGCGAGTATTTTAGGAATGGGGGGGAAGTTGTGCCTACGGGCTGCCGACAAGCGAACTCAAAAAAAAAAGGGGTGGGGAGATAGAAAGACAAGGGACGGAGTTGTTCGAATGGGAAAAACGCAGCAAAAAAAAAAGCGGGATTCGGAGAGGGAGCTTTTGGGAAAAGGGAGAAGGGAAAAGCCACCGAAGAGGTGGATTCAGGATGTTAAAAAGGTAGCGGACAAACCAGTGCCCTACAGGAAGAGCCGGGACGTAAGAAATCCTGGAGAAGGGGTAACAACCTCTCATCCAAGCAAGGGGGAAGGCGTTCGTGCAAAAAGGCGAGTGGGGAAAAAGAAAAAAAGGGGGGTGTTGGGGGGGTTTTAAAAGACGACGTTTCTAGGTCAGAACGGCAGGCCAGAAAAAAAAAAGACGTGGGGTCAAAGAAACGTATCAATGCAGATTGTGGGGGGGGAAAGTTTATGATAGGCCGGCAAAACTCCGGACCGAGTTGGGAAAAGCAGGAGCTACGAAAAAACATCGATCTCAGAGGGGGCCTATCGGAGGCTAAGAAGCCGGAAGCTAGTGCCCGGGGAAAATGGAACCTTGTAGAAAGAGGGAATAAAAGGCGTCACGCAAAAAAAAAAGGCCATGCCATGGGGCAAAGGGGCAATGGGGTTGGTAAGGGGGGATCGACGAAAGACACAAGGGGGGGTCCCAATAAAGGAAAAAAAAGGGAATAAGGAGAATAGCATAAAGTACAAAAGAAGATTTAAGGGGAAAGATAAAGAGATACGAAAAAAAAAGATCCTGACTGACTAAACGAAAGGGTTCAGAAAGGAAGCGAAGTTCGGAGGGGGGAGGGAAATTGGAACAGCGGGAGATTGGGCAATGACCTCGGAAAAAGCGGTTTCCTGCCTAGGATAGTCAGAGGGAAGAGAATAAAAAAGGAAGGGAAACGTTTTCACGAAAGTGGCTGGCCCATCGGCAAAAGCGAGGCCATCGGACGTAAGGTCCATGCAACAGGAAAGGGGAGGGGCCGGACATCGGCGAAACTAACTCGGAGGACGGAAAAGAGAGAAGAGGGGCAAAGGAGAGACGATGGCGGGGCAATCAACTTCGTGCGGGGAGAGATGGCAAAAAGAACAAGAAGGAAACGTTGGAAGAAGCCGTTTCGAGTCTGCGAATACGGGAGGAACTGGGAGTAAACCTAGGTTCTATACAGACCCGAGCATTCAACCGAAAAGCAAAAATCGAAATACTGAAGAAGAGGAAGTAAGTTTAGAACGAAGGTGAGTAACCGGGAAAGGACACAATGAAAACAAGGTGGGATATTTCGATCTTCGGGGTTTGCTTGATAGTAGATGCTTGAGGAGTCTGAAAATTATTGGGAACAAACTTGTGTTAGAAGGGGGGAGCGGGGAAAGCGGAGGCACCTGCAATGAACATGATGATTGGGGGGGGGTGAACGTGAGAAGAGTTGTGCAGAGTGGAGGGGGGGGGAAAAGGCAATCGCTTCCGAGTCTCATAGAAGGACGATAAGGCTATATACGGGAGAAGAGGATTGTCGCAACGCGGTGCCGCTGGCGGGAAGCAGGAAAGGAAAAAAAATCGGGGACGAAGGGGTTGGCTGTCAAAACAGGTTCGGGGAGGAACTTGCAGGGAAGGGGAAAGTCGTGGCAAAAAAAGGGAAAGGAAAAAAACAGGGGGTGAGGGAGAGAAAAAAAACTGGCTGCACGCAAAGGGTGGAAGGCGGGGAAGGGGGGATAATTGATCTGTTGAGCTAATGAATTGAGTGAAAGTGGGGGGGGGGTCCGGGAGGAGGACTAAGGAGCATGCTCGGGGGACGTTCAGAAGAAAGGCAAAGGAAAATTCAAAAAAAAATGTACAACGACGAACGGGGGGGGTGGGGGCATTCTGGCATGGAGGAACAAAACATCGAGACATGTGGTGATAAGAATAGCAGATAGGGGAAAAAGGTCGGTCTGAGTCGGGGGCCAGGGGAATACCACTGATCCCCACCTTTAATGGAACTGTGGTGCCAGGCAAATGCAGGTACAACCAAGGGACGGGAGGGATGCCCAAATCCAGTGGGAAAAGAAGAAGAAAAGATAGTTCAACATGGGAGAGCGGCATTTGTGGGGGAAAAAATTAACAAACGTCAGAAGGCTTAGGGGCAAAAAACAACCGGAAGGGGAAATATGGGTCGCCTGAGACTGCGAACGAATTTTCCAGCAATAGGGGGGATGTGAACAAACTGTGTCCACTAATGATTGTCCAGAAGAGAATATAAGGAGGTAGAAGGGACCAATATGGAGAATAAAGAGACAAATCCAAGCAGAGTTGTGAAAAAGGTTGTGGAAGGGAACCAGTATTCAGGGGGGGAAAAAAAGACCGGGACTCAAGCAGGAAAAAAAAAGGAATAAAAGAAGGTAAAAAAGAAACCAGCTGGGAGAAAGAAGAAAAAAAAAGGAATGGAGGAACGGGAGAAGATGCCTGAAAGAAAAAGCAAAATAGAGATGAAACCCACGCGGAAGGGGTGGGGGGGGGGGTTGGGAAGGTTTTTCACGCCATAGGAGGGTAGGAAGGGTCAGGGGCTCACCTTTGGGGGGGGAGGGGAGGCATGGTGCCTTTTAAGCAAAAAGGTCGTCGAATACCGGACTCTCATGTACAAGTAAAGAACTAGTGGGAGAATAAAAGGGGGTCCTTTAGTAGACAAATGACGGAGGGTTACGAAAAAAATCAGAGAACAAAAAAGTACATCGGCGGGAAGGGAGGAGGAACAAAGACGGACCGCCTGGAGATATCGGGGGTGAGAGATTTATCTCAAACAAAAAAGTAGTAAAAAAAAGAGAAAGAGCTATTCTAGATAGGCGGATACATGCTTGGAAGGGCGGGAGTGCCGAGATTTAAAAAGAAGGACCATGGAAAAAGGAGTAAATGAATGATTTTTCTGGAGCGAACAACGTAAGGTCTCCGGGTAGGGGAGAAGGCCAAACTTTGAAAGCGGGATGAAAAATCTGTTCACAGGGCTAAGTATTCGTGAGGACAACTGTAGCGAAAGGGGGACTCAGCAGAGAGTGGGGGCGGCCAAATTGAAAAAGACAGGCACGGACAGTGGGGAAAAGAAGGACACGACACGATCGAGTGGCGGGAAACTTGTCCGAAAACTTCACCGGGTGTGGAAAGGAGGTAGATACGGAGGAGGGATGGGGATTCGATGGGAGCTTGGTCCGCACCAGGAAGAAAGGGTTCTCAACAGGAATGCCTTGGAGTACTGAGGGAGGGGTGAAGGAAAACTTGGGAGGCTTTAGAGTTGCGGCGAGATACCGGAAAAGGGGAAACAACCAAGGGAAAATTCCCAAGGTGGGAAGGTGTGCAAGGGATTTTCTAGGAGACACTTTGGCCATCATGAAAAGAAAAAAATATAGTCTGACGCAACGGAAGAGGAAAAGGGGGGGAAAAAAAACTCAAAGGGATGATCTAAGGGCGAACGGAACTGCCATCAAGTGAGAAAGTGCAATCTTCAAAGGGGTTGGAACCAGGAAAGGAAGGGTCCGAAGAAAAAGGGGGGTGCGAATCAGAAAAAATGGACGGGCCGCGTCTGAAAAAGGTAAAGGATCATAATCGGGCGCACGGACAAGGTAATTGTCTGGGACAATGCCGTGCAAAAGCGAGTATTTGCAGGAGAGCTGGGGGGGGAATACTGGCTGCATGAAAAGGGCGAAAAAAGGCACTGAAAGAAAAGAGACTTGAGATACAAGTGAAGCAAGGGGACGGGAGAAAAATGCTGACTAGCCGCAACGAAACTGTATTGTGGGAAAGTGTAGGGGGGAGGGGAGGCAGAAAAAGGAAGAGGACAAAATGAGGAAAATGGGGGAAGGAAAAACACCCCAGACCTCCACCGACACAGGGTCGAAAAAGGGTAAAACCGATAATCCAAGGGAAATGTGAATTGGAGAGTGCAGGACACAGTCTTTGCAGAAAGCTCCAGAAGGGGTGGAACTGACGTTATTCAGGCAATAGTCAGGAAGGGCCAAACAAAGAGAAAAGGTGAAACTTGCGGAAGGGGTGGGTGGGGTCGACGGAAGATCCGAAAAGAGGAGGTAAGGAAGAATGCAAGCTAACTGGCTAAAGAGGCAGGAGGGACTATCTACATGAAGAATGACCGGACGACAAGAAGCTTACACGGGGAAATCGAGGAAGAAACGCGGGATCACGGATGAAAAGAGAAGAAGCACGCAGGGGAGGGTGGTCAAAAAGAACGTTGTTCCTGCTCTACGAAAGGAATGAAAAAATTAACAAAAATTTTAGGAAAAAAGAGGAAAGAAGAGGAGTCAAAAAACAGAATTTACAAGGGCGCAGAAGTGGGAGGGAGATTTCCGTGCCCACAGGAGGGGAAAGAAAAAGTTCGTTCATACCCGTCCTTTGCGGGGGGGGGGATGGTGTTGCACTCGGGGTGTGAAAAAACAAGAAAAGGAGGACACTCTGCAACGGGGTTCCTGAAAGGAATAACGGAGAGGAGGGGGCTGCTTCGCCGCAGAAAAGGACAACTAAGGGGGATGCGCAATCGGGGAGTGGCCTTGCCCTTCCACCTCGCCAATCTCTCAAAAAAAAACTGGAAAATATATAGAGGCGGAGAGGGTGGGCATCGATTCGACGATAGGAAGACAACTTCAGATGAGTGGCGGAGGGGGCAATGCGCATAATCAAGCGCCTTTTCTCGCTAGCAAGAGAAAAATATTTGGCCCGCTTTCAGGGGGAAACTAATCTAAGGAAATTAGAACCTCATCGGAAAAGTTTCATTGGAGAAAAAAAAAGGGGGGGGGGGGGGATTAGAGGCCCAGGCAGCAATCTACACGAGAGAAGGGTATTACCTCGGCACTTAACAGAGGGAGCACATAAGGAAAGAGGAAGAAGGAGTTTCGGGGCTAAAATTTAGGAAACAACTGGAAAATCGCAGGGAAACAAGTGCAGAGTAGCTGCAAAATTAGTGGCGAGGGACTTTGTTTGGAAGACGGACCTCTATGAGATGAAATTGGGAACCGGAAAAAGAAGCAAAGTTCATTCTAAGAAGGAATTTTAGATAAGAAGCAGCGGGAAGAGTAAGAAAGGTAAATCAAGAAGTGCGTAGCGGTGACTTCAAGGGATCGGAGAACTAAAAGTAAACAGAAGGGCATCCTAGACACGTGGTTCGATAACACAGTTGAAGCAAAACTGGGAAGGGGGAGTTTGAGGGAGGCTTCCGGTCTTCCAACACAAATCTGAAGCTTATAAACTGGGAGGGGGAAGCCAGGTGGAAAAGAGGCCGGATCTGGAGGGATACGGTCACGGCAAGGAAGTGGAGTTAGTGGGAAATTGTGGGGGGAGAGGAAGTAATCATGTTCGGGGACGGGACGGGAAACTCAGAAAGGGAATGGACCCATCGACCTAAAAGAAGTGTTTGCGCTCGCGAGAAGAAGAGGAAAAAACAGTAGGTATGGGGTGATCACGGAGGAAAGAAGATTTAGTGTCTGGGGAAAACTTTAGGGAGGGAATAGGAAACCACGATTCCCCCTTCTCTAGGGGAAAAAAAGAAGAGTCCTGGGGAGCGCACAGGGAGGAAACAGCAATGCCGGAAACGCCCGAACAAACGAAAAGAACCACAGATATTTTCAAGTGAAGGCAAAAAAACGTCAAACGCATACAAGGGACTCAATCGGGCCGTTAAAAATCGTCACTGGTAAACCACCCGCGAAGAGGGGGAACCTGGAAGAAGGGAGGAAAAAAAGCAGGCCAGAATTCATAAAATAGGAGGATTCCAAACAGTAGACGGATTTGGGACCGTGGACAAGAGAAGTGAGGGGAGAAAAAGCAACAATATTGAAAAAGGTAAACAGCTGCAAAGTGGGGAGTGGGGGGTTTTAAAAAACAGCCTCGGAGAGGGGGAAACCTGAAAAGCGAAACGCGTGGAACCAGACCGTCTCCCATAAAAGCTCGAAGGAAAAGCCTGGGACACACGATGAATATAGAAATCCGTAAGGGAAAAAAAAAAGTGCAGGGGCCGTTGTGGGGGGCACGTGTTTCAGCAAAAAAAGATCGTTGGAGAAGTTTCCAGGGAGTAAAGGGGGGGGGGGGGGGATTCATGAACGGGGCCGTTTCAGCACAACCCTCGGAACCAGAAAAAGGAAGGGGAGGATCCTGAAGAGAATACTGCCTGAAAAAAAAAGGGGGAGAAGAGTAAGAAGGGGGGCTGAGCCATATCGTCCGGCGAGAGTCGTGGGGCGATCCAGAAAAATGAAAAAAGGGGCCAAAGCCTGTACGTTCGGCAGGGTAAAGGACAACAGATCAGACCGGGACCCTGAAAAAAAAAAAAGGGGGAAGAGGTTCTTGTCTGACGATAGGGTCCCCCAACAAAACAAGGGGAAAGAGATTCGAGAATGGAAAGGGAAGCGAGGTCGAATGCGGGGAGATACCTATGTATCAAAGAAAGGGAAAGGGAAGCTGCCCGTATTTGGAAAGGGGGACTCACTTACGGAAGCAGAGATATAGGGAAGAACCCATCTTTAATGTTCGCAATGGGGGCGGAACCAGGGCGTTCTTTCAAGTAAAATAGGAGAGGTCATGGGGGGCCAGGCAAGGGGTTTGGTGGGAACGCATTGCAAGCCACAAAACGAACCCACCAAAGCAGATTTCTAGAGCAATTAGGAGAAAAAAAATAGAATAGGTGGAGGGGATAAAAAGTTCAAAAAAAAAAGCCCTGGTGCGTAGGCTGGGAACCCTAAGGGTAGTCTTTGGGCTGCTATGGAGACCTTGGATCCTCCAAAAGATGTAAAGGAGGTCTCCGAGCATGAATGAGAAGGGGGCTGGCTTTGTTTACGAGGGGGGGAACAAAAGGGGGGTGAATCTTAGTTAACGGCGGAATCGCAAATGAACACGAAGGAGGGGGGGAAGTTGACGGATTGGGTACGACTTTAACAAGTGGGGGAGGTCGAACTAGAAAGATAAATGAAAAAGAAGGAGGGGGGGGTGTGAACTAATCCTTGAGAAGTAGAGGGAAAAGGGATTGGGAACGGCCTGAAAATAAGGAAAAGGAAATCGAACGGCAGCGGGGGTTGGGACGGAATTTTTTAAGGTCACAGATGCGAATTGCGAAGAAAAAAAATGCCTGCAAGAACGGAACTATCCTGTGGTAGGACAGGGGAGGGGGTGGTGGGGCACTAAAAAAAGTACAAAAAAGGGGCAGGAAACAGTAGAGAAGGTGAGTCTCCGTGTCCGATCAGAAAAAGAGAAATTGACACGAAAAAGAGGCGCTGCTCTCTATTATCAAAATTACTAGGGGAGAAGGTGAGGACCCTCGAAAAGTACAACAACAGGATTATTTCGGCACGAGGAAGGGAATGGGTTGTAGGAGCCGAAAACAGGGAACTGAAGGGGGGAGCATTTGGATTCAAGACGAATGTAGCAGTTAACAGACCCGGGACCTAGTCCGAGTAAATATAAAACGGTATCTCACTTCCATAGGCGAAAGGGGACTGGTACCACCCTGGATAAATTGGCAAAGGGGACTCATTCGCTTTGTCGAGCGTCCAGATTATGGTGGGTGAGTGGGAAGTGACGTTCTGAGACGTCCAAGAGGAGTGTGACGCCGAACGTGTATTCCACAAGCGGGGTGATGAAGAGGGGGGGGGGGGGAAAGTGTAATCGACGTATAGAGACAAGCCGGATAACAAGTGGAAGAACTCCGAACTGAAAGTCGAAGAAGAAAAAAGTCGCCGCGGAAGAACTTCAGAAACCGAAGGAATCGTGCACTTAAAAAATTTAGAAGCGTCTGATAACGTAGGATCACGTCGAAAAAGCAACGCAAATGGTGAAGGGTCAAAAGGTTTCCCGCTAAACTAAAAAAACGTGACAAAAAGTTTGTTGAACTCATAGGGGTCGAAGAAAAAAGGAAACTGAATCAAGACAGCCACAGAAGAAGATACCGAAAAAATCCATACGCGGAAAAGGGAAGGCAGCGCTACGCCCTAACGGTCACTGGAACGCAGTAGAAAGGGAAGGGACTCAAACAATTGAATTAGGTCCACTCACGGGGAGGGGGGGGAAATGGAGACGTCAAAATACGGTTCCGAAGGCGAAGGGAGGGGACTGTGCGATAAACGGCTGGCGTGAACATTCAGGTACTGGCCAGAAAAGCAACGAAAGGGTGGGAGGTCTAAATCGGGGTTCGAAGCACCGGCGCCGGAAAGAGAAACTCAAAAAAAGAGGGGGTAGGATCTGTCGCGCGGGGGACAAGGGTAAAAAAATGGGAGGATCACAGCGCTTTAGTTGCGAAGGGGATGGGGGGAAACCCTTGCTAACTTTTCAAATAAAAAAGTTCTAGCGCAATTCCGGACGAATCAGTGAAGACATACTGGGCAAGAGGTCAAAAAGGGAAACAATTCCACGAGGGGGGAGAAAAGAACAGAACACTTGTAAAAGGCAGGGAAGGCTAAAGGGGGTGGGATGACGAGCAAAGGGCACTAATCTCAACGAGAGAAGGTCGTCTACAAGAGGACGGGAAAAAAAGGGGGTTTGGATGCATGGGAAAGATGACGGAGGCTAGGGAAATAGTTGGGTACAGGCACGGGGGGGGGGAATGTACCCTATGAGGAGGAAAAAATCACAGATATGCTCTGCAACATAAATGGGGCGAATGCCTTGTTAAGAAGTTATGCCGCTGGCAATGCAATGCGGTAGTACATGGAGAAACCGGGCAAGATCGCTTCCGGAGGGTCATAATTTCGATGGGGACTCGTAAGGAAAAAAGGATGGGAAAGGGGAATTTTCGTAGCTACTCGTTCCACAGCGTGGATCAAAGGGGATAGAAGGAAAGACTTCACAAAAAACCTCCGATTTTGGCCCGTGTGCCTCTGTCTCTGTAAGTTAAGGGAGGTTACGTCTCAAAGCATAACAGCATGTCTTCAAACAAATCACTTTACGCGTGACAACAAAAGCAAGTCCTGCACGAGCCTGGGAGAAGTGGAAAGTCGGGGAGTTCGTCTAAGTACTTGCGTTAGGCGGGGGTTTGTTACGGGAGGATAGAGGAAAATAAATAGGAGGGGGGGAAAGGGTGTTACATTCGCTCGCACCAACGGGATGCATCTAACTAAGAAGTGACGAAAAGACAAGCTTTTGGGGGTGACTCGTAGCGGGCCGGGGGAGGGGAAAACCGCTTCCACAGTTGAAGAGGAGCAGCGCCTATTGCAGGGTACGCGTGGGGGAGCCAGATTCAAAACGAGAACACCAGGCTCTCGAAAAAGTAACTCAAGAGTGGGACACGACAAATGGAACGGGTGTACAGGCCAGTGGTCAAGCCGTGGGTCTCAAAAGGAAGGGTGATCACCAAGGTCAAAAAAAAAATTAAACAATTGCGCGGAAGGATTGGGGGGCATATTGTACGCGCCGCCAAAAAAATTGGCCTGGACGGGCGAAGGTCATTGGTTTGGCCTGGTCGCGTAGGGGGAAAGGGGGAGCCAGCTGTCTAAATCCAGAAGAGGAGAGTGTCCACAGTTTAACGAAGGAATGCACGCAAAATCTTATTGAGGTAAAGCTTGGGGACGATAAACTCGAAATCAGGTACGTTCCACTGAAAGGGGGGTTTGTGTCCAAGTGTGGTCAATTTCCCGTGACATGGAGGCCGGAACGGCAAGAAACGAAACGTGGTGAAAAAAGAAACAGCGGTGCGTCTCCACATACAGGCTGCGTCCGCTCAGCTCCTATGGTTCTGGAAAGAGGGCGATCTCACGCAGACATAAAAGGGGGGACAGGGGATCGTCCGGTGGTCCTTTCCAAATACTGACACGGGTGGGTGGGGGGTGAGCGTTTTTTTAAATAAAAGAGGGGATAATGTAAAATGGAATGTAAATCGTCTCGGCGTGTCCAAGCCATATCGCCAACTAGGGGACAGACAATTTAAGCGCACGGGTGGGTGTAAGGGGCATTTGGGGTGTTATTTAGAAGGGGAAGCATCCCCCAAATTGCCTAATCTTCTCCCCAGTACGACCTCTCCATAAGGAACATTCTCAAAACAATCGCAGGACGGGGTTCTAAACCGTTTTCCCCGGAGCAGTAGGGAACTAGCTGGTAGATGCGCGCTCCGATCCGTGGTCTTTAGTTTGGTTGCAAGAATACCATGGGGAACGAGGCGCGTGAAACGCATGTGGGCAGGAGAGAGTACACAGACAGGTAAGGTTATAATGCGCAAGAAAAGAAACAACTTCATCTAAGAAAGGTTGGTTGTAACTAAGAAAAGGAATACAAAAAAGGCAGAAAGGAAATGCGAATCAAAGCTCGGTAGTTCTCTGATTCTCAAAACAAAAAAGGGAAAGAGTCTCAGATTCGAGAGGGAAGGGAGAGAAAATCGAACATGGACAGGGCGTCGTAGAAGCGGGCATAAATATAACCGAAAGGAAAGGGGAGGGGCGCTAAACGAAGGGGGGGGAGTTTAAAACATTACGGAAAGAGGCCGAAAAAGGAAAAAGCTGATTATTCTGGAAAAAAAAAGGGTAAGAAGGGGGAGGATGGGACATGCCATTCGCGGGCGGGTTGTCAAATGGGGGATGAACCACAAACTTGCATACGCCTAAAAAACAGGGATTTAAAAAAGCACGGACACTTACGACCGAAGGGAGAAAGGGGAAAAAAACTCCAAGGGGGGGGGGAAGGAAGAATTTACCAAGGCTGGCGGGATGCGATGGACTAAAAACAAAGGAAATGCGGTCTCCGAGCAGTCTGCGGAGACGTGAGGGGTTTGTCTTGGGGCACAACGGTGGGGGCGGGTGATAGTTACGGGGAGAGGAAAATCGGCAAATGGGAAACAACATTGATCCAATTTAAGTTTTGACGAGAGTGATTTGGGGGACTGGTGTATAATATGGGTAAGGGGCTTTAAAGGAAAAGATGTCTGCACTGCAAAATTCATAGTCTTGGGTGCACAAGGAAATCATAGAAGGGCGGGGATAAAGGGAGTTGGGAGGGGAAAGAAGACGCATCAGGCAGAACTGCCATCTGAACTGTCTGGAAGGGGTTATCGCGAAGATTTTTGAACCTCAGATGGAACGTAAGAGGAAAAGAGGTGGAAAAAATGACACTCCGGAGCACGGGGGGCGGGGGGGTCGTCCCGGGGGAATCAGGAGGGGGGGCGCACGTAAAAATAGAGTATGGGACAGTTCCATTTGTTACAGAGTATTTTCAGGGGTAATGGATGAAGGGGGGGGGGGCAAGACTGGGAGAAAAACAAAGCCAATAGGCGCTGGAAACTCTTACAAGAGCAGTGGAGCTAAAGAAGCGTTTCAAAAGGCAGGGAACCCCGAACAGCCGGCTGGGAGACGTGAGGCAGGAATGTGAAGGGGGGGGGGGGGCGAGCCGAAAAGGGGAGCGAGATTGTGAGTGTCTTACGGGAGCAAAAAAAAGACACTACGAAAATGGCTAGAACGTGCCGAAGAGAAGAAAGTCAAAAGTACACCTTGCTCGTGTCAAAGGACACCTGGTTCGAAAAAAAAGCAGCCAGATGGGTTGAAAAGGTGAAAGGAGGGCGGGCAAGAAGACGTAACTACAGAAAAAAAAAAAAAAAAAAAAAAAAAAGAAAAAAGAAACTGTTGCCGCAACATACGGGCTTCAGGGCAGATTGGGTGAAGTTGAAGGGGGACATATCCAAAGGAGAAGGGTGGAGATGTCAGCAACAAACTAGACAGACGAAATCTTCCGCAGGGGGAGATAAAAAGATAAAGAAGATCGACGTGCCCGGTGAAAGTAAAGGAGGGAGAAGAGCGATCACGGATGTCAAAAAAGGGAAAAGAAGGAAGATGTGCAGGTGTCAGGAGAATGCAGTCTACTGACCGGGAATCCCAGTAGGGGGTTCCCAATGATTTTCGGAAGCGAAAGAAGAAGGGGGCCCAATGGAGGGAAAGGGAACTGGGGAACGATAGAAAAATCGCGCGGGGGAATTGCCCTTCAGGCTACTAAAACTGGAGGTGGAAGCTGAACAGGGTGCTGAGTGTCTGGAATTTCTCGAATCGGGTGCACTGTACCTCGAAAGGTGGAAATAGTCAGGCTGCAATAGTTACGTAGGAGTACAGAATGGGTCGGGAAGAAACGATTTAAGAAAAAAACTTACGGTAAAGACGCCAACGAAAAAAGGAGGTGGGCCCGGAGCCAGCTCACTCAGGGGAAAAGCAGGTTGAAACCATAGGTAAGAAGGCGCCTAGGAATGATAATAAAAAATCAAAAAGCGAAGAATCGGTACGAGACAAACACGTCTGGAGAGGGGAATAGGCGCAGGTGCAGGGCAGGCTATCGCGGGTACGGGGTCAACTGGAAAGGGTGGAGCTTGCTCCATAAGACCGGAAGCGCATTGCAAGTTTCTATCTGAAAAGAAAAAACGGAGGGCCTGGCAGGGAATAGCGTATTTGCTAAAGGGGGAAGAGACCCGTGGACCGTAGCAAACGCTGGAGTAAATTAGGAGACCACACACGGGAAGAAGGAGGACGGAAAAGGGTTAGGGAAATTAAAGGAAAAGGGCACAATCTCCAGCCCGAAAGGTAGCAGGATACAATCAAGAGGGGGTTAAGAGAAAGAGTTCGTCGCGTCGAAATATGAAACTTTTGGGGGATACAGGGGGGGTGTGGCGAACCACGAGTGTCACCGCCAAAGGAGAGTTTGAAGGGGGTGATTCATAAGGGATGCCGAGGTCGTTCAGTCGTGGGGGTACTTTAAAAGGTCCACATCAGAAAAAGTGGAACCTAAGGAATTTCGATAGCACGGAGAGTTCCGGGATCATCAATTAGATGAAGTTTAAAAAGCAAAGAATGACGGCTTGGCGGGGAAGAAGTCGAGCAGAAAAAAAAAATCAGGTCCAAAGGGGTGTTAGAGACAGGGTTGCTGAATCACTTGTGCCAGGTGGTTCGCTGCAAGAACGGATCTGGGAAAAAAGAAAAGCAAGGGAGTCTCGACAAAGGCTGGAAATGCACGAGACAGGGGTAAAAAGGAAGGGGGGGATGATTTCAAAACAAAAGGGATACGTTTCAATTCGAAATGCTTCGGTAAGGGCAACGGGGGGGGTGAAAAGCGAGACGTAAGAATTCAATGCTGGAGGGGGCAGTGTGGGAGGAAACCTCAAAGAAATGGAAAAAAAAAAAAACCCGTCATACAATAGTTGGGGGGGCGCGTCTCAAGGGGGCAGTCAGAGGAACGTGGGTGGAGCCCTGGAGATGTGGAGCATCAGTCCATTGGGGTCATGAGAGGGTTGAGGTGAAAGTAGAACAAACCACGGAAGAAGAAAAGATCGAAAATACAAATATACTCAAAAAGATGAAAATTAGCACGGCAATGACACGAAAAAGTGACGGTGCCTCTGGGCGCCAACCGCCGTGAGTCCACGGAAACCAGATAAATAGTCGAGGGGGATGGAGTCCAATTGGTTCCACAGAGTCAGGAAAGTCGCCATCGGCAAGTAATCTTATCCGAAGGGAAAAAAAAGACTGATATTTGGCACACATCCTATTGACAAGGGAGACAAAGTCTACCGGAAAAGGAGCTAAAAGTAAAAAAAAAAACCTATAATTTCCAGAAAAAGCATTGTGGCAAAGGTGCAATAATCCTTTATTGGGGTGTGGGGGGAAAAAGTCGTGAAGGGACCAGGGGAAAAAACAACATAAACTTCAACATGTTCAGGACGGAGGGGTCCCACGATTTGCGGGGGAGCAGCGGCGGTAATATCAAAGTAAAATCTCAGACGAACCGTGTAGTGTGCGCAACCGGAAAAGCTAAAGGCAGGTTCGGAAAGGGGCAAGGACTGGTGCGGATTCACAAGGAAATGCAAACCTCATATGAGACCTGGCCCTCTATAGGAAGTGTGGGTGTTGGGGTGGGGAGTTTATAATACACCAGCCACTCGTGAACAGGAAGTGCCTGGAAAAGAATGAAAGCCTTGGGGGTTGGTCACAGCGGTCCTGGGAAGACGAAAAAGGAAAGCAGCATTAGATGCAACAAAGATATGGCTGAAAGAAGGCCGAGCGCCACAGGTGTCTAAACTACAGGGTAAAAAGGAAATCCAAGGGGAGAGGGAGTATAAAAAAAACAAGTACAAGAGGGCCTCCAGGGCAAGTACGGGAGGATGTACTCTAGGTATGCATCGTCACAAAGGAAAGCAGGCGATAATACTTTGGTTTCTTCGGAACGTCGCAAAAAAAAAACAGAATTAGTAGATATCGCGGAAAGACGCGAGGATCGCCATGCTGGACGAGAACTGAATTACACGCGAGAAGGCAGGGAAGCAGGAAACGATTTTTTTGGTGGTAAAAAATGAAAGTCATAACAATACACTAAGAACAGTGAAAAAAAGCTTTACCGTTGAAGATCATGTTACGCGCGTCTACGGAAGGCATATGGAAAAAGGAAATGAGGATGGGACGAAGGGAATTGGGGGGGAAACATCCGAGTGCGATGAAGGGGAAACAAAAAGGAAAGACACGGACACCTTACGACAAGTCGGCTTTGGTCAAAAAGAATCCAACCAGCGTGGCATAGCGGTTGGGGGAGGGTCTGGAGCGAAGTGGGGGGAGACGGGGAGAGAGGAAAAGGCTGAGACGGTATCTCGAGCAGCCTTAACGGGGATGATCGTGGGGGAATGGGGGGTAACAGGTGCTGTGTTCGCTGTGAGTTATAAGAAGAACGGACGGAAAGGCAAAAAAAAAAAGTCCAAGGGAAGGGGGGACAGCAATGAGTTGTAACATACTGTGTAATCAAGGGTCCCAAGAACATCATATAAGAAGGAAGAGCGCAAAAAAAGAAAAGAAAGTTGTGGAACGACCTAAGTGTAATTAGGAAATGCGGGTCAGGGGGAGTAAAAAACTACAAATCCTGAAAGGGAGGCAGGGGGGTGTGAAAGGATTTGTCGGGGGGAAGAGGACTAAAAGGGGAAAAAATGACGCCACAAAAGCGGGGGTGCATGCACGGGGAAACTTGGGGGGATAGCCACGGCAAAATGTTCATGGGAACACACATTGAGTGACACCAAAGTCTAAGGTAAGGGAGGTGGAGATCCGTTTGCCTACTGGCTCCTAAAAGAGGAACAAAGAGGCGCTGATCGTCTAGAACAGACCTTAAAAGTTTCGATCAAGTGGCTAGCTCGCAAACACAAATAGGGGGTTTGGTGGAGTAGAGTTTGGAGCCTCCGAACCGGGGAAAAAAAAAGCATTGGGGAGTAAAAGGGGGAAAGAAACACCGGGTTGCAATGCACCGGCCTGCGGGGGACGAAAAATCAAAGAAAAGAAGAAACGTGGTACACCTGTCTAAAAGTGCCCGGAGGGGCGAGAAGGCGGAAGAGGGGGCGGGAAAGGAATTAACAGAAGACGTAACCCATGGGCCGACAAAGAAAAATGTTTGGGGAGAACAAAAGGGGATCAGGATGGGGGGGTTGTGGGGACGGGGAGGAGCCGGATACCGAGTGAGAGGTCAGCCGGGGGGGGGGGATGTATATCCGACGAATTCCAAGCGAATTCCTAAGCCGGGAAGCGATCGTGCCCGGGGGGGAAATAAAAAGGGGAGAATCGACATCCTGAGGGGAAGAACGGCGGGCCAAAGCATCATGGTTGACATGCAAGAAAAAAGGGGGCTCTAAGAAATCAAAAGGGGGGTGGTTGAAAAAGGGGGGGTTTTAGAAAAGGGGGGCGGAGCAAAGCCACAGAGTAAAAAAGTCTAATATCCATCCTCGCGGGAGCAATGCCCCGGCAGGAGAAAGATAAACGGGAAGAACGAAGGGAATGCTGAGGGCTGGATGTCTCTCCAAATTGGAAGTAGGGGTCACCCAAAGGGCAATGGCTCGCACATAAGTTAGACAGTCAGAGAAAAGAACAAAGAGAACGTCTTGGCTTTAAATGGAAAGAACCCAAAGCGCATAAGGCGAAGGGAAGGTGGGGAAAAACCTATAGTCTAGCTGCCTTGCCTGCCGGCGCCATGTCTCTCAAAAAAAAAGATATGTCGAAAGGTGGGGCAGGGCAAAGAAACCAGCATTGAGGACGAAAGAGCTTCGGGAAAAAATGGGGGGAAGACACCGTTTCAAGCCAAGCCCGTTTCTCGCTCATAAAGACCTGTTCAGTAAGTATTTTGCAAACCGGCAGTGGACCGAAGACCACTCAAAGGGACTGCAAACCAGTATAAGTAGAAAGGGTGTGTTGGTAAGAGGCGACACTGGAAAACGCAAAAAAGAGAGTGGCGGGGAAGAGTCTTCTCTGTGGCTTGAGGAAAGAAGGCCTATTCAGGGAGAACGTGAAAAATGTGAACGGGTCTTAGAGCGAAAACAGGGGGCTCAGGATGAGAGGAGAGTGGGGACGTGGAAAAGCTGATTGCAATAAAACTGGGAAGGGGGAAGGTGGGAGAAAAAAAGATTCCTCCCGGTTTCAAGTAATTTAGAGAAGGCACGACAAGGACAGTTCTTCGAGAATCATTTCTATTTGCTTGAGGGACACGAGGTAAACGGCTGGTACGGGAGATGTAGAATCAAAGACAAGAGCAATCGATCCTCGTTGTCAAACTTTCGCTGGAAAGGGGAGTAGGGGAAAGTCTGAAAAAAAGGGCCGAACTTCAGCTTTAAAGAAAAACATGGATGGACGCCTTACGACTAGGGAGAGGGGGCCGGGAACGAGCGTTGTACACGGTTAAGTAGGTAAAGAGGGCTCCCTGTTGCGGTAAAAGGAGGGCGTGGGAGGACGTAGAAAAAACGAAATGCTTTCGGGGGAGGAAGGTTAGGGCCTTAAAAACTTAAATGAAAACAGAAGCCGAATACAAGAGGTTGGGGGAAAGAGAGAGGACAGGCAGAGGAAAGGAGATACTCCCGGACGCGTAGTCACATCTGGTTGATGGGGGAGCGCAGGTGTTGATGTCGATCCAGTGGAGGCACACGGAGAATATAAAACGACGCGCCTGTGGTAGGCAATGGAATTCGGGTAAATACCAGTGGCCGGGTAGGGGCGCCCAACCGAAGTGTAGGAAAAAAAGATTTCCGGGAGGGGGAGGAAGGAAAAGTTGTTTTCAGATTCGCATACTCTGGGGCCAGGGACGAATCTGCCGGGAAAGAGGGACAACCGTCGAGGAAGGCCGGGGGGGCTGGTGGCAGGGACGCTACGAAGCGTCTAATGTAATAATTCAGAATGAGTTGCAAAACGTGTGTCCACGAGGTTTCTCCGTTCATATGGAAATTGATGGATCAGAAAAAAAGGAGGACAAAAAGAGAAAAAACTCGAAAGCATCCTGCTGTGCCAAGAGGGAACGGGAATTGTGAAGGGGGGGGGTGGGGGGAACCAGGCCAATGCGCCATAAGACGGGAAAGCCGATATAAGCGAACACGATGTGAAAAATAGGGAAAACCACGGGGGGCCCTGGATGCTCGGAGGTAAGGGGGGGGGGAGTTCGAAAAAGAATAACGCAAGCGAAATCAAAACCGTAGGAAATGAAGGAAAATAGGCGTTTTGTTGCCCTGGGTTTTTCCCATCCACGCGATGGGCGCCACAGAAAGAAAAGCGTTGCTGGCGTCACACGGGAAACTGGTCAAGCACAACAGTCCGTCGGAAAAGCAGCCAGTAATTTCCTGAATACGAAAGGAGGGATCCTAGAAAAAAAGGGGGAAGGATAGGGTAGGCTTGGCAAACCTTTAGGAAAGTGATTCCATAAACTCTGCGCATGAAAAACGCCGCCTCCCTGACTGTAGAGGGGAATAGTGTAATCACTTCACTCCGGAGGCGATCCATTGTGGAGGGGGGAAGTCTCAGGAATAGATCAGATCAAACAGGGGAGGAGGTATATATAGGGAGGGAGGAGAAAAAAAAAGAGCGGACATGCGTGACGGCTGAACTAATACATTACACTCCGAAAGAAGGGGAACAGGAGGACAGAAAGGGTTGCTGGAGCGAAACCAGGATCCGCACTTGTAGGATGTCAAAAAGAAGAATCATGTTCGCGGAAGTTCTACGTAGACTCAACATGCGCGGACGGGGGGGGGTAAAAATGGATGGACCCCCCGTGGGGGAATGAAACGCCAGCAAGGACGTGAGCAAATGAAAAGAGACAGGAAGTGAAAAACTGCCCAACAAAACACGGTGCACGGCGGGAAAGTTCCTATGGAGGAAGGGAACTCGGCGCTGGTGAAAACCGTGAAGAGTCTCAAGAAAGCATGGGAGACGGTCGGGTGTTGTGTTTTTACAAACACTGTCGTGAAAAGGTGGGCTACGAAGAAAAGGAATGGAAAAAATGCGAAGGTTGGAAGGATGGGGGGAACTGAGAGCCATATGGGCGGCATCAAAAATAAAAAAAAGAAAAAAAGGGAGGCTGCAAGAGGAATTCTTTTAACAGGTTTGTGGAACATCCTCCTAAGAGAGAGAAAAGGCGTTGGGGGAGGGAAAGAGGCAAAAGGAAAGTTGCAAAGACGTCGCCCGGTGGTGGGAAACATGATGGGACGGGGGCACCGAATGGCGAGTGAAGGAAAGTGAAGAAAGACAAGGTATATCAGAACCGGGAATCACGGGGCGGGGGGGGCCAAGGGTAAAAGGGCTGGGGACATTACACATGCACAGGAGATAGTGGAGAAGGTTGACGTGGGAATACTGGATGAAAGTAAATGGGAAAAAAAAGCAGATGCATATTATAAGAATAAACATGGACGAACTATTTCGAGCAAACTCCGACCGACTCATCATAAAAAAAGATTGTTAGGGGAGATTAATGGGGGAGCCGAAAACGACACGGGGGGAAGGTGAAGTCAGCGAGCAGGAGCGGAAAAAAGAAAACGCACATTTTCACGAAAACGCCGATCAGACAAAGAGGGTACACCGGAAGGAAAGAGATTGGAGAGAAGCGACAGAGGTGTTGAGTTGGGAGACAGGGGGAGGGAAGGAACCCTTACCGGACAAAGAAAGGGGAAAAATTGTTGCCGCAACAACGGGTAGCGGGCAAGGAGGGTGGGGAAGTGAAGATCCCCCAAAGTATACCGAGGGGGGAAGAAACAAAACTGAGGAAGCAAGGGGAAATGACCACAGCGGGCGGGGGGGAAGTAAGAGAGAAGCAGTAAAGCCTGGAAAAAAAAGGTCATAAGAGAGAGACATGGATCTAGAAAGGCCACTAGGGCAGAAAAGGGGGTGCAGAGCAATTGGTTATCGAAAACAACACCGGAATACACACACATTGGGGGGTGGAAGGACACAAAGCAAAGAAAGAAAGAACAGAGATATTTGGGGCAAGAGCCCTCGGCTGAAGAAGGCAACCAAGCGCTAGAAAACTGGGGGGGAACTGAGGGGGCTGGAGGGTCACAGGGCGAACGGGCAAGAGGGCCTGGCTCCTAAAGGAAAGGGCCAGCATAGGAGGTGAACAGGAAAGGGCTTGGTCTTGAATATGTAACTGAAAGGGGGGCCCAATCAAGGAGGGAAAAACACGAAAAGAACGTGAGGAACAGCGCCAGTGGGGGCGAGGGACAGGTAACAGAAAGG
>Ga0179593_1499434_pt1 | contig 20290 bp, 23 predicted proteins | sample CZODoug2_1_08_16_FD_185931 | JGI IMG/M metagenome (GOLD analysis project Ga0179593, IMG submission 185931) | Vadose zone soil fungal communities from Angelo Coast Range Reserve, California, USA - CZODoug2_1_08_16fungal (PacBio error correction) | ecosystem: Environmental > Terrestrial > Soil >...
AGACGGGGGGGAGGAGACAGTAAGTTAAGATGCAGGATACAATGAAACAGGAGGGTCGATAAAGGCAAGGGGACGGAGAGCAAGTCAAAGGGCCCCTAATCGTGCTGGGGCGGAAGGGGGGGGCGGTAACAATTGGTTGGAAAAAGGTCCAAAAGGATATACTGAAAATGTCGGTAGTTCAGGAAAGACTAAATCGATACGCCCCAAGGCCACAACAAAAAACACACCAAGTGAGATTGGGGAACCTATCAAGGGGTAGAAAGGGGAAGACAAATGGCCGTCTGTAGAAAAAAAATCTCCCGGCAGTGGCAAAAATGAGGGAAGGAACGGTCCAGCTGGATATGGGGAAACGTTCTGTGGGGAGATCGCAAGGGATGGTTGGGGAGGTACCGAGGTTAACTATGGGATACAAAACAGAAACAAAAATCTTCCAAGCCTGCCGAAAAAAAAACAAAAGTCTAGAAGGAGAAAAAAAAGAACATGAAAGATTAAGAGGGGGGAACGATATCGCTTGGCCATAAAGAAAAAAACGAAAGCTGGCTCGGAGGGTGAAAAACAAAAGAACGCCGAAAGAAGCACAGAAATTAAGTCTTCGTAAAAAAACGAGGGGACCCAGGGGGGGAACCAAAAAGGCGCACAAGAAAGATCGAAACAAGATGTGGCTAACCACATCGGTGGAAGGGTGAAAAGAGTGCACCGGAAAGGGGGTGGCACCACATGACACTTACAAAGTCCGGACCAGGAGACACCACACAGACTTCGGGGGAAGGGGCGGCCGCGCAATTTTAATATGTACAGGGGGGAGTAGGGCAAAAAGTGGGGGGGCAATGACTGGTTCCAACAGGGATGAAAAGGGGGTTCAACAGGGACGTGGGGTGCTTGAGAATGCAAACTTGTGGGAGAGACAAAAGTTAAAGTCGTGCAGGGGGAAGACAAACGAAGAGAGCAACAAGAACCATAAGGGCTCAAAGTGGTGGGAAAGCTGTACGAGGCTTTCCCATATAAGGTCAGAATTGCTCCCTAATAAAAAAAAAGTTGGCAAGGAGAACTTATTGAAGGGGGGGGGGGGACAGAACCTCGGCAGTAGCGACAGGAAAACTCTAGGAAATGGGATGCCAGTGGGGAGGAGGGAAAAAGGACGTGGTGGTCTTCGGTGTAGACTCGTAGGGTGGGTTTTACCGAGGGGGGTCACCACAGTCAACAAGATCTTCAAAAAAAAAGGAAAAAAGGGTAACGGTAGAAAAGAAACATGATTAAATGGGGACAGAAGTGGAGCGGTGTACTTTAAAACAGCCAACTTGGGGAAGCCCAAAAAAAGCCTCACCCTAAGAAGAGCGACAGCAAGGTGTTGGGGTGCGGGGGGAAGGTCACGTGGGGAGAAAAGGGTGGGGGGGTAAGGCTTTTAACGGACAGCTTCGACCAGAAAAACATGTAGCCCACGAAGTAACGAAAAGGCCCAACAAACTTCTTCGGATGACGCGGGAACCCAGTGACGGAAGGGAACGTCAGGACCAGGGGGAGATCAGAAACACAATAACGGAGGAAGAAAAAAAGAAAAAAAAGAGAGGTCGAAGGGTGTTGCAATTTCGGGGGGAACCTGTGGTAAAGGTGGAACGTGAGAGTTTATTCAATGCGCGTCATCTATCAAAAACAGAGAAACCAGATTTTTTCCTTCAATAGCCGTCGGGAAGGCAAGGGGGAAAAACATAGACGCGGTTTACGTTTGGCTTTGTGCCGGGAAAAGGAGGGGGGGGATAGGTGGGAAAGACAGCCAAAAGACGGCAATGGGGGGAAAAACGGTTTGGGCCAAAAGGGGACGACATCTGATGGGGGGAAAGAAAAAAGGCTTGGTTCAGAAAACAGCACAACCAATACAGAGATGATAGATGAGCAAAAAGCGGCCCATATGGCAACAATAATGAACGGCGTTGGGGGGGGGAAAGGGTTCAGCAGGTTAGGGAAAAAAAAAGGGCCGGCATTGGTGAGTTTGTCAATAAAAATTAAGTGTAAATTGCAACGAAAAACTCAGTTGCCCTAAAGTGACGGGGGGGGGTTGGGTGGGAGAGAAGGCGGCAGCACAAATTGGAAAAGGTGATATTACAGCGGGCAGCGAAAAAAACCAAGGGGATCCGGGCGAGGGGAAAGAAGGTAGCAGTGCCCAAGGGGAAAATAGACCGGGTGAAAGATAAGCATATGGTACAAAGAAGGAAAAATCCAGTTCATAGCAAAAAAGAATCGCAGGGTTGGGGACCAGGAAGCCTCGGAAAGGGGGGAAAGCGTAATAAATGTCAATGTTGGTTCAATGATCAACGTGTGCGTGGTCTGCCAACTGACAAAGCTGGGAAGAAGTTGAAGGCGAGTGTTATGGGGGGGGTTAAATAGGGAACAGAGGTTTGTTATTGGGGGGCGTGGACAGCTTCAAAGACGGGGGGGCGGGATCCGAGTGGGGCAAACCGTTGCGGGTCGTCTGTTGCGAAAAAGTTCTGGCCCAACGGATTCGGTTCAACACGGCGAGTAATGGGGTGAAATGTGGTCAACTAGCGTCCGAAGACTTTGTGGGGGGGGGTCATGGTCGGGGAACAGTGCCGGTGAGGGGTTGTTCTGGTCCCCAATAGTTAAAGGAGAAGAAGCAAAAAAAAGAGCGGTAGCAACGACCCGGAAAAGGGGGAAAAAGGGGGGGGAAAAGAAATGGGGGTGGGGAGGTGGGGCCGAGTTGATTAAAAAAAATGAGTGTACTACTCCTACCCTGATATGTTACCAGCGAACTGGGTGGGGGCCTAACCTGCGTATGTTGGCGAGGAACAACTGAATAGGAAGAGGACACCCTTGGGGATATGGGGGGACAAAATGGGGGGGGGGGAACCTGCCCCAAATACGCCGGGGGAAGGAAAAAACCTGCTGGTACAGTGCGGAATACGGTGCCCACTTTTAATTCGGGGAGATAAAGGGGGTCAAAAAAGGGGGGGGGCAAGTGAAACGGGGATCTTCCCATCTCCCTTAAAGGAGGGAGAACTTACTGGGAGGGGGGATATTCACTAAAAAAAGAAGGGAGGAGAAAACGGAGGCCTGTCGGAACAGGGGGCGAAAAACTGTGAGCCGGCAAATTGGCCAGTTGGGGGGGAACTGGACTTGGTATACCAAAAACGTGGGAGAGCAACTGGGCAAACATTTGGGGAAAAAGACAATGGGGGCTTGAAGAAAAAGGGCGCGTCAATGATACTTTCTCTAATAAAACGGAAATGCGGAAGGGCATTCTAGATGACACGGGGTCGCACTTAATTGGGGAAAAAAAAAAAACGAAGGGAAGCGAGAGGGAGGTACTCAATGATGGGGGGGAGGGAAAAGACGCGGTCATCACAAGCAAACTTTTGCGAAAATGAAAGGGGTTGTTGGGGCCAAAATAAAGAAGAAGACAGTAAAACACAAAAAGTTCAAGCCCACTAACCAAAATGATTTTCAAATGATTTGGGGAAATCAACCACTAACACGAAGTAAGGAAACAAAAAGAGGGGACCCCAATCCGGCGGATGCGCTTTTTAAAGCAGAAAAAGCGGAAGGATGGGAAAAAAAAAATTAAAAACACTTGAATGGAATGAACAAAGGTGAAAAAGCCAGGGATCAAAGAAGTCAGAATTAAAAAAAAAGATGCACATCTGCAAAGAGGTGTGTCATGGGCCGAGGGCAAAAAGGAAAAAGTGCGAGGGGGGGGGAAAAGACACGGCCAAATTCAAAAGGCTCTGGGCAACCAAGAAAGCAGTCAAAATCAGAACGGCAAAAGGGAGGACAAAAAGCCAAAAAAAAAAAGGAACAATTGACATAGTAAAAACGGGAAAGGTTCAAAGCACAATAAACGCCGGCACAGGGAGAAAAGGTCAGGGGAAAAAGGAATGAACCCTTCCGGTGAGGGCATGGGTGCCATACAAAAATTTGACAGGGTGGTGAATTTCGAATTGAACAAGAGTTGTCAGGGCAAAAAGATAAACACGGAAGGGGGGGAAGGGAGGGAAAAAGAGCATTCATGCGCCCAGGAAAACAAACAAAAAAACGACAAGAAAGCGGTGTAATGGGACATGCGGGTTAAGAAACGGTGTGGGTCCGAAAAGAATGAAAAAGGGCATCTGGGGAAGGGCTGCGGGTAGGGGGGGGGGGGAAAACACTAACCTCAATGAAGAAGAACACACGTTGCAAAAAAGTGCATCCGCGGATACTTTTTTGTGAAAGGAACGAAGCATAGAAAAAAAGGGAAAAGGGGGGGGAAAGAAAAGCACAAGGGATTTGGCTTGTAATTGTATCCAGAATAAAACACAACAAAGGAGGGGGGGGGGGAAAGAGAGAGATACCGGGGAGAAAGGGCCAAAGAAAACTGGGAAAAGGAGGACCATGAAGGGGAAGGAAAATCAGGGTCACACCGCGCAGGAACGTCTGAAAGAATGGTTCCTAAAGGGCGTACGCTGGTGGGGTGGGGCCGAAACGCGGAGGAAAGGGATTGAGGACGCAGGGAGGGTCCTCAAAAAGCGGGAACTATTCTACCACCTCCTTTCATCTGTCCGGTGGCGTGTGACAATGGAAAAGGGACTATGCAAGTTCAGAAAGAACGTGGGTAGGAGGAGGCTGTGGCCCAGGACAAATACGGCAGGAGGCACTGGGATGAACGAGGCAAAAGACCGAGTGGGCATTGTGATTGGTCGACCCGAGGACCGATAATGGGGAGGAAACAAATGGCAGAAGAGGGAAAAATCCGAACGCAAAAAAAGCATTGTGGATTGAAAAGCCGCCAAACTTGTGGACTAGGGGGGCAGAATGAGGGAACAACTGTGCCTGTGGCACCATAGGGTCCTGAAGTTGACGTGATACTTAGAACCACGCAGCAACGGATAGGGGGTTGTTGCCACCAGAAAAAAACAGGAACGCGCAAAAACAAAAAATTAAAGGGGGGCCTCTTGGGGTAGGGGAAACGATTATAGCTGTTTGGAGGGGGGGAAAGGAAATGGCTGCGAGATCATAGACAAAAGCGGCGTTCGAAAAAAAAGGACACGGGCTACCCCGTTAAGAAGCTCCGAGCTCAAGGCATGAAACAACAAAAGGAGGCAATTCCGACGCCGGATTTGGGGGGAGAAAAACGGATTTGATGCCAGATCAAGTTTGTGTGAGTTAGAGACGAATGCGTTGGAGAATTTAATCCAGGGCCACAAACAACCCAGAAAAAAAAACAATCGCAAAGGGACGAGAGCGAAAAGAAAGCCAAAGATGAACTGAGAAATTCCTCAAACTTTAACACTGTTTTTTGACAAAAGGAAGAAACGCTTTAGGTAGCAGAAAGAAAAGAAAAAAAAAAGGGAGCGTGAAAGTTTCACAGAGTGACTCATGGAGGGGTACGTAGGTAAGACCGAAAAACTGCGGAACTGCCGCAAGATCAGGAGACCAAGGGGTCTTGCAAAAGGGGAAGGCCCCACCCTCAGGCATGGCACAAGCAGCCCGTGAAAAAAAGACAAACGATCATATTGCCGAAGTCAATTACGTAGTCAAATTGACGGAAAACACAAGAACAACAGATAGCAAAGGTCGGGAACTAGAAAGCAAAAGCTCATAGAAACAATTGCGGCACACCCGTGCGTGCCTTCGGCAATTACAGGTAAGTTAAGGATAAACGGGGGGGGTCTAGAACCGCCGAGTTTCAAAAAAAAAATCCAGTGGGAAGGACACGTCGGAGGAAGGGGGTTGGACTTTTAAACATTGCCTAGTACCCATCACAAGGGGTGAAAGGGGTGTCTGTCCTCCTGGGAAAACTAATCGGTAATCGAAAAAAAAAAAGAGACAAAGGATAGGCAGAAAAAAACACAGTTTCGGCGGGAAAATTATCAGGGGGGTGTAAAGGAGTGGAAAAAAAGAAGGGATTTTGCCAGAGCGGACAAGAAAAACCAAATAGTAAAACTCACGGTCTGGTTAACTTCGGCATGAAAAACATAAGAGGGGGAGGGGGGGCAGGTGTATGAAAATTAAGACCCGGGAAACCATTTTTAGTTGAACACAAAACAAATCCAAATTAAAGAAACATGCCAGCCACCACTGTAAAGGCTGACCACCAGAACCAAATAGTAAAGACATAAAAAAAGTTGCTCTAAAGAATATAAGCGGGGTCGATATACTAGGGGACAATGACACAGTATGATCGCATATACCGAATCAAAATTGAGTTCTGGGCACGAGGTTGAAAAGGGGCCTGAAAATAGATGAACAAAAAGGTGAAAGCTTGTAACACCTAGACGAAAAAATCGGGGCCGATCAAGTGAACAGGAGGCAACACGAACGTAGTGTTACTTCACGTAAACCTTTAATATAAACAGACAACCAGCAGTACAACATCGCCCGCATAGCAAATGGGGGCGGCTAAGGGGAACCGACTGAAAATCAGGGTCTCATGCCGGGAAACAGCGGGGCCCCGCCATTACTTGAACCGATAATGTAGGGGGAGGTGACGTCAAAAAGTATAAAAGCATCAGAGAGCAAAAAGTGAACCATAAAAAAGAACCACCGTCTGAAGCGTCAAAGTTGCTCGGGCCAGGGGTGGTAACAAGCTGCTCTCTAACGACCAGCAGGCGGTCCAAAAGTGGGGGGGGGGTTGTGGCAACAGTAGAAACAAAGTACGGCCCATATTTGGTATGAAGCCGGTCTCACACAAGGCAAAAAGGGCTTGGACACAATAGAGTCACTGATTCCGGGACCCATTTTACATCACTCGCCACGAAGCAAAATAACAACTAGCTATAAAGGACACAAAACCACGAAAGACGGGGGGGGGAGAACCAGGATGGAACAAGGGTTGCGACTTGGTAAGTGATACAGGGGGAGCGATCCGCAAGACAGAGGGCTCACAATGGCAAGCTAACTGATATAACGGATGGAAAAAAAAAGAAGGCAAAAAAGAACACGAAGGCTAAGACCCCAGCCCCGAGGGAACTACCTTCTTGCTTTAAGTTGCCGTGAGTATGGTATCGAAAGGCGTCAAAGGGCCCGAGTGGAATCTAGAGAGTCGGGTTAGGGGGGGGGAACGAAAATCAAGTTTCATCAAGCCAATAACGGAACTTCCACCCCATAAAACACTGGAAGAAAAATTTACGCACTAACACGAAATGGTCAAAAAACACACAAATTGCAGAAGGGGGTGGGGAAAAATGGGTCTTGCCAACCGCAAAGCACGCGCACCAGAAAAGCCGAAAGAGCCCCTACCTCCGCCCCTTGGCGTGGCGGAATAGAGACAGGGGATAACATATAAGAGAAATATGAGGTAGTTCACTCAGTTGCTTTAGAAAAGCGCCCAAGTGACTTCATGAACAAGGAGGCCATACGCGCCGAGGAAACATCTTAGAAAAAAAAGAAGGACAAAGATAAAAACATGAGGTTATTTTTAGACAAACAAGAGAATGACACGAAAAAAACGGAATGAATGGGACACTCACCGGGCACCGCGCCCATGCCGGGGGGTAATGCGGGCGGTCACCAAAAGGGAGCGAAGCTTCTCCGCAACAAAAACGAGAGGAGCCCTACGCACCAAACACAGGAGATGACTGAACGCACACGGTGACAATTAAAAAGACAAAAAGGAAGAAGCAAATAACCTAAATTGAAGGAAAAAACGATGTTGCTTCACTCAGTCAGAAGGGACCATCGGTGCAAACCGCTGAAAAGAGGTGCCTTAGCTGAATGACCGTATCCAAAAGGAAGGACGAGAGGTCGGCTTAGCGGGAAGGACCCGCTGACAGCTAGGCCAAATCTGCTTGAATAAAAGTGACCGATAATGATGCCAGAAGAGAATAAAAGGAACGTCTAACAGAGCGGAACGTCAGAAAAAAAGGCTAGGCCACGAGAGGAAAACGGCCATAATAGCGACACTCCCACGCAGGGGCCGAGATGCTAGGCTACAACGGCCTCCAGAAACATCGTGGGCGTGGGATAACAAAACCGAAATTGAAGAAGGAAAGGATGGTGTTACTCAAAAACCGAGATATTGCATAAGGCGACTGTCAAAAACAGGGTCAACTCCAATTGGGAAATGGCCACGCCAAGGTAGGGGGACTCAAGACCGCGATGGCCGAGACAAAAGGAAAAGGAATGGGTGGGGATCATGGTTATTATCACAATGGGACTCGTTTGAGTACAGTTTAGAGGGTCGGGTCTCCCGGCCCCCTTCCAACCACTGGACAGACCAAAGTCTCCAACTGGAACATTTGGCTGCTAGAGTCAAGGAAGTCCTCTCTGGCGGACTCAACAGTGGGCCGGGTTGCGATCGGAACAAAAGACATGAGACACAGAACTACTAAACAAACTAATGACGGGGGAAGAGCAAGAAAGGTCCCAGGAAAAATCCACTCCCCCGTAAACTTTCGGGAGCATACAGTTAGTCCAAAGAAGTGGGAGAAAGGAGGCTAGCCTGATTCAGGGGAAAGGGGAGCCGAGGGGAAACTACTGAAGTCAATAGCTGGGCTTTGGGGGGAAAGGCTAGGGAAAAGAACAGTAAGCTGACGCAAAAAAAAGGGGGCCTGTGAGTAAGAAGCTCAATGGTTGAACAAACTCTTACCAAAAAGGGATGGGAGGGGTCACTTCAGAGTACATAAAAAATTTATAAAGAGAAGGGGGAATTCAAGTGCGAACAATTTTGACGGAGTACCCAGAAAACGCTCCTGGGTTCCTGACCGGGAGCGAAGTGGGGAGATTCATTTTGATTAGTTGGGCACAAGCGTAACCAGATAAAGGAAGGGAATCACAGGGGCACTTAACAAAGAAACCCATTAGAATCTCTCGCAAGCCAAGTTGATCACTCACGGAGCGACGAAAAAACGGTGTATAAGCATTATAAAGTTTTCATTGAAGTTGGCAAAAAAAAGAAGTGGGGGGGGGGGGGGCCGTGTCTTCATAGCTTGATCGATCGGGGAAGAGGCTAAACCGGGTGGTGCAACTAGAGGAACACGATTCAAAATTAGCGGAGAGGGGGGAAAGAAGAGTGGGACATAGCACGTTTTATGACGCGAAGGAAACCAAAAAGGACTTCAGGGGGGGGCCACGAACAGCAGTGAGCAAACGCCTGTATGGGGGGGCCGCCGGAAACGAAGATGGTGAAAAAAGTTGAGCCGAAAACAGGAGACTCATCATCGCTGAATCGTCTCTAACCCCCCACCCACTTCAGGGGGGAAAATGAAAACTATCATGATGTGGCGCTGTGGGATTGGGTGGGAGTGTAACCTTTTTTTCCGTCCCTACTTGTGGGGTTTGACGAGAAGAGAGAAGATCGAGAACTTGGGTCCTGTCGATGAGTGGGCCACCAAGTAGCCACGGTCAGTGGTTGGTACTCTAGGCTGGAGGGGCAATGAGGGGGAACCCAGGGAAGGCAGGTTAACGGAGATAGGAGGACTCATACGGAGGGGGTGCTATCACTTCACTAACCCCTGCGATCTTAGTTGACCTAGGGGCAGAAAGGCATCTCTTTTTGGATGGTGGTCTGTGCCTGTCACAGGGGTGCAAAATTAGTTTTGTTGTTCAGAGAGTGTTTTTGTTCTCAAGCTTTTGTCCGCGGTCACCGAACAGGAACGCTCTGTGAGACCGAGATCAAACAGCGAATCGCGTTAGGGATGGCCAAAAGGAGACCTTACGCTTAAACACCCTGACGTAGCCTCGAAGGCTGGGTTGGGAGGGCCATAACAAGCCAAGATAGAGAAGGGGGCCGGTCATACACTTTCCCCTAAGGCAGGGGTCGTTTACTGGGATACCCGGCTGGAAGCTCGGCGACACCTGAGATCCAACCTTGAAAGGGGACGGTCCCCTCATGCGTGCGCTAATTCTCACCGGGGACAAGGCAGAACGCAGGGTCATTTGGAAGGAGCTTGTCCATTCGCGGGTCAGCCCACGGGGGACACTTACGGGGGCTTCTTGGTTCTTCTGTGGGTCAAAAGGCCAGGACTTCCGACCCTGACTCCGTTCTCCCCCACTTTTTTAAAAAAGTACCTGGTCCTCGGGGCGTACCCGGCGGTTTGCTGGGGTCGTCTTCATTTGGCTACGGCCTCGGTTTCCTCCTGTGGCGTGACCAATTTACATAACAATCGAAGAAATTCCTTTTGGGGGGGTAAGACATTGCACCGTTTGCCGGTCTTATGGGGGGGTCAATCCCTGCTCAAGTACCAATCAGGTGGGTGGGGCCGGAACAGGGAAGAGAGTCGGGCTACGTTTAGCGAGCCGGGCCAAGCCAAAAGGCGTGATTCAGAGTAGACGTTTTCAGCTCGACTAGCCAGAGGCGCATAGGCCTAGCGAGAGGGGGGGATTTCGGGTAATTGTCCTAACATTCGGAAGCACTTCACGGTAAGCGTCTGTTTCCGGGATGGTCGGGAAAACGGGAAGAGCTAGCACGAGTAAAGTTTCGAGCGAGGAAGGGATAAAAAAAAGAAGCTTGGTCCTAAGGTATGCCAGCAGTCAACAAACTTTTCAGTATCCCGCAGAGATGGACGTGCGCTTTGGCTCATTAACAAAAGGGAAGCGAGGGGGTATGAAGGGTTTGGTACGTGGGTTGTACCTCAGCAATCAATCGTTTGAACCTCACGAGGCCCCTTGGCGCCTGGAAACTAAAACCCGTTCTTTATGTGGGGGACCGATAGCCCGAGCGGTGGTCTTCCTCATTTGAGTGTCAAAAGGGACAATGGGGCAAGGTTGGTTATCGGGAAAGCGAGACGAGGGCATGAGAGGGAAAAAACAATAGGGAAAGACTTGCATCGGCGGGGGGTTTTCAAGGCAGCCCGAAGGGTTGGCGCGGGGGGGGGACCTACCACGATGAAGAGAGGGGTTTCTGGGCTCTTTAGTAGCCTCGTTTCGGGGTGAAACGCTTTCGGAACAGTCGAGACTGGGTCCACATTCTAGGATACAATTATTGCTTCAGGAGTACAGCTTGAGATAAAATTATTCTCTCGATGTGCGCAGATGACCGAGAGGTTAAGGTTAAACGGGGGGGCTCGGAGCTTCCGATGTGTCTTTGCCGGGCTTTGGGCTGTTCGAGGGAAAGAAAGACATAGGGGTTCTCTTTGGGTTTCTCTACCCGCCGCGGCGGCGAGTAGGGTACCGGTGTCGGAATTCGGGATTGGCTAACTGCGAATTGAACTTCCACGTGCGGGGCTAAGTCGACTTGGTGCTCTCCGGCGCTAAAGGGCTGGTTTCGAAAAAATCTTCTCTAATGCTCAGGGGGGCGGACAAGGGGGCAGCGCAGAATTCATCCGTTCTTTTCCGAAAAGAGGTCGCGGAAGGCCAAGAATGGTCGCGGCGGTCGAAAGCCAGAATGGCCGCGGGGGGAGGGGTCAAGAAGGTCAGCCTCGATTACAAGCCAATGGGTAGGTATGGTTGCATCTGGCGGACTGAAAAAGGACCCCGGGGGCTCGGGGGATGCGGCCAATAAAGGGCAAGGGGGGGGGGGGGGGCCTGATGCTCTTGCTGGGTGCTGCTTGAAAAGGTGTGCAACTCGCGTTTTGCGGCCAGAAAGGGGGGGGGGGAGTGGGGGTACAGAAGTGGAAGGAAGGTCAGGCGCGGAAGATTACTCGTCCTTAGATCGAAGCGGAGATGAAGAAAAAAAATAATCGAAAGGAGAGGCCCTTCGAGGGCGGATCGAAAGAAAGGGAAAAGTCTGGCAGGGCACAGACGGTCAGGCCGCAAAGAAGACAGGCCTGAAGCAAAAGAAGAGAGCATGGGAGGGCTTGGAAGTTCAATCTGATGGTGAGAGGAAGCATGTACCGCCTAGGAGTTATGGGGGGGAAAATGAAAGCTTGTAGACGGGTGGGGCTATGGGAAGAGTGCAAACAACAAAAAATAAAAGAACGTCTTCGACCAGTTCTTAAAGCAGCAACTGACGAGCACTGCATGGGGGAGGCTAAACGCGAGGAGAAAACAGGCGGGGGAAAGAAGCAGCTCATCTATCTCGAATTACTTCTTACAGGCATCCTGCCAGGTGGCTGCCGTAATGGATGCGTAATCGAGAAACTTGAGATTAGAAAGACAGGAACGGGGGGGAGACGGGGTAGGTGAGGGAAGGGTATGCGCAAACACTGCCTCGAACAGTTATAAGAGAGATATCAACACCAAAAAAGAGTTGAGGGAATAAGTAGATTACATACATCTGGATGCGGGACGGGTGGAGGAACGAAATAATCCCCCGCCTAAAACCGCGTGAAAGAGCAAAGATAGATCGTCTCCCTCGGCAGCAAAAAGGCAACCAAACCAGGACTAATGAGGAAAGGAGTGGATGCTTCATCTTCTTGAAAAGAAAGACGAGAGGGGAGGGCGTTCGCCATCTTCTTCAAATGCTCCTTCCTACTCTGGAGCTGGGGGAGGGAAAAGAGCAAGGGGAAGGGCCATAGGGAGCGGTTGGGTTGGAAGCTAAAGGCAAATACGCCACAGCGATAAAAGACTTTGAGAAAAGAAAGTGAGGGCTCGGGAAAGGCCGGCCCAAAGGGGAGAAGAAAGCGATGCCGAGACATCACCAGATTGATTTCTAACCTTAATTGCTTTGCAAAGCACATCGCATATGGAGAACAAGGAATCACTAAAGGCGGGCCTTCGATCCAAACGCAGGAAGGCGAGAAAAAGGGTCGATGAGTTTCTAGATCCTCTTCTCTCGCCGGAAAATCTGACTAAGCAGACTCGCAAGGCGGAAAAAAAGAAAAAAGCATCCACCGGCCCAAACAGAGACTGCACATGGAGATAGTCAGCCCTCACAGCCCCGAATCAAGAAAGAAGAAAAGGCTAAATACTCCCAAGACTCGTTGAGTTCGAGAAAGATGTCAAAATCAAAGCCCCATAGGGGGGGTGGAAATGGTAGAACCCGAACTCGTCTTGCCATCGAAACTCCAAGACATCTTCGAGCCAGCCGGCGAAAAAAAACGAATCTCGACCTCAGAGGACGGAACAGAATCCGGGATTGCCATCCCCAGTACAACCTGAGAAGGGGAGAAGATATTGGGAAGGAAAAAAGAGATTGAGCGGGTGCCGCTTCGACACAAAGGGACGAAAGAAGCCAAAAGGGAGCGGAATCCGAATAACGGGGTCCGAACGGGGAGTGAACTCTCAGCCTTCAGGAAAAAAGGTCTGAGGTGGAACCCTGCGCGCTCCATCTAAAACAGGAAGTACCAGGTCCACTCCCAGACAAAGGAGACAAAAAAAAACCGGAGAGGACCTCTTCTATCCGTAAAGTCACAAGAAAAAAAAACGTCACTACATCATCTAGACGATCCGTTAAACGATAATTTGGAAGACGGGAGGAGGACGTAAGGAGTAGTATCGGAACGGAAAAAAGGGCGGCTCGGCCCCAAGTTTGCCGAAAAAGGGTGAAAGGAAAAAATGACGGCGAAGTCAACCCCCGGCACGCAGAGAGACGGCGACCACGCCGCACAATCCAGACAGGGTCAGTGGGTCGCCTGAAAAAACACAAAACCGCCAAAAGAGTACGCCGATTTTTGGGGGGTTACGAATGTCGGGGGAACGCTCATTAGCGACTAAGTCCTTCCCAGCCCCCCAAAATTGCCTAGAAAAAAGTGGGGGGACTTTGTGTACCCCTCACCTGGAGGGCCAAAAAGGCGTAGATACACGCGGGCCAGTTTTCTAGTGATCGTCCCGATCGTACCGAGGAATACACCGGTTATATGCTTTAGCTCCTGTTTTTCTCCTCGTCAGAAGGATTTACGCCCACGGGGAGATGAGAGGGAAGTTTCAAATTTCGAGGCGGTCACCGCCCAACGGGGGAAAAAACTTACGACAAAATAGAGAATCTCGCCGTCATTTGGGAAGAAGGGCAAAAGAAGGGGGGGGGAAAGGATCTGTCCAATCACAAGTTGTCTTCCTGTGACGATAGGGACAAAGACAGATAGCATCACCGCAGAAACGAGCAAAAAGTTCCTCGAGGGGCGATGGGAACGCATCCGTCCCCAGGTACGCGAACCGGAGGGGAAAAGGGGGTGAGTATGAAGGAGCGCTGCCGGATTAGGCGAGGAATAGTCAGGAAGACACACACCGAGGTGGGAGGGGAAATCATACGTTTGAGGGGGGGGGCTGTGGCAGAGCTCTCTTAACGGAACTTCTCACCAGGTGGGTGCGCGGGGGGGAGCGGCACGGGGGGGGACATACAAATTCAAATTAAAGAGGGGAGGGGAAGTAGATTGAAAGCAATGCGTTTGGTCCCGCCCAGGGGAAAGTGGAAGAAAGGAAAGGCTCCAATTTGATAAGAACAAAACCCGGGGTCCGTGCTAAGGGGGGAAACAAAAGGGGGGGGGGGGGGGGGGGAACCTTCTTGTTGGGGGGGAGAGGAATATGGATTCTTTCATCTGAAAACCCGAATCCAAAATGCGGGAAGGGTCACCACCCCGTGGGCACGGGGCCGCACCAACAAGGGAAGAGAATCTTCCAGGAAGGGTCATCGAAGCTTATTATCTCAATGTCCTCGGGGGAATCGCCGAAGGGGATAGGGGAAATGGAGTTCGTGAAGTTGGTGCAAAAAAAGGGGGAGAATAGCGAGGAAGGGGGGGGGAAGTGACGGTCAGACCTTTGGATTTTCCAAAGAAGAGGCACCGAGGGCCGAAATTGCGGTCAGTAGTCCGATCCACAATGGGGGAGCATAGAACAAAACGTTGAAATTCCAGGAAAAAAAAAGCGAGGGGGAAGGCTGGCAAAGAAGAACTTTTCCTTCTTAGTACGCCTTTATTGGAACAACGGAACGGAAGATGGGGGAACAAGTTTGCTTCACACCGGAAACAAAACTCAAATCCCCGACGAAAAAGAGAGAAAAAAACAGAGGAGAAGAGAGCTGTTTTGGTTGCTGTGAAGGGAAAACGTGTTGCAACAAGTGAATCGGAAGACCACGTCTTCTTGGGGAGGGATACGCAGGGGAAGGGGTGGCCAGCAAAAAAATGTCAAAACGAGGAAGTCAAACTTTTGGCCTATTCCCGCTGGGGGGGGGGGGAGCGCAGCTGACAGAGGGGGTCATCTTTGAACGCAGAGTGGGGGAACCGGAACTCAGGGGGGGGGGGGGGGGGGGGGGGGGGGGGGGGTTGGGGTGGGGGGGGGGGGGGGGGGGGGGGGGGGGGGGGGGGGGGGTTGGGGGGTCTGTGGTGTTACGTGTTCAAAGAGAAAAAGACGCTAGAGGAAGAAAAGGGAGCACTCTACGGTTAAACTGAGTCAGCTCTACCACCGGAGAATTGGAGCTACGATTCTATACCAGGTGAGGGGGGAAGATGAGGGGGAAAGGGGGGCGTGGGGAGGAAAGTCAAACAGGGGCAATTCCTCTTTATTTCATGGGGGGGTTGCACGAACGCAACTTCATCCTTACTCTGCAAAAAAAACGGGTTAAACTGACTAGGGGGGGGGGAAAAAGGGCCGGGAAGGGGGGGAGTATGACTTGTCCTCTGAAGGTTAAAACACAGGGCGGAACGGTAGCTTAAGAAGGCCATAAGGGTCTGGTGGAGATGGCATGCGCGAGACCAAGAGCACCGTTGGAGCCGCTACGGTTAAGAAAGGCCGGGAAAAAGCCAGATTATTTCCCACAGGTCCCTACTGTTGCGGCTCGGGGGGGAAGAATATACTTGGCGAATACCCGGCGAGGTTTCAGAAGGGGAGTGGGAAGAAAAGAAAGGGGTGGGAAAGCATGTCGGTACCTGGGGGGGGGGCGATGTTGGCTGGAAATCGGCGAGCAGAAAACGAAAAAGCGTGGTGCAGAGCGAGGGGGAAGGGGGGCGACGCCATGGAGAGGGCGTGGATATCTCAAAAACATTCTCAAATGTGATTATGCCGGACAGATGTAAAGGGATCTGGAAGGATCGATTCAAACAGTCTTCTATCTAATTTGTAGTGGGGGGGGGGGGAAGTTGGGGGTCTACAAGACGATAACGACTCAACTATGAAAAGGGGGAGAAGAAACAGAGAACCGCCCCTTTACGAAGTTTAGGAGGGAAGCAAGAGCGGGAAGCAGAAAGAGGGGAGCAGGGGAGGGAAAACTGACAAGGGCGGGCACTGTGGGTGTTCTCGCGAAAGGAGAGAATAGGCGGCATGCAGGAAAACAAATACGGAAGCTCTCGTTAAGCGTGCTGGTGTTGTGGCACACCCACATGAGGGAAAATACCCAGAATTCGTGTTTGCTTCGTTGGGTTATTCACTAGATTATGCGTCCTTTTTCTTCTAGAAGAAAAGGGGTACCGTGTCGCGGGAAAATGCGCGGAAGAAACGGTAAAGGGGCTACTTGAAGCTCTATACGAATTTGAAAAGGGAACGGGAGGGAAAAAAGGCCTCTTAATAAACTTAGCAGGGGCACCTTCGAATTTACGCGTTCCTCGTTCGCATACTGCTAGAGAAGGGAGGTCGTGACGAGAGGCGACGATGAGGGAAGGGGGGGGGGGGGAAATTTGGGGCTTGGATTGGAACCGGAAAGGCTGTTTCGAGTTGGGTGGGGGTGAATCCGCAAGTGGCAGGGGGCGGGGGCGAGTTGAAAGACAGCTTTGTTCACGGGGAGGGTCGGAGGTAGCTATAACTGCGGATGGGGGGGGAGGAACGGGGGAGGGGAGGGAAAGACTTCGTTTGTCGACTCTTCCGGCGAGGGAAAATCTCGGAAAAAAACTATCATCCCATTTCGAGGTTGGTCCTGTAAGGGGGTGGCTAAGAGGAGTGCAACAGGGAGGGGGTTGAATGAGGAGAGGCGGGGAGGAAAGTGGTCACTGGCGAAGCCTCGTGGGGCCGAGGAGGGGAGGGCAGGACGGGAAAAAAGAGGGTAAAAGGTGCATATGAGTTATTTTCGAAAGAGGAACCTGAGGACAAGAGAGTCATGGGGCAGTGAATATTTCGGCAACAGGTTGCTCGGGGCTGTGAGAGGAAGGGGGAGTGAAAAAAGAGGGGGTTGGAAAGCTTTTAATAATTCGAAGCGTGCCAAGGGGGGAGCCATGGGGAAGGAGATTTTCAAAAACTCCGTCGATCGAAGAGGAAATGAAAAAAAAAATGATCGGGGGAAGGGGGAATTAGGAGCGAAAGAAAGGGCCTGAGTGAGGGGACCTGATCATGCAAGTCAGGGAAACAGAAATATAGGGTCGATCAACAAAGGGGACCGACATGCGAGAGGGTGCGGGGGAAATAGAGAGGGAAGGGAGTGCTTTCCAAATGGCGCATTTACCCGAGAACGGGAAGGGGATGGGCTTAAGTCTTTAGATCGGAGGGGGTGGGGATAGTATTGGAGGGCAGGGGCCAACCAGAAAAGCAGCGGCTGGAAGAGAAACCGGGGAGGAGGAAACGAGAAAAAGATCGAAAACATCGAAAGGGAAAAGGATAGAAGAAAAAAGGAAAAAAGGCCGAGGGAAACCGGCAGAGGGCAAGCTCAGAATCTCTCATTACGTCCCGGGCGACATGAAGGGGTCTACTAGGGGAGAGGATTCGCGGAAAAAGTGGGGTTAATCAAGCATGAACTTCCTCGTTAGGAGAGTGACCGGTTATAACGCAAGCACTAGGACAGCCCGAAGAAAGAAGGGGAGGGAAAAAATCACTCCTCCACGAGCAAAACCACAACTTATTGATGTAAAATGAAAAGAGGGGAGGGAAAGGAGAAGGAAAAGGCCGGGAAGGAAAGAAAAGGCAGAATTCATCGCGAAAAATTTCCTGGACTGAAATCCTTCACGGGGCAGGAAGCGAATTAAGAGCTCTGTCAGCCACAGCATAAAGAAGACTCGTCATTAGAATAGGGGGGGGGGCATGTAAGGACTTGCCAGCAGAGGTGATCGCGTTAACCTCTTCTAATCTGAGGTCAGATGCTAGGGGGGGTCGGGGGGGAATTGGGGGTCGGAAGAACTCTGGGAGGGGGAGTAAAAATGCAGCTCGGCGTTGTGGATCTCTTCCCGGCACGCAAAGAAAGAGGAAAAGGGAACTGGGGAAAAACTTCACGTTAGGGCTGAATGTCAGGAACTCGGCACAGATCTATTCGAGCCCCGTGGGAAAGGGGGGAAACATGCTATTATCTTAGGCTGTATTGAGGGTGACTCGACCTTTCGAAAAGGCCATCATAGATCCAAGGGAAGCCAATCTTAGCACGTTAGAATGAATGGTCAGAAGGGTGCGTGGTGTCTTTAGACCTGAGGATCGAAGGAAACCTAAGTAACTCCTTACGCGCGAAGCCACGTCGGGAAAATCTTCAAAAAACGCCTTCATGGAACCAAAGTCAGAAAAAAAAAGCTGCACGCCTGCAGACATCAGCCCAGACGATCACGCGACTGCAGAAAAAGGACCAGACGACCAGCGCACGGGGACATCGTATAAATGCAAAAACCCGACGGCCCCGAAAAGGTGCAACTGGTGATAGAGCGGAACAATCTTTGCCTCGAACGATCGCGGAAGGGAGGAGGTAGCAACTTTCCAGAATCTCTTTCGGGGGAAAGACATCGGGGCCGGACGGAGAAAACAAATCTCTTCCGGGAAAAGGAAAGGAAAAGGACCTTGAGAGAGGGAAAAGAAGGGCGACAACCGGGGATGGGGGAAATAGAAATAAAAAAGTGCCTCCATGTAAGGTACCCCATGGAATCAGCGCCAGGCTTCTTTCAATCGGGTAGAGGAAATCACAAGAAGGGCCGCACGCGGTAAATCGCTCCGGGAACAGGCGGGGCTCAACACCGAAAGGAAGTGCCCTTCCTGAGGACCACTGCCCAGCAAGAGGCCAAATAACGGGACGAGTCGATTTAATACACCGCTCACGCCGCCGATCGAAGAATTTGCAGAAGCTAGGGAACAAGTAGGAAAGCCGTGACACTATAATTGTCATAAGCACGCAAGCAACGGAAGAAGGCTTATCGAAGCAAACTTTCCGGACCAGACGGTTCCCGGCACTGTGAAGAGCGGGACAAAATAGACAATGAGGGCATTCATCCGCACTGTCACGCGATATTCTGGAGGGGACAGAAACACTCCCCTTGGGTACGGTCGTTCAGAAGGAAAAAACAAACAAGATTCCAAGTACCTGTGGGGTTTACGCGCAGGGGTTGAGGGAGTGTTGGTGAGGTAAGGGAGGCCAGGTCCAATTCGGGTCTGTACAGTGCGCCGGACCATAAGGGCCTGGCGACAAGGGAAGCCTCCCCATTAGTTCCCTCCCATTGTACCGCGTGTTTTGCATCAGAGGACGCTCCCCGGGTTGCTCTCGGGCGCCTCCCGTATCTGGGATTATCTCAAAACGAAATACTGGGTCTTTTACGAGGTGTTATAAACGGAAAAGGTGACGAGGGGGGGGGGTAGGTGAATTTCGAGGAGTGTATGCGGGGGGGAAAAAAATGAAAAAGGAAAAAGGGAGAATATTGCTTCATTGAGATATTCATAGAAAGAGCCTTTACAGAAAGGGGGGGGAGCCATCAAAAAGGGTGACTGTGGAGAGGAAAGAAGGGGAGCAATGGCCCAGTCCGAAGCTAGCAAACTTCTGGGGGGAATCAGGGCGGTCAACGACCAAATCCGGGAACCACCCGCAACTCGTTAAGGGGGAAAAGAAAACCGGGGGGGAAAAGCGTTACGGAAAGTGCTCTCTCCGTATGAAGGATAGGGCGGCTTACAACTTCATGCTGAGGAAAAGGCAGAGTTGGCTTTGACAACCTGCTCGCGTAAAAGAAAGCGGAGGAAAAACAGGTGGTGGCGTGAGAAACAGGGGCAGGGCTGAGGAGCCAAGGGGAATCTTTATGGGACCTGGAGGGGAGGATAAAGAGAAGAAAGGAGAAGGAGAGGCACGTAAGCCCAATTGAGACGACGGAAACACAGCAAAACCAGTTACGCTGACATAGGAGGGTGAAAACGGGGGGGGGGGGGCAGGAGGAAGGGGGAGATTGGAAAGAGGAAAAAAAGATCCCAGGGTGACTGGACACCCCACTTTGTCAAGGGAGGCAAGCCGCCAATGGGGAAATAGGGGGAGCCCGAAAGGGGGCGGATGCTTATGCGCTCAATGGTGCTGGGTGGCCCTGTCATGAACCGTGAAGTTACTGTCGCTAAGTTGTGGCCCAAGTCAAAAAAGGAATAAAGGGGAGTTAAAAAACGGAGAATGGCTACGTTGGGGAGTCCCAATATCGCATGACACGTCGCGGGCATCTGACGGGAATGTCAAACGCGCGAGAGAAGAGCAAAACGGTGTGGGGAAGTCGACGTACTAAAGCCTTCAAAAGGGGGTAACTCTCCTGTGAAGAGGGAGGAAAAACGACGGGAAGGGGGGGTCAAACGGAAGACTATTGAAACGTTGCGGGGCAAAAAAACGGCCACAAGTTAAACCCAATGCCGC
>Ga0179593_1380816_pt1 | contig 20289 bp, 18 predicted proteins | sample CZODoug2_1_08_16_FD_185931 | JGI IMG/M metagenome (GOLD analysis project Ga0179593, IMG submission 185931) | Vadose zone soil fungal communities from Angelo Coast Range Reserve, California, USA - CZODoug2_1_08_16fungal (PacBio error correction) | ecosystem: Environmental > Terrestrial > Soil >...
CGAAAGGAACTCCTCAAATCGGAAAAGAGATCATTGCAGGAATGCAATTCACCTCTTTGAGGGAATCTCAAAGCAAACTCTTTGGCTTTGGGAAGCAAAACGGGACGTGTACCGGATAGCTAGCGCGGGGGAAAAAAAAAAAAGCACCAAAACGGGTTAGCTGGCGCTGATAGCGCGAGTGCAGAAGAGCAAAGGGGGATAAGAGCAGATGGGGCGATTGGGAGAAAGATAGAGCAGACGGAAAAGGGTCCAGGTCTCGGGGCCCCCAGAAAACGGTCGAATGGAATTTTAAGGTGCAGGAAAAAATCTTGTGGCGAAAAAAAATAATCACGCTTCGGGCGGGAGCTGGCATCGCAAGGACAAAAACCACAGGAAAGGCGCTCAAGACAAAAGAGCAACATGACGCAGGTGGTCCTCACCTTCCCGAAAAAAATAGTCGCGGTGAAGTGGTCGATCTCGAGAAAAGTTATTATCGTAGGGGAGAAGAAATGAGGGGAGATTGATGGAATGTCCAGGGGGACCCTCGCGAGTACTCGAAGGAGACGAAATAAGTCGTGGGTAAATTAGAATCGTCGAGTAGGTAGAGTGTCCCAAGGAGAGATAAGGCCAGGTCGCGGAAAATTGTCATCAGAGCGGTGAAAAGGGCTCAGCAGTGCAAACCATGTCGTCGGAAAAGCCGCAGTCACTTAGGGCAGAAGAGAAAATGTAAGTCAGAGCAAAATTGCGGGGTCGGGTCGGGTCGGCGGCCAGCCAAACTGTGAAAGAATGATAAAAGAGCCGCGCCGCAAACGAGCAAGCTGAAGAGAAAAAAATAGAGTCCCAGAGAAGGTTAAATGATGTGGAAAGGAAAATGACCGTGAGATTCTGAAATGACCAGGCCTGAGGAGAGAACTTTCGAGGGCACTAAGGAAGGGCATCAAAGACGCCTGCTGAGAAAAGGTTGATGAAGGAGTAGCTTATCGTTGCCGGGGTGTCTCAGACTCATCACGGGGAATGATGGGGGGGTTGGACTGCATGTTTGTGGGGGGGGTGGGTTGGGTTGGGGGGGGGGCGAAAAACCAAGCTCCAGACTCTGTAGGGGGCGAATTAAAACAGGGGCGAAGGAAAAGACATTATACACAAGCAAACTCCTCTCTAATAAGGGGAGGACTCCTTCCGTCGCCGAGAAGAATTAAAAGGATAATAAAAGGGTGAACCTGGTTCAAAAAATTACAACAAGGGACCGCGGCCAACGGACCAGAAGAAATATGAGCGAGCAGAATCACCCTATGAAAACCCTGTCCATAGAAGGGGAATTCCTTGTACCGTTTCTGAAATTGCGAGAATAACAAAACAAAAAAGCAGGAGTCATATTAACTAACGAGTACTGAGATAAGGGAAAGAATTGGCCGGAAACGCCGGCACAGAAATGAGTTCTCGAACTAACTCGGATATAGGAAGCTGCTCAATCAGGAAGTCATTCAACAGAGACGAGGCGAAATCACGCTGAGCCGGGGGTAAGCAATGTAGAAAGAAAAGAGGAGAATCCTGGAAAACGATAAGTCAAGCAGGGGGGACCATTTTGGGCATAAAAAAATGCATCACGCCAGAGCCCATAAATAAAAGGAACTTCCCCATGATGTCACGTGAGTGAGAAAGGGTCAGGAAAAACACGGGGGAGGGAATAAAGGTTCAAGGATTGCTCCCACAGCTTCCTCTGGTTTTGCCGGCGTCACAGCTGCTTTGAAGAACTAATCTCGTCCGGTACCTTGAAGCTCCGAAGTTGATCAAGGGAGGAGCCGCACAAGGGAAGGTGGACAGGGGCGTTCGAAGGCCGCGCGTAGAATAGGGCCAGATAAGGACCTAAAGGAAATAGCCCCACCAGGCAGCAGAAGACGCATCGACGGCTTGCGGAAGTCGGGAAACGGAACAAGGAAAGAGACAGGAAATCGATGTGAAAAGCGCGTGTCGGGATGGGTGTAAGAGAAGCGAAATAGAACTAGGACGACCAAGCGAGCCAGCGAGCCAAGATCCACCCGTACGATATGTCCGGAGGCAAGGTGAGGGGGGAACGGAGAATAACACATCGCATACTCCCGAGCAGAAGGATCGACTCCCGAGCAACAATGGACGAAAAGAGGGGGGGGGGGGGGGGGGGGGGGTGGGGTGGGGGGGGGGGGGACCGAACATGAGGGAGCAGGAATCCGATATATTTGGTGGCCGGCTCAGACTGATATCGAAAAGGGACTCGAGATAATATTAAGGGGTCAGTGGGCCATTTTGGGAGGGAAAAAAGCTCCACGCCTTTGGACGAGACCCGAAGAAGGCAATATACGAGCATTATGACGAGCCCGCCTCGATCAGCACGGCCGGAGGGATTACAGGATCCGTCGCCGATCCGTTCCGGAAATAGCAGAAGCACTATCAAGCGGGTAAAGTAGGCAGCGCGGGGGCCGATACAAAAAGAAAAAACCAGGATATGGTCAGCCTGCAGTACAGCGATCAGGGGGGGGGACGTAAATAGCAAGTGGGCCCAAACCCCACCCCAGCCAGGGCGCCGCAATTGAGGAAACCTCCAGACACTTTCTGCAAGCCTTATATAAAACAAAGAAAGGAGGATGAGGGAAAAAAGGAAATCGGGGAGGCTGAAGGAAAAGGCTTATGGCGATCCGCAAGTTAAACGCAAGCCGGGGACAGACGGGACACCTGCTCTCGGTAAAGTGAGGAAAGGGACCATCTCCGGTCTGCTACATTTGAACGCAGTTTCACTGCGGATGGCCTAAAAATAAAAAAAACTCTTGAACGTCGGAGGTCTCACCCGCGAGCAGCGGCGGGGTGACAGCCTGTGGGGGTTGGGTGAGCCAGACAACGCCGTGCTAGAGGCAAGGGCTCAAAATTCCTTGGGATCTTCCGGAAAAGAACGGTCTAGGGGAACCGCGTGTCGCAATGGTCAAAAAGGGGACCCGATAGCGTTTGAGGACGGTCGCGTCGATATCAGAAATTCATACTATCATGGAAGTCGACATAATGGTCGGCAGGAGTTCGGCAAAACCATGGAAGGCGAATTAGCGTGACGCGAAAGGGGACCGGGAGTTGGGGGGTGGGGGGGTTGCTAGCCATGGGGAAGCGCACAATTGCCGCCGAAGAGATGCACATTACGGCTGGAGATGGAAACTTGGGCATGCCCCCGGAGGCGGTGCTGGGAATCAAACAACGATCCCGGGAAAAGGAGTCAAAAAGCTATTTCAGCGTTGCCCGGGTTTCAGATTGCGGGGGAAAAACTACCGGCAAAGAAAGCAGGTCGGGGCTGTGGACCCTCCAGTTGAGGCAGGGGGGCTATTGATGAGGCTTCGGAGCAGATCAAATTCGATGCGGACAGACGACAACCTTGGTCAACCGGACTCGTCGGGGCGAAAAGTCGAGGATCTCAATGGACCAAAGGGGGGGGAACGCGGCTTGAACACAGCCGCGTGCGCCGGAAATGACTGTTGCGAGAGGCAGCTCCTTTAACAAAAACGATTGAACAGTCGTTGGGGGGGGGGGGTTCAAGAAAATAGCCTGAACCCCTAGACTCACAGGAAAAAAATGAAAAAGAAGAATAAGGGTGCATGCTCGATCGGAAGGGGCGTGGCGCGGCTGAGTTGGGTCAAAAGTGGGGTCCACAGCGGCAGTTCTAGTCAACCGTGAGGTAGAGCAGGACGAAAACTGCTCAGCGAAGTTGGGGGAGCGGGTCGGACGAGGAAAAAAAAGCAGCACGGCGACCAATCACGAGTTAGAGCGGACAAGGGTCGGACTGGCCGGGCGTTTCCATCAGGGCCTCTGAGCAAAACCACCCTTATCGCCATTCCGTCGTTTCGACTCTCGGCGTCAGAAAGATTCTTTTCCGCGGCGGACACGCAAAGTCATAAGCATCAAGGATCATCCAGGGGGAGACGAGAGGGTGGATGAACTCTCGCTGCAGAGTCTGCCAACCGCGGAAAACGCGAGATCCGGACTTAAGTGAACAGGTCACTGCGAACGTGCTCTGCATGGAGAAGTCGGAAACCGTGGAAGGGCTCATAAAAAAGAGTCACATCTTGCTGGGCAGCATGTCGATGGCAGAGGAGCAGTTCAATATCAGAAAGAAGAAAAGGGCGCTGGTGCGTTCACTCGCAGCGGAAACACAAGGCAGGAGACGGAAGGCGACTACCCCTGGTCTAAACAGGCTTCCGCTCGGACAAGAGCCTCGACCGGCGTCCGGTCTGTGAAATGCAACCTTAAAAAAGCAGGAAACGGGCACGCAGGAAAGGCAAGAACAGAGAGCTCACGCAGAATTTCAACATCTCTGGTCCAGAAAAAGAACAGAGCATATTCCATCAGGGAACTGCTCGTCATGGCGAAAGGGGTTGAGATGTCCTGACCCTGGGGTGGAATCCCGGAAAACAGAGGCCCCCGCCTATCGGAAGCGCAGAGAACTCCGAACTCGCTTAAAAATCGCAAAAAAAAAACTGCGGATGGGAAAGAACTGAAACCATTCAAAAGTCATAGAGTTAAAGACCAGGATCGAAGCGCGGGGAATGTGGTCCCGGATTGTTCCGTCGACCGAGGGCGTCATAATAATCGCCTCACTGAGCAAAAAAACATATCTCTAGGGCAATCTGCGATGGAAAGACTCGCCTTTTATAGAGAATATCGGCGATATCTCTTGACATGAGCGAGCGAAGGCCAACAAGGGAGCCAGTGAAATAAAAAGGAAGGAGGAATGAACTATAGTTTGAACATCATGGGAGGAGCTGCGGGAGGGGGGAGTCTAAGGGGTCTCATGTCCGGAGGGCAGTCAAGCAGAGGGGGGGTAAGAGTGGATGAATTGCACCGCAACAGACAGCATTCGACCCTGCGGGAAGACCCCTCTACTATGTATACAAATCGATGCTCGTGATGCGCGATCCGTGAAACGCGGAACAACACATACGGTTCGCAATCTCCCTTCCGGCGAACTCTGCCTGAGAGGGCGACAGCTAAACATCCAGGAAGGGGGAAAAAAACAGGATGCGCAAACCGGGGGTAGAGCAATTATAAGGATAGCTGTTTGCAAGGAAATCTAAAAACGAAAAGCGTTTGCCCGGCATGCTCAAGGAAAAGGGATCAAATGTCACTGGGGGAAAGATAGGAGGAGACTAGGGTCCCAGACTAGGACAATGAGAGTCAACACAACAACGGAGGAAAAGAGAGATAGAAGATCAGACAACTAAGACATTAATTGAACAAGGAATCGCATCATATCTAAAACCAAGGTGATTGAAGCGCGCAAAGGAGGGGCGGGAAAAGGTGGGAACTTTTTCGTATCATAAAGAAGCGAGGGTTTGGGGGGGGAGCGCCCAATTGAGTTCTGGAATCGAGAAGGGCGGCGAGGGCGAAGGGAAAAAAATAGGGATAGGGGGACAAAGGTGCGAGGTCGCCTGCAGAGAAACCGTCGAGATGGAAATCAGGGACAGAGGGCTCGGGGAGGAATAAAACCGGTCGAGATTGGAGGTGAGCAAGTAGTGTGAAGAAAAATCAGGAGCGGGGGGAAAAAGGGGGCGGGCCTCACGTAGAAGGACAAAGAAGAAAGAAACGCGCGACTACCATGTATCCTCATTGGGAACTGCCGATAAGTTAGACTCCAAAGGCAGGCGAAAACGGAATCACGCTTAGTTAGGGGGGCGAGAGCGGGTTCTTATCGATGAATCGACAGGAGAGGGTTAGATATTGAAAGAAATGATTTAAAGCACCAAGGGCCCCCAAAGGGGAGGAAGGGAGACGCAAAGACGTGAGAGAGGGAGGGGATAGAAAAATCGTGCTGTGACGCAGGGACATCTCAAGAAACCAAACGAGAGTGAATGTCTCTCAAAAGAAGGGAAAACCAGCAGCAGCAAACGAAATCCCCAAGAAAGGGTGGAAACAGCATCAGCGAGTGGACGTGCGGAAGATCAAAAGAGGGGCCGGGACGATAGGGAGCTTCGTTCGAAAAACGGTTGGTGGAAAAAGAGAGACCAGGGTCAGAGGATGAATCAAAAATTTAATAGATGGGAAAGTCGGCAGGTGACGGGGAAGAGGGGGCTGCAACCTGACACTAGTCGGGGAGGAGGGAAGGGCATCCCATCAGGAAAGGGGCCAGCCGGATGAAGTGCCTAAAAAGTAGCTTGTCCGTGTCGGTCAGCGGCGCGCAACAGAGAATATGTGGGAGAGCCGAGTGGGCTCCATACACCAGAAGCCTGGCGTAGGCATGAAAGAGCGGAAAGCGTAAGCAAGCGAAACAATAGGGCGCGAGCCATTTCTCCAGCGAAAAACTCAGAAAGGGAATGGAATTTACCTCGGCCTGAAGACAGGAACAACCAGCGCGGGGGGGAAAAAAGGGAATACCACAGAGGCATAACCAGAAGGAATAAACAAATTGCCTTGAATGCGGGCTTGGAAGTTGTATGAATTCGCCAGAAAGCCAGCACACCTTAGAGTACCTAAGGGCGGAAAAAAAGTGGACTATCAGACAGTCAGAGAGGATTGGAAAGCTCGGGCACCTGCCGACTGCAAGACGGCATCGAACGAAGCGTGATAATCTAGCGTTTCTTCTCTGGGAACGCCGGAAGTCCTAGACGCAGGAAAAGCCGGTGTTCAACCTAGCCAAATATAAGAGAGAGGTCAGGAACTTTTGGGGGGGGGTGAGAAATGCTCTTTGGGAAAACTGGTCAGCGCCCAGACTCCCATCATATAAACCAGGTAAAACGTTCCATTACCCGGATTTTTAAAAGGGGAAGATATAGCCACCACGAATGGTATCACTCGGTTGTTCCGAAAGAAAAGAATCGGCAAAAGAGTTGTGGGTTGCCGCTGGAAAGAACGGCGTTGAAGAAGTCGAATAAAAGGAAAGGGGGAGACGGAACGACGGTACAGCAGAGTGACGCCTCACCTCCAACGAAGTGAAAAATGTTGGATATGTCCGCTCAGAAGATCACTCAAGAGACAAACATGAATAGCCCATTCCGAAAAAGGTCAAGGCGCATCTATTAGGATGCGGTCTTCGGGGGGAAGACATAAACAGACACGAGGAAAAAGACTGAATCTGTTTCCAGCGCGTGGCCGATTATGGCGGGGGGATTGCAGACCGAAAATGACCGGCCGCTGAGCCATACGCTAAACCAAAGACACCCGGAGAATGGGGTAGGTGAACGCAAAGGGTGAGAGAAAGGCGCAGGCGAAAAAAAGAGGGACCAAATACTCGACGAGGAGGGAAACAGGGACTATCTTCTGAATCGGTACGAAAAGGGGTCCTAAATAGGAGGGGGAGGTAATGGGGCCCGCCGCTATATCTGCATTCAGGGAGGGAGAGAGCCCCTGATCTCGAGCGAAAGAAAGAAAGCTGACTCCATGGACGACAAACTCAGGAGCCACTCTTTTCGAGCAGCTGCGATGTTCCTTAAGAGGTAAGAGAGAAGGAGAGCCCTGCTCACATGGGTAAGGGGATTGAAATGCTTTATCCCGGGAAGATAAAGAGTGTCTTAATAGTCAAAAAATCTTTTCATAGTGGTCATCGCAAAATGCTGCGTGGGACTACAAAGGAAAAGACCAGAGAAGTGGAGCCTCCCTAACGTGGGAGGAAATCAGGGGAAAAAGGAAGCCGCCTGCACATTTTAAAAACCAGGAAACAAAGAGTTGAATTCATCGTCCTTAAAAGGAAGACAAAAAAAAAGGGGGAGGAAATAGGCGGGCAGTCGCTGATGAAGGACAACGAGTGTGCCGCGCGGTGCGAAGAGAAGGGAAGAGAGTGCGAAAACTCGAGGTTATTTAATTCATTCTGAAAAGAACCCTGTTCACTGCGATTGGAAGAAACACTCGAGGTTGAGATGGAAACAGTGTGAGAGAGGGAGCATATTTCGAAACGGGGGAGTGTACAGACAATCAACACCGCCAGGTGCTGAGCGGTACCGAAAAATCCTTAGAGGGCTCCAGAAAAGAAGAGTCGAACCTTCTTAAGGGACGTCGAAGAAAACAAAACAGGCTCCTCTATAGTTAGGCGATAAGAGCGTCGATATCAGCATTGCCAGAAGGAAAAAAAGTCTCAGACAAAGAAAGGGGCCGGAACAAGTTCTGCAAACTCCAGCAGGGGGCCGAAAAGAGGTCCTAGAGATCGTCCTTCTAGGAGAGGGGTGTGTCTCATAAAACAGAAGGAAAGCGAACAACTTGCAATACGAGGCAAATTGGAGGCCGGGCTGAATGCGGGGGAGAGAGGACCCGGCGGGGAGTTCCTCCAAGAATCGAAACCCTTATCCCACGACAGATGGAAAAATTTCGTGGACTCGGTTAAAAGGTCCGTGCTGAAACATCCAGAAAGGAACTTCGAGAGGAAACCGTACCATGGTAAAAAGAAAGGATGAATGCTATTGAGGAAGGGGCGAGCCGTTCTAGTCAAAGAATCGAACAAGCAACCCGATGGGCCCACGAGGAAGGGCTGTTGGGCTGGAGGGAAGAAGATTGAACGTCGAGGATCTAGTCGAAAGGGGAAAACGGCTTCGCCGTCTCAAAAAAAAGAAGAGTAACGTCCGGGCAAAAGAAGGTGTTTCTCGGATGGCAAGGGCCCTACATGAAAACAACACTGGAGGGGAGAAAGAGGGGGGGAAACCTACAAAACAATCCTGAAAAGGAACTTGTTGAGGCCTATCGGATGGAGGACGAGGGAGTCTTTTGGATGGGAACATCTTCCGCTGAAAGGACCCCGAGATGATATTGATGGATAAATCAAAAAACTCAGCGCCTTGAGAATTCAAGCGAAGACAAGATGAAAGACATAATCATCACGTCTACCAAAGGATGAAAGAAGTTCGTTTCGGCCGGGCAGGGTCTTCCTGGGGACGGCGTCTTGCAAGAATGCTCAAAAATTCGACCAAACATCGCAGGGGGGTAAGTCTTTCTCCACGCCGAGTCGCGGGGGGCGTGAGTGTCATCTGCAACTGGAAAAATAAAAACCATCAATGAGGAGAAGCGCCGGGTTTTGCGGCCGTTGAAAGGCTAGAGCGGACAGGTCTTCTAAAAGAAAACAAAAAGCACTGGTGTAATTCAAGGAAAGATCAAAGGCGATAACGGGGAAAATAACATTCTGATCGGCTCGGAATGAAAAAGGGAGCAACGTCATAGAACCTTGCTTCTACAGGAAAGCGAAAGGGACGCATCATCACCAAAGGAAAAAAGAGGAAAAGGGTGGGCTAAAGCAGGTCAAAAACAACACAGATGAGGGGCGGCGACGAGGAAAAAACCAGCAAACGCTAGGCAACTTATCAGTAGGGAGCAAAGGGAAGGGAGGGAAACGCCGGCGAGATCACCGGTCGAACAGCCCTACTCAGAAAAAGCACACAAAAAATGTCACATCAATCTTAACCGATATCATCTTCATCGTCCTACTCGACGGGGTCTCGTGAAGGGAAGGAAACCAAACTTTTCTTAAAAAAAGCCAAAGAGAATAGCGACGAAAAGGAGTGGAGACGCCCTCACTCGGAGGCTGGATTCCTCGTATAAAAAAGAAGTGGGGCGATGCCAGGAAAAAGGACGAGCATGGGAGACTGCGATGAGACAAGGGCGCGCTCGGGTGAAATTTAAACGTCGAAGGAGTACAAGGCTTAAAGAGATAGAAAATCTTACCTCGTCGCAGAGCATCGCAGGGGAAAAATGTCGTGGCAGATCCGGAAAGACAGCCCGAACATATCGCAGATCTAGATGAGAACTGAGCCAAACAAAGAAAAAGAAAAATAGGGCTTCCAGTTCAAAAAAAAAGAAAGGAACTCATCAGAGGGAAAACTCGTATCCATGGAGTCTATGGACTATCCGGGAAAGGAGGCTGAAGAGCCATGCCGCAAAGAACCATGTTGTCCGATTTAAAAGGTGCCACACGGAACTTGACGCCACACCTAAAGGAAAGATGAAACGGATTCCGAGGATCCCCTATACCTGGGGAAAACCGCCTCTCTTCATAGGGAGTAAGGAGAGTATACCTGGGGGGGAAAGAAAAGCTCACATCTAGTCATCTTAAGATCCCGTGCTCAGAAAGGAGACTCTGAAGACGAGAGGACAGCGAAAGAACCATGGCCTGTCCCTCAGAAACAAAAGAATACAGTAAACCGTTAAATAGCACAAACCAAAAGCTTTGCAGCGGAACAAAGGCTCAATCAATAGTGGATTCACCTGGGAGAAGGAGAAGATAGGGTCCCGAATCGATGCGATTATAAAGAGATAACACAACAAAGGGAGAGGGGAAAAAAAGATTAAATCGGAGGTACTACTCGCGGAAAGGTAATGATTCTATCAGAGAAGAAAATCCACCAAAGAAGAATATTCCGGCTCAAACGCTTGGAGGGGTTCTCGGCGAGACGGGGGGGGGGTTTCCAATTTTCCGGAGAAGATCTAAGAAAAAAACGGGAAGCGGAAAGGAGCGGCGATTAGGCGATAGGCGGGGAAGTTGGGAGGAAGCGAGCCGGGAGGCGACAGGGCATATGTCAATGGTCTCCTCAAAGAGACCAACAATTAATATTCAGCGAGGGGGATACACTGTTGCTTTTCACGGGCGAGCTGAGAAGGAGGAGGGGCGTCGAGGCAGAAAGGGTGGGCGCAGCACCGCCAGACTTCCCATCGGGATCTCTGGTCAGTCTACATGCATAAAAGGAAGAAAAGACGCAAAAAATGAAGACGCGTGGGGACGAAGATGTTCTACGGGGATTCCGGGTGAGAGGATTGGGGGCAAGAGGAGAATTGAAAAAAAAGGATCGATGGATCGACGAGTTTAGAGATGGGGAGGAAGAGATTAGGTACCGAAAGCCCTCAGCTCGGTCGGGGATGCCACTGGGAAAAAGAGGGGGAGATCTTGGCACAAGGATGGATAGGCATTTGGGGACAATGACACCTGCCGAAAAAAGCCCGATCCATGTGCAAGAAAAAAAGAACCGCAGCACTACCAGGAAAGGGAGCCACAGCAGGTTTCGCGCAGGCGAACACTAGTTTGGGAGCTCATCTCTTTCGGGAGATTTTTTGTAGAACCCCCCCCCCATCCGGCGCTTGAAAGTCACGCGTTTGTGGGCAATAATCTACCAAGGCAAAACGACGTATAAACATGCATGATAAGAGAGGGAGACCATTGAAGGGAAAGAAAGGCTTCCGGAGCTAGGGCAGTCTGGACTTCCATTATGAATGGAAAGGATCGTCGGTAAAGGGGCAAAAAAAGGGAAAAGATACCTAGTGAATGAAGGGTTGCCGAGGAAAAAAGGGTAGCTTACGGATCAAAAATCTCTACTCCCCAGAATATGGTGTTATTTCATTAAAAGGGGAAAAAAAAAAAGAGCGACCTGGCGTTGACTGGACATGAAAAGCCAGGGATCAGCACGCTTGCGCTCGGGGAGGGCGAGAATGTGCCGCAGAGAAAGGAATACCTGTTAGAAACGTTGACGAAGCTTACACCCGTCGGGGTTCAAAACAGCGATGAAGAGAGTACACTAGAACCAGGAGATAAAAAAGGAGATGGGGGAGCGTGACCGACGAAGTAAAAAGACAAGAAAAAACCTCACAGGGAGGCTAGGTTCTCACTGACAGAACTGTACGATGTTTGGGAAAAAAGGGGCCGCGCATGAAATCACAAAAGGAACAATTCAATTCAGGCAGCACGAAGAGCGTGATCGGGGGGGGAAGCCGTGCTCTGGTAACCGGCGGCAGGAGCTGGCGGTGGAACGCCAGCAATAGCCGCATAGAGGGGAAGAAAAGAAAGACCAGTGGACCAAGTCCAAACAGCGCCAAAATAAGCTACAAACCACTCCCAGGAGTTTTCAGTATGATGGGAAGGAAAGGGGGGGGAATTATCACAAAACGAGCGGATCCATCGGTGTTGTTAAGGGGAGGGGCACTGAAAAGCGAAAAACGAAAATTGTAAGGCGGGTGAAGGCGAAGCCGCCGTTAAAAACCTGAATTCCTCCGCGAGGGAAAATCCCAGCCGGTCACCTCCGGGGACACTCTTTGGCGTTCGAGAAAAAGACGGGATCATCCACGAGCACCAATAGAACATGCCGAACAGGGGAACGGCTGTTCCAAACCAAACGACGCTGTTAGGAAGGGAGCGGAAGGCAACTACTAAAGCCAGGAGGCTGAAGGGGTCGCTAGCCGTGGGGGATCGGGTTCGAGATTGGGAAAAAAAAACCCTTACATACCTCGGGGGAAAAAGACAATCTCTGACATCTACAAAGCCAAGGAAGAGGGTTTTCTCGAAGCAACGACAATTGGTGGCAGAGAGGGAGAGGTGCAACGCAGACAACCTAAGGAATCTCTCCGAGACGAGAGGCCATGAAAAAAGGAGGGACTCATGCAGTAACGAAAAACTGAATCCCCCTATATATGTGGGGGGGGCTTCCTTCAGAGACAACTCGACGAACGTAAGCGGAACGGTGGGTTCGATACGAACCAGCGACAAAGAGCTAGCGCATAAGGACAAATCTCTAATGATTGGGCGAGAAATGAGAGAAAACCGTAGAGGGGGGGGATTGACATTCTTGAAAATCCCCCTTCACGGGGTATAGCATAAAGCGACAAAGGCGGGTCAGAGTTCGAGATAGACGGAATGGCCGATACCCAGTCTGCAGATAATCTTCAACATAGAGGCAGGGTGGTCGGAGAGAATCCAGGGGAAATGAAGCAGAGGGGAGAAGAAAGAGCATGCGTTCAAGATCCAAAGAGATCACCAAAAGAGAGGAGATAGAGATAAGTCTCTTGCAATAAAGTGGGAAAGAAAATGCCGTGAGGAAGGGAATACTTTAACGCTATTACCAGAGACACTTAGATTTAAGTCATTCCGAAAAGAAAACGGAAAATGGAGTAGCCCACGCGCGTTTATGAGGGCCGCATGAACGGGGAAGTCGAGTTCTGCGACCAAAAAAAAAACAGCTGACGGGATTGAAAAAGGGAAACCATACCCCGCCGTCTGATCGGCGCCTACCTTCAGGGAATGGGGAAAAAAAAACAAGAAGAAGACGCACGTGCGCTGGCATAACGACAAACACTGGGCCAAAAAAAACCTAAGAACGGGGCGGAAAAAAAGGAGGGGAATAATTCAGCCGAAACCAGATCTTCTGTCATGCTCCAAAGGGCATGGGGGCACCATGAACCGATTTCACGAGGTCTCAGCTGTGCGTCCTGAGGAGGGGGCCCATGATTGGGGAGAAAGAATGCCGCTACAAACGTACGTATCACATATCGGAGAAAACTGGCTGGGGGATACTGGATAGCAAAAAAAAACCGAGTTCGTCGGGTGGCCGTGCGACCGCCTCAACCCGAAGAAAGGACAAACGAGGGAAACGCGTGAGATCGAATGTGAAGCTTCTTTCTGAAGAAAGAAAAAACGGTGACTCTGCTGGGACATCCGCAGGTGGGCGGCATGTGCTCGGGAGCTTCGAGAACTGGCTAAAACGGAAAGGCGAGGAAGAGAAAAGCCTCCACCCTAGGGAACCGAGTGTCTGCTTCAAAAGGGGGAACTTCATGGGGGGGGGGGGGGGGGGGGGGGGGGGGGGGGGGGGGGGGGGGAGTCGAAGAAAGACTCTCTTCAACCTAGACAAAGAAGAGTCCGCAAAACACAAGACGGTCTCTTGAGGGCAAGAATCCGGGAAAAAAAGATTGGAAATCGGTTGCGAAAATTATACACTCGGGGAATCATCCTTACTGGAAGCTCTCTATCTGATGGGGGGTGGAGCGTGAATGGGAGGACCGGGCAATGGTCCAGCGCAGTCATGCGCAGGCTTAGGGCCCGATCTGGATATGAGGTGAAGGGCTGAAAAACGCCTCCGAAGTTAGCGCTTATGCGTGAATAAAGAACGCATATCACGAAGTGGGTAGTCAGACGCTGGTGGACCGGGAATGGGAAAAAGGAAAGCCCAATCAAGAGGAAACAATGGTTCCGGCACCAGAACCCTGATCGTCAGTTAAAGGGGGGGAGAAGGGAAAGAGCCAGGTCTCAAGAGATTGGAGGGGCTGGTGGACGAATCGTCCGGAGAGTTCCCCCACAACAATCAATATAGAAAGGGGGGGGTCAGGGAGGCATGCTCGACGTGGATTCTTCTTACGGAGAGCAAGCGAGCGCAAGGGGGACAAAGGGGAAAAGGAACATAACGCGGTCAAAAAGGGAAAAAGCTTCTGTCTGTCGCGCGGCCGTGACTGGGAAAAAAGTCGAGGGAACTTGCCTGCTGAATGACATGGGGAGTCCTGCGCATTTCATGCCCTACGCGGGGAAGGGGTGCGGGCGCCCTAGGCAAAGAAAAAAAAAATCTAGGGCGCGGATCCGCTACGACCCGCAACTAAAAAAAATACACAAAAGAGGCAAAATGAAGAATCGCTCGCCGCGTCCTTGGGGATGCCCTTCCTGCGGCCTAAAAGATCACCGCATATTCACCTGTAAGAAAAAAACCAAAGTTGTCACGGGACAACCAAGGTCGCGAACCATATCAAGATGACGCGGCCAGAGAACGGCAGGCGCGGCTATGAGGATTTCTGAAAAAAAAGGCCGCGTGCGAAGCCGACCAACGAGGGGCCCCGCACGAAAAAAGGACTGCAATCAACTCGAGAGCGCTCGGAGAAACCTTCGTAAGCAGAAAAAAGGAACATGCAGAGAGAGAATGATTACATGATCTCTCGAGGGGGGATCATGTTGAGAATATGAAAAAAAGCCTCACGAGGCTAGTCAAGCTCTAGAGAAAACGCAGCCTCGACGAGCGCGATGGGAACAGAATGAAATCACTCCTTTCCATAAAAACATAGATCCATATCATCGGAAGAAAAATGAGGACCCACAAAAAACAAAGAGAAAGCAGGAAAAAGTTGACACGGAATGTGGAGGAGATCAGATTTTCCACAAGGCGATCATGAGCAAGGAAAAATCTACAGGTCCAGAAAGCCCTCGCAATCTTTCCGGAAGGGGGAGGCGCCACTGAAAGAAGAAGACAGGCTCGAAAAAAAAGAACAGAACCTGACGCACCGGCTTGCAGAAGAATACTTGCTTGCTATAGAAAAGAGGGACCTCGTTCAGAAGACAGCAGATGCATCCTAACAGTCTCGAGAGAGAGCAAAGGGTTCTTGCAAACGCGCGTAGCTGAATGACGGAAAGGGGAAAGGGGCACCTAAAAAAAAAATTGCGGCGAGATCATGCGAAATCGGATGGGGATATCATTAGAGAAAAATGCTTGTAAGCATAAAGGAGAGATCCCGATCGGTTGCATGCGAGGAGTATAAAAAAAAACAAAAGGAAAAGATAGAGGCGGTCAACTACTCGAAATCGGGACACTAGATCATTCGGTAAAAGGATCGGGCGACATAGCTAACTCGGGAATGATCTCCGCGAAACGAGGGATTTGCTTTGAAAACCGTGGGGAAAAAAAAGTAACTGATCATAGAGGCGCGGGCGACCTCTTCTGCAAGGGGGTAGCTGACAACGATAGAAAGTTCCCGGAGAAAAAAAAAGGATAGGACTACCGATCAGGCAGGGGGAGGCAGATCGAACGATTGCAGCGAGTTGGGTCTCCAAGTCGAAGGTAAACCGAGGAGGAGGTCTAGGGGCGGTAAGGGAGGGCAAAACATGGTGACACCGTCGACAAAAAACGTAAAAAAAGCTTCTCTGGAAAGAAGGCCCCTAAAAGGAGAACGCACTCATCGACAGAACAATGATAAGAAGACTCAAAGTTCTGCCTCACCTTCCGGAAGAAAAAGGCTTGATCTAACGGGGGGGCAATCTCGCTCAGGGTAGCTATTTATCGCCGGAATATTGATGGCAAAAAGGAGTGGCCATCACCAGAGCCGAGATGGGAGAGGACCGAGCACAGCGTCGGTGAAGGGAAGCTTGATAGCCAGGAAAAAAAAATGTCGAAGGGGGGTACTCTTCGACACCGATAACCAAGCGATGATCATTGTGGTCAGAGCATAGAACTAGCAGCATGGTTCCTGGACGGAACAGCCGCAGGGTTGAGGCGCGAGGCAATAAGAGAGGGAGAGGGGTTCTCCATAAAAGGGTATCTAGGGAAAGGAGGGGAAGGTCTTTCGAGGGAAAGGGGGGAAGAATCTCGGGATCAGAACAAAGGGCTCGCAGGCCATTGAAATTCGCGCGCGAAAGGGAAAAGTAATTCATAAAAAAAAAAAAAAAAGGAGAAGCTTCGTAAGTGGCCTGACAGAAATGAAGAATTACGAGGAAGGACCTAGAGGACACGGAAAAAACGATTGAATGAAGTGGCGAGCGGGGGGAAGAAGGCTTGGCCGGGTGAGGGCGCGGTCTCGTCGCCCTCGAGTGGTCAACCGTGGTGGGACGCCCTCAAAGGAACGCTGCTGGAGGAGTAGAACTAAAAGGCATCAGCACCAATCAAGGACAGAGATCCATAAGGCCGGGAGAAATGCAGAGAACTTCGCAACGGGAGGTAAGCTCAGGGACAAACGGCGCTTGGAACGCCCGCGGGAAAAAGCAATGCAAGGACTAGGAAGGAATGAAAAAACCGATATCCTGAGGGAAAGGTACGGTTACGGGCATCAGGGACAGCAAAACAGCACCGTCCGCGAAAAAATCTAGACATTACCTGGACGATTAGGGGGGGTTCTATTGGGGAAAAAGGATGGCCGGCACCAGGAAAGACAGCCAATCAGAAAAAAAAAAATGGAGTCAGGGCTGAAAAGGAACAGGGAGTCAGCGAAAGAAAGAAAAATGACCGTCGGCAAATGCATAGCCAGGGACCTTTCGCCAGCATAGCAGAATCGGGGCAGGAAGCGCAGATGCAAGGTGACCATGTGAAGGCCAAAAAATCATACAGTCGCAGCAAAAAAAAAAGAACAACATCTTCCAAGGGAAAAAAATGTGGATTTGAAGGACAGGGGGAAGGGAGAGGAGGGCTAGGTAGGGAAAGGGTGTGTTCCGATGGAGGCAAAATCAAGCGCCAAAAAAAGGAAACTAGGGTGTACCAAGGGATCGTCGTGGAAAACGGAAGAAGTCCAGTCTTCCTTAGAGAAGGATGCAAGCCTGAGAAAGCCGGTAAATCCTGTTCCCATAGGGGGGGGGTGCAAAAGGGAGAAAAGGCGCCAGATAAGAGAAGCGAAATGAATATGCAACCGAAAAAGGGTCCACAAAGCATCTACGGACGCGGCGGTCGTTCAAACAGGCTTAACGGCCCGCAAAGTAAATAACGTTTTCAGAGGGGACAGGAAGGCAGTCGTTCTATCAGACGGTATGGGCAGTCACAAGAAACACTGAGGAAAAAGGCGACAGTCTCAAGAAAAAGGGGACGGAATGCGCGAGGCAAAGGGTTCGCTGGATCGAAGGCATAAAAAAAAAAAAAAAAAACGCCCGACGCAGACAAAGGATCAGCGAGGAACTCCAAGACTATCTGCTGAAAGGCGGGGGGCACGAAAAGATTTCGGAATGAAAAAAAAATATAGGTTGTAGGAAGGAAACTTATCGGAGGATCGAGAAAACGATGAAGAGCGCTGTGACCAGGTTGCGACGAGGCGAACAAAGCTAGAAAGGGCAACGATTCCTGCATCCGGGAGTAACGCTCCCTGCGCCCTCGATCAGCAAGGCGCGGATTGGGAAAAAAAAACTGTCAGCAAAGGCGATCATCGGGGCGGAGACAGACCTCGACTTCAAAAATCGGTCGACCACAACTCTGGGAAAATTGCTCGACCATGGAGATGGTCGCCGCACTTCAAGGGCACATTTTTGGCGAAAAGAGACGCAAAGGAACCGAACACGGCCTAACGAATCAAACGTGGAATGCAAGCATTAAAAAACAAACGTAGGAGGAAAAAAAGAGAAGGGAAAGGCGAAAAAAACGCGATGGCTCTGGAAAAGACATAGGCTCAGGCGGCCACCGTACTTGCCATGAAAAAACCGGTTGAGGCAGGGCGAAAACAGAAATCCAAACTGTATCAGCCCAGCTTGGACATGCTATGGCCTCATAAAAAGGTGACGGCGATCATATTACGAAAAAAAAAACGAGGGATTGACAGCCTTTTCAAAAGGAAACTCCTACGCTGAAAGCGAGAGGGGATACGAAAGAATCGGGATCCGATCTTCCGGCCAACCGGTCGCGCAACAGAGGGGGGCGCGCTGGTCGGAGGGGAAAAAAAAGGGCCACTCCGCTATCATCAAGATTCTCGGCGTCGATATCAGATGCAGGCCAAAAAAGCTCCGGGCACGGGAGCAAAAAAGGATCATACGCCTGAGGGACGATCGTCTCGGAAAAGGGATAAAAAGGAAGGAGAGTCGTGGGCCTATGATTTGTTTTGACTCGACTTAAGCTGCACGCGCAAGGGAGGCGCAAACATTTAGAGGGACGGGGGGAGAAACGCAGGCGTGTCATGGAATCCGTTTCGGGTGCCACTCGTAAAAAAACGATCCCGAATCAAACTGGAAACTTGAAGCGGGTCAGGGGGTGAAGAGGGGCCTGGAATCCGAAACCCCAGCCTCCTGAATAAAAAAAAAATCACCTTTGGTGAAAAGTTCATTCCTGGTGCCTTCGGAGGCAGTCGATCCCTGGAACTGAGTCGGATCTAACACCCCTAGGAAAGAGGAAAACCGGAGGGAAAAGTAGTGGAACATCGGAGTGAGCACCTAGGATCTCATACCGGAAGCAGCGTCATAAACAACAGGTTACTCAAGGCAAAAAAAATTTGGCTGGATTTGCAACCTGTCCATACAGGGAAACGCAAGTTGTGTTGGCAATAGAGAAACCCCTTCGACGGCAAAGTCCGTACAGGGGGAAAAGAAGGAGCCTGGTTCTGCTCGAGATGAAAAGGGGGAATGATCTGGGGGAACGGCTGCTGCTCAATATGAGGACTCTGCGCTGTGCGAAAGGTGGGGAACAAAAAAAAAACGCGGCCGAAGAGGAACGTCGTCTCTCCATACAGCAACGGCAAGCACTTATAACACTAGGGAAAGGCAAAGGCCGGGGGAAAAGCGGCGGCGCTTGGAATGCTTCGGGCGAAAAAAAAGGGTACGAAAAAAAAAAACTGTATCAGGGGTAAAACCAGTATTGGAGTCGACAGCGGGACGCACGGTCTGTTCGTGCTGAGATCGTCCTTAAGAAAAAAACCCTCAAAAAGAAGAGAGGCCGGTTTTCATCGCCTCAGTGGGTCAGGGCTGACTCGCGAACGAAGGCGCCCAGAACCCGGGGAAAGTTATTGAACGCGGGTCAGACCGTTCTCTGCATTCTGAAGGCGCTGGGGAGGCATGAAAAAAGAGCCAGCTGCTGATCATGTAGCTCCGGAATCGGGGGCATAAGCGCAAAAAGATGGAGTCGCCAAAAGAGCACACATCAACAAGAACGCCGAAAAAAAAACCGGAGCTACCGGCTTGCTGACAACGGGAACATCACATACAAGAAAACTGCTGGTGACTTACTGCGTCCCCGGTTCTGCCTGTGACAGAGGCAAAAAAAGGCCAATTTTTCACAATCCAAATCTGTCTCTAACCTGATCATAGGAAGAAGATAGAGGCGCGGACTATTGAAAGATTTCGCCAAAACCAGCTGGAAGCAGAAGACGGCTCCACATTCGAAGCGGCTGTAGACGGCCCTCAAAGAACTCTTATGCCTCTCGGTACCAGGAGGGGGGATGAAGGGAAAATGCCGCATGGTCTGCCGGCGATGAGGAAAAAGAAGCGAGTCAGGTGTGAAGGGAAGTGTACAATTCAAAAAGAGTAGCAATCGAGCAGAGACCTATATCGAAGCTGACGCAGCTGCTCCCGACGAACGATGACCGGGCAGGGGAGACTCCTTTGCCATCAAGAGAACAACGATCCGATGGAGAGCCACCAAGAAGATCAAGCGACGCTTAAATTTTTGAAGGAGGGCGAACTATCGGCTTTTTCACAAGCGGAAGGAGAACCGAATAAAGCGAGTCCGTCTGTCATGTCCAAGGAAGGAAACAGAAAACCGCAAGGCTGTTTTAAAGAAGAGAGGAAAGGGAAACTGAACTGCACGCCAACGAACCATCTAAAAAAGAACCGCGCTGGAGAAAAAAACGAACTTTCGGAAAGCTGAGCGATCTGCGGGAAAAAATCACTCAAATTAGCAGTGAAAGGGGAAAACTGCAGCGAGGCAGAAAAAAAATCGCCTATGCGAAACCGAAAGCAGCGCTTCCCCAGCTGCGGAAGAGAAACATGAAGCAAAGGGAAAAGAAAAAAGTTTTCACTAGAGACAACGAAGCGGGGGAAAAGGGGAGTCATCTCAAGCAAAGGGGTGGAAGAAAAAATCAAGGAAGGCAACTGTGTAGGGAAGAAAGACTTGTGTCCATCTAAGTTCATAAGGG
>Ga0179593_1357908_pt1 | contig 20288 bp, 16 predicted proteins | sample CZODoug2_1_08_16_FD_185931 | JGI IMG/M metagenome (GOLD analysis project Ga0179593, IMG submission 185931) | Vadose zone soil fungal communities from Angelo Coast Range Reserve, California, USA - CZODoug2_1_08_16fungal (PacBio error correction) | ecosystem: Environmental > Terrestrial > Soil >...
CAACAAGCAAGGTACGGGTCTGGTCGGGAACAAGCACGGTTGACAATCCTCCTGCCCAAGAAGTACCTGGAAGATGACAAGGGCTCACCACGAGTAAAGCACATCAACCAAATGGCGCGGTCAGAGCAGAAAGAGTAAAATTCGGAATCCAAGGGGTCATCTGGACCCAGGGGAATACGGGGGAAGGGCCTAAAAAAAAGAAGCTTCACTGGCTCGAATCTGAACATCGAACACAAAAGGAAAAGAGTCGCGGGAGACACGTGGAGCGGGTCAGCTTATAACGAAAATGCAGAGGGTAACAGCAAAGAGGCCGTCGGAAGCAGCGTACATCATGCCTGTGACGCAGCCTGACTTCGAAAAAACCGAATGTAGTGTTCAGAAAAAAGGCATGACCCCAACCAAAAGCACGACCGGGGAGCGAAAAGTCAAATGACCGCGAGGAGGCAATACGATAAGACAAAGCCGGGCGAGGTTACGGTCCAAACAAGGAACAGGATTTCGAAGAAAAAGAAGTCGGCTAAACGAACATTAGTTGCCGTGCCCGAGAAAAAAAAAGGTAGGGCGGGCCGCCCGCCTATCTTCACGGCATGTACGGCGTGGGAAACATCGCAAAAAAGCCGAAATCCATTTAAAGTAAAAAAAGGGAAAGAGATGGCAGACAAGCAGGTCGGGCGTCACGGTGAAAGCTCAAAGGGGGTGAAAGCAACGGTGCAACCCAAATGGAACCCTGCTCCTAGAAAAAAAAAAAAAAAAAACGTAAATCATCAACCGCGATACTGATAACATGAAAAAACGTTATCGTAAGGGGGGCTGCTTGCCGCATGACCGTCAACATCCTCGTGCTCGGAGTTGTCTGAAGGGAAGGGACAAAAGGAAGATGCGATGGCGTTCCATCCAGCTGACATCCGGAGCCTGGCGTCGCGGACATCTCAAAAACAAACAAAAACGTAGGGAGAGAGAGAGCCTATCCCAGCTCCAGGATTCAAGAGAAGGAACCATCGGCAGGCCGAACATGCAAAAAAACCAGGGACCCCAGAGAACAACAAGCACCGAGGATGGGGAAATGGAATAACACAGCGACGAGCCTCCACGCCGGGCCATGTTCAATCATAAAGCGGCGCGGTTGCAACAGGGAAGTCACAATGAAAACAGTTACTTTTTCAAGAAGGACAGCAAAAGCGACACACTTGACCCAGAAATATCTCCATATCGAACGCGGGAAAGGACAAAGGGGGGGGGGTAAACGTCATCTTTTTCAGCGTGGGCGATTGTCAACACGAAGAGAACAAAGAGATAGATAATAGGAGCAAAACCGACCGCTTGGCCTGACACTGGGGCACGAAATGGTCCAGGAAAAAATTAGAATCAGGGAAAAAAGAATGGAAGGAGAAATCAGCCTGGGCGAAAACTCTGATGACCTCGGAGATGTCGGGAATCAAAGAAGAAAGTAAAACAGAATAGGTCATCGTCTTGGGGGTTAGTGTCGGTCCAAAAGGAAAAAGTCATCGGAGAAGACAGCGGCGCAAGGTGGAAGGTCGCGCATTCCTGTCGGCCAGAAAAACTGAAACGATACTCAACATGAGGTAGAACCAGAAAGGGCCGTAACCTCACGCTGAACAATCCCTGAGCGTCGAGCAGGGACGCGGACTCGGCGGACGTCCGAAATGATGAAAATAGAGAGGGCCAGAAGACCTCTTCAATTGCAAACTGCGGGAAGGAATAGAAATCCAGCACTCCACGGGGATATGACGAGCGGGGGAGAAACCTCTGTCTGAACTCAAATCGAGTGAAAAATAGGAAATTAAACTGCTGGTTAAAGTCCCAGTAGACTCAGGACCAGACCCCCCCTGCATTGCTGGAACTGGGGTCGGTTCGCAATGGGACTGTGGGGTAAAAAACTGGCGGCTAGATACCGGCGCTGCTAAACACCTCAATAGGTTCCGATCGGAGGGAAATGGAGGAAAAGAGGTCGATGGCACACCAGGAGGAAAGGATCAACAGCCTGAGGCTCCAAATTACAGAGCCCATATAGCCGCCTGCAGTTTTAAAGCTCTGGACGGGAGCCATTCACGGGAAAATTAGAGGGAGTCAAGGGACGAACGCACGGTCTGAGCCTGATGACCAGAAAAAACTTCAAATGGGCTAAGGTGGTAAGGAAAAAGAGCCGAGTGAATCTCAAATACACGGAAGGGGGGCGCCAGCAGGGCAAAAGCATTCTAAAGAAAAGCGGACAACGGAAAAACCTAGGAACACCGAAATAGACGCGCAAGCAGGGTCTCACAGTAAAATACCGTCGGCGCCGAACGTCCCACGACTGAATCCTACAACACAAGCCAAAAGGGGGGGGTCCCCCGTACAGAAAGGGTAAAAATTACTTGACTGGAGACGGATGTGAAGGCGGGGTAAAGAGAATTCGGGGGGACAATATCTCGGCACAGAATAGGGTTTCGGATTCTGAAAATGAGTCCGCAGAACGTAAAAGACCATCGACAACGGGAGGAAAAGGAAAATATGTTAAAACACCTGCTGGTGGAATGCGATGGGGAAAAACACTGGTGAAGTAGCTACCATATCGGCTCGCGGATCGATATTGAAAGCGTTTAAGGGAGAGTTCGCTCCAAGAGCCTCGAGATCAAAACATCTGAACAGGCGAAGTCAGGCCAGAAGCGCATTCTCATCTCTTACGGAGAACGCCTGAAAAATGACGCTGATGCGGACCAATGGAAAACGAAGAGCTGAAGAGTCGGCGTGAAGCACATGAAAGAGCTCGTAGGAGGTCTTCCATCGCCGACGAGAAAGCCAGGAGTTCTTCTATGGAATTGGGGGGGATACATCCTCGACTTCACGCGAAAACCCTGAGCAAATGGCAGGAAGGGTCGCGAGAGACATCCAACGAAGGATAGGACAACCTAAAGAAGGCGGAGGAGGCTGACCTGCAGGAAAGTCATACTAGGAGGCACGTCTGGGTAGAACAAAAGAAGTGATTAAGGTGCCGCCTCGAGGGAAAGGGGTCGTGAACCACCAGGAGGGTTCTCGGTCAACAGGTCTACACCCAAAATAGGTCACCAGGGGAAAGAGAAAGGTGAAAGGCAGTCGTCCGGGCAGGACAGACGGGGATAGAAAGTTTCGGTTCTAAACAAGCGGCAAAGCATAGGAGTAGCTCGCGGGGGGGGAAGCCCAGAAAAAAAAGGGGTCCAGGGACCTGGAAAGCGGACGAGAGGAAATAGAGGACATCTGGCCCGAAAAACTGAATCGAGGTGCGAATCGAACGGGAAGGAAAGGATGCATTGTCCCAAATGAATCAATTCTCGTGGTACAGGCTAAAAGAAAAAGAGATTCGGACGCACTAACTTAATCAAGAGGAGCGTGACAGGTCGGGGCGCATGTACGTCACACGGTGAGAGGTAGTCCGGGGCGGACCAAACTAAACTCAGACGATGTGGATAAAGGGGTTGCGAAACTTGGCAAGTCCACGGACACCTGCGAAAGACTGAATATAACTGAGCTGGCACAACGCCGGTAACTCGCACGTCAACGGTATGGTGAGCAGAGGGGACATTACTCGAAAGTTCGGGGTGTTTAGTGGTCAATGATGGCCCCGACGTGGGCCACAGTGGCTCAGAGGAAGGGAGTTCGATATCGCAGGGAGCAGCGGGGGGGAAATTGTGCAACGACAAGCTGAAAGGAAAATGGGGAAACTCGAACGTAAGTGAAGGAATCAAGCCGGAAAATGCATCCATAGATCGGTTTTCGCGGCAGAAAGAAAAATACCGCTAGAAGACGAGGCACCGACAGGAGGGATGCTGATCGGAACAAAAGGATCGCCAATAAAGCTCGCCAGGCCTCCAGAAGTAGTCAAACACTTCACAATGCGTAAAACGTCATGGGCCGCAGGGTCGAAGACAGGACAACAACTGCAGGGAAAGAGACATGATCAAGGGGAGTACACAGCAGTTAGAAAACCCTCTATCCCTTTCATGAAGCCTCATCCAGGGTGAACCGAATACCAACCAGAAGGTCGATCAGGACACACAGACGGAAGAAGGAACGACGTCCGCGGACCGTTGCGCCACCGGGAGCAGTCGCGATGCCGGGCCGAGAAAGGAACACGTCCGCCACCAAATGCGTTGGATCGCAGCCATTGTAAAAGGGGGGGACTGAAACCCTGGAAAAAAACAACATCCTCCCGAAGCCATAGCGACAGAACGCGGTAAAGCCGAAAAAAATGAGCACACATCCCATCAAGGCCGAAAGAAGCAGACAAATGCTCCAGGGGGGCAGAGACAAAGCCCGCGCTGTTATCACAGATCCGATGGCCCTCAAGCTCCAAACAAAAAAAAACAAGCATGCCGTACCAGGGGACAGAAAGAAGGGACGACTTCGGCAATCGGGTGTTGAGAACAAGGTTCCACGGTGGAGAATACACGAAAAGTCGCCGCGGAGGCCATTTGGACCGGAAGGTAGCCAGGATGACTACAAGATCTGTGACGACCGCAAAAAAAAGAAAAACCGCAAGGCAAGGCAGTCGAACACGGAGCGACCCACCCTAGAAGAAAGAGCTAGGGAAAAATCGACATCAGCTCGCGTCACCACACAAGGCCATCGCGCTCAGGGGAGAAAAGGTGTCCGCCCGCAGAGGAGCTAAACAAACAACAACAAAATGAGGAGAAAAGAGAAAGGGCAGGTCGACATCTCCGCTTGAGGGAGGATCCCTACGCGATCTAAAATATTGAGGGAGATGCGGGAGAGGGGAAAAGCTATTGTCTGAGATGGGGGGTCGGCTGCGTTGACCTTTAGGCGGTCGCAGCGAGAGCCAAACGAGGAAGACTGGGAGAAAACGTCACCGTCCTTAAGCGGACGCATCGCGGGCGACGCGTAGTCATCACGTGAACACTATAAAAAAGCTCGGCGATCCTCCGATGGCGAAACACCCTGGGAAGAAGAAACGAAGACTTCTGGGGGGGGAATACTTACAAAAAGCGGAGAGGAGAACAAAAAAGAGGTTAGAAGAGGTCGAAAGAGGGCGACCATGCCGCACGCGTAGAGACGGATTGAGGGAAAAGCGTTTCAGGGCGGAACAGGGGGAGGAGAAATTAAATGCACGGCGATGTGACTGGCGGAAAGGAATGAAAACTTTCCCCTGGAAAACGCGGAAGATGGACAAAGGGGAGGGAGAAAGGGCCGTCATCGCGACGGTCAAGCGTTGTGCGATCAAAAAAGGGGGAGGAAGGAGGGGGGCAATTCAAGGAGAACAAGAGAGCAGGGGCCTGATTCTGAACTAACCAGGTTGAGGCTGAAGATACCACAAGTCTGAGGCACGCCAGAAATGGCTTACGGGGTCGAAAATAGAGGGACTAAAAAACGGGGAAGCTCTCTCCAGGCAAAGGAAGCGCGCTTCGACACGGCTTAACCAGAGTCAGAAAGAAGGGAAATCAGAAAATAATGAACGGGAGGCTGCGAGCTTCCCGGCGAGCCCGGGTGGAAGGCCGACTCCTATAACGCGGCCCGTCTAGCGAATTTGAAAATGAAGGCCAAGACACTATGACGATTTGGGCTTGGCAGGACCGGCCGCGCGTAGCCGCTCAGCGACGAACCGCTTCCTTGAAGAGGGAGGTAACAAGGGGAAAAAGCTGAGACAACGCAGATCTAACATCCCACGTTCTAGTACACTGACAAAAGAAAAAAAGGGGAAATAGGGGCATCGTTAGGGACCCAGGCACAAAAAAAAAACAGAAAAGGGAAGTCAAAATTTAGAAGCAATCCCCCAGCCAGCAGGAGAAGGTTGCATACACACTCACCCGGAAGGTCTAAATCGCTGCTCGAATGTGCCTGTTACAGCAGCCCTGGAAGGAGCCAAAGCACGGTTGGCGTTCGTGTCAAGCCAAGACGACGTGACTATCCCCGTGGACAAGGAGAAGAAAAAAAAAGGAAAACGAACGAGCGGAAGAAAAGGGTGGCGGGAATCGCCCGTTTCGCGAGCCGTACGGTCCACTAGCAATTAAACAAAGATCAAAACAAAACCGTGCCCAGCACAGAGAGGTAAGAGCTCGACCGACCATGAATCGCCGAAGGTCCTATCCGAAGACAGGCATGGCTCAAAGGAGAAATGTGGGCTTCCAGCGCGCTAAAAAAAAGAGGAAAAAAGAAACCGACCAGGCTGACAGGGAGGAAAACGCAAGGGAACAACAAGGCCCCTTCATCGCAAGGCTTCCTACGGGACGGGGAAGCGGGGAGAGAACCATTAACATAGAACCACTCAATAAGCACAACGAACCTCAATACTCAAAAACTGAAGTGGTCAGACACAAAAGCTGCGGTGCTTCAGAAATAGAAAACACCGTCTAACGATAGGGGGGGAGGAAAATAAGAGGGCAGCCATCCGAATATTCTCGATTTGGCCTAGCAAAACGGGATTTCTGAATCAAAAGGACATCAGCCAGAGCATGGCGTCTGGCAATATTATCAAGAAAAAAAAGGGGGAGAAATTACAATTCCAAGAAAACCTCGTGATGGCGCTCGGCATAGGGGGGGCAAGGCTAACGGGAAGAGAGATTTCATTCTCCCGCCGCGACATATAGCGCGTCTCAACCAAATCCAGCGCTTACAGTTGAAGAGACTATAAGTCCGAAGAACGGGAGGGAGCCGCTGCTGCGAATACTCAAGAGTTTCTGGGGATGATCACAGGGAAGCCTTGGCGGCAAAAAAAGAAGAGGAAAGAGGAAATACTCATCTCCGCTAGCCGAAGGGCCGGGCAAGGGAACCCCCCTGAGAGTGCAGCGGCCAATTCACCATCATGGGGTGCTCGGCACAGATGCAGAGGAGGGGTGACGTGGAGTACTGGGGGAGTTTGTCACCGGGCTCGCTCGACTAGGTGAAGGTAAGCAGAAAAACCATGAGGTGCAAGATATCCGAGGACAAGCGGCTCTCGGGCTATGGCCGAGCCAACACGGACGGACGAAATGAAAGAAGACAAAGAAAGCCAAAAGCGCCGCCGATGGCCATGGGTAAGCAGTGTTGTCGAAATAGCACAGGGCCGTCGACGAGGTAACCCGAAACGCCCATCAATACGGAGGCGCGACAGATCGAGGGCTTCCTGTGTGTAAGAATCGTCGTCACGGCAGAAAGTAGACGGGGAGGCAGAAGCTGTTCCACAATGTCAGGGGGGTGGCGCCCACGGAAGAACCCAAAGCATCTAGGCGACGTGTAAGCCTTCGTGCAGCCAGGCATACAAGGGGGGTGAAGAGATAGACACTCGTAAAGTACGAAGGCTCTGACCCGAAGCATACGAAAAAACGATCGGAAGCTAAACACTGCCGCGTCGTCCCGACGATCTATTGTAAGTCATAGGGATGGCGCCAGGAGGCGTGAGCTGCCGGACCTGGAAGTAGACTCATCGAAAAGGAAGAAAGGTACACTGTCAGAGCAAGATTCGTTGAGGGCTTAAGGAAGACCATATCATCTCTCCGCACGCGAAGTGAGAAAAAAGCCCCCCAGTACCTGTTCCTGCTACAAAAAAGAAAACAGGGCTTCGAACGCAGCAAAAAACAGGGTATGACGGGGGGTAGGTTTAACGGGCTGAGCTAACGAAAAAAAAAACGGACCAGCAGCGCGATAGGCAAGATCAAAAACAACAGCAAAGTACCATGGGTGGAAAAACCGAGGCAGGAGATGGCTCACCGAGTCGTGCAAAAGCCGGGAAAGGGAAGTTAGAGTCAGCGAAGGCACGCCAGATCAATTGAAGAGAGGGAGAAACCGATTGCATCGGGGAACACATTTTGGCAGGCGACGAAGAGGAAAGCGAGGCAATATAGACGTATCCGGTAAACGTGTACCAACTGTAAGTTGCTCAGCGTCGAGTGACAAATAGAGCAAGGATCGGGGAATAACATCTAAAAAGAAAAGAATCACAGGAGACAAGCCCTTCCGGTCCTTTGCCACGATGGAGCCGGGACAGCAAGTGGAAAGGGGGGGAGGTGCTACCAAAGTGATCACGAAGCGAGGCGAAGAGATAGAGTAACGTGGTCCCATCATCACTGCACTGTTAAAACCACAGAAAGAGAACCAAAAAAGAAAGGGACTACCATGGACATGAAACCGCTATACGCGCGTGGAGAAAAACGAAATGCCTCGCCCTGGCGAAAAGTAGCCAAGACCGCGGCACGAGGAAGGATAGACTACATGAAAAGAAGTTCGCATAACTCGGTACCTCAGGGGCCGCATTCGTTAAACCGTACCGGAAAAAAAGTCAGGTGGCGCCGAATATTCAGTCGAAGGGACTGTTCTCAGGGACGGGGGGGCTTGAAAAAGAGGAACAAGGATGAAAAAATGTAACAGGGGGAACAAGAAAACACTGGGGTCATTTGACACCGGCGGAAAGATGCGTGCGAAACCGGGAAAGACCGAGGAGTACCTTTTTTAGCATCAGAGCCGTATGGAGAAGCGAGAAAAGAAGTCTGGACTGAGCTCTGAAACCTGAATGTGAGCAGAACCAAACGGTAAGACAGGGACTATGATTACGCGGGAGGCGTAAACTGCAGGAGACATTAGAACGTCAACATCAACGGAGAATTGGGCGGAGAGGGTCCTTTGCCAGGGCGTCTGACGGCTCCGCGATGCGTTAATACCAATTAAGACATCTATGTAAAGCCTGGAGGGTCTCAGGATGGCATCACAAGTCTCAAAAAAAAAGGCTCAAGGAAGAGTAAAGCGAGAGAGGAATCCGCAGAAAAAGGGCATCCACAGGAAGCGGGGAGATCACGGTAAATGGAAAAACAGAGACTGACAGGGGATCAGCCCTAAATACCGGGAACGCGAGAACGAAAACGCAAGAAGAACGAAGGATTGTGAAACCGGTATAGCAGAAGCGACGAAGAAAAGCCTCCTAAATGCCCATGGCAGTATCCGCGTAGGAGCTGAACAACAAGAGGGAAGGAGAATCCTTTTCAATGTAATAGGGTCGTTGTGGGAAGAGGAATTGTACCGGCCGGGTGGCGCAAGGGAGTAATGAGCGAATACACCCGTTACAGACCCAAGACCTGGCGATAAGCCAGACTAGAACACGGGGAATACCACAAGTTGTAATGGTTACCCTGGAAGAGTTTGCAAAAAAAGCATTGGCCGATGTGGGACCCCCCTCACAGAAAGGAAACGAGAGGCGATTCAAACGACTCGAGGAGACCGCGCCGCGGTTGCTGCGAGGCACGAAGACCCTGACAAGAAGAAAATGCGTCCAGGCACGTCTAATCTACGTGTCCAGGTAAGTTAGAAAGAAAGCCTGCCGTAGCTCGGAGGAACTCAACATGCAAAATATGAATCTCAGACGGCTTAGTACGGGACGAAGGAACGAGGCTCCATCGCGTTGTTGGAGAGGTGAGATAGGGGAATCAATATTGACAAGCATACACAAAAAGACGCCCAGAGAAACCCACAATCCGCGATCAAATGTCAATCTCCCGGCGCGAAAAAATGGGGGGACATTCCACGCCTACGCGAGCGTCTTCCGTTCGCAATATTACAGAAACGCGCCACGGGGGAACTATTTCTGAGCACAGCAAGAACCGTGCCGCAGGGAAATTCTTCCTCAAAGAGCACATTTGATTGTAGAAGAAGACAAAATAATGGAAGTGTACCTGAAAGCCGAAACCTCTCCATGTCCGAGTCTTAACAAGAATGGCAGAAGGGAGAGAGGAGGGAAACTGCCAACCTTTTACCCACAACCACACAAAAACCCAAAATCCACTATTAAAATCGGAAAACGTCTTCAATGGGACTGAGGGAGTTGCCGACACGCTAACTGAGCCTGACCGGCGGGATCGTAGAAGGACTGCCGCGGGGCACGCCGCGCTGACGCAAAACGCTTCCATGGAACTGCTGGAAGAAGAGTGGGTCAACCTCCAACTGGGACAAAGCCCGGGCGAGATCAACACCATCCAAGAAAAGAGGCTGGGGGTCCGAATAACCGGGTGTCGGTCTACCAGGGAAGAAATGGGGCGGTATGCACGAGCAGGAGGCGGGGAGAGTAAAGCCGACGACGGAATCCCGCCAACGATAGTTATACCGAGTCGGACGGTCACAGGAGCCAGAGTTCGAGGATATCAACCCAACTGTCGGCAAAAGCACGCCAAGATGTGACGCCGCCCGAAAATGAGGCATGAAAGGGCCCTGGAGGTGAGCAACAGAGTGTGCACATGGTAAATGGCTTCAGGTCAAGAGCGGCTGGTCCTGGAAGGAGACGTGCCTGCTTCTGAATAGGTACCTGCCCGGAGGATAGGGGCAAGGACGTAACAGCAAGAGAAGACAACACCGCAGGGTGGTGGCGCAAGCAGGGAACAGCACAGGAAAAAAACATATCGACTTGCCGGAGGTCAATTGCGACCCCAGGAGCAAGAGGTGATACTCCAAGCAGGGAGGCAGCACGTCCAACCAATTCGCGCCCGGAGCACCTTGGCAAAGAAGGAACAAAAGGCACAGAGAGGTAGATCCAAGGCAGTTAGAGTTGCATGAGTCGACGTCAGGTGTGAGAGCGGTCAGAAATAGCAGCGTTTCAAAGCTAATCTCTCAAGGCACCTCGAGGGGTCATGAGCGAGGGCACAGTCAAGGAAAGGCAGAAAGCCATAAAGGGGGGGGGAACATCTGGCACCACGAGAATATCGGGGGCCCGCGAAATAAAGATTGGGACTGCGATGGGGAAACAGGTCAAGCAATAAAGTTTAAGCTAGCGCCGCGTAGAGAAGAAGGAATAGATACTTGGAGCAGTGAGTGATGATCTTAGAGGGGTACCAAAAGGGCTTCATCGAGATCCACACCCATAACATAAGAGTCGCAGCAGGGGAAAAAACTCAGCAGATCGAGGGAGGATAAACTTTCAGCAAGATTAGTCCGTCAAATGATCACGCGCGAGAAATCGATTCTTCGTGGGAATCAAACGGGAAAAAGAGCTAGGAAAGCGACTCCGACTTCGCCGCGCACGCCATCACGAGTTCTTGGGGAAAATGAATTGGAGACACTCACAGTCATCAGATACCTCTTCAAAATTCCCTTATAGGGAGAAAATGGAGCGGTACTATCCGATCCCGAGGAGGACCCCTATCGCGACCGAGGATGATGGCTTACACGAAAACAGGAACAGTCTGTAGAACCGGGTCTTTATCTCTAACTCAGGCCGTTGTTCAGAAGGAAATCGGAATCAGATGTCGTCAAAGATCAACACGAGTTTCTCGGCAGCGTATAAACAAAGCGGACCGGGCGGAAAGGAAGGGAAGACATACTGAAAGGAATGTTTACAAGACTTACGAGGCATACGGTCTAACAGCAAGTGAACTGATGGAGACAGAGGGGGCCCTCGTGAACGGTGAGCGCGAGGGGAAAACCAGTCCTGTCCAGCCGGACTGCATCTATGACTCGAAGCGACACTGCCGTAAGCCTAGAACTCGAGGAGCAATCTGCTGAATGGAGTGAATTGTTGGGAAGTAGCCCGTAGAGATCGGTGAAACCGATAGGAAGGGCAAGTGACGAATGACCAGCGCAACACGACATCCGTCTCCGCGTTAGTCATTTCGGGGTAGACATACGGGGAGAACGGGATAGTTTAAAGGTCACAGAAAGACCCTCTCTAGGGCGACAGGTAAATGGGGACGTCGAAAACCGGCACCTGAGAAAAAATATTGCAAGAAGGACATGCAATGCAAGCTGGGATTGATGCTCTACGTTTTACGCGCCGGTGCTGAAAGAAAGCGGCCCGACGGGGAAAAGTGGGGCAAGGAAGGGAAACTTTTGGTAGGGAAGGTAGAAGAGTGGCCCAGGGGCACTAAACATCGGCGGAAAGGGGTCGATACGGAAAATCCGAAAAGGCCCTGCCACATACATAGTTTTGACAGTTCATCCCAAAAAAAAAAAAAAATACCGAAATGACGCTAAGTTACCTGAAACCATATCTCCTGGGCCTATCAACGAAACAGAAGTGCGGCATTCTTCGTACTTAGGTAAGACATGGCCGACTTGTCTAAGCGTCTCATACTGTGCCTGTTCCGAAGCTGATCCCGGGGTAGAGAATTGCTACCCCCTCAGAACCGGAAAGTTCCTACGGAAAAACCTGGGTAATCCGGGACTGCTCCACCATCTGAGGTCGAACAGGAAAAAAAAAATCCCCGGCAGTGACCAGCGGACAGATGCCTTTGCGCGCACACAGTGAAAAGAGACGCTATCAGAGAGGAGAATCACTGCAAAACTCCCGCTTCGCTAAACATTGGGGGAGGGAAAAAAGGACAACAAAAAAAAAAAAACAGACAAATCGAGAAAATTCGACCGCTAAACCGATGCTAAACGCCCCAAAAGAAAGAAGAACTCGGCGGCAGGGCTCATCCTTTCGAAAGAGAAAAAAGACTCAACTTAGAAATATCAGAGTGGAAATACAGCACGCCACAAGCAAAAAAGGAGTTCGGAGGAAGGAAAAAAATAGTCAGACGAGCCCGAAAGGGTAGCAAGGGGGCAACAGATGATGATCACTCTTTTCGCAAGAAGAAAGTACAGCAGATGGTGGACACGGAATACCTTATACTCAGTTAGGCGCCGCGGCGACAATCAGAAAAACCCTACAAAACGAAGCGACCAAAAGAAAAAAAAGAAAAAACACGCCTATGCAGCAGCGGGCACACGCACCTTCATACGTCGCGCTCATGACCAATCCAGAGGAGTTGTCGCCCAGAAACAAAAAAAAAAAACACTTAGGAGGAGGAAAAAAAGAAAAATACTGGCGACATCGAACTAAAAATAGCGATCTGCAAGGCGCTAGCTGCTCTTCGGAGGTCCGGTGAAAAGAAGGATTAGAGGGTTCGCTTTAGGTGGCAGGGGTGCGCGCTCGCAGCTGAATAAAGGAGTAGAGGACTGGCCTAGCAAGCAACCGCTTTACGCGCCGCAGAGGGCAAAGAGGTCAACACGTTTACCCTGGTACACACTTCGAGAGGGTACAGAAGGGTCACACCTGCAAGCAACATGCGTGGGCAATGAAAAGTTTGAAGCTGAGCGGACATCCCGGAGAGGGATAAAAGACGAGGGGCGTAGAGGTTCATCAAGGGAAAGACATAAGCCTTAGTATAAGGGGCCAAGGCTGGGTGTAGTGCGGGGAAGCATCGGTGCGAGGGGGCGCCTGTGGGAAGGAAAAGAGGCGATTTACAGCGGGCCCGGGAAGCATCCCGGAAACCTGGATAAACGGAGAAGGAAGTGGAAACAGTGGACCCGCAATCTCGACGGATCACGGTGTTCATCGGCAAGGGGGGGAAGGGGGGAAGGTACGAAGCTCTAAGAAAACTCGGTCATTGGTCCTAGAGAAAATCCCGCTGGTTTCTCGATGGAGACAACGGCAGGAGACCGGAAAGGACGATGCGACCGAGGGGGTCGAAAGATCGGTAAGGGGACCAAGAATCAAAACCGAAGATTACACAGTTGCGACAAACGGAAAGCGGCATCAAACTAACCAGACGCTCGCAGGTGGCCAACAGAGCGGGGGCGGGCGGCCATCGGGGGAAGCGATCAGCGTGGACCTACTAAGAGAGAAGAACGTCACGAGGGAATCAATCGGTCTCGGCGGAGTGGTAATGGAAAAAAAACAAACGATGGAGAGGTCTGGCAGGAACCGGGGGGGCCGAAAGCGACAAACCTTCCGTGCCGAGAGCGTGCCAATGAAATAAACCGATGGGCGCCAAAATCAAGAGAGGAAGAAAAGGTCCGGCCCTCAGACCCAAAGTTAAAAAACAGGGGAAATTTTATTTCCCAGACCCAAAAAAAAAAGGAGACCTTGGAAGAAGCAAAAAAAAAAAGGGCCGTGGGAGAAATACCCCGACGGCAGAAGATTAATCTTCTGCTCAGAAGCCGTGCGACGGAAAAACGTGCACTGTCGCCACGGACCGAGGGGGCGTGGGATTGTAAGATCCTCTCAAATTGTAGCAACAAAAGGAAAAACAAAGCGGCTTAAGGGTGCGCGAAGCCACTGGTCGAGAAGAGAAAAGGTTAAACAGGGCAGGGCTACTGGACAAGAACAACTATCATGACCGAATGCGGGAAAGAGGAAGGGAAGGCGACACGGTCCAAGATGGAGATGACGCGTGCCTTCAAGGAAGGAAAATTACAGAATGCCAGGTTAAACCACGAGAGAAAAACAAAAAAAATCCACCGGCTGCCTATGGACGCACACGACCTGCTTAATTCCGGCTGCGCAAAAAAGAAAAGCCAAGGACAGGCGAGGCGGCTACTAAGAATCGGAAAATAAAAAAAATCTTTGGAGTCCTAAAAAGAGTCCCGTTAGGTCCAAAAAAGGCCCGATGGGCAGTCGACAAAGAACGTGTTCTATATTGACGTCGTCACCACACAGAAAGGAAGCAAGACTGAATAACACTAGGGGGGACACTAAGACCTCTGGGAGGTACGATATCTACCTGCAGACGCACAAGAGAGGAAGGTCAGGCCCGAGAGCGAAGAATGGGGGGGAAGAACTCCAAAAAGGACAAGAGTGGCTCTCTTAAGGAGGCCTTATAAAAGCAAGAAGGGGGAACAAAAACAAGATCAAAAGTAACCGAAGACAGTCCCGTCACGGCTCCCTTGACGATACACAGCCAGAGCTAAAAGGTGCGAGACGAAAAGAATAGGAAGACGTTAGGTAAATAAAACTGATAAAAAAAGAAAATCAGAGGGGTTGAGGAGGGGGCGAGCAGACGAAGGAAAATAAAGACTCATAAAAAGAAAAGAGGACAAGTGCTGAATCCGCTCTCCGAAGGTCGGCAGAAGGGAACCCAAGGGGGCGGGGAGATGACACAAAATAAACACAGGGGCGGTATCAATCTGGAGCACAGGGCATCTTCTTTCAGTGCGATGTGACTGATGAAGGGAGAGGACGCTAAGACAGAGACGGAAACAAAAAACGAAAATGTGCCGTCTATCCTATAAAAACGCGCGACTGAGATTAGAGACCAAACTGAAAACGACGAAACGTCCACTAAATAACTGACCAAGTACAGAAGACGGAAGGGAATGGGGACCGGAGGGTACTGCAAAGGAAGGCAGCCGACAAAAGGTCGAGTGTCAAAACGCTAGGATCTAGGGAGGAAACGCACAGGGTACCGGGTGGCCCGGCAGGTCGAAGAGCGTTCTAATGATGTGCAACATGCTGCGAGAAAAAAAGCGGAAGAGAAAGAGACCGGGTGAACGAACCACCACCTGCAGAGGGACTCTCAAGAAGCACGGCGTACACTCCAAGACGACACAAGACTTGAACAAAAGCGAAAGGCAACGGAGAGACACTATGAAGGACTCTAATGGAAATGTGCGATCGCGGGGAGGAGCATCATCGCCGGCGCGCAACGGTGGGGGGAGAGATCGACGAGGGGAAAAGGAACGGAAAGTCAAAAGGGCGAAACCTATTGAGGGCGGCCAGCGCCTGTCGAGGTACGGGAAGCCGCTATCGGGAAAATACCAACAGGTCCGGGGGAAGGGAAGAAACCACAAAATTACACCGCGAGGAACCCCACAAGCCATGGGAGGAAGTCGGAGACGACGCCACTGTCTTGAAACCAGCAAGTCGGATACCATAGGCATGACAAACGCAGTACCGGGAAGAGGACGACACATCTGGCAAAAAGGGGAGGGACGAATCGACAGCCGGGGAGCGTTCAGGCGAAGGAACGCCTGCTAAAAGTTAATATTTCTGGGAGGCACCGGGGAAAGAACGTGGGACTCAGGTGGTAAAAAAACTTAAAAATAGGGAACTACAATACGACAGCCTGCAACGGAGTGCTCAAGCGCGCGAAGTACACGGAATGAAAGGTACAACAACCTCATTTGCAAGAGGGAGGGAATACCCTATCAATTTCGAAAAGAAAGATATGAAAGGTGCGCGACCATAACCTTAGCGCACTCAACAACGCACAAGAATCAGCTTAAAGTGTGGAAGAGAGGAACAGGACACCGGATCTAAACCCAAAAAAAAAAGGCTATCCTTTAAAATTACCCTCTGGGAAAAAGGGGGAACCATAAAACGCATGGGAGAGGGAATCACGCGAGCCGCGGACAGGATTGGAAGAGGAATAATAGAGCCGGCAGGAAATAGTAACCGGTGAAGCTAGAAAACAAAAAAGCGGCTGATACAGATGAATGACTGCCAAGAGAGCCAAGTTCGTACAAAAGGGCCATGCAGCAAAGACGAAAAAGTAAAAGCAATTAAGAAACCATCCCTGTTCAATAAACCGGCGAGAAGGCAACCGTAACATCAGGGAGGGAGAACGGGGGTGAGGCTTAGCAAAACCAGCGCTCTGGTTCCTCTGACTTTCAGAAAAAAAGTACCTTTAGAAAAAGATGCACTGACAAAAAATGGGTGCGTCAGGAAACGAGATAAAATGAGAAGGAAAGGGACGTGACTTATCATTCACCGGGGAGAAAAAGGACGGTCCCAATCCAAAAAACACACCCATTACTCGTCTTAAATATTGTGGTAGGAAAAGGTTCCAGGGTACGTGCGAGGCTCAGCGAAGATGGCGTGAAGCAATGACGACGCACCTGTTTCGAAGGTCATTCGGTTTCTGCCGGGATGAAAAGCTCAACAAAAAAGCAGGCTTACGGGAAGAAATAATCAAAAAAAACTCAAACACAGGTATCACACATATGAAACGCACTACACAGACAGAACCCAAGGAAAAGGGAACCACTACCACCTCCGGATCACCCGATGATTTTTGACGGTCAACGAGAGAGAAACGATAACGAGTTCACGCACGAATGTGAAATCAAGGAATAGAGGGTATACTGCCCGGCAAAAAGTTGGCAAACGGGAAAAGTAAACTGGGTTCAGGAACGGGAGGAAAAAAAGAAAACTATGCGCCAGGGACCCCGGAAATCCGGGGCTCAGATTTTAGGGAACCATCTCAGTTGGACTGAAACCGGGATGATTCCCGTCAAATTTAGAATAGGGGCGATAGACGAACAGGCACCAACGAAAATGAACCGACAAAAAGGTAAGGAATCAGGAGGGACAGCAACCGAGGTAGAGCAATCGCCCGAATGGACCACGAGGCAAAAAGGCAAAAGCGACGATCAGGGTCATGTAGGAACATCCGGTCGCAGAGTAGTTAACTCTGACAGGCGCAGATTACGGCCTCAGGCATCGTACTGGTCCATACGAGGGTAGAAGAGGAGGGGGGCGTTGGGGAAGACTGTGGGTCCCGGTGCAGCTAAAGGAACAAAAAGTATCTGCACTTTCGAATCAGGGCTCTCCCGGATCCTATGAAACGAGAGAACGCAACGGAAGAAGGCTTGACTCCTCACGAAAAGGTGAGGTAGAGAAGGAACCACTACATTGACTTAATAGAGGGGTAAACACAACCAGGAACGTCTTAGAGACTAGTCATCGGGGAACGCACCAACATGGCCACAAGTACATAGGGGTGCAGGACACTAGCGAGATAAAAGTGAAAAGCGTTACGTCCGCGACTAGAGCCACAACACTTTCGATAAAGCGGTGAAAAAATAAGACGGGCTAAAGTCCAAGGGACGTGGTCAGAAAAGTATGAAACCAACTTTATGTCAGAAGGCGTATCATCCATACAAGACAACTGACCCCGTCGTATGGGGTGAGAAATCAATTAACGGTAAGGGGTAACAGCGTAGGGGGTGAAAAAAAGATCGACTGGGGGGGAGGCGAGACGGGGGGAAAACGATCAAAGAAAGAAAATATTAACTATCCCAGTTACTTAAAGGGCTAAAACCGGGGGGAGGGAGATTAGCTAAAACCGTCGGAGAAGCCCGCATGGGACGCAAAAAGACAAAAAAAAAAAAAAACATCCTAACGGCCCTGCAGGTTATACAACTCGTTTGAAAAATGAGGCAGAGACGAATGACAGGGTGCGACGACCTCTTCGGTCGGAAGGAAAGCAAGGCTGGAAAAGTGGAACGTACACGCGAATATAAAAAAGTCACTATAAGTTTTAACCACGCAGGTGACTAAAGCAAAATAATGCGGACTAATACACGGGAGGCAAATATGACCCGAAAATATATCTCACCTACCGTAGGCAGCAATCAGAACTAGGACTAAAAGGGAAGGCTAAGGGAAAGAGGAAAGAAATCGGCTATCGGGCAGAAAAATTATGGGACGTGACGGGGTCGATTCAGGTGAGCGCAGGACCAGAGCTTGGGGGGCCAAAAACGTGCGACGTCAGAGGGTGTAAGGTATTCGGCGCCCATACGGACGAACAGGGAACGAGGACGAAAGCGGGACATCTCGAAAAAGAGTAACTCCGTGCAGCGCAACAACTGGAGTTAATGAATGCAAAGCGCCTGTGGATAGCGCCACAGAAAAATAGGGGATAGCAGGGGAATCACGGTAGGGATAGCAGGACTTGATGATCTCGACTCCTCAGGCTGAAACAACTGAGCAAGACCAAAAAAAACCATCTGATATTCATCAGGGAGGACAAAAAAAGCGGAACTCTCGCGCACCTGTCGCGGTTTGAGAGGGGCCGGTCCGAGCCAAGCGGGACAGAACTTCAGATTTAGAAAACTAAAGAGACAGATTACCGGCCTCAAGAGCGCCACAAGAAGGTTCGTGGCGTACTTGGGAAAGGGCTAACGACGAAATACTGTGCCAAAAAAAAGCAGCAACCGCGGAACTCAAAAAGCCTGATACTGGCGCTAAATCGGAAAGATCGGGTGAAACCCGAGGAACCCAATCTATCGGAGAAGGATGAGGAAGGCATCAAAAAAGGGAGGGGACGCCGACAGCTCGTGACACAAGTTCTTGTAGCGCCCCAGGTACGGCCTCAGAATAGGAATCGGCTGTCCACAAAGAGTCTCGTTCAGGTCAGAATGCAAGAGGGACGACAAGTAGGGGAAAAGAAAGACGCACAGGGGAAAAGGCACGGGTATTTCCGGAAAGCAAAAGGACCACAGTGGAAGGCAAGAACTGAAACTCGGAGAAGCGCGAGGGAAACCCAGGAGTCGTCCAAGGGAGAGATGAGGCGAGGATCAATAGGGGACAAAAACATCAGAGTACTCATCAGCGGGGTAACGGTCTGAGGGGTGAAGTCTGTGGTGCCAAAAAACCTATAAAGCTCGAAGAAAACATGAGATGACGCGCACACTTCTAAGTGACCGAGGGTGACAAGGGGGGAGATTCGGGGGCCATACCGAACGAAAGTGGAGGCTGGGGGGAAAAAAAAAAACCCCGCGGAGATGGAGAATTAAAAGGAAAGTCGACGGCACCATGCGAGCCGCAGATCGGTCATTACAAAAGGGAGATGAAACAAAGAGGCTGGTTGCTTTATAGACCGACGAAGAGGAGGGGGGGGGTGAGGGGATGAAAGGGGGACCAGCTGGAAATGAAAAAGGGCGCTTGGGAAGGTAAAAGAGAGAGAAGAAGCGGGGGAGAACGTGGACCTGGGGAAAAACCAAAAAAAGACGGGTTCGAGCGATCAGTCCAAAAAAGAAGTGAACGGAACCCATGAAAGGGGTTCTTTACCACATTCCACTACAAAAACGATGCCGAGGAAAAGGGTTCAAAGGCTTCACCATTATCAGGATGGCCCGATCAACGGGAAGGGACAGGAGGCAACGGGAGGAGGTGAAAGGTAGGTACACCTAATTAAAAAAGAGAGTCCTGCATTGGTCGATACTTCAAGATCATGGACGAAAACTCGGACGCAAAAGGAACGGAGGAATCAGCAGGGGGAATCCCACGCTGAAGAACAATAATCATGACAAGAAAAAAAACAAAAGGGCGCTGGCTTAAGCGCAAAAAAAGGATCAGGAGCTAAGACCGCTACATCCACTTCCACCTCTTACTGCCGGGAGTTCGTCTCAACCAGGGGGGGAAAAGGGACTCTAACCGAAAGCCAGAAAATCGACGATGAAAGAGAAAAGAAACGCGAAAAAACCGGCATGCTAAAAAATAAACATCCAGTATCTTAGTCGGAAGACACCTGGATGAAAGATCTCGAACTACTGGTGGCAAAAAATCCGATTGGAGTCGAAGCCAACAATCCCAACGGCACGAAAGGCGGGAAAATGACGAAATCAGACTTCGACAAAGGTGGTCCAAAAATGGGGGACAACGGTCCTGATCAAGAAAAAGGACCTCGCCGACAGTGCCAGGGCGAGCACAGATACGCAGGCAGCGCCTCTGGAAAAAGCAGAAACACCCGGCAAAAACCCGCCAGATAAAAACCAACCAGGCAAATCCATCGACGAAAAAGCATCCGCGCCGCAAATCGAGCGATCATGGAGAAAATGAAAACGGAAAAAGCACCGAG